>Ga0153993_100050_pt1 | contig 35961 bp, 29 predicted proteins | sample TSNC077MetaG_FD_104706 | JGI IMG/M metagenome (GOLD analysis project Ga0153993, IMG submission 104706) | Attine ant fungus gardens microbial communities from North Carolina, USA - TSNC077 MetaG | ecosystem: Host-associated > Fungi > Mycelium > Unclassified | place: USA: North Carolina, Lumber...
GAGCTACTTCCAGGAGCTGTTCCCGACCCGCACCCGGGTCACCGGCTTCGCCGTCTCGCAGAACCTCGCGCTGTTCATCACCGGCTTCCTGCCCGCGGTCTTCGCGGCGATCGCCCCTCCCGGCAGCGCGAGCGTCCCGCTGGTCATCGGTGCCTTCACCCTGCTCTTCTCGCTGATCTCCGCATTCGCCGCCTGGCGCTCGCGCGAGACCGCCAAACTGGATCTCGAGGAGCTCGAGACCGCACCGATCAAGCAGGTGCGCACGGCGCGGAACGAAGCCCGCACCCGGCGCGCATGAGCCGACGGGCAGCGGGAGCGAAGGGATGGAGGGCCGACTGGTGAGCACGGGCATGGCGCGCGTCGGCCTGATCGGCGCCCACGGCTTCGGGCTGGTCCACCGCCGCAATCTCGCCCGCCTGCAGGGGCTCGGCCGCGCGACGCTGGTCGCCGTGGCCGAGCCCTCCCCGCTGCAGCCCGGCGAGCTGCCGGACGGCGTTCGGACGTACTCTGACGCGGCAGCACTGCTCGCCGCCGAGCACGACTTGGATGTCGTCATCGTCTCCACTCCCCTGCACACGCACTTCGGCCTGGCCGAAGCCGTCCTGGACTCCGGGGCCGACCTCTATCTCGAGAAGCCGCCCGTGACCTCCCTCGAGCAGTTCGACCGGCTGCGCACGCTCGCGGACCAGCGCGGGCGGCGCGTGCAAGTCGGCTTCCAGAGCCTCGGCTCGCACACCATCCCGTGGCTGCGGGCCGCGATCGAGGCCGGCGAGTTCGGCGACGTGCGCGCCGTCACCGCCACCGGGCTGTGGACCAGGAGCCGCGCGTACTTCTCCCGCTCCCCCTGGGCCGGCCGGCGCACGCTCGATGGCGTGGATGTCGTCGACGGCGTCGCCACCAATGCCCTCTCGCACGCGGTCATCACCGCCCTGACCGTCGCCGGCGCACGTCGCGCGAGCGACCTCGAACGGGTGGAGGTCGACCTCCACCGCGCCAACCCCACCGAGAGCGACGACACCACCGTGGTCCGGGTGCGGCGACCCGCGCCCGAACCGGACGTCACCTGCGCGCTCACCCTGTGCGGGCCGGAGGAGGCCGAGCCGTACGTCACCGTGCACGGCTCGGCGGGGACCGCCACCTTCTTCTACGTGACCGACGAGGTGCGCGTCGACGCCGGCGGCTCGGTGCGCATCAAGCGCTTCGATCGCACCGATCTGCTCGAGAACCTCCTCGACGCCCGCGCCGGCCGGGGCGAGCTGCTCAGTCCGCTCGACGGGACCGAGGCCTACATGAGCGTGCTCGAGGCGGTGCGCACCGGCCCGGAGCCCCACCCGATCCCGGAGCGGTTCGTCGAGCGGATCGGTTCCGGCGACGACGAAGACATCGTCATCCGCGGCATCGAGGAGGCGGTGCTCCGCGCGTGCGCGGCCGAGGCCACCTTCACCGAGCTCGGGCTGCCGTGGGCGGCGCCGGATGCAGCTGTGGACGACGCGCTCCGCATCGATGGCCGACCCGTCGCCGAGGTTCGCTCGGGCGGCGCCGTCGCTCCCTCCCTGTCTCCCCGGCCGTACCTGCACCCCGTGCGCACGCGCGCCGGTGTGGCGCTCACCGATCACTTCCCGATCGACCACGCCTGGCATCTCGGCGTCGGTGTGGCCATGCCGGACGTCGGCGGCACCAACCTCTGGGGCGGTCCCGACTACCGTTCCGACGGCGAGGGATACCGCTGGCGCCGCACGCACGGGACGATCCGTCGCGCGGCGGAGGACGTCGTCGGACCAGACACCCTCCGGCAACGGCTGACGTGGTGCGATCCGGACGGTGTCGCGCTCGTCGACGAGACGCGCGAATGGATGTTCGCAGCGATCGACTCGGTGTCGTGGCGGCTCGACCTGCGCTTCACGCTCACGGCGGCCGGCGGCCCCGTCGAGCTGGGCAGTCCCGGCTCGCACGGCCGCGTCGGCGCCGGCTACGGAGGCTTCTTCTGGCGGTTCGCCCCCTGCCGGAACGTGGAGGTCCGCACCGCCGACGCGACAGGCGAGGAGGCCGTGAACGGCTCCCGCGCGCCGTGGCTGAACTGGACGGCGGAGTTCGCCGACGGCCCGGCGAGCGTCCGCTTCTCGGCCCCTCTCGAGTCCGACGACCCGTGGTTCGTCCGCGTCTCCGACTACCCGGGTGTGGGCTCCGCGCTCGCCTGGGATCGGCCGCTGCGTCTGGATGAGCAGCCGTTCACGCGGACGATCTCGATGGTCGTGGGCGACTGAGCTCCCCGTCGCCCTCCCCCACCCAGCGCTCGATCCTCCGGTGGTCCGGTGCGAAGCCGTGGTCGATCCCCCAGAGCACCGCCTGGGTGCGGCTCTCGGCGCCGATCTTGCGGTAGACGCTGCGGATGTAGGACTTGACCGTGTTCGGGCTGAGGTACGTGAGTTCAGCGACCGCGGCGTTGCTCATCCCCTGGGTGATCAACGCCAGCACCTCGGACTCCCGGTCCGTGATGCCCTCACGGCGGCCCGGCCAATCGAGGTCCGGCGCGCTACGGGTACCACTCGACGAGTCGCTGACCACGACCTGTCCTTCGTGCACCGCCTCCAACGCCGCCACGAGATCGGCCGCAGGGAGGGTCTTCGAGAGATAGCCGTGCACGCCCTGCTCACGTGCGCTCTGGACGAGTTCGGGGTGGAAGTTCCACGTGTACACCACCACGTGCCGAGCGCGAGGGTTCTTCACCAGCTCGCCGATCTGCTCGTGGCTCGACTCCGGTTGGGCGAAGGCGTCGTACAGGACGACGTCGATGGGCTCGTCCAGCGGAGCGTTCGCATCGATCTCCGCGACGACCAGCCTGTCCTGGTAGCCGTCGAAGATGCGCGCCAGCCCCAGCAGCACGACGTCGTAGTCGTCCACGAGCGCCACCGTGAACGGCTTTCCACTGACCGCTTCGCCGCTCGCCATGCCCGGACATTACACCCCCAGGGGTGTGATCCGGCGAAGCGGATCGTGGTTGCGTCGTGGAGTCAAACCGTCCGAGCAGAAAGGCTCCCCATGAACATCCTGCTGATCGTCATCGCCATCATCGCCATCGTGCTGTTGCTCACCGGAGGCTTCGTCTCCTCCCTCAACTTCCTGCTCTGGGTCGGGATCGTGCTCCTGGTGCTCGCCGTCATCGTCTTCCTCGTCCGGCTTCTCACAGGCAGCAGACGCGTCTGACGTCACTGGAGACGGCCGACGCCGAAGAGCGAGGGGCCCGTCTCGCGACGGGCCCCTCGCTCTCAGTCGATCGGTGGGACTACTTGACCTGGGCCGTGATGGTGGCCACTCCGACGAGCAGTCCGCTCTTGACGGCGCTCGTGGCGAAGACCTTGTTCAGCAGGCCGGCGGCCGTCTCCGACACGTGCACCGTGGTGCCGGTCAGGATCGCGTTGTCACCCGACATGCTCAGCGGCTTGAGCGTGGTCCCGTCGAGGTTGAACAGCGGCGCCTGCGACGCGGCGACCGCTCCGTTGACGGCGACGTCACCGTAGAGGATCGAGTTGCCCGGGTTGATCGTGAAGTTGGTCAGCGCGACGGTGGTCCCGCCGGCGGTCAGGGAGAGTCCCGATCCGTCGTGCTCGAGGATGCCCTGGACGTACGGGCGGTAGTGGCTCTTGGGCGACCAGTAGACGACGCTTCCGCCGGTGATCGGGAAGTGGACCGATCCGTCGGTCAGGGTCGCCGTGCCGATGACACCGGGGGTCAGGCCCAGAGATTTGAGGGCGTCCATGAAGCCGGAGTCCAGCGCGACGGCCGTGTTGCCGCCCTTGACGGCGGGTACCGCGGCCATCGGCGCGGGGATGCTCGACGACGAGGAGGTCGCCGACTTGACCTCGGTCGAGCTGGCCGCGGTGGTCGTGATGCCGATGGTGCCGGCGACGACGAGGGCCGCCGCCGTGAGTCCGATGGTGCTCTTGGAGAACGTACGCATGATGTGTCAATCCTTTGTCGTAGGTGGCTGCTGTCACTCTGTCTGACCTGTGTTCGGCGCCCGGGCCGAATCGGTTTGGACGGACTGCCGGACTAACGACGGCGGAGGGAGCGCGCCAACCCGCGAATGCGGCCGGGAAACTCGGAGAACGGGCCCTGTCGGCGAATCGAGACGATCACGATGAGGAGGGTCGCGAGCCAGAGCATTCCCAGGTAAGTCTGGGTGTGCGGGTACAGCTGTCGCAGGGTCATCGCCGCCGGGACGGCGAACCATTCCCACCTCCGCGTGAGGGCGATGAACGGCACGAGCATCAGCGCGTACCAGGGGTAGTTCGGGCTCACGACGAGCAGGGTCGTGCCGATCATCACGAGTTGGCCGAGCCACGGACGCTCCGGATCGGTCTTCCACCACACCAACGCCGCCGTGATCGCCAGCAGCACCGCGGCGACGGCGAGCGTCCAGGTCGGCGGAAGGACGGAGGCGAGGATGGTGAACCGGGTCCCGGAGGAGTACCCCTCCTCCGACAGGTAGCCGGGCAGATAGCCCAGGACGGCGATCCCGGTGGACAGCACGTACGGGACGTAGAGCACGGAGAAGGTCGCCACCGCGGCCGTCGCGACCTTCCACGGCTGCTTCCTCAGCAGGGCCGGGGCCGCGATGATCGGCACGAGCTTGGTCGCGATGGCCGCTCCGAGGGCGATGCCGCTGCGGAAGCGGAAGCCGCGGGAGACCGCCAGCGTGGCAACCAGCACGAGCAGAGTCGCGAGCATGTCGATGTGCGAGTTGTTGACGCCCTCGGTGGCGACGAACGGGCTCCACGCCCAGAGGGCCGCCCACCGCACATCCATCCGCCGCCGCAGCAGCGCGCGCATGAGCAGCACGGTGATCCCGAGGCTCATCAGCAGACCGGCGATCTGCAGCGGCAGGTACTGCGCACCCGAACCGGAGACGAGCGTCACCGCTCCGAAGAAGAGCTCGGCCGTCGGCGGATAGATCGTCGGTGACGAGGGCCGGTTGATCGCGGTGCACAGCGGCATCCCGGACGGGCTGGAGGTCGCCTGACGCAGTCGTGGCAGAGTGCACTGCGCCGGATCGATCCCCGCCTCGGACGGGAACAGCCACGGAGTCCGGACCTCCGCCAGCGCATCGGCGTCCGGGACGTACGCGTACGGGGAGACGCCGGCGTTCTGCACGAGTCCGTCCCACACGTAACGGGCGGAATCCGTGCTGGTGTTCGGAGGCCCGGCCAGTGCCGCGCCGCCGATCGCCAGGCCGCCGGCCAGGATCAGCGCGACCGCCGCGCGTCCACGCACACCCCGGAAGACGATGATCGCCGCCGCGAACAGGATCCACAGCGCCACCGTGCAGGCGATGAAGACCCGGTCGTCGCCGCGGTTGTCGACCATTCCGAAAGCGGTGGCGGTCACGCCCATGACGACGGCAGATGCGGCCAGGAGCACTGCCGTCACCGCGATTCGCATGTGCCCATCCTCGCCGACGGGTGCGTCGCAGCCGGGGCGCGCCGCGAGAGCGTCCGAGAACCGTAAGGATTTGCCGGGCGGCTTCGGACCGTTCCGATGCTCAAATGGGGGTATGCGCCGGCTGCTGCTCGAGATGAGGAGGTCGCTGGCCGCGCCTTCACGCAACCCGCGGATGGCGACCGTGCTCGGTCGTCTGCTCGGTTCGGCCTTCGTGATCTGCTTCCTCACGGGCCTCTACAGCCACTTCCTCCAGCAGCCCGAACCGTGGATGCACTTCGCGACCCGGCCCTTCTTCCTCTACCAGCTGACGCAGGGCATCCACATCACGGCCGGCATCGCGTGCTTCCCGCTGCTGCTGGGCAAGCTGTACTCCGTCTTCCCGAACTTGTTCCAGACACCGCCGATCCGCGGTTTCCTACACTTTCTGGAGCGGGCTTCGATCACGCTGTTCGTCTCCACCGCCCTGATCGAGATCACGATCGGGCTGCTCGACACCTTCCAGTGGTATCCGTTCCCGTTCTATTTCAAGCAGGTGCACTACGCCCTGTCGTTCATCCTGATCGGATCGCTCGCGATCCACATCGCCACCAAGCTGCCGGTCATCCGACGCTACTGGTTCAAGAAGCGCAGCTTCGACGAGAACGGCGAGCTGCTCCTCGATCCGGAGGATCGGCCGGTCACCAGCGAGCAGATCGTGGACGAGATCGGACCGCGGCCGGAGCCCACCGCTCCGATCGCGCGCCGCGTCTCCGGTGTCACGGGTCGCATCTTCGACTGGATCGATAGCGCTCCTCCCCCGAAGCCGGCCATCAGCCGGCGTGGTTTCGTCACGACGATCGGGGTGGCCACGGCGGCGCTCGTCGCGCTGACGGGGGGCCAGTCGTTCGCCTTCCTGAACGGCATCAACGTCTTCGCGCCCCGCAAGCAGGGCATCGGTCCCGACAGCCTCCCGGTCAACCGGTCGGCGAAGGCCGCACAGGTCCTGACGACGGCGATGGACCCGGACTGGACGCTGACGGTGGCTCGCCAGGGCACGACGATGGAGTTCACCTATGCCGACCTGAAGGCGTTCCCCCAGCACGTCGAGCAGCTGCCGATCGCCTGCGTCGAGGGCTGGAGCCAGATGGCGACCTGGCGGGGCGTGCGGCTGAGCGACCTCATGGCGACGGTGGGCCGCCGTGACAGCGAGGGGCTCCGGCTCACGAGCCTGGAGAAGAGCGGCGCCTACCGCAGGACGAATATGGGCGCGGAGTACGTGCAGGACGACCGGACGCTCGTCGCGCTGGAGGTCAACGGTCAGACGCTCGACATCGAGCACGGGTATCCGGCACGCATGATCGCTCCCGGCCGCCCAGGTGTCCTGCAGACCAAATGGCTCAGCAGGATCGAGGTGCTGTGATGCGCGCGACCCGGATCGCCCTCGTCGCACTCGGCATCGCGCTGCTCGTGCTCGGAGCCGTGGTGATGCAGTCGACCGTGTCCACACAGCACATCGTCGGCCTCGTCGTCTGGCTCGTCTGCGCGCTGATCGTGCACGACGGGATCATCGCCCCGATCGTGTTCGGCGCCGGTCTCGCGATGCGTCGCTACGGAAAATCGATTCCGGCCGCCGTGCTCGCCATCCTGCAGGGCGGGGTGGTCCTCGGCCTCATGCTCTCGCTCATCGTGATCCCCGAGATCTACGCCAAGCACCTCGGCACGTCCAATCCGACCGTCCTGCCGTTCGACTACGCGACGCGGCTGCTGCTCCTGTGGGGCGGTGTGCTGGTCGCCACGGCCCTGGCGGTGGCCGTCTACTACGCGGCGGCCAGGCGGCTGAAGAACCGGCCGTCGGCCTCCCACGACTGAATCGCGGAGAAGCCGGCCGAAGCCGACCTCCGCGCGAGCGCGTCCCGGCCGAGATCCGCCCACGGGAACGCCGCGCTCTGGTGGCCCCGGATGTCGACGACAGTGCCCTCGTAGGCGTGATCACGGACGGGATCCGGGTGGGTCTCGACGACTAGTGCGCCGTCCGGGGCGAGCAGTTCGCGACAGCGCATCAGCAGGCCCGCCGGGTCACCGCCGATCCCGATGTTCCCGTCGAGGAGGAGCGCCGTCTGCCAGGCGCCTTCTCGCGGGAGCCGTTCGAAGACCGAGCGTCGGAGGACGGACAGCCCCGCAGAGACCGCGATCTGCACCGCAGCGGCGGACACGTCGATGCCGAGCGCTGCCAGCCCGCGGTCCATCGCGGCTTTCACCATCCGGCCTGGCCCGCAGCCAATGTCGAGCACGGCCCCGGTCGCCGCGGAGAGCGTCGTGAGATCCGAGGCGACGGCGTCGTCGTTCCACCGGGAGAGATCCATCGAGGAGGAGGGCGCCGCGTGCGGCGAGTGCGCGTCGCGCAGGTAGAGCACCTCATCGTCGAACCGCAGAGCGCGTTCGTACGGTTCCGCACCGCCGGATCCGAAGGTCTCGACTCCGAGGGCGCTCATGACGACACCTCCGACGCGGCGTCGACGGAACGCAGGGTGCGCGCGAACTCGCCGTCGGGAGCCTGGCGGGCCACCTCACGGGCGTCGGCGATGGTGTCCACGTCGACCAGTTCCGGCAGCATGCGGACCCGGAGGCCTGCATCCGTCAGCCGTCGGAGTTGCACGGCGCCGGTGTCGTCCTGCGACATCGGGACGCCGCGGATGAGCGAGCCGTCGGGCTCGGCGAGTCCGAGAACCCAGAAGCCGCCGTCGTTCGCGGGCCCGAACCACGCATCGACATCCGACGGCCAGTCGGAGAACAGTGGATCGAGCACCTCCGCTGTCAGCTGAGGGGTGTCCATGCCGATGAGCACCGTCGGACCCGAGCACCGGTCGAAGATCGCCGCCAGCCGCATGTCGAGCCCTCCCGAAGATTGGGGTATCACCTCGTAGTCTTCGGAGCCGTCCGGCAAAAGGTTTCCCTCGAACGCGAGGATGCGCCTCGTCGCGGGCAGCGACGCCACGGCCCGGAGCGTGTCCGAGAGGCTTGCTGCCGCCACCCGCGCCGCCTGTTCCAGGCTCAGCGGTGGATTCAGACGGGTCTTCACGCGTCCCGGTACGCACTCCTTGGCGATCACGACCAGCGTCGTCATCGAGCCGCCGCCCTGAGCAGCCGCGACATGTCGCTGATCGCTCCGAAAGTCCCACGGATCGTCCCGGTCACCTTGGACGCGCCGACCCTCGGCGAGTAGGACGTGTCGAGCTCGACGACCCGCCACTCCTCGTCGGCCGCGCGAAGCACCATCTCGAGCGGATATCCGCTGCGCCGGTCCTTGAGGTCCAGCGCGAGCAGATCCTCCCGCCGCCCGCACCGCATCGGTCCGAGGTCGTGGAGGTCGAACCCGGTCGCTCTCCGCAACCGCCAGGCGAGCACGAGGTTGGCGAAGCGAGCGTGCGGCGGCCACGCCGAGCGGGTCGTCGGCCGGCGGCGCCCGAGTGCCAGGTCGGCCGCACCGGACTCGACCGCTTCGACCAGGGGCGCCAGGTCCGACGGGTCCATCGAGGCGTCCGCGTCGCAGAAGGCGACGAGCGGTGCGGTGGCCGAAAGCAAGCCGGCGTGCGCGGCGGCTCCGAATCCCTTGCGTCTCTCCTCGACGACGCGCGCTCCGAACCGGCGTGCGACGTTCGCCGAGTCGTCGGTCGAGCCGTTGTCGACGACGATCGCCCGGTACCCGGCGGGAAGACGCGAGAGGACCCAAGGCAGAGCCAGCTCCTCGTTCAAGCACGGGAGCACCACATCAACCAGAGGGAGCGTCACAATCATGAGCGTACGAGCCGACGGAGCAACTTCCCGCTCGATTCCCTTACGGAATTCTGACCAATCGCGTTCTCAGTACCTCTCCTCCCCTGCGCGACGACGCCCCGCCTATCCTGAACTCGTGGACAACGTGCCAGCGGTCGTCGCCGAGCTCGCGGACCAGCCGACCGGCCACCGCGTTCTGGTGGTCGACGACGACCGCACGGTCTCCGAGGTGGTCTGCACATACTTGCGCGCGGCCGGATTCCTGGTGGAGCAGGCCTTCGACGGCGTCGCGGCCGTGGATGCGGCAGCACGACTCAGGCCTGACCTCGTGGTTCTCGACCGGATGCTTCCCGAACTCGACGGGCTCGAGGCGTGCCGGATCATCCGGGGCTCGTTCGGTATCGCCGTGATCATGCTCACGGCGCTCGGTGACGCCGACGACCGGATCGACGGGCTCGAGGCCGGCGCGGACGACTACGTGGCCAAGCCGTTCTCCCCTCGCGAGCTCGTGCTGCGGGCGCAGTCGGTGCTGCGCCGGCACACCGGCGAGGCATCCGACTCCCCCATCGTCGTCGGGGACTTCAGCGTGGACACGGCCGGCCGCACCATCAAGCACCGATCCACGGTCCTGACCTTGACCCTGCGAGAGTTCGACCTGCTCGCCTTCCTGGTCACGCATCCCCACCAGGTCTTCAGCCGCGACGAGCTGCTCAGTTCCGTGTGGGGATGGGAGTTCGGCGACCTCTCCACCGTGACGGTGCACGTCCGCCGTCTGCGCGAGAAGATCGAGGCCGACCCCGCGCATCCGCGACTGCTCAGCACCGTCTGGGGGCTGGGCTACCGTTTCGATCTTCCCGAGAGAGCCGCCCACGAATGACCCTGCCGCATCTCGCCGCCGTCTCCCTGATGGCGCTCGTCAGTGCCGTCGTGGTCGGTCTCATCGCCTTCGTGGTGCTCCGGCTCTTGTCGAAGTCCTCGATCCTGCTGCAACTGTGCGTGATCGTGCTCGCCGCCGTGCTCTCGATCGCCTCCGGCATGTGGATGGCCGCCTCGGCGATGTTCGTGAACGCGGACGACCTGACGGTGTTCACCTTCATCGCGGCGGTCGCCGGCGTCGTGTCCATCGCGCTCGCGGTGCTGCTCGGCCGTGCGTTCGTGCGAAACAGCCAGGCCCTCATCGCGGCGACGAGACGCATCGGCACCACCGAGCCGGCGGCCGGAACCGGGCGGCAGAGCAACAACGAGTTCGCGGCCCTCGCCGAGGAGCTGACGGCGACCAACTGGCGACTGGCCGAATCCACGGCTCGGGAGAAGCGCGTCGAGAAGTCCCGCCGGGAACTGATGGCCTGGATCTCGCACGACCTGAGAACGCCCCTGGCGGGACTGCGCGCCATGACGGAGGCCCTCCAGGACGGCGTCGTGGCCGACCCGGCCGTGTACTACCAGCGGATGTCGAATCAGATCGCCAACCTGAGCGGGATGGTCGACGACCTCAACGAGCTGTCACGCATCCACGCCGGTTCGCTGACGCTCTCGATGGAGAGCGTGTCGCTCTACGATCTGGTCAGCGACACCGTCGCCGAGCTCGGGCCGGTCGCACAGTCGCGGTCGATCACCCTGACCGGCGAAGGGGCGCCGGAGCTGGTCGTGCGCGGCGATCCGCGCGAACTCTCCCGGGTCGTCGGCAACCTCGTGATGAACGCGATCCAGCACTCCCCGCCCGGCAGCCCGATCCTGGTCTCCGCGAGCGACGGCCCGGACGGTCACGCCGTCGTCTCGGTCATCGACGCCGGCGGCGGCATCCCCGAGAAGGATCTCGACCGGGTGTTCGATGCCGGCTGGCGGGCGAGCGATGCGCGCACCCCGGAACCCTCCGGCGCCCGCACGGCCGGCGCCGGGTTCGGCCTCGCTATCGTCCAGGGCATCGTCCAGGCGCACCGGGGGCGGGTGTCGGTGCAGAACATCCCCGGCGGCTGCCGTTTCGATGTGTATCTGCCGCGCCCGGAGACTCAGACCCTCACGGCGTCCTGACGGCCGCGCGCAGCGGTGCTGTCGCGAATTCGCGCATCCCGTCCTCGAAGGAGACCGTGGAGGCCCAGCCCAGCTCCGACCGCAGCCGATCCGACGACGCCGTGATGTGGCGCACATCGCCCAACCGGTACTCGCCGGTCACGACGGGCTCGGGGCCGCCCGTGAACCGGCTCAGCGCTGCGGCCAGGTCTCCGACGGTGTGCACCTCGCCGCTGCCGACGTTGAAGGCGCGGGAGGGCCCGCCGGCCGGTGCTCCCGTCCACTCCAGTGCGGCCAGGTTCGCCGAGGCCACATCGCGCACGTGCACGAAGTCTCGCCGCTGCCGGCCGTCTTCGAACACCCGCGGTGCGTCACCGCGCTCCAGCGCCGACCGGAACAGCGACGCGACCCCGGCGTAGGGAGTGTTCTGCGGCATCCCGGGTCCGTACACGTTGTGGTAGCGAAGGGACGCCACGACCCCGCCGGTCGTCGTGGCCCAGACGCGCGCGAGGTTCTCCTGCGTCAGCTTGGTCACGGCGTACACGTTGCGCGGGTCGAGGGGATCGTCTTCGCGGATCAGCTCGGGGTCGAGCTGGCGGCCCTCGTCGTCGCGCGGCTCGAACCGGCCGGCCGCGAGATCGTCCTCCCGCCGCGGGGCCGGCCTGGCCGGGCCGCGCGCGCCCCGGTAGCGCCCTTCGCCGTAGACGACCATCGACGAGGCGAGGACCAGCCGGGAGACCCCGGCATCGACCATCGCAGCGAGCAGGGTCGCCGTTCCGAGCTCGTTGCTCGACACGTAGTCGGGGGCGTCGCCGAAGTCGACGCCCAATCCGACCTTCGCGGCCTGGTGACTGACAGCGGTGACCCCGATGAGCGCCTCGTCGCACGCAGCCCGATCGCGCACATCCCCGCGCACGAACTCGACGCGCGGGTCGATCGCGGGCTCTGCGCCGTGCACATCCGTCCGCACCGAGTCGAGCACCCGGACGAGCCAGCCGCGTTCGAGCGCCGACGAGACGATGGCCGACCCGATGAAGCCGGCGCCGCCCGTGACGAGCAGCCGGTTCATCGCGCTGCCTCTGCGAGCACCGCGTCCACCGCGGCCGGGGCGATGAGCTCGCGCGGCTCGTAGTCGGCGGGGATCGCGCGGACAATCGCCTCGATGGCGGCGACGATGCGGGGCTGGGCGGCGGCGAGCCGGTCGAACACGAGGTCACTCGTCACCGACTCCTGGCCGGGATCGGATGTCGCCTCCACCACCCCCGCATCGCGGTCGGTCACGAACGAGAGGTTGACGGTCCCCATGTTGAGCTCGGCGGCGAGGGGCACCTCCGGGTACAGCGTCATGTTCACGATGTCCGCGCCGGCCGCTCGATACCAGAGCGACTCTGCTCGGGTGGAGAACCGCGGTCCCTGCACGACGACGACGGTGCCGGTCTCCCGGAAATCCTCCCCGGCCTCGCGCAGCACGCGACGGGCGATCGTGGCGAGCTCGGGGCAGAACGGGTCGGCAGCCGGAAGGTGCTGCACCGATGCGTCGGCGAAGAAGGTGTCGGCCCGACCGTGGGTGCGGTCGATGAACTGGTCGGTGACGACGAGGACGCCGGGCGGATAATCGGTGCTGATCCCGCCGACGGCCGACGACGACACGATGGCGCGCACACCGAGCGAGCGGAGTGCCCAGATGTTCGCGCGGTAGTTGATCCGGTGGGGCGGCACCGAGTGCTGAGCCCCGTGCCGCGTCAGAAAAGCGACACGGCGGCCGGCCAGGGTGCCGACCGAGATCTCGGCGGACCCGAACGGCGTGGACACCTCCAGCTGTTCCGCAGCTGCGGGGTCGAACAGTCGATAGAGGCCGGAGCCGCCGATGACAGCGGTCGAGATATCTGCGCGAGGAGGCATGCGACCATTCTCCCCGGTTCGGGATGTCGCGGGCGGCAGCGCAGAACGGTCTGCGATCAGGAGGCGCGCTCGACGGGTGCCTGGAGTTCGGTCAGCCAGTCCGGGCCCGGGACGTGGCCGGTGGCACGCACGTAGACCTCGCGGGTGGGGCCGACGACGCGGTAGCCGTCGGCGACGAGGCTCTCCATGAGCGCCATCCAGGAGTCGCCGATGCCGGACATGTCGCCGTGGTGCATCAGTGTCGCGGCCAGGGGCACGGCGGGCAGCTCGACGACGTCGTAGCCCTCGCCCGGCCGGGGAGGTGTCTCCGCCGGATAGGAGATGTTCACCGCGAGCCGCTCATCGTCCCGGGCTTCGTACCAGAACGTCGAAGGCGCGAGGATCGGACGCCCCGCTGCCTCCAGGGCCTGGTCCAGTGAGCCGATGAGCGGCCCGACGATCGGCCCCACGAGTTCGGGCCCCATCCCGGGCGCGGTGTCGCTGACGGCGTAGACGGTGAGCGCCTCGAGCGGGCGGTACTCGACGAGTGTGGACATGGTTTCCGTTCCTTCCAGGATGTTGAGGCGTCGCTCGAGCCGATCGAGCCGGTCGCGGTCCTGGGCGATTCCCGCCACCAGCTCGGCCCGGCGTTGCCGCAGCGTCGCCGTCAGGGCGGGCCGCGGGTCGGTGGAGGCGAGTACGGCGGCGATGGCGTCCAGGCCGATCCCGAGCTGTCGCAGCTCGACGATCAGGAGCAGGCTCGCAAGCTGGACGTCCGAATAGAAGCGATACCCGTTGTGCTCGTCGACGTGCGCCGGCGGCAGCAGGCCGATCGCGTCGTAGTGCCGCAGCATCCGCACGCTGATCCTCCCGATCGCCGCGAATTCCCCGATGGTGTACATGATGGAGGCCACACTCCAGCCTGACACGGTGTGAGGGTCAAGGCCCCTCGCCGCTCGACGTCCCCGCTCGACAACGAGAGGTGCAATCGGATGCGCAGCCCGTCGGACGGCCGAGACCACCCGGATCCGAGAGCAGGTGCGGTCTAACGGCGTCCGGGAGCAGCGTCAGCCCTGCTGCCCGGCGCGCCTCCGCCGCACGACGAGCACCGCGCCGGCCCCGAGGAGCAATGCCGCAAGCACCGCGACGCCGATCACGCTGAGGCCGGTGGCGCCGATTCCGTCATGCATGTGGCGGCCGCCGCTCGTACTCGAGCCGTCCGAGGAGGACCCGGGGGTGCCCGGGGTCGAACCGCCGCCGGGAGTGCCCCCGCTGCCCGGCCCATTGCCGTCGCCGGGGTCGATGCCGTCGTCGAACGGAACGCCGGGCGGCAGGACACGCAGCGAGGCGAGCCCGGCGTCGCCGGCGCGCCAGCTGGTGCCGATGGCGACGTACCTCGCGGTGGCCGCCACGTTCACCGACCCGGTGCGCGCTCCCGCGGCGATCGTACCGATCGGCGTGAAGGTGATCCCGTCGTCACTGACCGAGATCACTGCGGCCGGGCTGGAAGGACCGTCCCAGATCGCCGCGACGAGACCGACCGCCCGCGCGTTCCCGAGATCGGTGACCATCCGTCCGTCCGGACCTGGAACCCACGAGGTATGGGCGTCGCCGTCGACCGCGAGCGCCGGCGATGACATTCCCGGAGGGAGCACCGACGCGGGATAGGTGAAGGTGCTGAGCGCCAGGTCGGCGACCGGATAGGCCGTCGCCGCGGCGAAGACGACGGCGTTCCGCGACGGTCCGACCGCCACCCCTGGCGGGGCCACGGCAACCGTGGCCTTTTGAGTCGCGCCCGTCTGGACGTTCGTCACATCGATTGTCGTCGGCGTGGCGCCGGACAGGCTCACCGTCCGTGCGTCCGGGACGCTCGCCGTGATCGTCCCGGACGAGGCGGCTGCGATCGGAATCGTCGCACGCGGCGCGAGCACCACCGCGGAGGCCGCCGGTAGAGAGACCTCGAGGGTGGACGCCTCGGCCCCCAGCTGCTGTGTGCCTGCGAACAGTGCGACGGTCGAGCCGGCATACGGGAGGGCGACAGTGGCGGTCGTGTCCGCCTCGGTGAGGTTGAAGACGGTCAGATAGCCCCCGAGCGAGCTCACGAGCACGCCCGGATCGTCCGTCGTCGGCTCGCTCGCGGCCGCCCGCGTCCGGGTCGTCCCGGCGTCCGCTGGGAGCATTTCGATCAGGCGTGCACCAGTGGTGCCGTCCGCGAGACGGACGACGTGCGTGGCGTCGCCCTCTCGTGAGACGGTGATCGGGGCCGACGAACCCCGCACGACGAACCCGGCCTTGCCCTCGATGTCGAGCCAGCCTCCCGTGCTGGTGAGGATCTGGTCGCCTGTGTAGCGGAACTCCGCCGCATCCTGCCACGTCGTCCCGTCGAGGGAGGTCTGGATGCGATACTGACGCCCTGCGGCGTTCTCCCACCCGAGTTGCACCTGCGCAATGGCCGTCGGCGCGCCGAGGTCGACCTGCACCCAGGAGTCGGCGCGAGTCCGCTCGGACTTGGAGACGGCCCATCGGGTCGTCGCTTTGCCATCGGTGACGGCGCTCGCCGGGCTCGACCCGTCCGCGCTCGACGCCGAGGCGGGGCGACCGGAGGCCGCGTCCACACCGGCCGGGGTCAGAGCACGGAGGTGGTAGAGCGAGTAGCCGTAGACGGGATCGCCCTGCTCCCCCTGCATGCGCACGAACCGCGCGGTGACCGGGGCGGGCTCGCCGGTGGCACCCGGCGCCAGGTCCACGGTGTCGAGGCGGGCGACATTGACGTCCGCCGGCGCGCCGCCGTAGGCCGATCGTGTCGCCCAGTTCGTCCCGTCGTCGGAGGTCTGCACGACGTACCGGGCACCGGCACTGGCCTCCCAGGCGAGGCGCACGGCCGACACCGTCTGGGGCGCGCCCAGGTCGACCTGGATCCACGAGTCGCCTCGCGCGCGATCGGCGACCGACACGGCCCACCGCGTGGAGTCGCTCGCGTCCGTGGCGTGAGCCGCGAGATGCGCATTCTTCACGTCCTCGCTGGAGGCCTGGACCGCCTTCCCCGCTGCGAGATCGCTCGCCGTAGCGGAGCCGTCGCCATAGGCGTGGAACGAGTACAGCGAGTAGCCATAGGTCGCGTTGCCCTGCTGACCCTGCATCCGGATGTAGCGAGCGCGCACCGGTTCGAAGGTCAGATCGTCGACGCGCGCCGCCTTGGCATCGGCGGGCTCGGCGACGTGCGTCGCCGTCAGAGCCGCCGTGGCGCTGCCCTCAGCGGTCTCGTAGGTCCGCGAACCGTCGAGCCCGTCGAAGCCGCCCATGTCGAGGTTGCGGACCCGGATGGTTCCGTCGTCGGCGCCCGCTCCCGTGGACGCATAGATCGCGGATCCGTCCGGAAGCGTGACCTGGCCGGCATAGCCACCACCGAGGCCGTAGACCGAGGCAGTGCCGTCGAAGCCGTCGCGTGGTGTCGTGTACACGGAGGTGTTCCGGCTGCCCACCGGAGCCGATGTCGTCGGGTACAGGAACGGCGTCGCCCCCGAGACATCGAACAGCCAGTCGTCGTGCGCGGGGACCCACGGGAACTTGACGTAGCCGGCACGGCTCGAGGCTGCTGCCCACGCGGCGGACGTTTGCTGAACGGTCAGGCCGGCACGGGCGCCGTAGTCGCGCACGCCGGCGAGGCGCTGGAAGAACTGGTCCTCGGGGGTCGGCGTCACGACGCCGCCGTCCGATTCGGCCGCGTGCACATGGAGCAGGTACGAGATCGCGATCTCGGCTCGCGCCTCGGGCTCGTACTTCGGCTCCCCGGAGAACTTCGCCAGCCGGTTCACCGGAGCATAGCTCTGATACGCGTCGAGGGACTCTGCGATGTCGGCCTCCGCTCGCGCGGCGTCGGGATCGCGCAACACCTGTCCGAGAAAGGCCAGGGGAATGACGTCGCGCCCGTACAGGAACTCACGGTCGTCTTTCATGGGCTGGAAGGGCTCGCCCTGGCCCGAGAGCACGAGCTTCAGCGAGTTCCACAGCTCGGCGGAGTTCGGCTGCTTCGTCAGGATCTCCGGCAGTGGCCGGTCGTTCAGGATGAACTGGATCGCGTTCCGGCCGCCGGAACGCCAGATGTCCGACTGATAGTGGGGTTCGACCGTGTTGTGGTTGTCGACGACGTAGGTGTCGTAGATGTTGTCCATCGTGTTCGACGAGATCGGCTTCCCACCGACCACGGACGGGTTGTTCGCGTCTGCCACGGGCTGTCCCGCCGCGTTGCGGGCCCAGTCGTTGAACTGAGTCTCCCACCTGCGCGCGTCCGCGTTGCCGGGAGCCCAGGCGAGCCCGGGAGCTAGCGCCTGGGTGTAGACGCCCGACTCCTCCAAGGCCGTGTCGTCCTCGTGCCGTCCGTCCGGCCATTCCGCCGTCCACGAGCCCGACATCGGGTCGCGCCCGTAGTTCAGGTCCGCCGTATACGTCGACTGCCCCGCCGCGATCGTGACGAGGTTCGCCTGCGTCGTCGTGTCCAGTTGGTCCCACATCAGCCGGCCGGCGTCGAGGAAGTACGACTGGAAGGTCGAATCCCAGAACAGCCGCTTGCCCCAGGTTCCGTTCGGGTCCACGAAACGGTTCGACGCCGCGTAGTGCGCGATGGTGGCGACCGTGCGCTGGCGCAGTTCCTCCTTCGAGATCCCGGCGAGCTGCGCGTCGTACTCGCCGTGTGTGACGAGGACCGCGTTGCCGAGTACCACCGCGAAGTCGAAGTCGGCCAGTTTGTATGCCCCGATCGACGCGTCCCAGACCGAGTTGACCCATTGCGTGTGCCGGAGCAATGCTCCGTAGTAGTCGGCCGCCGTCGCGTCGGGGGCGCCGTGGGCCGGTTCGTCGACCGCCTGAGCGGCCGGCGCCGCACTTCCGAGCGCGATCGGCACGGCGAGCGCCACCGCGCCGACGGTCGCAACGGCCGTTCGCGTGGCGCGAGAGAACCGGACCCGCCAGCGGGTGAGTGATCGTGACGCCATGCCGTCTCCTTCAACGACGGGCGGGCCGACCAGGACGGCCCCGCGAGTGGCGACAATGCTGTGTGACAGCGCTGTCATCTGGATTGAATGCAAGCTTATGCAGAGAGCCCGCGGCGATGCAAGCGAGCCCCGGACCTTTCCGGGTCACCCTTCCGCGGAGTGACCCACCATCGGTCTGCCCGTGCTTCGGCGGACGAGCACGCGAGCACCGTCGAGGTCCGCCGACGGCGGATCCCTGCCTTCGATGAGCGCGACGAGGGTCGACGCGGACGCGCGGCCCGCACCTCTCGCATCGAGCCGGACCGAGGTGACGGGCGGGCTTCCGAGGATCGCCTCATCCGAGCCGCCGATCCCGACTATCGAGACATCGGCCGGCACGTCGAAACCGTGAGCCATCGCGGCGGATTCTCCGACCACCGCCATCGCGTCACTGCCGTAGACGATCGCCGTGGGTCGCCGTGCCAGCTGGAGAAGGCGATGCGTCTCACGGATCACCGAGCCATCCGACCCGTCGACGAACTCCGACCGCACCTCCTCCGCACCGAGACGGAAACACGCCGAATGCCAGCCGTCGAGACGATCCGACGAGTCCGTGGACCCCGCAGACTCGGCCACATAGGCGATCCGACGGTGCCCCAGCTCGGTCAACAACCCGACGGCCTTCTGCAGACCGTCGTGTCCGCCCGACCGGACACACGCACTCCGGCTGGCGGGGGGAAGTCCGCACCCCAGGGCGACCGACGCCAGACCCCTCTCGCTGAGCTCTTCGGGCCGGGGATCGTCCAGGACGGCGTCGAGGAGCAGCACGCCGTCGATACGGGACTCCCCGTCGAGCCGGACATAGCTTTCGTTCTGGGCACGACCGTCGTCGACGACCTCGAAGATGAGTGCATAGCCTTCGCGCGCGAGGACGGTTCCGATACCCGAGACCAGATCGAGAAGATCCATTCCTGCGGGTGGGACGGTATCGCGTCTGACCACCAGGCCGATCGCGTGCGCACGCTGCTGAGCCAACGATTTGGCTCGGATGTTCGGCGTCCAGCCGAAGTGGCGAGCCGCTTCCAGGATCCTCTCGCGCGTGTGTTCGCTGAGGCCTGATCGCCCGTTGAACACGAACGACACGGCACTCCTGGACACGCCCGCTCGCGCAGCGACGTCGCTGATGGTCGCGCGGCGCCCAGTGCTCATCATCGAGTGATCTCCGGTGAAGAAGCGTGGGTCCGGCCGCGGGCGACCGGACCCACGCTCTCACCCCTCCGCGCGTCGCCGACGGATGACGAGGAACGCTCCGCTGAGGAGCAATAGCACGGCGACACCCCCGCCCAGCCAGAGCGCAGTGGAGTCACCGCCCGTCCTCGCCAGGTCGTCCTCGTTCTCCGTCGCCGACGGCGCGCCCGGTCCGGGGCCCGACCCTGGACCGGATCCGGGGGTGTTACCCGCGCCGCCGCCGGAGGGATCCGCGGCGCGGATCTCGACGGGGAGCGAGGCGATGACGGTACCGTCCTGGAGCACCACAAGGGTGTGGGCGCCCGGGTCGGTATCCGCGGGGATGCGCACGGTCGTGGCGAACGCGCCGGCACCATCCGCCGTCACGGTGCCCAGCTCGACCGGAGTCGAGTGCAACTCGATCGTGAGCGCTGCTGCGGCGGCGAAACCCGTCCCCGTGATGTCGACCCGGCCACCGGCGACGGGGTCACCGGTGAGAGCGATCGTCGGCTCGGCCGGCTCCGTCGGCTCGGCCAGGCCGGAGATCGCGGAACGGAGCGCCTCCGCCCGGGCATCGATGGTCGCCTGGGTCACCCCGGCCGTCTTCAACGCGGCCTTGGCCGCCTCGAGCGCGGGAAGGAGGGGCGCCCAGCTCTCGGGGGTGTACCGGGTGCTGTCGAGGCCGTTGGCCTGGTCGACCAACGTCTGCAGCGCGCTCGTGTCGACCGCTACGGTGACGGTGCACCACGCCGACTCGTCTCCATTGGCGTGCCCGACGAGAACGGCGGTCGTGCCGCTTCCGCGGGTCTTCAGGTCGAACTCGATCCGCCCGTCCGCCCCGACACGCGGCGCGCCCACGACCGTCGCCACTCCGCTGTCGAGCACGTGGGCCGTGAAGGTGTCGCCGTCGTCCAGTGGACTGATGTTCGCCGCGAGCGTCGCGGTGCTGTCCCGTGAGGCCGTCACCGGGGCGGAACAGGCCAGGCTGTAACCGCCGTAGACCTCGAACTCCCAGATGTTGAGCCCGTACTTGGTCGCCGGCGAGCCGATCACACGGATGTAGCGGATCTCGGCCGTGGGGAAATCGGTGGTGTCCCTCCGGTGGTCTCCCGATGCGGTCTGCTGCACGTGAGCGAGCTGCGACCAGTCGGTGCCGTTCACCGAGCCCTGGATGTAGTAGTCGCTGGAGTTGCTGGACTCCCACTCCACCACCGCCTGGGACACGGCCCGGACCGCACCGAGGTCGACCCGGAGCCAGTTCTGGCTCGTGTAGGGTGCGGCCCCTGTCGGCCGCGCGGACGACCACTTGGTCGTCTTCAACCCGTCCGTGGCCATCGGCGCCGTGATGTTGGCCAGATTGTTGTAGACGCTGTCCGCTGTCGTCGGTTTTCCCTGAGCCAGGTTCACCCGGGCGCCGGCCGCAGGCGCCGACAGGATCGCCGCATCGCCGAAGACCTCGAACTCGAAGAGGGAGACTCCGTACGTCGTGGAGGCGCGTTTGACGGTCTGCATCCGCACGTATCGACCGGTCGCCGAGACCGCGACGAGGTCGGTTCCGCCATCGCTCCCTGCTGCCGGCGTCGCATAGGCGTCGCGCCACGTGCTGCCGTCGTCCGAGACCTGGATCTTGTACTGACTTGCGAAGGAGGCCTCCCAGAACAGCCGCACCGCGCCGATCGTCCGGACGCTGCCCAGATCTGCCTGTACCCACGAGGCGTCCGGCGAGCCGGTCCGGTCCGCGATCCAGCGGGTCGTCATGTTCCCGTCGGTGGCGCTCCCCGGACTCGTACCGTCGGAGGCGGTCGTCGGAGCTCCCAGAGCGAGATTCACGCTGGCGGTGACGGCGAGCTCGCGCACGGCGAAGCCTCCGGATCCGCTCGCGTCGAGCAGGAGGATCCGCACGAAATTCGCCGCGGTTGCGGGGAAGTCGACGTGCTGATGTCCGCCCGTCCCCTTCTGCACGAGCTTCTGGTCGGTCCAGTTCATGCCGTCGGTGGAGGTCTGGACGAGGAACCGGGTGGCGTAGTCCGCCCCCCAGTCGATGTCGACACCGCTGGGGAACGAGCCGGGCGCGAGTTGTTTACTCAGCCACGGACTCTCCCCGGCCGACTGCCAGAACGTTCCCTGATCGACGTCGCCCGCAAGGGCGGCCCCGTGACCGGTGGCCGAATCACTGGCCGTGTAGGGCGAACCATCGGCCCCCGCTGGAGCCAGCGGCGCCGTCACCGTCTTACCCAGCGTCGCCCCTGAGCCGAGCACGAACGTGCCGCGCATCGCCGCCCCGCCGCCGGCCAGGCCGACGTTCACCAGGAGGCCCGGCTGTCCGGGATTCGACAGGCTCACGACCGGCGTCGGCCCCGATTCGTCGAGCAGCACGATGGAGGGCTGGCTGACGGTCAGGGTGCGTCCGTCGCCGAGATCCAATGACCCCGGCTGGTAGAAGGTCGCCATGGTCCGCTTGACCCGTGGGTCGTGCACCGCCTGCACGGAGGTGTCGTTGCGCAGAATGCTCACCGCCGGGTTGGCGGCATACGATGCGGTCTGCTCCGGCGTGGCGCCCGGCAGCACGACGTACTCGTAGCCGCCCCCGTTCGGCTTGACGCCGTGGTCGAAGTAGAGCGTGAACGCGTCGTGGCTCTCCGGCTTGTCCCCGTAGTAGCTGCCGGTCTGAGTCTTGTCGGAGACGACGACCGAGTCCTTCGACGGGAAGACGTAACCGACCTTGTCGTTGTACGCCCACGCCGGATCGGAGACCGTCCTCGCGTCCGTCCCGGCCGCGATCGGCTTGCCGTCGATCGTGGCGTTGCCCATGGCGGCCACCTGGTTGACGGTGGTGTGCACGGCGGCGGCGTTCGTCGACGTGATGCCCGCCCCGAGCGCGACCATCGCGTCGTCGAAGTAGAAATAGCTCTTCTGCGCCTGCGTGTTGGCGCGGTCGAGGCTCTCGACGCTGGCGCCGTACGTGCCATCCGAGACACCGCCGGTGAAGGCACCCCCGTTGGCCGACCGCCCGCTGGTCCCGAGCGTGGTCTCCTTCACGTACGGCACCGTGGTGCCGGGATAGTGATACCAGTCGAACGCCGGCCCGAGCGCCGTGTACTCCTTGTTCGTCACCTGGATGGCGGTGGCACCCGCCTTGCTCCAGACGATCTCGTTGCCGACGTCCTTGCGCAGGGTGGAGCGGTATTCGCTGCCGACGGTGCGGCTGGAGTTGAGGGCCGTGAAGATGCCGTATCCCGCGCGCTGGTGCGACGAGAACTCGGACCGCCAGAAGTAGGTGTTTCCGGTCTGGCCATTGCCCGATGTCTTTCCGCGGATGCTGTCCGCCAGCTCGCGATAGTCGCTCGCGTACAGCGCGTCGGTGCGCGCCATCCGATCCAGGGGGTCGAGGAAGACGGCCGCGTAGCTGGTGACGCCGTCGACCGTGGTGGCCGGCCGGTAGAGAAGGTAGAGCATCCCGATCTCGCCGCGAATCATCCACCGCGTGCCGTCGATGATGTAGAACGCGATCGTGTCCAGCTGGTCGCGGGTGAAGGCCAGACTGGTTCCCCTGGCCGAGTCGGCCCACATGGCGACCATCGTGAAGAGGGCCATGCCGTAGCCCTCGCTGTACAGCTGCGCGCCATGCGCCCAGAAGGTCGCGTCCGGCTGGACCGCCTCCTGTACCGTTCCGGAGTCGTCGACAGCCACGGTCTGGACCATCGTGGCGAAACCCGACCTGATCTGGTCGGCGTCGCGGGTGGCGAGCGCCTTGTAGAGGTAGTCGGAGGTGCGCCACGCGCCATTGGCGCCGGCCGGGTCCAGCTTGCCCTGGTTGTGTTTGATCGTGAGGGCGAGACCCTCGCTGCTGAGCACGCCGCCGAGGAAGATCGAGATACGGCCCATGGCGATGGACTCGCCGATCTCGGTCTCCCACCAGTTGGTGTTGCCCGGGTCGGCCTTGTCCCAGTAGGCGAGTGCACGCTCCTCGGCAGCGAGGAGCTTCGCGTCGTGGTACCCCTTCGCAGACTTGTCCTGGTAGGCCTGTGCGATGGCCACCATCCGGTAGAGCGCCTTGTACGCGTCCCACGTCTTGCCGTTGGCCGAGCTCGTCCGATCCGTGTAGTCGACGTCGGACCACGAGCCGTCCGTGTTCTGCGAGGACACGTAGTCCAGAGCGTTCGAGGTCTGCGCGAGGTAGATGCCGTTCGCGATCTGCACTTCGTCGCCCTGGCTCAGGAAGTAGTCCTGAAGGCGCGCGACGATGGTCCCGACGTCGGAGTCCAGGTCCGCGGCCGTGGCGGGTGCGCTGGTCAGCCCGGCCATGCCGAGCGCGAGCGCGATCAGGGCGGCCGTCACCCCGACGAGTCGGGAACGCGGCCTGCGACGTCGTCGCGACCCCGTCGGATCACCGGTCGCCGGCGGGGGTGGTGTGGCTACTCGTTCACGCGACATTGCGCAGACTCCTCTTGATCGGGTGGATCGTCGTTCGGGTGAGGTGGAGCGGTTCGGGGCAGGGGGGACGGAAGGGTTCTTCGGGTCAGCCGGCCGTGCGCACCAGGCGCGCGACGGAGATGCGGGTGTCCGCGGCGCCGTAGAACACGAAGTGCTCGCCGCCGATCCGCTCGATCGCGGTGGGGAAGACGACGTTGGCGACCGTTCCCGCCGTCTCCTCCTCCGTCTCGGGCGTCAGGAGCGGCTCGCTCGAGCGGGCGAGCACGCGCGATGGGTCGTCGGCGTCGAGCAGCATCGCCCCCACGACATAGTTGACGTCGAAGGCGTGCGGCGAGAAGGCGCTCTCGCCCACGTCTCCGGTGACGCCGTGGTGCAGCAGCAACCATCCCTCGGGCACGCGGAGAGGCGCCGGGCCGGCGCCGATCTTCAGGGCCTCCCAGGCGAACTCGGGACCGGCGACGAAGCGGTGGCCCCGCGGACGCGCGAGGGCGGAGAGGTCGCGCTCCGCCTCGACGACCGGCACATAGGAGATCCAGATGCTGGCTCGGTCGTCGCTGAGACCGGCGGGCAGGGGCGGCCGCTCTCCGGCCCGTACGAAGGCGAAGTCCCACATGGGCCGATGCAGGAGGGCGAAGCTCGGCGTTCCGTGCGGATCGTTGACGACCTCCGGGAAGAACACCACATCCTTGTTCGGGAACAGGTTCAGGTCGGTGTCGAGAGCATCGTCGTACTCGAACTGGAGGGGGCCGAGTCGCTGCCAATCCTGACCGTCGGTCGAGACGGCGAGGGCGGGCTTCGGCCCGAGCGGACCGAAGGCGACGTAGCTCATGACGTGGACGCCGAGCTGCGCGATCGTGGTGATGCGCGGGTCCTCCACGCCCCCGTGGTCGGTTCCGTGCTCCCATCCGCGGTCCGCCTCGAGAGCGATCTCCAGGTCCTCGACTCCGGCGGGGGCACCGTCCACGACGACGACTCGGGCGCGCCCGATCCGGGACACATTGCGTTCGGCGACCAGCCGCGGGAACAGGTGGATGGTTCCGTCCGGGTCCTGGACGGTCGCGGGGTTGAGCACTCCTTCGACCTGGCGCGGATCGGCGGGGTCCGGCTCCATCACGATGCCGACGCGCTCGAGCGTGTACGGCACGCGGGTGGAGGTGGGAGCGGAGGTGATGGTGGACACGAGACCCTTCAGATGGTGGTGGTGGTGGTGATGGATGGTGGCGAGCGTCGGTCAGCCCTTGATGGCGCCGACCACTCCATTGACCAGGTAGCGCTGGATGAAGATGTAGCCGACGATCAGGGGCGCCGCGACGATGAAGGTGGCCGCGGCCAGTAGCGGCCACTGGTTGCCGTAGGTGCCCTTGAAGGCGTAGAGACCCACCGTCACGGGGAACTTGGTCGGGTCGGCCAGGAGCACCGTGGCGAGGATGATCTCGTTCCAGATCCACACCGCCTGGAGGATGAACACGGTGACGAGCGCCGGCCGTGCGAGCGGAAGGATGAATCCGAACAGATACCGCCAGTAGCCGACCCCGTCCATCGCGGCGGCCTCGTCGAGCTCCCGCGGGATGGATTTGACGAAACCGCTCAGTAGCAGCGGCCCGACGCCCACGCCCACACCGACGAGAAGGATGTATCCGAGCTGCGTGTCGTACAGACCGAGGCGCAGCAGCAGCTGGAATTGCGTGATCAGGGCGTTCGGGAGGAACAGCACGAGCACGAAGATCACCGACCAGTACTTGGCCCCTTTGACGTAGCCGCGGGCCACGGGGAACGACAGCACGAGCGTCAGCAGCGTGCCGATGGCTGAGCCGGCCGCGGTGTACAGGACGCTGTTGAGGATGTACGAGCCGAAGTCCCCCGTGTTCCAGGCCGTGACGAAGTTGCCCCATTGCGGGTCGCGCACGAGGCCGACCGGATCGGACACGAACTCGGCCTGCGATTTCAGCGCGGTGTTGAGCAGGTACAGCAGGGGGAACAGGAAGATCACCAGCAGGATCAGGGCGCAGACGTATGCGCCGATCGGGATGCGGCGGCGACGACGCGTCTGCACCTGCGCCGACCCTCGGGACGGGGGGACCTTCGAGTCGCCCTGGTCGCCGGTGGTCGCGGTGGTCGTGGTGGCCGTCACAGCTTCGCCTCCCGTCGGCGGAGGATCATCAGCGCGACGATCGAGACGATGGCGACCAGCACGAACTGGACCATCGACACCGCGGCCGCGTATCCCTGGGATTGGGAGAGGGTGGTGCCGGACGCTCCGCCGAAGCCCTGCACGTACACCAGGAGGGAAAGCACCTGGGTGGATCGGTTGTTCGGCCCGCTCAGCACGTAGATGAGCTGGTAGCTCTGGAGGGCGTTCACGATCCCGAGGAGGACGTTGGCCGTGATGGCCGGAGCCAGGAGCGGCACGGTGACGCTGCGGAAACGCTGCCAGGCGCTCGCGCCGTCGATCTCTGCCGCCTCGTGCAGCTCCTCGGGTACGGCCTGCAGGCCGGAGAGGAAGATGATGACGGAGACGCCGAGGACCATCCACACCTGCACCAGGATGACGAGGGCGAGCGCCAGATGCGGGTCCCCGAAGAACGCCGACCGGCCGCCGAAGAGCTGGAGCACCGACGCGGCCGGTCCGCCGCTGACGTTGAAGATCAGCGACCACACCAGGCCCGTCACCGTCACACCCAGGATGGTCGGCATGAAGACGACCGCCCGGTAGAAGTTGCGGCCCTTCAACTTGCGGTTGAGGAGCACCGCGATGGCCAGCGCGACCACGATCTGGATGATCGTGCTCGCGAAGGCGAAGATCACCGTGTTGGTGAGCGCGTTCGCACTGTCGGCCCATTTCGCCGGGGAGAAGAAGTCGATGTAGTTCTGGATGCCGACGAATGCGATCGGCAGCCCAGGGAGACCGCGGAGGTCGGTGAACGACGCGACCAGGACGCCGATCGCCGGGACGAACCCGAAGATGCCGAGCAGCAGCATCCCGAGTCCGAATGTGACGCGGACCGGAGTGCGCCGGGGGAAGGGAAAGGTTTCAGCCATGTCTCATTCGATTCGATCCGGGCGGGCCGCGTCGGTCGCGGCCCGCCCGTGGTCGGGATCGGTCAGCCCGCCGCCGTCCAGGCCTTCTGCGCAGCTGCAGCGGCCTGCTCCGGCGTGTCCGAACCGAGCGGCGCGAGCGCCGGGTAGTTGAACGGGAAGACTGCGTCCTGGCCTGCCTTGTTGTTCGCGAACCAGATCTGGTCCCACGCGGGCTGGTAGGTCGAGGTGTAAGAGGAGATGGACTGGAGGAACGGGCTGGTCTCGATGTCGGGCTGGGCGGACGAGAACCCCGACTTCTCGAGGAACAGCTGGTAGGTGTCCTTCTGCGAGAAGAAGTCGAGCCATGCGAGCGCAGCCGTCTTGTTCTTCGCCGACGTGGGAACGGCCAGCTGAAGCTCGGTCTTGCCGTTCAGGAACGCGTTGTCCGCCGCGGTCTCCGAGCCGGGGAACGGGAAGTACCCGTAGTCGAACTTCTTCGCGACGGCGGCGTCGATCGTCGGCTGGTCCCAGGTGCCGTCGACGGTCATGGCGAAGTCTCCGGCGGCGAAACCGGCCGGGATCGACGTGTAGTCGGCCCCGGCCGCTCCTGGCTGCGCGTTCTGGAGCACGTACTCGGTCTGCTGGAGGACCTTGACCTCGGTCGGGTCGGTGAGCTTCGCCTTGTTGGTCCAGAGCTCCTCCGCGAGCTTCTGCTTGTCGGCCACCGTCGGGTAGTTGGCGGCGACCGACGCCAGCATCGGGAGTCCGGCCGGCCAGCTGTCCTTGCCACCGAGCCCGAAGGGGGTGATGCCCTTCGCCTTCAGCGCGTCGACCGTCGCGGTGAACTGGCTCCAGGTGGTCGGCACCTCGAGGCCGTTGTCCGCGAAGATCTTCTTGTTGTAGAAGACGCCGGTGTAGTAGCTCACACCGGTCGGCACCGAGTACTGCTTGCCATCGATGGCCTGCGACTTCAGGAGTGTCGAGGTGTACTTCTTCAGGAAGCCTTCGTCGGTCAGGTCGACCAGGCCGCCGGCGGACGCCAGGCGTGCGTCGTCCGTGGCGGAGTCCTTCGCGTACGAGGGGGTCTCCGTCATGCCCTTGACCACGAACAGGTCCAGATTGCCCGCGGTGAGGCGGGACGATTTCGTCGCCGGGTAGTTGTCGTTCGATACGGTGGAGAAGACGACGTCCACGTCGGGGTACTTCTTCGCGAACTCGTCGTTGACGGCCCGGAAGCCGGCGTCCGTCGCATCGCTGCTCGAGACCAGCAGCTGCAGCTTTCCGCTCGGCTTGCCGTCGGAGGAGCCGCCCCCCGCGCTCGAGCATGCGGCCAACGCGCCGATCGCCGCGACGGCAGCGATGCCGGCGACCACGCGCCGGATCGTGGCCCTGTTCCGCAACCTCGTTGTTGCCATGTTGGTGTCTCCTCTGTGAGTCCTCGGGTGGATTGCAGGTTACCGAAACGTTTCGGTACGGGAAGCATGTCATGCGGAGCGCGTGCGCGCAAGAGCGGTGTTCCTAGTGGGCCGCCGCCCGCAGCACGTCCTCGACGATGTCGGCCGTCTGCTCCCAGCCGTGCACCGCCTCGGCACCGATCCCGAGTCGAAGGACGGGGTAGTCGTTGCCGTCGGGATCCAGACGGTCGCCGACGAACAGCATGCTTCCGAAGGGGATGCCGGTCAGCTGAGCGAGCCTGGTCATCCCGTACGCCTTGTCGACCCCGTGACGGGTGACATCGAGACTCGTGGACCCGCCGGATCGCACCTCGAGCCCGGGAAGGCGCTCCTGGACCGCCGAGCGCAGGATGCTCTTTCGCACGCCGGTCGGATCCCACGCCGCCTTGACGGCGACGGGCGCACGCTGCCCGAGCGCCGAGTAGGTGATCTGCGATCCTCGATCCTCGATCGCAGGGCCGCAGGTCTCGGTCTCCCACAGCTCGAGCCGACGCGCTTCCTCCTCGATCGCAGCGAATGCCGACCGCTTCTCCGCCTCGGTGAGGTCCTCGGCATACTGTCTCGCCCACGAGCCGCCATCCCAGCGGTAATACTGGGTGCCGCAGGTCGGCATCAGGTGGAGCCGGTCGAGGGCGGCATCGACGGACAGCCGCGAGATCAGCTGGTCGCGGAACTGGGCGAAGCTCCCGCCCGAGATCACGCACACCTCGGCCACCTCCAGCAGTCGCTCGAGCAGCGTCGACATCCGCTCCTCCAGTGGAGACTTGGAGGGGGCGAGCGTGTCATCGAGGTCGAACGCGACCAGCCTCGGCACGCCCGTGAACCGACTCGGGCCCGTTCCCGGCACACCCACTCGTCCCGACGGGTGCTCACTCATCGCGTGACCTGTCCCGAACTCTCCGAGCAAGAGCGGCGTCGCCCGACCGCCAATGAGATCCCGACGATCAGCGCGACCGCCGCGAGTGCGACCCCCGGGGCTGCGTCGAGGCCCGTGCTCGCCAGCGTGCGAGTAGAGGCGGGGTCCGTGCTCTCCTCCGCGCCGCCATCAGCGGTCGGAGACTCCGAGCCGGCACCGACGGGGTCCGATCCGCCCGTCCCCGGGCCGGCACCGCCGCCCGATCCGCTCCCACCACCCGGCGCGGGGCCGACCTCCACAGCGACCCGCGCGACCTCGACGCCGCCGATCGCAGCGACGACATCATGCGGCCCCGGTGCCACGTCAGCCGGAATCGTCGCGCTCATCTCAAGAGCGCCGTTCGCATCCGCGGTGACGGTTCCGAGACCGACTGGAGCCGAGTGCAGTTCGATCGTCACCGCGGAGCCGGGCACGAAACCGCTTCCCCGCACGGTGAGAGCGCCGCCGACACGGAGCTGGCCCGAGGCGGCCAGAGTCTCGTGGCCTGTCGTCGGCCCTGTCGGAGTACTCGGGCCGCACGGATCGGTGCACACCGTGAACCGACTGAGGACGCCCTTGTGGTCGCTCGGCCAGGTGGCGTCCGGGGTGAAGACGACGTCATCGCTGTCGTCGTCGACACGCTGACTGCGCACGATCGTCGCCTTCGGCCCCACCACCTCGGACGAGACGAGGCCGAGGTGCTTCGACGGAACGTAGAAGATGTAGTCGATGCGGTCGCGCTCGTCGGCTTTCGGCGCCCAGGTCAGGCTCCTGATGGAGACGTTCGGATTGCCCGCGGGCCACGTGAAACCCGGATTCTTCACCGGGTCCGGGTGAGCCTGGCGATAGGAGTCCCGCATGCCGCCGTCGATCAGCGTCTGCGTCGTCTGCCACGGGACCACCGTCCCGCGATGATCGAAGAGGTTCCTGGTCTCCACTGTCCAGTCCTGGGCCGAGGGCTCGTTGAAGTCTCCACCGACCACCACCAGCCGACCAACGGCCTCCTCTGCGTCGATGTCCTGCAGCAACTGCCGGGCCGACTCCGGCCGCCCCGACTGCTCGTTCATCGCGAGCATCGTCGCGACATCGGTGACCGGGGCGCCGAGCTCGGCTCCCCCCAGATACGCGCTGGGCCAGTCACCGACAGCGGTCGGGCCGTATCCACGAGGGAGGTACTCCGAGTACCAGCGATACTCCAGGTGCCCGCCGTAGACGGCGACGTCGGTGCCGTTGACGTCGACGACCACCTTCGTCCAGCGCGTGCCCACCGTGGTCGAGGACACGATCGGGTAGCGGGACACGACTCCCGTGTCCGTGGATGACACCGAGTGATAGCCGAGCTCCGCTGCGATGGCGGGCGTCGCGTCGTGCAACGCGGGGTCGAACCGCTCCGGGAGGAACGCGACATCCGCGCCGGTCTGCTGGACCACCTCGGCAGCGTGGCGGATGCCGTCTGCGATGACGGAACCGCCTTTCCAGATGTTGAGCGTGAGCACATCGAGTGGGCTGACACCGCCCACCGCGGGCCTGGGAGGCACGGTTTCGGCACTCACCCGGAGCGCCACAGGGCCGGAGATGACGCGGTAGGAGTCGTTCGCGAACAGGTAGACGTCCAGGTCGCCGGGAGCGATCGCGGAGGCCTCCTGCGTCCATCCGGTGCGAGCACGCGGCCCCCAGTCGAAACCACCCGCCGCTGCCGGCGCGTAGCGCCAGTCCAGAGAAGATGTCCCCCCACCTGGCTTCTCGCCGTGTCGGTAGATTCCGATCCAGTTCTTCGCCCCGGCCGCGCCTGCGGCGTCGTACGAGATGGTGACCGTGTCGCCGACGCCGATCTCCGCGGCGCTCACTGCGACGCCCACCGCAGCGGCATCGGCCGGGGTGGCGCCGATCGCGACGACCGCTCCGACGACGACGGCGACGATCCCTGTCGCGAGCCGTCGTCGCCTGGGGGATGGTCCAGCAGTCATCGGTGTCTCCTCATCGAGAACGGGACACGGCGGCGCGATCGCGCACGGCCGTCATACGGGTTACCGAAACGTTTCGGTAGCTGACAGTGTCACACAGCGGGCACGGCGGCGCAATCCCGTCCGCGGAGCGACGGCGACGACCTGGTCAGCCCCTGGTGCGTGCCGACGCCGTCGGCGCGGGAGCGGTGGAATCGCGGACGATCAATTGGGCATCGGCGATCCTCACGTCGTCCGCCGTGCCGTTCTCGATCACGTCGATGAGCAGCCGCCCCGCTTCCTGCCCGAGCTCGCGCGGCGTGGTGCGCACAGTGGTGAGAGCCGGCTGCACGTAGGTCCCGAGCCTGATGTCGTCGAATCCGGCCACCGAGAGGCCCGCGGGCACCGTCACACCGAGCTGCTCTGCGTGCGCGATGAAGCCGAGGGCAGAGAGATCGTTCGCACACATCACGGCAGTCGGCGCGTCCGCGAGGGAGAGGAGCGCCGAAGCGGCGGCGCCTCCTCCGAGATAGGTGAAGTCGCCGGGCACCGCAGGGCCGGCCTCCAGCCCGAATTCCCGAAGGGCGGACCGCCACGCCCGCTCCCGCTGAACCGAGTGGAGGTAGCCCGCGTGACCGCCGACGTAGGCGATCCGCCGGTGTCCGAGCTCGACCAGGTGCTGGACGGTCGCCCGGATACCCGCATCCGCATCCTGACGCACCGCCGGGAGAGGGAAGCGTGGCCCGGGGTTCACCGCGACGGCCGGCAGTCCCAGCTCCTGCACCAGCGCGATCCTCTGATCGTCCAGTTCCAGATCGACCATGAACACCCCGTCGACGCGCCGGTCGGCCGCGAGTTTGCGGTAGCGCTGGAGGACCTCCTCCTGCTCTGCACCGATCTGCAGGACCACGGCGTACCCGCGCGGATCGATCGCCTCCTCCACGCCACCGATGAAGCCGCCGAAGAAGGGGTCGAGTTCGAGCACATCCGGGTCACGCTGGACGACGAGACCGACGGTGTACGCGCGCCGTCCTGACAGGCTCTTGCCCCGCAACGACGGCACGAAACCGAGGTCGTTCGCGATCTGCACGATCCGCTCGCGCGTCGACTCGGACACACCGGGGCGCCCGTTCAGGGCGGTCGACACCGAGCTGACGGCGACGCCCGCTTTGTTCGCGACGTCCACGATGGTCACCCGATGGTCGGTCACGGATCTCCCTGGACTCCTCTCGCTCGAACAGCTCAGGCAACTGTAGCTCGCGACGCCCGTCTCCGACGATGAGAATGTCGATCGCCTCGGGAGCGGAACGCGCCCGATCGCCGCGATCTCCGCCGGAACCGCTGGGCCGACGGAGACCGCACCCTAGATCGACTCCTGGGCGTCGCTCACGTCGCTGGCGACGATGCCGTTGACGAGTGCGTTTATCGCCCACCGGTTTCTCTCGTTCGTGGTGCCGGACGTGAACGCCGCCGAACCGGCGCCGTGGAGGGTGGGATGGCGTTCGGGGTCCGCGGCATCGAGCGTCTCCGCCAGGTCGGTGAGTTCCTGCCCGCCATCGGAAGCGTTGAAAGACCACTCGGCGGCGGAGGCCGTGGCGTGCTGGAGGAGCAGGTCGACGCCGCGCGCCGCGTTCCGGGTGCTCACTCCGCCCGCTTCCAGGAGGCGCATCAGCAGTTCCAGCAGATCCAGGTAGTGGGGTCCGTCTGGCCAGGTCGTCAGAGCCGCGTACGAGAGCCCCGGCTGACTGGCCAGCAGGGCCGCGTAGTCGTCGAGCACCCGTTGGAGCCGCTCCCTCCAGGGCGTGTTCGCCTCCCACGTCAAGTCGAGCTCGGAGAGGTAGCGGTCGATGAGGAGCGCGTTGAGCTCGGTCGTATTCCGCACGTATACGTAGAGCGACGCCGGTCCGGTGTCGAGTTCGGTCGCCAGCCGGCGCATCGTCAGCTTGCCCGCACCCTCCTGCCGGACGATCCCGACCGCTGCATCGAGGATGGCCGCCCGCGAGAGCGGGGGCTTGGCCGGGCGGTCCCGACGACTCACGGGCTCAGGACGGGGCATGCCGCCACTATAGCGACTTGATCGCGACGAACATGTTCGTTACGATTGCGTTCGTCGATAGGAGCTCAACATGACACAGACCGGAATGACACAGGCATCGGGGACTCCCCTCTCCACGAAGGGCGTCTGGTTGACCCTGATCGTCGTGCTGCTCGCGGATGCGATGGATCTGATCGACTCGACCATCACGAACATCGCGGCACCATCGATCGTCGCCGACCTGGGCGCCGACGAGACCATGATCAAATGGCTCGGTGCCGCGTACGCACTGGCGCTGGGATCGCTCCTGGTGCTGGGAGGGAAGTTCGGCGACAAGTTCGGTCAACGCCGCACCTTCCTGGTGGGACTGACGGGATTCGTCGCGGCGTCCGCGGTCGCCGGACTGTCACTGTCGCCGGAGATGCTGGTCGGCGCCCGGGTCGCTCAGGGCATCTTCGGGGCGCTTCTGATCCCGCAGGGGATGGCCATCATGACAGCGACCTTCCCCAAGCCGATGCTCCAGAAGGCATTCGGGGTGTTCGCCCCGATGCTGGGAGTGTTCGCCGTGGCCGGTCCCATCCTGGGAGGGCTTCTGATCGACGCGAACCTATTCGGTCTCGAGTGGCGGCCGGTGTTCCTGATCAACATCGTTCTGGGAGGGTTCGCGCTGGCCCTGGCGGTGAAGTATCTGCCCCACGTCACTCCCCGCCCCGACACCCGCATCGACCTCATCGGCAGCGTTCTGCTGGTTGTCGCGTTGTTCGGCGTGCTGTTCGGGCTCGTCGAGGGTTCCAGTGACGGATGGGGAGTGCTCTCGATCGCAGCACTCGTCGTCGGCGCGCTCGTGTTCGCCGCGTTCGTCTGGCGGCAGGCCCGCAGCCCGGAGCCGCTGCTGCCACGCACGGTGCTCGCCAATCGAGGGTTCACCGCGGGCCTGATCGTCGGCCTTCTCGTGTTCGCGGGCTTCAGCGGCTTGATGTATGTGATCTCGCTGTTCCTGCAGCTCAGCCTCGGATACAGCCCCACCCAGACGTCGGTCAGCCTCATCCCGTTGACCCTGGGCATCATCGGCGGCTCGGGGATCGCCGCCGCGCTGATCGTGAAGCTCGCCCGCCGTCTCGTCGCGCTCGGCCTCACTGCGATCCTCGCCGGAGTCGCCGCGATGCTGCTGTTCGTCGCCACGTCGGGCACGGACCTCAGCTGGTGGCAACTCGCCGTCGCGACTCTGCTCATGGGACTGGGCGCCGGCATCTGCTTCAGCTCCATCTTCAACACCGCCCTCGGGGACGTCGGCGCCCAGGACGCTGGTTCGGCGAGCGGATCCCTCAGCGCCGTTCAGCAGGTCGCCAACGGCATCGGCTCCGCTCTGGTCACCAGCATCTTTCTCACCCTCCTCCCCGGTGGGGACGTCGGCGCTGTCTCCGTGACGCTGGTCGTCCTTCTCGCGACCGTCGCGGCGTGCCTGCTCGTGGTCCCGCTTCTTCCCCGGACCGCCGTCGCAGAGGTCGACTGAGCCACATCCCTCGACCCCAAACCATCTGGAGGCACGACATGGACGAGATCCTCACACCCGCTGACGCCGAGCGCGTCGTCGACGACATCCTGACCGCGTACCGCGGCGCGTGGAACGACGCCGACGCGGACGCCTTCGGCGCGCTCTTCACCGATGAGGCCAGTTACGTCATCTTCATCGGCGACGCGCTGATCGGCCGTGCGGCGATCACCGAGAACCACCGAGACGTCTTCACCACGTGGCAAGTGGGAACGAAACTTCGGGTGCAACCGCTCGCGATACAGATCCTCGGAAGCGATGCCATCAGCGTGGTCACCGCCGGCGGCATCGACACCGACCCCGACGCCATCGAGCTGGACAAGTTCCAGACCTTCACCCTCGTCCGCACCCAGAGCGGCTGGAAGATCGCCGCCTTCCACAACACATCGATGAGCAGGTGGGCGAAGCCCCGCTACAACGCTGCTGGTTGACCGGCGCCGAGTACCGCGATTGCTCGCGGCGAACCGGTGGCCTCGGGTTCAGGCGGACGGGATGCGTGCGGCTTCGCGTGCTGGCCACCGAAACCGCTGGACGGCTCCGGCGACCGTCTTCGAGCGGGTCCCGAGGACGAACAGGCCGTAGCCGATGACTCCGCCCACGATGTTGGTCATCCAGTCGTTGATGTCCGCGATGTGTCCACCGAACGCGAGGCTCGCGGTGGCCATCTGCGCGAGTTCGATCGTGAGACTCGCGCCGGCGACGATCGCCACCACCTTCCACCAGCTCGGCCGCGCGATGAGCAGGGGGATGAGCACGCCGAGCGGGATGAACACCGCGACGTTGATGAGCGCGTCCTCGAGCCCGTAGTCGACGAATGGGACGAGCCAGACCGCCAATGGGCGCGGCCCGCGTTCCGGCCAGGTCCCGACGTGAACGAAGATCGGGAAGACCGTATTCGCGACCACTCCGCCGACGTAGAGCGCGAGGACGGCTGCGACGCTCGCCCGGGGAAGCGTCACGCGCCCGCGGGCACGGAGGGTCCAGAGCAGGACGAGAAAGATCGCGACTCCGATGGGGATCACGATCGGGAGCATGGGGACTTCGACGGACCTCATTCACTGCTTCCTTTGACACGGCCGGCGAACTGCCCCGAAGATGACGAAACGGCAGTCCGCTTCGGACTGCCGTTCCCAGTGTTCCAACTGTTGTAGCGAGGGCGGGACTCGAACCCGCGACACCACGATTATGAGCCGTGTGCTCTAACCACCTGAGCTACCCCGCCGCGGTCTCCACCGAACATCGGGGAGACGGAGCCCCCTGTGGGAATCGGACCCACTACCTCTTCCTTACCAAGGAAGTGCTCTACCAATGAGCTAAGGGGGCGAAGCCGGTCCTGGCCGGAAGGCCCGA
>Ga0153993_100051_pt1 | contig 35236 bp, 31 predicted proteins | sample TSNC077MetaG_FD_104706 | JGI IMG/M metagenome (GOLD analysis project Ga0153993, IMG submission 104706) | Attine ant fungus gardens microbial communities from North Carolina, USA - TSNC077 MetaG | ecosystem: Host-associated > Fungi > Mycelium > Unclassified | place: USA: North Carolina, Lumber...
AAGGAGCGGGAGGAGAGGGATAGAAGGGATCGTGAAGAAAGGGATAGAAGGGAGCGGGAGGAAAGGGATAGAAGGGAGAAAGAGGAAAGAGATAGAAGGGAAGAGAGAGACAGAAAGGATCGTGAAGAAAGGGATAGAAGGGAAAAGGAGAGAAAGATACGGGAGGAAAAGGACAAAAGGGAGCGGGAAGAGCGAGACAAAAGGGAAAAAGAGAGAAAGGATCGCGAGGAGAGGGACAGAAAAGAAAAGGAGAGAAAGGTACGTGAGGAGAGAGACAGAAAGGAGAGAGACAGAAAGATACGCGAGGAGAGAGACAGAAAGGAACAAGAGAGGAGGGATCACGAGGAGAGAGAGAGAAGGGAGAAGGAGAGAAGGGCTCACGAAGAGAGGGAGAGAAAGATTCGTGAAGAGAAAGACAGAGAGAGGAAGGATCGCGAGGACAGAGAGAGAAAGAATCGCGAGGACAGAGAGAGAAAGGATCGCGAGGACAGAGAAAGAAAGGACCATGAGGAGAGAGAAAGAAAGGACCATGAGGAGAGAGAAAGAAAGGACCGTGAGGAGAAAGAGCGAAATGATCGCGAGGAGAAAGAGAGAAACGATCGCGAGGAGAAAGAGAGAAACGATCGCGAGAAAGAGAGGATGGACCGCGAAGAGAGAGAGAGAAAGCGTCGTGAGGAGAAAGAGAGAAACGATCGCGAGCGGGCAAGAGAAGAAAGGAAAAAACGAGAAGCAAAAAGAAAAGAGGACAGGAAGGCCAAAGACGAGGAACGAGACCAAAGGAAATCAGAAGAGAAAAAGAGTAAAGAAAAGGACAGAAAGGACAGGTCCCAAGGCAAAGATCGACACGAACGCCACAGAGACGACAGGCCCAGAGAAAAATCCACTCGTAAGGAACGCAAAGACCGACCCAATCTCAACAAACCCACTCCTCCACCACCTCTGCCATCCTCCTCCAATTCTTCATTTAGCACAGAACCTCAGCGTCAATCATCCACCTCCGCGCGACCTGCATCTCAACTAGCCTCCGCCGCAGACCTCAATGCCCTGAGAGCAAAAGAGGTTTGGGAGATGGAGAGGCTGTGGAAAGCACGAAGCGTGTACGGAACTCATGGTGCCGTGTCGCCTGCCGGAGGCACTATCAACGGGTCATCCAGCACCGTCGGCGTTGAGGCTCGTGCCCAAGTACCGATGGGCATCAACTTAGGTCCTGGCACATTCAATGGCCTTCATGGATCCAGTCATACAGCATTTGCGGTCCACAAAAACCCACATGCCGATCCCTTTCCCCATCAACATCAACATCGTTTAGGAGGAGGAGGAGGGACATACCTTCCCCCCATCGCAACTGCTGGGATGAACGAAGTTTGTCCTAGTCCAGCGACGATCCCAAGTTTGCACGACTCACTCGTGTCGTATGAAATTCCCAATAATACATCTTCAACGTTGGTGATCAACGGACCGTATCAATACGGTGTTTATCATGGCCTTTATGGTGGTTCGAGCCCGGGTTTGATGGGATCCACGGCTGGCGTCTCGGGTTCGAGTAGCGGGATTATAGTGGAAGATGGTCATCATCCTCCTCATCAAGACTTGTTGACATTCGCAACCAATCCTTTACCGGTACCACCCAGAGAATCGACTTACGAACCCGCCCAATTAACATCGGATTATTGGATAAAACGTTCCTCTGAACTGACATCCTCCGTTTAACATTCTTTCATGTTTAAAAATACCCCCTTCACACACTCACATTTGACACTCTAACTCACAGTGCATTTTTTTCTTATCTTTGAATGTAATGGACTTTTACTGTGTTTTTATTTTTTCCTTCTTCTCGGTTGAAGCATGGAATGTATCAGCAAATCTAGTTTTTTTTACCCATTTCATTTTTTTGTTTATCAGCCTAGTAATTGTATAGGCAATCAATCGCAAAAAAGATCATGCGCCGTGTTTGTAATTCGAGTGTGTGTGCGATCTTGAAGATGAGAGGTGCTAGATACTCTAAGTTCGTTGTTGAATGTATTACGATGATGATAACACCATAAATATACTTCAGAGCTTAATTGGATCACGGGCCATGAAGTGTGACCTGTCCATTACAGGAGTTGGAGAGACCCAGGTTCTCTACGCCTCGAGAGATAACCAGAGCACTAGACCACAGTAGGATTCTATTTTTTCAAGGCAAATATTGACACTCACTGTGTCCCTAAATAGCTTCGAGAATATCTACAACCATCCCGGAAAATATCTGAGCCGTCCCTGTCTCCCGATACTTGTCCAACAACAACACAAACCCTCCCTCCTGCTCCTGCTCCTGCTCTCTTCCTCCAGAATCAAGCACATCAACCAATCCAGAATCCACAGGCAAACTACCCAAAAACCTCAATCCCTCTCTGCGCGCCATCTCTCGACCCCCTCCTACCGAAAAGGCATTGATCACTTCACCACAACATGGACAAATGTACCCGCTCATGTTCTCGATCAATCCCAGAACGGGGAGTTGCACGGCCTGAGTGAACGACCAACATTTCATGGCGTCCATCAACGCGACCCCCGACGACATCGTCACTATCACTCCACTCAATTTATCCCTCACCCCAGCCATATGCTCCATAAGCGACAAATGTTCATCCGAAGTTCCTATTCTCCCCACCCCGTATAATAATTTTGGTTTTTTGATTTGAAATAGAGGAAAAAATACTTTTTACAATGCTTACCAGGTGGTGTATCGATCACGAGATAGTCCAACTCTCCCCACCGCACGTCGCTCAAAAACTGCCGAATCATGGCATTTTTTTTCGGACCTCTCCAGACCACTGAGTCCCCTTTGTTTTTGAGCAAGAGTCCAACGCTCATCACGGCTAATCGCTGTTCTCCGGTCCCACCAGCTGCATCCGCATAAACAGGTACCCATCCATCCGTGCTCTGGTGCACCGCATAACGAGGGCCATCAACACCCAACATCCGAGGAATCGATGGGCCCGTCAAATCGACATCCAGAATGCCGACTTTGGTCGTCGGTGAAGACGTGTATAAATTCAGAGCCAATTGCGTCGCTACCGAAGACTTGCCGACACCGCCCTTGCCAGCCAAAACGAGTATGATTTTCTTAACAGATTGCAGTCGCCGTGTCACTGGACTGTCTTTGGCTGCTATGGACATGGAAATCCGACCTGTAAACAAGGTCTATGTGCGTCGGAATGGGTCACAAGCGCAGGAGAGAAAAAAACATGGATCATGATGTCGTCAAACGTCGATGAGTCATCATCACATTAGATTTGATTAATTAACTCGTGGGCGAATCTATCTTTACTCCTACACCTTGAATAGTTCCGGTTTGTAATTCTAAACCAGACAAATCAAGCGATCATTAAGGGAAAAAAAAAGTCATTTACCAATTTGCAGAGTCTGGCTATCAGTCCGGCCAGTTGAATAAACGTTCCTACACCTTCCAATATCCGCATGTGCGTAAAGCCAATTTCCTGTTGATACAACACAGATCACGTTCGCTGGTCCACGACCGTCAAACTAAATCTCACCTTTATATACTCGAGTTTTGTGTACTCGGGTAGTCTATACAAAGTCAGTTTTATTTACTTTGATTCGCAACATATGAACTCACTCATCAAAACTCTTCACGACCCTGAATAGCGTCACAACCATGTCCACAGCCGAGTACCCCTGATCCCAGAGTTCTTTGAGCTTTTCCATTGCGCCATCTACGTCTCCTTTCAAGCACAGCCTGATGGCTGCTTGAATGATGATGGGATGTGGTTGATCGCAGACTTTGAAAACGTTGTCCCCCGATACAAAACCGAATCCAGAGTATGTCGATTGGAGGTTGTTGATGGCTTGACGCATGTCTCCTTCAGACGTGAATATAAGCGCCGTGAGGCCGTCGTCGTTATATCCCACCTGTTGTCAGAATCTATCAGTATTATATCCACACTCAAATTCCATTTTTTTTTGGAAACGGAGACTACTTACATCTTCGGCCTGGCAAATTTCGAGGAGTCGTTTGAGGACTTCTTGATCTCGCAGTTTGGCATAACGTAATATGGCACACCGTGACTGGATAGGTTCGATGATTTTGTTGCTCATATTACACGCGAGGCAAAACCTTGTTGTATTTGAGAATATCTCCATCGTTCGTCGCAAAGCTTGCTGTGCACCTGGTGTCATGCTGAATAGAAAACAAGAGTCATGACACTTCAATCTGAAAGCAACACTCACCTGTCAGCTTCGTCCAAGATGACAATCTTATGTCGTCCAGGGGGTAAGGTAACTTTCTTTTGTGCGAATTGTTTGATTTTCGTTCTTACAACCTCGATTCCCCTCAGATGTCAAGTTAATACACCAACAAATGTCAGGTCATGACTAATGGAAAACCTATACCTTTCATCCGAAGCATTCAGCTCTAATACACCTTCCTTGTACGCATTTCCTAACAGTTGATGCGCCAAGCAATGTATACTTGTTGTTTTTCCAATTCCTGGCAGTCCCTTTTCCAAAGGAAGAGGATGTTGCCTGAGCCCTCTCAACGAATTTTAGCGGGGAGTTAACAAGAACGTACAGATATAATCAGGTGTGGACAGTTTCCGTTGCTTGCAATGACTTTGAGACGCTCTATCGTATCCGAATTTCCAACCACATCGTCTAGCACTCGGGGCCTATACTTCTCTATCCTATTGAGAAACCAACATTTCAGTGCCACGATCCAGAGAGAGCAGATAGATGAGCTGACCATGGTAGCTCATAAGGATCGGCTATTGCAGTGTCGTTCGTTGACTTTCCTTTTACGTTGTTCGTCGATGACGATGTCATGATGATAAGAAATTGAGGGAAAAGGCGCGACGCGTCTCGTCACAGCATCATCATAATGTGACGAATCGTAACTAGAGTTTAAATCTTCACTTCATCACCATTCTATGATCAAGTTTTAGAAAGCAGACGAACCACAAACTTCAATCTGTTATTCTTCGATCTCGTCGCTTTATCAAAATTGCAGAAAGGATGTTTGGCACGGTAGAGAAGGATTTAGGACGACCCTGTATGTGCCACCTCGAATGAGCGGATATTTTGAAATGAGCAGAATTGCGCCAGAAATCTCTTCTTACTAGATATGCTTGTCAAGCCTGTGACGTTTCGGACAGTCGGGTTGTCACTTTGAGAATTCACAGACTAACTGTATGGCGAGAACAATATCAAAACTGAACAAAAAAAATTGCTCTTATACGAACGATATATCAAATTCACGATTGAGAATAACGGCAAAAAGCTAGTACTACACAGTAAATGCAATCTTTTTCCCCTTCAAAATGGTTGAAGCAAAGCAAAGCAAAAATCCTATGACGGTAAGAGCGTGGAGTTTGAAAATACTGTACATGAAAGAAGCAAAGAAATACATCCCAGGTCATGATCATGGTTGAGTATAGGACGACGGGTCAAGTGGGAACTGCGGGACCGGATAATCTTCCCATACTTTCTCTCCATCTAAAAATCTCCGCAGCCTCGCCACCTGTGAACTCAAATACATAATGATGATCTGCATCTTGACGTCAAGCTTGAGTCTGAGAAGCTCCTCACAAGTTTGAAGTGCTCGAGAACGAGTCGTGACGAACATGTTTCCTTGAAAGCCCAGATCTTTGAGGTTATCTATCAGCTCACTGAACTCAGAGCACCATGCCAGGACGCCCAACTATGTTGTAATCTGTTTATGAGATAGACTTGGAATAAAGCGGCAGTGCTTACTTGTCCATACTGTCGGTAGCGCGCGTACAGCTCGTTAGGCGCTACACTTAAAGCATACTCAAATGATTCGTTCTGTTCTATGACTGTAGGATCGGGAGCATAAGGTTGTTCAGGTTGAGACGGCTGGACATGCTGCATGGCCCCAAATGCCGGTTAGCCTTATCAATTCCAATCAGACGAACTCTAAGGACGCACAGGTTGGGATCGTTGTGGAGGAGGCTCTGAGAACCACTGCACGCCGTCATAGTCAAATTCACCGCCATGGTCGACAACGTCTGTACGTTTGCCGGAGTATTCCATAACAGGAGGATCATGTTCCATGGGATGATCGATTGGTGAGTGGCTCATAGGTGGGTGGTTCATGGAAGGGTGATTGAAATCCATAGCACTAATGGGTATTGATATCTCTGTAGGCCGATAGGTTTGTGATACAGGGACGATAGTGTATTGGCTGCTTGTCTGGGAAGGATAGTGCGATAATTCGTGTGGCGGGGGCAGGGATGCGTAAGATAGTGGAGTCTAGTGGACAGCAAGTCAAAATAATCGAAAGCTCTGTGGATGGATACTAGCTTACGGTGGCAGAAGAGTTAAGCGTAGAATTGCTTCGCCTGTAGTGGGTTGGCTTTTTGCTTGTAAGGTCCCCGAGAATTGATTCCCGTGGGAGGAGGAAAGGTGCTCGGGTGTGCTGTTTTCCTCGGCCTTTAGGTGGCGTTGGAGGTCGGTAATGGTGGACAGTGAGAGGACGAGAAACAGCAGAATTTTGTTGGGTTGGTAGAGGAGGAGGAAGTGAAGCTAGTTGTGGTGACCTTGGAGTACTAATAGCAACAGGGCCAATATGTGAGATCGGAGGATGACGGGGGAGTGTGCCAGCGAGGTCCGGAGGGAGGAAAGTCGAATGGATTGCGAACGAGTTGCTCACTCCAAGACTTGCAGCAAATTCCGTGTAGGAACGATGTCGAGCACGAGGATATCGCGATACGTTACGACTCAGCCAAGATGGTGAAGGGGGCGCGTAGGAAGATCGCGGAGAGCCGTTTATATATCCGTACCTGGGCTTAGGGCTAGGCGACACCCTCAATCGATTTGGATCAACAAATTCGTATGTGCGGGCAGCAAGCTTATTTTGGGCTGTCGCTGGTGTGTGTTTCTTGGTTCTGGAAAACCTGCTCGTAAGCTTCCTGAAGAAGCTTGTGAACTTACTTCCCGGCGGCGCGGTGGGTGCTGGCTGTCCAGGTGGTGATATAGGTGTTGGCTCCTTTCTCCTCGACAAGGACCGTGGTCTACTGGAGGGAGAGGAAGTGAAAACTTGCTGGGCGTCTATGACAACGGTAAGTGCCAGAAGCTCTGCTCATTACGGATCGATGGCCCCGCACCGTTACCTGGTCCTCTGCTGCTCTGATCACTGTGATGTCCAACTACCAGCGGTATATGAGGTGGTGGTCTGGGGAAACGCACGGTGAGATCCGAAATATCACTGTTGCGTTCGCGGAGGGCGGGTTGTCCTTGCCATGATGAGGATTTAGGTCCTTTGCGGTGACGACGTAGATAAGTGGAGGGATCAGCGTCATCCGGGGTGTCTGAATCCTCCGATCTTCCAGGGCGCTTTGGAGTCAAGCTGCGCAGTGAGCCGCGAAGGCTTTGCACAAACGTCAATCCTGAACGCGACGTGGTGATTCAGTCAAGCCCTTCCAAAAGGACCTGGGAGGGAAATGTGTTGAAGATGCACTACTTTTTATCATTCAAAGGGCTGGAATAAGCATGCGCGAAGCGGTCTGGCTCCCTGCAGCGACGTCCAAATCAGAAGGCCTCATGGCGGTCCAATTGCGGGGGCACTCTCATGCTCAACAAGCAACTTCCTTTAGAATCACAATAGAACAACTTTTGCTTGTTCTTAGATTAAAATCTAGTCTCACTCGCCGAAGTCCACCGGTACGCGCGACATGCCCTCAAGTTATTTTCAGAATCCAATATATTGCCACGGCAGTATCTCTCTATCGAAGATCAAACAGATGGTAAGCACATGTCGTAGTTCATACGAGAAGTAGTTGGACGATTCAAGCAACGACTGTCCAGTCAGGCGCAATGTAGGGACGAGCTATGAGTTCATAGACGGATCACAAAACGTGCAAACACACCACACACCCCACACCCCATCTTATTCGTCATTGCCTATCAAATTGCCAACAGAGACTTCAGGAACACCAGGCGTGCCGGAAGTAACTTGGTGGCGCCTCTTGACCTTCTCGAAGAAAGCCCGCAAGACTCGTCCAATAGGAGCACTACTGAGCAACGCCCAGAACAAAAGAAGGACAGAATTTCCATACTGCGCGTAAACAGTGCGGCGTTGCTCATTGAAAGGGTGCTGCACGCCAATAGTGCGCACCCAGGATCCTGCACCTACTTGGAAAACCTCACTCATCCCTTGGCCCACAACACCACTAACACCGCCCTCGCCTCCATCACACCAGAGTAGAGAGCTATCTATTTCGTGAGCTCGCTGCGAGGCTTGCTTCCACATAGTGTACCCGACAGTGACATCCCAAGTACGCCCAGGAGCAAGGATTAAACCCGGTCTCACCTCAAGACTCTTAAATAAAGAGGGGTCCGAAAAGTCGAGGCAGATGGAAGTTGTAACAATCACATCTCGTTTGTGACCTTCTATTGGATATTTTTTGTAGAGGATTTCTGCCTTGAATGTGGCCGGGGGCGCGAGTGAATGAGTAAGAGAGAAGGACTCCGCAACTATAACCAGCTTCAACAAACACCGAAGAAAATAGATGTTTAAGCTTACTTGGCACTAGATGGCGTTTGTAGTAGACTAGATGAGGGGTATCACTTTTGTTTGACACAATGGCAATGCCATTGCATTTGATGCCGTGACGATTCTCCGTGTCAACCAAAGTCTCATCGAAAGAGACACCAACAAAAGCATGATGAATTTGTTCACGAATTTTATCTAGATGATGATTCCTATCAGCCTCCGATTCAAAATGAACAGCACTTTCTGGCCAAAGAATGAAGTTAGCGGTGCTATCCAGTTTCTTCGTCTCACTTAGATAGTCGCTGAAACTAAAATTTGGAACATGGTACTCGTCGACCGTTGGCAAAGCACATCCTACAGTGAGGGGTGTAGCTATGCTTACATCTCCTAGTGGAATAGGAAGAGAATTAATGAAGAAAGAGGGTACAATCAGAAGAACAAGGAATGCAGCCAAGAGCATGATCGCATCCCTTGTCGAAAGATTGCCGCGCGCGACGTTATGGTCTCCACTGAATCCTATAGCCATATTGTGACGGTCATTTCCTTCAGATCCGGTGGTAGTGGGAATCAAAGAATTGAAGTCTTCCCCGTCTCGGAATCCTGATCCCATATACAAGGACATCAAGATCTCTGAAATGACTACTGCCCAGGCTGCCACCACCCAGTTAAGGGACTGTGGTCCGAGCATAGGCAGCATCCAGTTATATGCACTTGTTCCTTCTACAGGGTTCCATGTTGACAGCGTGCCAAGGGGGCTAAGGTACGTGATGGCAGCCCAGACTGTAGTCCACCATGTCGGAAACAACAACAGCCTGACCGTTTTATGCTTGGGGCTCATCCAACTGCTAACCCGAGTCTCAATGAACAGAGCCCCGATGCACAAGGCTGAAGTGATCCCCGAAAGGATTAATAAGGATAAGATTGAAAGCACGGGCTGTGATAAAGCATGGATCGATGGTGTAATTCTGAGAATTGAGCTACCAATGGTGAGTACGACCCACAAAATAATGGTGTGTCGACTTTTGTGAGGAGCTTGTGTCGGAAAAATTTTGCGGGAACATATCAACAGAATAGAAAGTGTGAAGATGATGGGGATCAACCCAGGAGTTGGCCCCAGAGAGAACACAGAGAGTATTCCTGAGATACCGACCCCAATGGCGTGGGGGTGGTCATCGAGAAGCTTTCGTTCAAAGCGCATGGAAGTCAACCGTTGGCGTGGGACCGAACCTTCCGACACATCAGTATACTCTTTTGGCTGCACGTCTTCTGTTGATACACTTCTCACGCTGGGCCTTGCAGACTACGCGGAAGGCGTCTATACATTGGTTTGTTCGTTGTAAAATAGAGTTCTGAACCCAAGAAAAAAAGATACATGTGATAAATAGCAGATGATCATCACATATAGGAAATGGAAGGCTATGTCTCAGCATATAAATCACACGAGGTCATGGTCCAGGTGATATGTGAGCAGCAAGCTAAATCAACTGATGTTGCAAAAAACAATTATTCATGAGCAAAGAATCCAGCCCTTGTGAGATATATGATCTGATGGAGCAAATCAAGATTCTGCGATTCTGCGGCATGGAAGAAACTCACCAATAATAAGATGCCCACCATACAGACACGTCATCAGTATAAACCGAATTCATTTGTCCTCTAATCATAGGATGGATAAATGTGAGCAAGGCTCTAATGTACTCTTGTTCCTAAACTCTGAGGCACGTATTTCGGAAGTGGATTAGTCTAATAAACGTCATCAATCGTTGGTATAAGGAGAAATGTAGCTTAATGCGCAACACACCATTGACACAAACCACTTGAGCGACGGTGTGGTGAGGCTAGATGAAAGTAGCAAGGACAAAACAATATTACTATACTGTTTCGGCCGAGTGTTCAGGTCACGCATCACGGAGGGCTCTGAACAGAACATTTACGAGTCTCCTCACAGATAACGGATAGTGATGAACACTTAATCAAAAAAGCACTATTTTTTTTCGGCCGCAGGCGCAGTCAAACAGTAAAATAAGCCTACTTAATCCATTTTCTACATACTAAATCCTCTGTAAGGTGCAGGGTTTTTTTTGCGGTTTGCTAAGGGCAGCCAGTGGCCGTGACTTGTTCAAGTTATGGTGAAGCAGGTCAGCAGCTACATCTTCACCCATGGTCTTTATATCTTCACCACTTCCAGCCCTGATCAATGCCCCATTTTCATCAGCAGAATACTCTGGACGAGGTACGCTGCCAGTAATGGAGTCAACGACAACATCAATAGTGAACCGCAAGGGGTATGGGTATGTTACGGGTCAGTCTTGTGGTACACTCGAGAACCCACGGTTGCTCTGTAATATATTTTTAGTCATATGATGCGCGTCGCCTGGTCTGCATCATGCAAATCAGAGATGGTTGGGAGACCACGGAAGCATTATAGCCACTGCAAAATAAACAAATTTCTTAGTGTCACACCCTGTAAACGATTGGTCGAAATGGTACGTAGAAGTTTGCCCTTGTTAACCGCTCTAAGGTCAGAGCCTGCCTATACAGGGATATTTGTAGAAATTCATTCACATCTTATTTTGATCACCTCTCACGTCAGAGGCTAGGTATTTAAGGGCGTCGGATGAGGTCCGTTTTCCCAATTTACTTCCTTACGCCCACAACATGGTGATTTACTTCTTTCCCCTTCAGATTTTATCACTCACATACTAATAGCCTGAGTGTTCTACCAAAATCTCTATCTGCCAAGGCTGCATCTGCAGTGCCAGTGCCAACGACCCCCTCAAGGACCAGAGCAGTTGTGGTTCCAACTGCACTTGCGGAGATTCGTAGGTAACGAACACTGATGTTCAAAACTTAAACTTAATTTTATCATTCAGCTGCAAGTGCAAAACCGGCGAGTGCAAGTGCTGAGCGCCATCCAGCTTCATTACTCCTTGTGTGTAGATAATATCATACCTGGCGTAGGCATACAGTGAAGGTGTGAAATGCATGAACTTTGTCAATTGTCAGAGAACTTTCAGCATGGAACATGACAAACAAACACACGGGGACAGAACATGGCGAGCATCAATAATCACGGCGCGCCTTGTATGAAAGGATGCTCAGGATGGTCCAATGATGACCCACCGACTATCCCATCCGAGGGGTCAATATGCGTCAAATCAGTATCATCAAGATTCAACGCATCCGACCCAAGTCTACTAATGTCCAATTGAACACCCGTATCAACAACCCCCTTTGTCCCATCCAAACTATGCAATCTGGCATCAACTACAGGCTTGAGTGAGGCACCCAAAGCGTCTATATCCGTATCCACATTTCCATTTATACTCTCGTCAGGATCTGCAAGTGTCATTGAAAGTTGAGGTTTAGGTGAGATGAGTGGTTCATCTAGTACAGGTGTGCTTTCGGATGGCTGAGCAACTGTCATTATCGTATTTTGATTCTCGTCAAGTTCCATTTCTTCATCGCCTTCAGCTACCTCTGGTTCATCTGGCAGAGGAGCAAGGGGATCATCAACACCTCCCTCATCATCACTGAAATGCTTGTTGTGTCAACACCAATAAGTTACCTCTTTCCAAGCAAAGTGAGAGAGGTGTCATGCCTGTATTTCATCAGTCTTGACCCATTTCCAAGTTTTGAAAGGGGAACCAGATACAGCCTTTGGAGTGACCAAAATACGTTTCCAGCATGGGACAGGCTGCATGAGTTGTCTTCGTGCAGTTTCAGTCAAGGCCGTGTTTATGCCAACCCTGCGCCGTGTGGCCATCATATGATGATAGGATTATAAAGAAATACAATGTTTTGAACCTTGTATCACGTGATCTAGGCTAAGAGATCAGCATGCCCCTACACAAGAAAGACATGCTTTTCTGGAGTCTCAATATAATTTTTTTCCCATTACATTCAAGCACCTTAGATAAGGTCCAAAACTTCTCTACAGTCCTGTCATCATATGATGGCCACCTAACACAAGGATGGCAAAAGCATGAACTCAACTGAAACCATGCAAAGATAGTTCATGTGCTCTTCCCTATGTTGGAAACACATTTTGGTCACTCCAAAGACTATATCTCCTGGTTCCTCTCAAAACCTGAAAATGGGTCAAGACCAGTGGAATATAGGCATGACACCTCTCATTTTGTTCGGAAAGATTATCGGATTTGTTCGGCCCAGACAAGTGCATCGATCTCTACCAATGGGCGAGTTGATTGCATCTTTCAAAGGATTTGAATCAGGAGATAGAGAAGTCTGTCACACTTACTCGTTTCAGATCTGGTACTGACGGTGTTCCAATCTTTGGCTTGTTTTAAATTGAGTTATGTTTCTGAATCAAACTGTAAGAATGTGATTCTCACCGGTGCGAGAGGTGTTGAATTAGCTACAGAAGAGCGTATCTCTCGGAGCTTTTCTTCAAGAGTGTCACACTTTCTGGAACTCTAATCAGCAGCGTGGTTGTTGAGTCCAGTTCTCTAGCATCACTTACTCGTGCAAGGTTTTCGTCTCTTCTCTACGAAGTTCGAGCTGGTGTCGCATCATCGACTCCAGGTTTCCTCTTGCCTACATGCATGTTAGAATCTTTTTTCCTAGGTGGCACAGGCAAATAACCTGAACCGGGCGAAGATCATTCGCAGCTGCCATGAGATTCATTGCTAGATTAGATATCCAGTCGATATGTTTTTGCCACTCTGGAGGTTCTCCCGGATTCAGGGGAGGCGGCAAAAGTAATGATGACATCAAAGTAGAATACGTGACGAGAAGCGAGCGTAATATAGATCGCAGGGCAGGTCGACGGTCTAGAACAACATGTATCAATGCAACAAATGCTCAAAGATCAAATCCCATACCAATTGCTGGGTCAGAAGGATATAACTGGTTGCCACCGGCATCGCCGAGAGAAAGAATGTTGTCTTTAACCTGGAGGGAACCTTCAATGGATATAGATGACAGCAACGCATAACCGCACAAACCACCGGTCGCCAAAGACATCATAGAATGCCTCAGGCTCATTAAGGATCCAATCGACACGTGGTTTTTCTAGCTGAACGAGTTGCCAGTCGGGGACCTCCATCTGATCAGAAAGGATTTCGCGCTGATTTGCAATGGAAGCATCATCACCAACGCGTTCGCGCAGGAGGGTGAGAAGCTTGAGATTGCGTGCCGTGTATCTAGTATAGTGAGAAGGGGGCGATGGGAACGGATTTCGTAGTTCAGTTTCGTCGTCTTCCATGAAGGAGAAGAGAATATCCGAATATCCGAATGTGGGACTAGACGTTGAGTGACGTAAGAAGTTTATGGTCCTTCCGTCATCTCTTAACCCCACTTCATTCTCGCTTATAAATGGCTGTGCTCTCCTTTACTCGTAAACTGTATTTTCATATTTTTTCATGGAATTTCACGTCGACGAACCAGTGCCATACATCCCAGATGATCTCTCTGTGCCTCAATTCATATTTGATAGCTCTGTATCCAGGCCGCAGAGGCTTCCTGAGACTCCTTACTTCATCGAAGAAGCGACGGGACGACCTGTTTTTGAGGCAGAGGTGAACTATACTTCGACAGTACGGATGACCGCTAATTGTCAATAGGTGAAACGTCGTAGTTATGCACTTGCGAAAGCACTTCAAATGAGATGGGACCTAGGTGAACTTCTTCGTCCTATTATGGTGCAAATAGTTTCTGAAACGCTGTCAAAGGCAAAGACGATGTCGGTGAGTTGCAGGTCATCGATTTTTTTCACTGGTTCTTAGCTTCAAGCCAAGTTTGTATTCTTAGTCCGAATGATATCGGTAAGCCTCCTTTGTAGCACCGTCAAGTTATTGATTGACGTTTCAGAATATGGTATTGCTGTCTGGGCGATCCACCTCTTCGGGGGCATTGTCACGTACGTTCATAGTCATCATCCCCGAATGTGGCGAATTCAATCCTCTGTTAGCCCAGGAAATCCCAACTATACTATCGACGAACTTGCACATCTAATCACCCTCACTAAGTGCACACTGGTTGTCGCCCATCCATCTTGTCAGAAAACCATTCTAGCAGCTGCCCATGCAACGGGACTCCCACACTCTCGGGTCGTATTTTTAGGGGAAGCGCCCTCTCAACATTTTTGGACCGTTGATTCCTTGATTGCCTTTGGAGAAAGTTCACCAGATAGATTTCAAGAGAGAAGGTTTTTGAGTGGCGAAGCACGGAAAGCACTTGCGTTCTTATCGCTGTCCAGCGGCACAACAGGTATGAATCCCAGTTGTCTACTCGACCCAGGTTGATTTCTCCCAATAGGCAAACCAAAAGTAGGCCTATTTGTTGGTCAGCAAACTACCATCACTTATTAGAACGCAAAGGCTGTGGCAATAACACATTTTGCTCTGATTGCCAATGTATTATTGAAGGTGGCACACTTCAAAATCAATGATCCTTCTTGGTCGAACAAATTAATGTGCCCCGGTGATGTCAGCCTAGGGGGTAGGTTATATTGTTCATTGATCGTTTGAGCTTTACTGATAGATTTAGTTCTCCCATTCTTTCGTGAGTTTGTCATCTTTTTCGTCGCTATACCAGTATTCATTCTTTTTCAGACATCTTTGGTCTTGTTTTCAACGTGAGCTTTCTATTGATTTGGTTGGACGCTCCTGTGAGATTTTTTAAGCTCCACTTCCAAGTATTTTGTGGGGTATGTAATCACCGCCGTCGAACGTATGAATTCTGATTCAACCCGAGCACATCAGATGTCCATTGTCGTTGTCCCTAAATTCAACTTCACTCAATTTTTGCAAAGCATTGTGAAGTACCGCATCACAAGTCTCAAGTATTCCTGAATTCGTTTTAGTCGCAACGTGACCGGCTAACCTTTGTTTGAGTCTGGTTCCCTCACAGATCCTTCTCCTCTGTAAGCAACGAGTGACCGGGAAGTATGATTTAAGTCACGTCAAATTTTGTATATCGGGAGCTGCTCCACTTAATGGAGAACTTTGTGCATCCTTGAGGCGAATACTTCCGAATGCTACTATCGGTCAAGGCTATGGTAAGCACTGCGCCTCTTGCACCATTGTAACTGATGCTCAGCCTTTGAAGGTCTTACGGAATGCGTTGGGTCAGTCTGCGTAATCCCCCCAGAAGCCAAAGATGCTACCGTTGGAAGTGCTGGGAGGCTAATGCCAGGACTCAAGGCGCGAGTATTAAGGTCTGACGGTTCCCTCGCCGGAGAAGGAGAACGAGGACAGCTCTTCGTGACTGGACCTTCTATGGCATCCTATTACCTTGACAACCCAACAGCGTACGTTCATCTGACTTTTCCTGGTTGCGACTGACAGCTACCCAGGACGAAGGAGACATTTATTGATTCCTGGGTCTGTACTGGAGACGACGTGATCATCCTAAATAACGAACTATTTGTTGTCGATCGTGTCAAGGTACAAAAACTTCGACTGGGCATTTGTCGAAAAGCGAGTTAAGCATGTTTTTCAGGAAATTTTCAAAGTGAAGGGTTTTCAAGTCACTCCTGCTGAACTTGAGGGACATCTTCTGTTGCATCCTGATGTCGTCGATTCTTGTGTTGTCAGTATTCCCGATGATTACAGCGGCGAGCTACCCTTGGCGTATGTCGTCCTTCGGCCAGATGTGGCCGCTCGGGTCGAAGGCGATCCAAAAGCTACCCGACAATTAAAACAGGTCATTTTCAAAGTGAGTAAAGTTGAATACTTTTGCTGCCGACCTTGACATCTGCATGTAGCATGTAGCTGATGCAAAGTCCCAGTACAAGTGGTTGACTGGTGGTATTGAATTCATTGATTCCATACCAAAGAACCCGTCAGGCAAGATCGTATGTCGTAGAGCGTACGAGCCGTGATAGTTTTGCTGATTATTTGTACTCCTAGCTTCGGCGGGTTTTAAGGGAAAAGGCTCGCTCTGTGTCAAGACAAGCCAGCCGACCGGCAAGGTTGTAGACATGAAACATAATTTGACTATGCAAACACCTCCCTACTTCTGTAATGAGAGCTAGTACTATGCATTGAGCTATATTTGTGCATGTTTGACACTTATGATTTTGTGGTACCGGTACATTGAGAGCCTCCACTCCTATCACCATTTCCATCGCAAAGGATGGTGCGACGGTTTGCGAATCAAGTTCATCAGCAAGTGTCGCGCCTCATGCGCGCGAAATTTATTCAAAACGAGCCTGTTTGGTTTCGAGCTGTCCTTCAGTACCCTCCTGTTCCCCTTCCAGCAAAAGCTCCTCCTTCTCGGACAGAATACGATAACCGGATTCCCGAGCCGTCCTATGGATCAGGGGAGAGAACAAATCTGAAAAGAACAAGGAACAAACCACTGCCCATACAGTATATCGAAGATGACCTACGAAGACAGTTCTTTCGTGATCATCCTTTTGAAGCATTTCGCCCTAGAACATTGGTCGAGGGAATGGCAATTGATCCACCACACTCTGTCTCAGGAAAAGCATGGACAAGGTTACGCCAGAGAGGGAGGAATCCTATACCCGAGGAGTGCGTCCCTTTTTCATGTCTCGTACCGTTATTTGATTTTTTTAGTGCAATCCGATTTGCGATGAACTTACACGAATATCAGGGCCTTTCTCTGTCAGATGCATACTGTCGTGCAGTTGCCCAATTTCGTGCGCTTCGTTCCGAACACCACATCGCTTCGGTGTATGCTGCATATGAAGCAGAAACTTTTGGCTCCACTTTTGGGCGGTCAGAAATTGAGAAAGCGTTTGAGCGAGAGAAGGGGGTGTTAGAAACGTGGAAGCAAGAGGAACAAGTGGATGAGAGTGCTCGAATGGCGACGAAGAGATGGAGGGCAATCATCGAGAGAGATCCTGCAGAAGGAAGCTGGACCAAGGGTGAGGAGTATGTACGGTTGTGGAAGGCGAACATTGAACCAGAGTGTGCACCACAACTAACTGAGCCTATGACTGAGGCTTCGGCAGATACTGTTCCACCTTAGCATCTTCAATGCATGCAACCTCCTTAACACGCACTAAGTAATTAATGGATCTTTCTCAATCGCAATTTTTCTTCTAAGAGATGCGCGAATCAGGTGTACATGTGAGGTCAAAAATGTACGAAGTTTTAAGAGCTTGCTGTCGCCTTCACTCTTGCTTGGGCCGCTTGGGCTGCATTCATACCCATCCATGTTTTCTCAACCAAACCCAACAACTTCTGCATGTCCGAACTCCAGTCATTCATTACTTCTTCGGCGCTTCGTTTGCTTCGGAAGTTCACGATACCGGCAGGCCGGTCAATACGAGCCCATATAGTTCGGGATACGACAAGACGAGACAGAATTTCTTCCGTCTGTTTCAGAGAAAGATCTAGCAATGATTTTAATCGTTCAAGTTTGATGCGGGTGTAGTATTCAGCAATGACACGGATATTCTATGCATAATGAATAATGAGTGACTGTGTTTTTCAGCATCGGTTTCGAGCACTGACATGTTCGATCACACGATCATGCAAATCTTCCCATTGCTGTTCTACTTTGAAGACCTGGGTCTTGCGCAGGAAGTCACCATAGATGCTCTGTATACCAGGCCATCTCATCAGCTCTTTTGTAACGAAGCACTTAACAAGATTACTTAAGACAGAGAAATGAAAAGCTGATCTGAAGGAATTGTAGAACGAACATACTAATGCAGCTCCAATCGGACGAGGGCAGGATCAATATAGAGGTGGTGAAGCATGTCAGATTGTTCATTATTGTATGGTGCAAGGACAATGTAATACACAATGTGTTCCAATGCCTTGAAGATCATTTAGCCATGGATAAAGTGGAAGAAACCATGTCAGCTTACAGTCTTTCCCTTGCCATTAACATCTTCTTTGATAGACGGTGTCTCCCATACTTTGTAATAGTATTTTGCAACATCGAGGTACGCGCTATGATGTAGAGCGTGCTGTATCATGAGATCATAGTACTTTAGTCTAAGGTCCTAATTTTAACGTTGAGATCGACGATTCGGTAAATCAGCGTATATACGTACTTCATTCTCTTTTTCTGTCAAAAATTGCTCATTGACTTTCCTGCCACCGGCACGAGCCTTGACCCATTCAGCCTCACCACCACCAAGGGTATCTTTCCCGTCTTTACCCTTGCCCTCCTCAGCGTCTTTGATTCTTGCAACGGCAATAAGGAAGCGCATCTGTTCTAGGATGAACTCCGTTTTTTCTCGACGTTCCATGGATGAGTAAGTTTCAACTTGCAGGTCATTCAAAAGATCAGATGCAGTTTGTAGCGATTCTCTAACTTTTTGCGGCACCGTAGCCCCTTTGGAGGCGCCCTCATAGTGGTGTGAAAGGAGGAGGGTCACACGGGCTCGGGGAGTTTCAAGGAAGATCTGAAAACAAATTTTTATAGTAAGTGATCCACTCAAGAAAGTGATAGAGATTGACCTTGCCCTCGGTAACAATCCTGAGGGTCTCTACAAGCTCCAACCACTTCTCTAGACCATCTCTAGATTTGATCTCGGGTAGCCATTCAATTGTTTGCTCGACAAATGCCTGGATCACAGCTTTTAGTTGACCGTGCTTCTTGCTCATCAGATGAATATTTGAGTTTAGGCGCGGATAATCTCGAGCATCGTACGCATGTTGTCCAATCGCCTTTGCCAAGCGGGTCGTGGAGGCGGCATCGGCTGCCTGATTTCAAGCTTAGCAAAAAAATACATCTTGGAACGGATCAAGTTACGAACATTTCTAGTCTGTTTCTCTAGGGCAAATAGTTTATCAAGAGCCTCCTGGAGCCTTCCTCTCTAGCGCAATCAAAGGGATAATTAGCCAAGTTCGTGCTGAGCCATACAATCGCACCTTAGCGAGATTATCTGCTTCTGGAAGTAGCTCATTCACCTCTGAGGTAAAGTCCTTTTCTTGCTTCTTGTCGCTCATATGTGTAGGGCTCTCTGAATATTGATCTCAATGACGCGTCGTGATGTTGTCGTGATGTTGTTGATACATGTTTGGCTGAAGTGTTGCATGTCCCCGAGAGTAAAAGAATGGATTACATGGACAAGAGCACATAAAGCATAAAAGACATACGACGGCATACAGGGCATGACCAGGTGAACAGTAATCTACATACACGAAGTCTTATTTTTCAAATAATTAGTGCAAGAAGTGGACAGTTTCCATTGAGATATCGTTCTCCGTCGAAAAATCAGCCTCAGCTTGGGCTTTCTTGCGTCTGAAATTTCCAAGAAATTCAATGACACGAGAGGGCAGGGAGGTCGAATGGAAAATGAAGATGCGATAAATGCCAGAGAAAATCGCGTAGACGTGTTTGTTCTGCCATCCCACATTTTGTCGTTCTGGCATTGATCCCTCTGTGATCTCCACTGGTTGTAATTCAGTGGCTATCGAAACGGAGATGGCAGTTGGATGAGCATCAATGGAAACCTCAGCGTGTGTGACCGTTTCTCCGATCCCAACGTCCTTCACTTCTGGAGTTGCGTCGATACAGATTGAATGCTTCTCGACGGTTGCATTAACACAACGGCTGACAAATGAGGGTGTAGCCTGGATATTCGCATTCGTGGTCTGAGGTCGTACTTGGATACCTATGTTCAGCTTCTCAGCGATGGCCTCAACGGACTTGTCAACCATTACTCGCTCAATTGGAGGAGGGAGCTCGATCGCAAAAGAGCGATCGATACGTCGCATAGACTGCAAATGTAGCAGCATATCAGAGACTTGCTGCCAGTTTCTGTCGTGAGTCTCGTCATAATGTGGCCTGTTTTTATCCTGAAACCACTTGATAGATTCCAAGTAGGGCGCAAGGTGACTGAGAAGAATCGTGACCTGTAAGGGGTGCTCGATCCATGAATTGCTTAAATGGATTCGTCGAAGTGAGGGTGACGACAATGTGCGATTCTGAAAGACGGAAATGTGACCTGGCTGAGCATCAACATTGACTTGAAGAATCTGCAAGTTCCTGCAGCCTCGTGTCAACCATCCAATAGACTCGAGGCTGATCTGAGGCCTGCTTTCCTGAAAGCGAGCCAAGGGGCAGAGTCGTAACACTTCTAGGCTCGGACACGCATATCCGACGGATTCGAGATCGGCAGGTGTAAAGATACAAGATCCAGGGAGGTCGATGTCAAGGCGGAGGAGGTGTGGGAGATAGGTAAAATCTTGGAGGGGAAGTGGCACGTTCGAATCGCCCTTGGGGATAGACTTGGAAGTTGCAGTGATATGAAGCGATCGGAGACATTGTCCAAACTTTCCACAGACTAGATGGCAGAAATTACTCCAATATACACTCTCTGGTGGGTCCTCTATGACTAGATCGAGGTGCTGGAGTTCGGAAGAGAGCTGGTCGAGGAAGACATTGATAATAGCAATCTCTCCAGTGAGTCCAAGTTTCTTCAATCGTTTGTAAGGTCCAGCCTGATGACCGACAGATTCATCGTCACTCGTCATACGAATGACCGATCTTTTGAATCCGGAATAATTGAACTCCTTATTAGAGAAGACACCACTGTCGTGGCTGCTGACAGAGCCAGGAGTGTCGTATCCCGATTCTCTGACCTTCTCGAAAAAGCCTTCGACCGCGGTGGGTGACATGCCGGTCAAGTTGAGCTGTAACGTTCTGAGCTTCGGGAGTTTCGCAAACCATTGGCCTACATTAGGGCTCAGAGCCCTTGGTGCTACTAATTCGACTTTTTCAAGCCCCTTCTGGTTATGCAGGAGGTCGGTGAAGTCGTCAGGAAGGGGTGTGGGGGATACAAAGGAGAAGCCTGTAAGCTTTGTATGACTAGAAATGCCTGTGAGGAGATTCTCGATTTGTCCGAGTCGTGAATCGACCTGCAAGTTGATGGCTTTCAAAGTGGGATTGAGGAACATGGATAAACGCTCCAGTCCAGATGCCGTCTGAACTTTCCATGTCAACTCTTCAAGATTCGAAAAAATACACACACGCGGTCGGTCTTCAAGTAGAGAGAATGCCGTAGCCAAATTATTGGTGGCCTCATTGTATGTAATACACCGAACTCTGTCGCAGTACCTGATAACGTCAATCCAATCTTCACTCCTTGGTGCTTTGATCTAATGGTGCACCATCAAATCACTGCACGCTGGATAGGCGAGGGTTTGACTTACTAGACCGAAGCCCGGCTTGCGGGCTTTCTTCATAATATCATTTGGGAAAAGCCCTATAATAGGGACGAAGGAGTCCAGCTCTCGCCAAAGAATGTCCAATGTCAGATCACAAAATGCTTTACAAGTCCTTGCAAACCTCGAAAGCGAACGCTTCCCATTTGAAGACTCCATGATTGTTTCCAGAAGCTTTCTCATTGCCTCTGGGTCGCAGAAGAGCCGGAGGATGGGCGTCTTCACGATGGGCCTGGAAGGAGCCTTCACATTAGTTTGGTGGTGATGTCCACGGCTCCTGCTGTTTCGACCGGTTTTCTTAGCCATTGAAGAAAATCAATTAGACAATGAAAAAAATAAAACAAAGGCTCTCAGAGTCGAATCCAGCAGCAAGAACAAAATGGAGTGGTAGTAGCAGGTATGGAACTAGTCCACTGTGTGAGGAAAACGGAGCTACATCAACCGAGGCTTATAGAGCTGCAACAATGAAGTGTGTGGTGTACACGCTGTTGTCGCTCATTTCCGGGTGGTTTCAGGTTTACACACATGTCTGCTAAGAATACTGGGTACTTGCTGTAAGGATGAGCTTGGAAGATCAATTGGACCGAGCATGCACTTGGAACGAGGCTGGTAGAGTTGAAATGAATGGGTATGGGATAGGCAAGCCATAATCAGCTCAAAAGCTACAATCAAACTGTTTGTTGTGTGTTCAGCTGCGTCAGTCGGAAAATCATACATTGATTACCGTTGTGCTTGGACGTTGTGAAGAAAGCAACATGATAAAGATAGAACCTCCACGATACATCTTTCGATTATCCCAATTCCTCTAGGTGATAATGGGTCTCTGATAACTCGCCAACCTCCCAAGGGACGGGGTCCCCTTCCCATTCATCTGATTCATCGACCCCTCCTTCGTCTCCGGCGAATTCATCTCTTTCGTCTTCTCCTACACCCCAGATTTCACCCCCTTTCTTCGGGTCATAGTGGAGCACTCTTCTGCCGGACAGTAGACGCTTCACAATTTTTTCCTCTTCATGCTCAGTCTGTTTTGATTTTAGAGATTCCAATACTAAATTACGATGCAATCTGCTGGGCAGTCCCAACTCCTCGTCATCGACACTGACATTTGCATCTGTACCTTCATCTTCATCCACAATGGCATAAGTATCATCATTGTTACTCTGCTTCACAAGCGACGCTGAACCCTGACTGCGAGGCTGAACGTAGCTTAATATCGGATCTTTGATCTCGAAATCATTCTCTTCTTCCACTAACACAGTACGTATACCACGTGAATGGTGAACAATGTTTACAGTGTGGCGCATGTTTAAGTCGTCGGAGCTGCCTTCGCCATCGTTGTCCGTGTCTTCCATCGTGTCATGATCTTGGAGTCTGGGTTTCTTATGATTATTACTCTTGGAAGGGTGGATAGCGCGTGTGCCACTGGATTTGGACTTCCCTGGCAGACGTGAGGTGTTTGGGTTGGGTGATGGCGGAAGCAATTGTGGAGTGGAGGTAGGCAATTTTACAGGGGGTGGGAATTCCTTGGTATCGTCGGTGACCGCACCATTCCCATGATCGATACTCGAAAGCATGGATTCGTCGGACGCCCGAGTTAGCTCAAGCGATCGCTTTCTGACGTTGTTGTTAGTGAGGGGTAATGTTGACTGGATTAGTTTAGATCGTGACTTCGTCAGTGCCGAGGCGTTTGATTTCACAGAGGGACCGGGTTTGAAAGAAGGCTTCTTGATAGATCTCGAATCATCATTGAATATATCCACGTCCATTTCAGGAAGCTTGGTCCTTGGTAGCTTAACATCTGCACGTGCTTTTACAGCAGGTGCACTGCTGCCAAAAAGCTCGGATGTAGAAGTTGATTTAATGGTCTCCTGAAAGAGGGTAGCGAATGCCTTGCAATTCGCTGCAGGCTTCATGGGACTGTCGTCAACGAACGATGAATCGCCACCATCAGGATCGTTGTCCTCCTTTCCGTCACTTTCATTGCTATCAGTGTCGTACACCAGGGCTTGTAATTGTAATTTCGGAAGCGGTGGGATAGCTGGTGATAGCACACGCCTGCGTTTCTCCTTGTTGGGTGACGGAGACACCGGCTCTCCCCTGAGACGTTTCCGCGCACGAGAGATAGCAGAAGGTAATTCCTGTGATAAGCAAGAAGAAGTTGATGCTTGTGTTGGTTGACTGAGGCCAGGAGATGGCTTTGTTTCCAAAGTCCTTTTGGATTTTTGAGGACTCGCAAATGGATGTGATGTGGACTTAGAGGAGGTGGATGGGATCGATTTCCTCTGCTTTCCTTTATCCTTCTTTTGTGGAGAAAATGGGTTATAACTTGCAAGAGGTATAGTCGTCTCGACAAAACGGGAAGCAGAAAGCAGGAGCTTGGAGGTCAGATTAGAAGTCAGATCAGAGGTCGAAAACGTCTGCCTCGGAGGTGTAACAGGTAGACCCTTGGGTTGTAAAGTTGTATCAGAAGTAATGTTGGCAGATTTAGATAGCTTCTTGTAAAGCTTATATTTCTGAGCTGGAATCATGAAATTGGTACAACACAAGATAAATGAGTTCAACGCGACGCACCAACCGTGGGCTGCTGCTTGATATCATCAATCGTCGGATTCCTACCGTTCGTATTTCTGAAGCTTCTTTCCCATGTTTTGATTTCGGCGCGGACACTCGCTAGTTCGGAGGACATACTTCTCGATGAATAAAATCCAGCTGGCCCAGGTTGTGGTGCGGCACATGACAAAGATGTTGAATCACGTGTCGGATGTCGCGGTGACAAGCATAAACAAGTAGTTGAACTTGCTCAACCAAACAAGACAACTCGCTTTCACGACTAAGAAATGACTACAAACGGTCCAAGACCAAGTCTCATTAATCTTTTTGATCCTCTGGTTAATTCTACTGTTAATTTGGATACCCCCTTGACTCCGCTACGTCGCGATGTTGTTGCCGACAAAGAGAATGCTAATAGCAACAGCCCTTTCAACAATAGCGACATGTCCATTTTTGTGGCCAAAATCTCGAAACCTTCCCTACACCCGCAACCAAGGCCATTGCGACGTCGATTAGTCGACATTGGAGATATGACCCTCGAGGATGCATCTTGTCCGGAGGCGCTTTTGGACGAGTCGATAGAGGACGAACTCAACGCATGCTTTGAGCAAACCACAGAAGATGACGAGAATGCAACACTGACATTTAGGGATATGGTCAAGGCCGCAACACCTATCAAGAAGCACAACGCTGCCCATGAATCAGAGGCACACATCCCTTCTCGCACGACCAGGACACCGCTGGCCAACCTGATTTTCGCACAAGCCACATCCACACCAATTTTAGAGTCGAACGATAAATCGCAGGAGGAACCTTCGATAAAGTTTATCACAGAAGGCAGTGCTCCGGAGCGCGTTTGCTTCAGTGCACTCGAGCCACAGGAGGCCGCGAAGCCTGTGTTGACAGTGAGACCTTCGGGTGCTCCTGAGGATATTCCTCTACCATCTTCTCCTGCTATAAGCGCCCCAGAATTCTTCCCCACTGTTGACATGGTGACTGAACAAGTTGATTATACTGAGGAACCTCTAAACTGCGCAAACACCGGCAGGACCATCCACTCTACGCCACATGGTTCCAACAATATCGCTAACAATGCATGGAAAAATGACAACGGAATTCAAATCGCCGGCACTGAAGAGCATATCCGTTCCGAAACCGATGCCTACTTGGAACCTAACTCGTCTGAATCTTCTAACACTTCTTCCACGGACATATCTATCCCCTCGAATTCCTCTCCTCCATCTTCACCTATGTCTCCATCCTTTAAGCCTGAATCCAAACCAGAAGCCGCCGAGGTAGTTTCCCCTGTGTCTCTGGTTACATTACGGCCTAGGCCTCCGACGGCAACTGATGATCGTATTTCTGTTGACCTCGACTCATCACTCCGTATGCACATGCATTCTGGGGAGATGTTTGATCTATTGAGCGACAAAGTGTCATTTCTGACCGTTCAGAGTGGGTTAGATTCATTTTTGACTACAACGGAAGATGATCCAAGCTTTGATCTGGAAGCGGAGAAGATCAATATGGAAAAGGGTTTATTGAAGAGGGATCCTGGCTCTCAGGGAGAGAAACTGGGAGCAGTCTTTCCGACCAAAACTCGTGTGTATCTACCCAGAAAAACGGTTCGTAACTGACGAATAATGACAGATGTCACCGAGCCACCTAATCAAGCCTCCCAAGTTGATACCTCTGGTTATTTCCCAGGTCCTGAATGTATCCAAATGCCCAATATCCCATCTACACCATCTCATTCCGCAAATGATGGTCGGATAGCTGGTATGCATTTAATATCCAATGACTCGCTCTGTTAATTCTCTTGCCCAAGGTACCACTCACAGAATCACCCAAAAACGCCTGAGTATTCCAGTTGCGATCTCTTCCCCTCGTTTAGTTGATGTTTCGCCGATGAACAAGAGTAGGTGGCCCAATCATGCTTCGCTGACTAGGCAACTCACTGTTCTTACAGCCAGGTCGATGTCGATATCCGTTTCACCTGTACAAAATGCGCCAATAGGCGCTTCTGAATCCTCGCCTGTTGCCTCTTCGGGTTCTGTGGTACCCCCCACAGTGGTTCCGGGCCAGAAAAAATCAACCCATTTTGTTACACCAAAGAGCAAAGATGGAACTACGCCAGAAATGCCAGCAATTGTCCCTGCTCCCAAGATCATTAAAAGGACAAGACCCAATGGACATGAGAGGAACGACTCCACTAGAACAGAATACAAGAGGAGCCTGGATCTGGTTGCCGGTTCAAAAGAGCTGAGAACAGTTATTACAGGGTCATTAAGAACCAAGAAACCAGTCCAGATCCCAGAGACACCAGAAAGAGCCGTAGCTAATCCATTACCTCCTGCCTCCCGGCAGGCGGCAAGGCCAAGGTCTATTGCTCCCCCTCGTCCATCTTTATCAAATGGATCGGGTCCCCGGCGCGTACCTGCCTCTGAAGGGGCACAATCCAAGTCTGTTACAGCCCTGAAATCTACAACAATGCCTCCCCCTTCCGGAGGCCCGAGGAGGGTCCTGGCGCCCTCTGGTCCAAGCGTGCCAACCTCACAGCCTCGTCCGTCCGTCGGGACTGCTGACATGAAAGCACCTGCGTTGGCTGGCACAGTAACATCTACCGCAACTTCGTCTCTACCCAAACCTGCTTCCCGCCTTTCTTTGACTTCACGTCTACCCGCGCCAAGAACTTTGAAGGCAGGAAGTTTGCGACGACCGACTTGAATGCATATTGACATTTACTGAGATAATTGGATAGGATCCCTTAATACGCACGCATATTAGAAATCTCATGGCGATAAAATTGTCTTAGGTACATCATAAATGTCATACTTACGAACCTTAACCATCGGCGCCGTCGGTGACTGAGAGACGTTTGAGACTCCTCACGGGACGTGGGTAGAATTTAGTAACCAACACATAAAACTGCGTAATTACAATCATCCGAGTCAAAGACGCTCTATGTGTTGACAAGGGACGACGTTCGACCCTTGTTTAAATTTTCACTTAATTTGCTTTCTTCCGTTCTTATGCACTCTGACTAGCATGCCTCAGCAGAAGATATCTTGGACTTACACGACACGGTACCATCTTGAGGGTGAGAAGGGGTTATTTTTCCCCATCAGTAGTCGATCAAGCGTGACGGCTACTGCTACTAACTATCCATGGACGATTGACAACCATGACGCGACCCAACCGACAACATTGCTCTGTCGCCGTACCAGTCGGATCCCTCGGTACATTGATGTTTCTTCACGCACAAAGCATGACAAGGCACCTGATACATTGGCGAACCGAAAGTGCTATGACGACCTGGCATTCTCTCCAGATCCCCTCGTAAACCCACTCTTCATCTCTAATCTCACTCCCACCTGGCGCTCAACCCCAGGCCCTGGTCATCCTACTCTCCAGAAGCAGCAGCAGGTTGTAGACGGAGAAGAAATTTATCCAGAACAGCCGCCGAATACTCCAGAACCCAAAACGGCAGCAGCTGATAATAGAAGCCAGTCACACCGGCCTGCGACAACTGACAACAACGATACGCCTCCTTCCGCAGATTCAACTCTCCTTGTGCCTGCTGTTCAGCTCCCTCACGTGCAGAGGATGCCACATCGTGCCCCCCGACCAGCCTCTCCACACCAACGCCTACAAAAAGCTCCTTCGTCCAAACCAGAACCTAAGAAACGACAGGGCTTTTTTTCTCGTCTATTAGGATCTCTCTCTGGCACAGAATCTTCTCAAAGTGGTGTGAGTTCGCTGCAGATACCTTCCAAGCTCCAGTTTTCTGACTTTATGTTGCACACTCAGCATCCTCAGACTATAACTGCTCTGCAGCCCGTCCCTATCCCTTGTCATCACCCGCAATCGTTACATCGTCCGGAAAGACCGCTTATGCCTCAGCACCCCAGGATCGCTAGAACTCATGCCGAGATGAGCAACCCCTTGATTGTACCTGCTGTCGTTGCCCCTGCTGCTGCTGCTGCCGAGTGTGCAACTGAGGATCGACGGCTTCGGCAGGACCTAGACAGGATTGACGAGCTTGACGAGACTAATCCCTTTGGACAGGCCGTTCACCATGGCGGCCCTTACGAGGCAGTTTCAAGGATTGTGCAAGAGGATGCGATCTTAGGTTTTGATGAACGACATCCCCGGAACGAGGTGTGTCAAATCTAAATTCACCTGTCGCTGGATCACTTATCAAGCTGTCCCTTAGGTCATTGGCACACAAAATCTTATTATGTCCGGTGATGTATGTATCTTCTACAACGTTTTTGTGCCATATGTCCAACTGTAAAACCCAGGTCTATAGATTCGTTCAATTAATGGCATTACAAACTCCCCTCAACTTGAGACCAGGCCAGATCCTCCTCCATGGTTTTGCCCAACCGAATCAGTTAGATCCCCATCCTTCTTTACACCCAGACTATCCGCAGCCTGATTCTGATTGGCATCGCGACCCTCAACAGCAACCTGTCATGAATCATGGTCACTCTCAATATATTCAATCTGGCCTACCAACATCTGAGTCAAGACGCTTGGTAGAACGTCCAGTATACCCACAAAAGGCTCCGTTGGTTCTACATTCAGAAGCTTCCCTCCGCAATCTCCCCACGATGGCAAGTGCCTCATCTTCGACGGACATACTCCCAGCGCGACCGAAGACACCATCTCTCTCTGCTGACAACCTTGACAAGGACGACACTGGCTTCACGATTGGTATGGCTATGATGAGTTTCGGTCAGAATAACTTGGACACGACTACCGGCTCCGCGACCTTTGTTGGGATAGGGGGCGAGCCAAACTCTCCTGTTCCAATCAAGATTGGCCCTCATGAACCAGCGGATCCTAATGAAGACAATCCTCCGCCTTATGCATCAGATTTTCCCACAGACTCGATAGTAGGGTCCCTTCTTTTTGAACATCGGCCACGGGAACTCCCACCAATTGACTGGAACCACATGGAAGATAGTCTCTCAGTCATGCCTCAATTTCAGTCATTTCCAGATCAAGCACATTCCTCGCAGTTCGTTCCTGATCCTGATCCTGCTCCCGCTTCTTCATCACGGCACACTTACTGGCATCCGCAGCATTCTCAAGTTATCCATCCTCAGCCATACGTACGACCTAATCGAAGAGACGTTCAGCCATCAACACCCCAACAAAATGTCGTTATCAGTAACCCTGGTCTCAATCGATCTTCGACATACACTCCTGGCTTCTCAGGATCATCAACAAATCATCATATCCCAGCTCCTGCCTCTCTGAAGCCTATCAGTGGAACTCTGCTTCCCTCAAGCTTACGTGACAAAGAGTCCGATAACAGAAGTGTCCAACAGTCTGTCATAACGAATTCTAACGTTTCAAGTCGATCACAGGCAGGAAATCCTCGGAAAAATCGCTATCTTCCGAAACACCTTGTTATGCCCGCGCCTCTTCAGCCGATGATACAAAACCAGGCAACCATGCAACAGGTTCGCTTTGATCCGCAGGTGAACGTCATATGCTCCCTTGCTCAAGCTCCTTCACCATTTCATGCTAAAACTTCAACCTCCAATCCTCAGCTACATCAAGCCCAAGAAACACAATCTAATGGCAAACTTCGAAAGCGATCGAGCTTGTTTGGTAGAACAAAGGAGCCTCCACAACCACCTGTCACCACAGTGTCTTTTTCAGCGAATATCGTGCCGACTGACAGACATGCTCGCGGTGTTGAGAAAGTGCATAAAAAAGTTCTCAATAAGAAGAAATGATTCTATATGGCTGTCGCATTTTGATACATTTTCACATATTGTGTTGGCAGTGTGCCGACCATGATCTCAATGTATTTTTTCCCTGGTTTCTCTTTTTTATTTTTCCAGATGCTGCTGTTCTCTGCCAGACATTGATTTTGCCTTTTTTTTTTCGCTGCAACATTTTTACATGCAATCACATCGATTATCAATTATCCATGCTCCTCTTTTTTTTCCCCTCTCTTTCTTTCTGATCTTTTCAGACAGTTGGTCAAATTTACACCCTGCCAGAGATTGTATTTCACTGTTCCACGTTGATATTGCTCTACGAACTGTAGTTATCATATAAAGCTGTTGTATCTTAGTAAGGTCAGATTGCAGACGTCATAAATGAGAATAGTTCTTTGCGTTCAATGAACTGACACTGTCACTGATTAACTCATGTTCAAAACCCTGACTAAACATCCTGATTTTTGAACATCCGACAGTGGGGTGCACTTCGAGGTCATTGTTGCACTTGATCTATAATTATATCGAGGGATGGAAAGTGGATTTGGACCTTCGAACTGATGACAGATGGAAGGTCTGTCAGGTTCGAAAATATGGGCTTCGAGACCTCTGATAGTAGGAGATTCTAGCTTGATACTGAAAATATCCCTTGCCGGTAGGTATCTGGTCTCCGTCTTCCCAAGATTAGACAAGACTCAGAAGCCAGAAGGAAGGGCCAGAGGTCATAAGACCAAGTCTTGATAATCAATTGTTTCGTGTCATGTCTCCTAGCGATCTAGCAATAGTGGACGTCAGAAGGACTACTCCTACCCTTGCAGAGGTGAATGACTTTATCGGCACCGCTTACGCGACTATTAGTTTGTCAGATAAATTAATCCAATCCTTGAGTCATCTTCCGGAAAGAAATCTTCTGCTGCTACAATATATTCTCTCATAAGAGAAGACGTTATTCGATCAAATGAAAAGTCGAAATGGTCTTCCTTCTGATGCGAGAACCCTGGTCAAAAAAAGACGTTGAGGTTGAATATCTCTTTATAGCTCGCGTCGTTGGGACAATAGTCTATTTTTGATGTTAGGTCCTGAATTTGGTTCACGCGGGTGATTTGATGTCTGTATTCCTCCTTCGTTCTCTAATTGCAGGCCATCATAGACTCCTCAGAGCGAGTGACATGAATACTCTCCAGAGGATACGGGAACGGTGTCAGAAGTACGCCTGACAAATTTTCTAAGGTCTAAGGTGGCTTTTTCAGGTGACCCTCTGGAATTCGTGTGAGTCATATATCTAAAAAAAAAGGAGCCAGAGAGCCGTTTACCGGGACTTTCTTGAGAAGAGTGCCCATATATGAGGAACTTGACAAGAATCACTGGATGGTGAGAAATGAAAAACTATTATTAGCAGCGGCTAGGATCATTTTACCAGTGGATCATACAATAATTGATCAACGTCTCTTTTTGTTTCCGACTCCTGCTAATATGGCATCCCAGGGCACTGTTATCACTGATAATTTCTCACTGTTGAGTTTCCATGTTGAATGCTCAGATATATACACTATACGAATAACTCTTGAGGATCACATAACCCATTTTGAGTTCCTCGGGAAAACGGGTAGCAGCCCTATTTTCTGAAGCCGGGACTGGACTTGACCAACAACGTATAAGCGACTACTGGTGATCTAGGGTGTCTGGAAAGTAATGTTACCCCCCTGTAATCCATAAGATTATTGGGTACTACTTTGATTTCTTCCTCTTTCTGTTATTCAGGACCATGAAAATTGGGAAGAAGGAAGACGAGAGTGAATCAGAAGTGGTAACCAATAATTTTGAAACAGGTCACAAATCGGTTAATGACACCATAATCCTCCCTTTTGTCCAATCCATCCCCACATTGATCTAGTCTGAAAAACATCGGAGATATCATAGTCAGCCCCTAGTCCCTTGTATAGAAGGCATTGTTTACGATCCTTCTCCTCTATTTACGCTCAATATCTGCCTTGAACATAGGCCATAACTTGGACTCTATGTAGATAGCTCAAGTTCGACTGATGGTCCAACTACGAAACATCGTGAAAGGTTTTGAGGTTTTTCGCGAAAGCTTCAGTATTTGACAAAAAGACTATTATGAGATGTTACGATGCGTTGTGGAGTTTACTAACAATCCACCAAGTTCATTGTTGGCGCAAAGAAATGCTACAAGATCCAGGACCAAGTTACTGAGAAAATTGAGAAAGAGTTTGTTGGACGTTGAAGGCGACACTGCCTACCTCAGTAAAACGGACAAGAGACAACACCTTGGACTCCACAACATTGACGTCTTCTCCTTGCTCAAAGGGGTCTTTGATTCCCTCGTCTTCATCCAAATACAAGCTACTTCTGCGACTAGATGTCCTTGAGCGTGGTTCTCCATGCCCTAAGTTTGTGGCTCTGCTCTACAACTGAAAAATCCTTTTCATCGAATGCCGCTATTAATTATACACGCACTTTCCGAGGTCTCCTGAATCTCTGTCTTGTTATTGGGGGATCGAGATCCTCATTACTGGTATTTCTGGAGGTGGGGATATATTCAATATAGTACGTTGTGTGATCACTCATATAGCATACGACTTAAAATGCTGTTTTAATATCCAAATTTGCATATCTTCCAGGAGACGAGCGGGTGGGTATCGGCGGATTACCGTCTGTATGAACTTTTCAATCTCAGCATCACCACTCTTTGCCACAGCCTCCAGACAACGCCGATTGCTGCAGCCAAATGCAAGAAAGGAATCAAGGAGGAAATGCATGTTGCATTTCCTCAAAAACCCCTCCACCTCTGAATTCATGTCCGAAGGAGAGCTCGGTGAGTCCTCTGTGAGATCAATGTAGCCTAGATTTAGCTAAGAAAAGACATTATCAACAGTCGTTACTCAATAGGTAGGATACGAACCGGAGCACTTGGACGAGCACTTGGACGACAGGTTTCGTCATGAGAGACCTGGAGGGCCTTTCTTTTATCCATGATATAGTTTCTTCCGTATGATAAAGCGGCCTCCATTCTTTTCTTCTTATGATATAGACTGAGGTCAGGATCCTCGAAAATATTGGGGAAGGTATCGCTCAACTATAACATGAAATCAATCAGTAGATACAGATGACTATATGAACACTTACCATTCTTCTGCATGACTCAAGACACTGTTCCCGGTAGTTGACCCCTGGGTCAAAATTTTCGTCTATCACATCCTGGATCAAATACTAGATTGACTCATCAGCCTTATGATCCATTAGGTACGAAGGATCTACTTTGAGTGTCTTCACGAGTTCAGGCTTGTCATTCAATCTTAGTTTATCCACCAAGTTGCCGCATGTCAAGACACGCTGAGTATCAGCTTTCAATGTGATATAAGCAGCAAAGGAGATAATGACTCACCCTACCACTAGAGAATTTTCGGCGTGTCATTTAGTCTTGCTGACTCCTTTCACAGGATGCTGCTTTTATACCAAAGGTTTGTTGATCACGCCCCTCGACGCGTACGCGTACTTGCGCAATCAACACATCAAGTCCCAATGAAATTGCAGAACATTGATCCAGTAAATGAAGGTACGGTGTACCCGTGCTTGTGTTGCTTACCCGTCCCTTTACATAAGGATGATCCGTGTTTTGACATGACTGCAGGTACGGTGCAGGTGGCAATCAAACGACCTGAGGGTCACCCCTGATGGGCCCTACGAGGTGAGGTGTTCTTCGAGGAAAATTTCCTGTTCGATTGGTTAACATTTTTGTAGGGCTTTCCTTCAGATGACACATGCTTGACACATGCTTTGAGTACCCCAAATCGGGGGCCCCTCAGGGATAATCTTTGACAACACTTATTTTCAGGGCTCGGCACCTCATTTTACACTCGGGTTAAGATGACCTAGGGCCCACCAGGGTATACCACCACGGGTAAGGGTAAGAGTAGAGTTTACTACACCCTCAGGATAGGGTAAATATGTCCTTAAAAATAAAGCACCCTTTTATTTTATAGTGATTAACTACTAATATACTATCTTGGTCAGAATGCAAACTCAACCAAGTAAATCAGTCATAGCATGACAGCTCGACGAGGGAGTGAACATCATATCTGAGCTAAACATAGATGCAGAGTCAGTCCTTCGAATAAAATCAACACCAAAATTGGCCCTCAATGCGGTAACGAGAGGCCCAATGGGGCGCTGCTTCATGCGAGCATTGTCAATGATAACAGTAACACCAGTATCATCCTCAAGCAAAGTCTGGACAAGAGAACAATGGCGAGGAAGCGAGCAGCAATTCCGGCATTCCCAAGATAGCTCTTTACCCTTACCCTTAGGAGGTACCTTCGCCACCTTCAACAACCAGGGTATCGCCATTGTCTTCGCATATTAATTTAGCGCAGCGCCCTTCCCTGAAGCGTCAGAGTAAAGACCTTTGAGAGCAGACATCATGACCTGTGTATCATCGAAATGCGATAGGTTATTAAGTCTGCAAGTGCCTTTTCCCAAGGCGGCGAGCACCAGAGCACGGTTAGAAATACTCTTGGAGCCGACATCATAACAGGGTTATGGGAAGGGTTACTTTTGCTGCCTTGGAGAGCGTCTTCGCGATGAGCTCGTCCTTGACCAGAGTCGCCTTTGGCTCATAGGTTGCACCACTTCTCCCAGGCGACGCAATGTTGAAGTCTGATGTCATGAGTCAGTGAGTCGAACAGCGGCAACGGTGCGGTCATGTCTAAGGCTGGGATCGTTGGGCATGATGAAACATTACAGGCGCAACAGTTTGGTCTTGCTGTCCACTGACATCGTAGAAATTTCGCGCAATGACCGTTCCACTGCGTTCCTGACTGACAGAAAGATAAGAGTATCGCCGTCGTCGTGGGAACACTGGTTCCTGAAAGAGTAACAGCAGCAGAATTGGAGGTGAAGATATCACTGGCGAATGCAGAAACTGAGATTTGAGTGGATGTAGTCTGGACGAACGGTAATGTTGAAGTCAGATATGAGTCAGTGAGTTGAACAGTGGCAACAGTGCAGTCGTGTCCAAGGTTGCAAAATGCCTTCAGCAGACACACGTCTTGTTCTGGGCAAGAACCCCCGCATCATAAGTTGCTTTGAGACTGTACATACCGCTGCCGTCGTCGCCGAGGCACCAGCACGGTGGAAGACCGAGCGTCGAGTACGATGACATGCAGATGGGGATATGTTTGGATTAATCAGATGATAACGGTGGATGTAGATGATAACGGTGGATGTAGATGATAACGGTGGATGTAGATGATAACGGTGGATGTAGATGATAACGGTGGATGTAGATGCTTCAG
>Ga0153993_100052_pt1 | contig 34912 bp, 38 predicted proteins | sample TSNC077MetaG_FD_104706 | JGI IMG/M metagenome (GOLD analysis project Ga0153993, IMG submission 104706) | Attine ant fungus gardens microbial communities from North Carolina, USA - TSNC077 MetaG | ecosystem: Host-associated > Fungi > Mycelium > Unclassified | place: USA: North Carolina, Lumber...
GGGGTGCCGTTCGCGCTGATAGGTGTCAAGCAGTCGCTCATGCGCCCACCCGTGCACGACCGCGGCGAGTTTCCACCCTAAGTTCCCGGCGTCCTGCAGACCGACATTCATCCCTTGCCCCCCCGCGGGAGAATGCTGATGGGCGGCGTCCCCTGCAAGGAATACTCGCCCAAGACGGTAATTCTCCACTTGTCGTTCATCACTGTGGAATCGGGACAACCACCGCGGATCATGCATGCCGTAATCGGTGCCGAATGCCCTCTCGATAATCGAGCGAAGTTCCTCCAGTTGTGCGGGCTGGTCCTCGTCGACGTCAAGGCTGCGCCGATCCCAGCCCCCGAACCGCCAGTACCCGTCACCGAACGGCGCAATGAACCCGAACGCATTTCCCGACCCTTGTACTCGGACGACGACCTCGGGTTCATCGACGACTTTCACATCGGCCAGAATGACGGACTTGATGACGCTGCGCCCGGGGAACGCGATTCCCAACGAGGTGCGGACGGCGCTCGACACTCCGTCGGCGCCGACGACGTAGGAAGCACGAACGGCCGAGCTACCAGCGATGTGGACCGTCACGCCTTCGTCATCCTGATCGAGCCCCTGCACCTCGGACTCGTACCTGATTACCGCGCCGTTGTCCCGTGCACGACGTAACAGCAGCTTCTCGAGCTCGTACTGCGGCGTAACGAGCAGGAACGGATAGCGAGAACTCAACTGCGACAAGTCGAATGGGACGAGCCCGAACAGGCGCAACTGTCGAACAACACGCCCGACCGCGACGAGTTCGTCGCCCAGACCACGCGCGTCGAGGAGCTCGAGCGAACGGCAATGCACGCCGAACGCGCGAGAGAGATTGCTGATCTTCTCCGGTCGCTTCTCGAGCACTACCACCGGTACACCGGCGACCGCGAGGTCACCGGCGAGCAATAGTCCGGTCGGTCCTGCCCCGACCACGACTACCGGCGGCACGGGCGTACTCATCGCTCGATGTTGAGCAACTCGAGGTATCCGTCGATACGCAGATCCGCACCTTTGATCTTCGCCGTCACCTCCGCTCCCAGAACGCCTGGTCCTGGCGCATACGATGCCCCTCCTGAGGGTCCTAGAGGCAACGAAATGGTTGCCTCACCGCTCGCGTAGGTCTGCAGGTCGCCGACTCCGGCGATCAGCGACCGGAGGTTTACCGCGACGACATCAGCGTGCTGCTCAGCGGCCTTTGCCATCTTCGCTTCGGGTACTGCCGTGACGTCTCCGATGGCGAAGACCGTTTCGGAACCCTCGACCCGCAAGTGCTCAGTTACTGAGAGGTGCCCATCGTCTTGTCGCGCGGAGGCCAACGTATCGGTGAGGTAGTCGGAGACCGGAACCACGCCGTAGCACCGGAACCAGATATCGGCCTCGACATCGACTCCCGAAAGGGTAGATACTGTAAAGGTTTTCGCTTCCCCCGGCTCGGATGGCGGCTGCTCGCTCAACGACGTGCCCAATACCAGCGTGACGCCGAGACCGTCGAGTTGGTTGCGTATCTCGGTGCGCAGTTCTTCGGGCAGACCGCCGGCCAGGATGGTCTCGCCCCGATCGACAATGGTGACCGACTTGTCCGGCCACCTCGTCGCGATCTCGCCGGCGAGTTCGATCCCGGCCGGTCCCGCTCCGAGGATCAGCACCGAGTTGGCGTCCTCGAGGGTGGCAGTCGTCGCACGAAGCTTGGCCTTGGCCGCCCCGCTGTCGGTGAGGTCCGGCTTCGCTGGGAATGGATACGTGGAACCGGTTGCCAGCACGATGTAGTCGGCGTCGATTCGTTCACCCGACGCAGTCGTGACGTTCTTACTGTCCACTGCCACCGCCGCGGAGTGGACCACGCGGCCGCGCGTCAGCAGTGAGTCGTAGGGAAGGAAGATCCGCTCGACCCAGTCGCCGTCCACGAGCGCCCGCAGCGACCCGACATTGTGAACGAACGTGTCCTTCGGCTCCACCAGTACGACATTCGCGACATCGTCCAATGCTCGTGCAACTGTGATGCCGCCGTACCCTCCGCCTACTACTACCACGGTCTTGGTTGTCATCGTGTCTCCTTGGTTGGGGTTGGCGCGCTGACGGTCGCCGGTACTCGGATCAGGCCTCGATCCGCTGCCTCTGCGCGGACTGCGGGCAGTACTTCCGCTGCGAGCAGTTCTTGTTGCGCAGTGGTTTGCGGGCCGAGCAGCAAGATTGTGAAACCAGCTTCGACGATCTCGACGAGCTGCTCGATCACACGTGTAACGCTGCCCGTGATCAATCCGGGCCGCGATGTTTCGGACGGGTCGATTCTGGTGGTCGCGTTGGTTGCACAGGTGATCGAGTCGGGATCTCGACCGGCGGCCCGCGCGGCAGCGCGAACCTTGCGGCGCATCTCTGTGGCCTGATGAAGATCGATACGGCCGAGCGATGGCAACCAACCGTCGGCTACCTGGCCGGTGAGCGCGAGCGCACGGGGACCGTACGAACCTAGCCAGATGGGGATTCGATGCGCCGGCCGCGGCGTTATGCGGGCTTCTGTTACCGAAAACTCTTGACCTGTAATGGTGGTCGATGTCTGGCTCCACAGGGATCGAAGAATCTCGATCGCTTCACGTTGAGCGGTGATCTTCGCCGCCGGTGTTCGCACGGTCAGGCCGAACGCGTCGAATTCGTGGTCGTATCCACCGGCGCCGAGTCCGAGCACTAGTCGGCCACCAGAGACCCGGTCGAGTGTCTCGGCCGATTTCGCCAGTACTGCGGGTGCCCGGTACGGCAATCCGAGCACGTTGGTACCCAGCTCGATACGGTCGGTTCGTCCGGCAAGCCAGCTCAGCGCCGTCCACGGGTCGAGGGTAAAATGGTCGCTGTGCAGGTGATCGCTCAGCGTGAAGAGATTGAATCCCAACGCGTCTGCGCTCTGAGCGAGATCCAGGAGTTCGGCAGTGCTCTCGACGCGGACCGCTCCGCCGGCCCCGAAACCAAGATGTTGATCGATGATTGCGCTCATACGCGGCTCTCCTTCATTTTGTCGGTCGGCGACGCACCGGGAGTGCTGCCTACGACCACCTCGCGTCGTGAATCTGCCGACCATGCCGACCATGACCCGGGATACAAAGTCGCCCGCACTCCGATCGATTCGAGTGCCAGCAGGTTGTGGCACGCGGTGACACCGCTGCCGCAGTAAACGATCACGTCCTCTTCTGCAGTGGCCCCGCGCGCTGTGAACTGCTCACGCAGTTGTGCTGGGGGAAGGAATGTTCCGGCGTCGGTCAGGTTGTCGGCCCACGGTGCGTTGCGAGCGCCGGGAATGTGACCGGATCGAATGTCACTGGGAAGAACTACTTCTCCCGAGTAGCGATCCGGCGCTCGGGCGTCGAGGACGACGGCTCGGCGTGTGGCTACGGCGGAGGAGACCTCGTCTGCCGAGCGAAATGCGTCTTTCGGCCACTCGATGACCGTGCGCTCGGTCGCCTCTCGTACCTCTGGACCCGGCACCAGTTCTGCCGGCCAGCTCTGTAGGCCGCCGTCCAGTACCGCGGCGTTCTGCCCGATCAGACGAAGAAGCCAGACCAGGCGGGCCGCGTAGGCGCCGCCGTTGTCGTCGTATGCCACGACTGTGCCGGTGTCGCCTATGCCCGCCTCGCCGAGCTCGGTCGCGAAATCGGTCGCGTCGGGTATCGGATGCCGGCCATGCTCGTCGCTGGCTTGCCCGGACAGCGCGGTGTCGAGGTCGATCCAGATCGCGCCTGGAATATGGTTGTGCAGGTATGCTTCTCGGCCGCTCGAACCGTCCAGGTACCACCGTACATCGACGATCAGGACGTCGTGGCTGTGCGCGGCGACCCACTGGGCGTCGACGATCGGGGGGATTCGGTGCTGTTCGCTCATCTCACTCCTTGCGGTGGATACGGTCCGGCAACAAACGGAACAACACGCGATCTCCTGAGGTGGGGCGCACCGTCGCACTTCCGGTCCATTTGGTGAAGGTGGTCCGTGCTACCTCGAGTGCGGCGTCGCCGGTCTCGATGGCGACCACTCGACCTCGAATTTCGATGTAGCGGCGACTGTTCGATCGGTCGAGCAGTAAAATCGTGGCCCGCGGGTCCCTGGCGATGTTGCGGTATTTCTGCCTGCCCGTGCTCGTCGTGACCAGAATGTGGTGTTGGTCGGCGTGCGGCCATACGATGCTGGCTTGCGGCTCGCCGTCCGGCATCAGGGTGGTGAGGATTCCTTGATTCGCCTCGCTGGCAAGTGCGAGGACGTCGTCGTCAAGCATCGGCGCTCACTCTCGGTTCCGGCTCGAATCGCCGTGCCTGAGGGAGCACGTCGGACGCGATGAGTTCGATCGTGGCGTTTACGGTGGCGTGTGAAATTCCGCCGATGTCGACGGCGAGCAGGTGCAGGTCGTGGCCCCATTGCTCGCGCAGGTTACCAAGTTTGTCGAGGACTTCTGCCGGGCTACCGCACAACGCTGGACCTGCCGGACCGATATGCGCGTCGAAATCCAATGGACCGGAATCCTTTCGTGCGCTGAGATAGCTACCGATGTACGACGACCACTGAGATCGGGCCTGCTGTGAGGTCTTCGCCACGAATGTGTGACTTGCGCCCGCTTGCCGACCAGGAGCGTCGGGGTATTTTTCTCTCCACAGGTCGCGGTATGCAGCGAATGCGTCGACGTATGTGGCTGGCCCCTGCGAGGTCGTCCCGAACGCGATCGGCAACCGGTACTCGACCGCCAGACGAACAGATTCCAAGCTCGCCCCGGCGCTCGCCCACAGCGGGGGGCGTGACTGGAGAAGTCGGGGCTGTACCGTCACCTCGTTCAACGGTGGACGGAATTCGCCACTCCATGTGACGGATTCCTCCGTCCAGAGTCTGATGAGAAGGTCCAGATTCTCGCGCTTGCGCGCGGCCTTGCTCTCCGGTGATTGATCGAACACGACGTAGGGTTCGGGAAAGAACGACCCGCCGGCGATCAACTCCAACCGCCCGCCGGACAGGATATCCAGCAGTGCATAGTCTTCCGCGAGTAGCACCGGATCCCGGTTGGCTACGAGTGTTGTGGCGGTGGCGAGCCGGATACTCGATGTCTTCTCCGCGATAGCGGCCAACACCAGAGTGGGGTTCGGAATGACGTCGCGGTCACGAAAGTGGTGCTCTCCGACTGCGTACCAGGCGAAACCCAACTCTTCTGCACGTATCGCCGAGTCGATCACTTCCCGCACTCGTTGTCGTTGCGTGACAACTATTCCCGTTCGTGCATCTGGCAGCAGGCTACCGAAGGTGATAAGTCCTAGATCCATGGTGTCGGCTCCTTGGAAGTCGTAGTGATTGTCGAGTGGTCGCGCGAACCGGGAACGGCGGCGAGCAATTCGGCGGTGTAGGGGTGCTGTGGTGATGTGAAGATCTGTTCGGCACTTCCGGATTCGACAATCTGGCCGTGCTGCATGACGGCGACGTCGTCGCTGACGTACCTGATGACCCCGAGATCATGCGAGATGAACAGATATGACAATTGGCGTGACTGCTGTAGGGAGATGAGCAGTTCGAGAATTTGGCGCTGCACGGACACGTCGAGTGCGGAGACGGGTTCGTCGCAGACCAACAGGTCGGGATCGACGGCCAACGCACGTGCGATTGCGACGCGTTGGCGTTGCCCCCCGGAGAGTTCGGATGCTTTGCGGTTCACCGTCCCGGAGGGGAGAGCCACACTGTCCAGTAAATCCCGTATCATGGCCGCGCGGCTCGCACGGTCTCCGATGCCGAAGTTGCGGAGCGGCTCGGTGAGCAACTCCTCGACACTGAACCTCGGATTGAGCGATGCGTAGGGATTTTGGTAGACCAGCTGAATCTGTCGACGCAGCTGTCTCAGCTCCGGCCCGCGCGTGGTTGTAATGTCCTGGCCGGCAATACGAACGAAACCCGATGTGGGTCGTTCCAGCCCGAGAAGGAGTCGCGCAATCGTCGTCTTACCGGAGCCGGATTCTCCGACGAGACCTAGTGTGCGCCCGCGGGGTATCTCGAACGAGACGTCGTTCACCGCTGTTCGCACCCGCTTACGCACGATGCCTTCACCACGGATCGGGAAAATCTTGACGAGTCCGCTCACTTCGACATGCGCGACTGAGTCTTCGGTGGCTGGGCGATGCACCCTGGCCATCATCGATATTCTCGAGTCGGAGATGAGTTGCCGCGTATATGGATCGGTGGGATCACCGAGGACCTTCGCGGTGGGGCCGGATTCGACGACTCGGCCCTTCGACATCACCACGATGTGCTCGGCGCGCTCGGCGGCGACCGCCAAGTCGTGCGTGACGAGGACGATGCCGACGCCGGTCGAGGAGACCATCCGCTGCAGATGGTCCAGTATCTGGCGCTGAACCGTGACATCGAGTGCGGACGTCGGTTCGTCGGCGATCAGAAGGCGGGGCTTGGCGGCCATCGCCATGGCGATGAGAACCCGCTGACGCATCCCACCGGATAGCTCGTGTGGGTACTGCCTGGCGCGAATAGCCGGTTCCGGCAATCCCGCCTCGGCTAGAAGTTCGATCGCCTGAACATGCGCGTGCTTCCCGTGCGCTAACCTGTGGATGCGCAGGACTTCGGCGACAAGACTGCCCACCGGTTGCACCGGATCCAACGACACGGTCGGATCCTGCGGGACCAAACCGATCTGACGGCCCCGAATTTCGCGCCAGTCCTTCTCCGACAGTGCAGTCAGATCCCTGTCCCGGAACTGCACACTGCCGGATTCGATCCGAGCATCGCCCGGCAATAAACCCATGATCGTGTGCGCGAGTGTGCTCTTGCCTGAGCCGGACTCGCCGACCACGGCAGTGATCCGGCCCGGTGCTACCTCGAAGTCGACTCCGTCGAGGGCTTGCACAGGCCCCTCGGCAGTGCGGTAGGCGACGCGCAGACCAGAAATCCGTAACACGGGATTCGTCCGCTCGACGACGGTGGTCATCGGATGCTCTTTCCGGATTCCAGCGCACGGGCGAGTCTCGTTGTCGACAGGACCAGCACGGCAACCGTCAGGCCGGGAAGTGCCGTCAGCCACCACGCCGTAGCCATGTAGTTGCGTCCAGCCGCGACGAGGGCACCCCATTCCGGTGCCGGAGGGGGTTCACCGAAACCGAGGAAGCTCAGCGACGACACTGCCAGGACGACCAATCCGAAATCGAGTGCGGCAAGCGCCAGAACGGGTCCGACTGCTGCGGGCAATATGTACCGCAACAGAATTCGCGGCCACCGCGCTCCACAGACGATTGCGCCCTCTACATGGACGGCAGTACGCACACGCAGGACCTCCGCGCGCATCAGGCGTGTCACTACGGCGACACTCGACATCGCCACCGCAATGCCGACGTTGAGAGTGCCGAACCCGAGCGCGCTGATCAGAACCAGGGACATGAGCATCGGCGGAATCGACAACAACATCTCGACCACCCTCATCGTCACTGCATCGACCGCACCGCCGAAGAACCCGGCTACGAGGCCGACTGCGGTGCCGGTGACGAATGCGAGCACGATCGCGATCGCGGCCGCACGCAGGGACAGCGACGCCCCGTAAACAACCCGCGAGTAAAGGTCCCGGCCCAACTCGTCGGTACCGAAGAGGTGCTGCCAATCAGGGCTCGCAAACCGCGCCGCTGCAACACCTTCCACCGGACTCTGGTCGGTGAAGAGCTCGGGAAGTACTGCCCACCCGATCACCAGCAGTAGCACGGCGCACGCGATGAGCAGCCCGGGTTGCGACCCGAAGCGACGCACGGCATTCGATGCCGGACTCGCGAATCTGCCGACATCGAAAACTGTTGCCGTCATCGTGCTGCCACCAATCGTGAGGTCGACCGCATTCTCGGGTCGAGAACGGGATACAACAGATCGACCGCAAGGTTCACCGCGACGAACGCCAGCGACGCCACGACGACGATGCCCTGCACTACCGGCAGGTCCTGATTGGTCACGGCGAAACCGATGTCACGGCCCATTCCCGGTCTCGAGAAGACGGTCTCGACCACGACCGCACCACCGATGAGATTCCCGACGAGCAGACCGGTGACTGTGACGGCTGGTATGGCAGCGTTGCGCAGACCGTGAACGATCAGAATACGAGAGGGACCGGCACCGGATGCCCGGATCGTGTCGACGTACGGCTCCTGCATGGTGCTGTACAAACTCTTTCCGAGTACCTGGGCGATCAACGCGATGCCGGGCAGCGCCAGCGTGATCGCGGGTAGCACCAAGCCGCGCAGGCCTGTTGCGTTCAGGGACGGAAAGATTCGCCAATGGAGTGAGAACACCTGGATCAAGAGTAACCCGACCCAGAATGACGGGAGCGAGATGATGATCGATGGGACGGACCGCATGATCTGGCGCCGCACCGCCGACGTGCCCAAGTTTGCCGCGAGCGCAAGCGTGACACCGCCGGCGAGTGCCAGGACTAACGCAATCGCCCCGAGTTCCAACGTCATGGGGAGCGATTTCGCGATGGTCCCCGACACCGCCTGCCCGGATTGAATCGAGCGGCCGAGATCTCCCTGCAACAGGTCTCCCAGTGCCGAAAAATACTGGACGACGACCGGTCGGTCGAATCCCAGTTCTGCACGGACAGTGGAAATTTCCTGCGGTGTGGGCGCACCGCCTGTGCTGCGCTTGCTCAGCATCAGCGCAACAGGATCACCGGGCAGCAGTCTTAGTGCAATGAAGGTCACGGTGAATGCGGCCCACACGACAAAGGCTGCCTGCGCGAGCCTGCGACCCACATACGAGCTCATGTGCTGATCACCCCAGCTTCGCCGAATGCAGGTTTAACCGCGATGACGCATCCGTCGCCAACTCGACGACCTGATCCGATACAGCGTGCACCTGAGCGTTCTCGTACAACGGCACGGTATCGGCGTGATCGAGCAGCCAATTGACTGCGTTGGTGACAGCGACCTGCCGTGTCGCATCGTCGGTGGCGGCCGCTTGTTGGTTCAGATAGGTGTCGAGTTCACTCGCAGGGAGGTGCCACAGGTTCTGTCCGGTACTCGAGAAGAGATTACGCAGCACGTCCGGGTCTGCACGTGTCACACCGACCGCCGTGAGATCGAAGTTTCCGGCGTTCTGCTGATCGACGTAGGTGGCCGGCGGGACGATGTTGAGCACGATATCGATACCGATCTTGGCGAATTGTTGCTGGATATATTCTTTGTCGGGTGACGCAGGAGCCGGGATCAGCCACTGCAGGCTCAGTTTGCGTCCATCCGAGATCCTGATTCCGTCAGGGCCGGGAGTCCACCCGGCATCGGTGAGAAGCTGTTCTGCCTGGTCGGGATCGAAACGCAGTTTGTCCGTCGCTGCGTAGAAGGGTGTCGAACTGGCGAGCACGCTTGTCGCCGGCGCTGCTTGCGGTCCGATGATCGCGTCGACGAGTTCCTTGCGATCCATACCGATCAGAAGGGCTTTGCGCACACGCTCGTCGGCCAGGACGCCAACGTGGTTGAGCGAGAGGGGTGCTACCGCACCTGGGAGACGGTCGCTGAGCAAGCGAAAGCCGTTACCGTCGAACTGTTGCCGGTCCGTCGATTGGACGTTCTCTGCAACCTGCACCTGTCCCGATGCCAAAGCGCTCGTCCTCGCACCTTCTTCGGGAACGAACAAGTAGTGGACCTCGTCGAGGTGAGCTGCACCGGTGTTCTGTGACCGCGACGACGGCCACGCGTAGTCTGCCCGCTTCTTCAGTACCACTTCCTGATTCGGCGTGTAGTGATCGAGCACGAACGGCCCCGAACCGACGAATGCGCCGCGGCAACGGTCCGCCAGTGGGGCGTTCGCTGTCGCGGCCGACAAGATACCCAGGCCAGTGAGCGACGTTGCCTGCAGGAATTGGGCATTGGACGTAGCGAAACTTATAGAAAAGTGCAACGGGTCGACGACTGTGGTGCCCGTGTACCCGCGAACGTACGCCGGCGCGCCCGTCGCGGGCAGCGTCACCAACTTGTCGAAGGTTGCCTTCACAGCGGACGCGTCTACCGGAGTTCCGTCGCTGAAAGTCACACCCGATCGCAACGTGAAATCGAATGTCTTCGCGTCATTCTTGACCTCGTAGGACTCCGCCAGCCAGGGCACGATCTTGCCCGTCTCGGGGTCCTGGTCGGTCAGGGTGTCCACCAGCGATCGCGAAACGTCCGTCGCGGCCAATTGACCGGTCTGTTGTGGATCGAGGCACGTGGGATCGGCGGGCATCGCGATAGTGAGTGCGCCTGCGCCACTGCTTGATTCCGCATCCGTCGAGCAAGCAGTTACCGCACACAGTGTGGTAACTGCCACGGCCAATGAACTCATGCGCAGGAACCGATACTTGGAGACTGACACGGCAACTCTTCTCGATCGTGAGGGGTGGGAAGGCGAACACATCCGGAGACGACGTCAGGTAAAGTACAACGTGTAATTTACCAAGGGTCAAATGTTCGGCGACTTCAGATTGGAGTGGATTTAACTCTTGACGAACCACACGAAAACCGAAGCTAGTACTACACGGCGGTACACCGGAAAAAGGCTGGCGATCATGCAGGCTGCTCGTCATGCATTCGGACAAGCTGGCTACGTCCACGCAAGTATCGAGACGATCGCACACGAAGCCGGAGTGTCGACACGGACGATCTACAACCATTTCGACAACAAGGAGCAACTCTTCTCGGCGGTCCTGCTGGAAAGCTCGACCGAGGTTGCCCAGGCCCGTGAAGTATTGATCGACCGACACCTCGGTGTCGTCACGGACCTCGAGCTCAACCTGACGGAACTTGCCAGGGAATGGATCAGACCGCGAAAGGAATTCGCGGATCACTTTGCGATCGTGCGACGACTTCGCGCCGAATCTGAACGGTTCCCGGACAACTTGCGTATCGCATGGCGAACCGCGGGCAGAGACCGAGCACGACATGCCCTTGCCATCCGATTCGCCGACCTCTCGCGACGCGGAATTCTGAATGCCACCGATCACCAGAACGCGGCTAATCACTTCATGGCGCTCATTGCGGCGACGGCGATTGATGAGGCCTATTACTCCCCGACGGAACTGGACGCTGAAATCGACGCGGTTGCGCGTTCGGGGGTGCGCACGTTTCTCCACGGCTATCTCGCCCGCTGACTTTTCGTCACCTCTCACAGGTGTGCACCCGTCAGCCGCCCCAAGCCATCGTGAAGCTGATCCTCCTCGTAAGCAAGATGACTCAACAAAAGCGAGGACAGATCCGCAGCAGCAGCCGTCACGTCGCCGGATGCCTTCGGCGACTCGGTCAACGCGGTAAGTGCCAATTGCAGGCGCTCGACAGCATGCGCTATCACAAGATGCTCCGCACGAAGCCGGTCGACGACATCCGCCAGATCCGGAACGGCATCCAACACCGCCGGAAACATTTCGCGATCTTCGCGCCGGTGGTGACTGTCGAGAGCACCACAGTAGCCCGCACAGAACTCCGCAAGGTTCCATCGATGGCGCACGAGCGCAAAATCGCCGATGAGCACAGCCGCTGCGTTGTCGTCGACCTGCCCCGCAGTGGCGCGGGCAGCGACGCTTCTGATCGCGTCGAGCTCTGCCCGCAACCAACTGTGCGAACGCAGGAAGGCGTTCCGATACTCGCGGCCGATGTCCGTCTCCGGCCCGCTGAGGTTGTTCGGTGCCAGCGGCCTATCTGTCGCTGCCAATCCGCCGGCGCTGCCCCACTGCCCATCTCGTTCATGAATGCGATGGGCATCTTGCGATCTCGACATTGTGCGGATAATCCTCTCAAGTGCTCGCACTGGGCACGGGAGTTTGGTCGACTGCCAGCTCCGAGGCATCGCGCTGAACGAAGTCTTGGCCGCGGATGAGCGAAAATGCAAGTACTGCAGAGACATACGCGAGGACGCTGCCGACTATCAAGATGACATTCAGGCCGTCTGTGAACTCGGTGTGCGACGTGGCGGCGAAGATCGAACCGAGTACGGCGATGCCGGTGGCGAGACCGATCTGCCGCGCCGTGGCGTTTGCTCCGGAGGCCATACCCGCTTTGGACGCCTCGACCACGCCGACTGCCGTCGATGCCAGAGGAACAGTGACGAATCCGCCACCGATGCCCGCCACGATCATCCCGGGTAGCAGATGCGTCCACTCGGTTCCGGCATACAACCCCGTCATCAACAGGACACCGGTGCCGACAGCCAAGAAACCGCCACCGATCATGGCGCGCGGGGAAATTACATTCGTCAGTCGTCCCGCGACGGTAGATGCGGCCGCCATCGATGCAGTCAACGGAAGTGATCGTAAGCCGGCATCGAATGCCGAATAGCCGAGTTGCTGCTGCAGATAGATGATGAGGTAGGTGATCAATGCATAGAGCGAGGCGTTGAGCCCGAAGGCAGCCAACAATCCGCCGTCGAACGTGCTGTTCCGAAACAGAGCCAAGTCGAGCATCGGGCTCCGGGCCTTCCACTCGACCACGACGAACAGAGCCAACGCAATCGCTGCACCGATCAACGTCAAGTACACGCTCTCGCGCCCCCACCCTCGTCCGGACTCGATCAATCCGTAGATCAGTAAAGTCAGAAACACAGCGAAGGTTCCGAAGCCTGCGAGGTCGGGCCTGCCCGCGCTCGTTGAACGAGATTCGGAGACCTTGAGCAATGTCACCGCAATGGTCGCGATCCCAATGGGAATGTTGACGAAAAAGATCCAACGCCAACTCAGGCCGCTGGTGATGAGTCCACCCAACAGTGGGCCCGCCGCCGCGCCCACTCCGAGAACAGCTCCGTAGATCCCGAACGCGACACCGCGATCCTTGCCACGAAAGGCGTTACTGAGCAGAGCCAGCGACGTTGCCCACACCACCGCCCCGCCGACACCTTGGCCGGCTCGTGCGATGGCAAGGAAGAGCGGGCCGGTGGCAAGTCCGCACAGCAGTGACCCGAGCGTGAAAATCGCGAGTCCCGCTGCGTACACACGCCGGCGACCCCACAGATCCGCGATCGAACCGCCCATGAGCAGCCCAGCCGCGAGCGCGAGTGCGTACGCGTCGACCACCCACTGAAGGTCCGATAGCGAGGAATCGAAATCCTTCCCGATGTCGGGCAGAGCGATATTCACAATCAAGATGTCGAGGACCAGGATGAACACCCCGACCACAACGGCTACCAGCGTCCACCACTTGCGTTCCATCACACGAACTCCCGTCTCGGTCGGTCTCATCACCGTAATCATCACTGCGGCTAATAGTCAACTAGCCTAAGGATCATGTCAGCTAATGATCTCAGTAGGTAATGGTCTACGGACCTTGGTAAACTCGAAGTCGATGGACACCGACACGCATACGCGCGGCCTGATCGATCGGCGACTCGCAAATCACACCGGACACCTTGTGCGCGCCGCTGCGGCGGAAGCCGATATTGCGATGCGCGCAGCGCTCCCGTCCGACCGCTCACCGCGTGAGGTTGCGTCGTTATCAGTGCTCGCCGATCGGCAGCCGATGTCGCAGGCCGAACTCGGAGGCGTCTTGCATGTCAATCGAACAGCGATGATCGCCTTGGTCGATGGCCTCGAAATTGCGGGGTTGGTCCGTCGAGACAGAGATCCCTCGGATCGTCGGCGATACGCGCTCCACCTGTCGGAGTCCGCAACTGGCACCCTCGAGCACCTGTACGAGTCAGTGCTCACGGCTGAGTCGAACCTGACGAGATCGCTGACCGCTGCGGATCACAAGCGCCTGAATTGGCTCTTGCAACGGGTGGTGCCGGACTTCGCCGAAGGACTCCCAGCGTCGTTGACTTCTCTGTCGGTGTTCCTGCTCGACCCTGTGTCGGTTCACCTTCGTGCACGGAGTTCGCAAGTATTGCGGGATGGCGGGATGGAACCGCGATGCGTACGCATGTTGGTAGCGCTCGACGTTTCGCAGCCATGCACACAGGAACGCCTGGCGAAATCGATGTCTCTGGCGGCGCCGTCGATAGTGACGGCGCTCGACGAACTCGATGCCAACGGATTGATGACCCGGACTCGTAATCGCGATGATCGGCGGGAGCAGGTTTTGCGCCTCTCCGCTGGTGGCGAACGGTATCTCGCGGATGCACTACAGGCCGAATCGATAGCGCAGAGCTTGCTCGCCGACGAACTCGGGGTCGGGGACACGGCGCGGTTGAACGAGCTACTCCGGGCGGTCATTTGATCGACCTCACGATATCGTGAGGTGGAGGTGGTGCAAGCTTCCCCATAGTTGGTAGGTGGGCGAACAGGCCACCGTCTATCGAAATGACCTGGCCGGTAACGAATTCGGATGCTGGCGACGCCAGAAACGCAACGAATGCCGCGACGTCTTCCGGCGTGCCTAGCCGTGGGACGAGGTTGTTTCGTCGATGCATTTCCTGCACCGGTCCGGGCATGCCGATGTCCAATGCCGGTGTTCTAACCAATCCCGGAGCCAGTGCGTTACAGCGGATTCCGTACTCGCCGTAGGCGGATGCGACAAACCGCGTGAGTGCGATGAGTCCGCCCTTGGAACTGCCGTAGGCAACCATGGTTCGGTCTCCGGACAGGCCTTGACCACTGGCGATGTTGATGATCGACCCGCCGCCGCGCTCGATCATCACCGGTACTGCGTGCTTGCACAACAACATCGGGCCTCGAAGGTTCACGGACATCACTTCGTCCCATAATTCGACCGGCATCCGAACCACATCGAGATCAGACTTGATCGCCGATGTGAGTGCTGCGTTGTTGTCGACGATGTCGATACCGCCGAATGTGTCCACGGCAAAATCTACGAGTCGGCGCACGCTGTCTTCCGATCGCACATCGACCACCGCACCTACAACATTCAGACCACGCTCGGTGAGTTGGTCCACCGCGCTGTCGACCACGGAAGCGTGCACGTCCGCCAACACGACACGGGCACCGCCTTCGGCCAGGGCTGCCACGCTCGCTGCGCCTATTCCGCCGGCTCCGCCTGTCACGACAGCAACCTTTCCTTCGAGCGATCTCATTGAAAGCCTTCCGGCACTGCATGGTTCATCGAGCCACGATCCCCTCGACGATGCTGCAGAACCCACCGGGTACAACGTCGGTGAGTGTCAGCCCTGCACCATCGAACAGTGAACCGAACTCCGCTTCCGTGCGTTGCTTGCCACCACAGAGCACCAGCATGTTCAGGTCCATAAGCTTGACCGTCGGCGAATGGTAACCAGGCTCCGGCATGAGGACCTCGACCAGCAATAGTCGTCCTTCGGGCGGCAGCACTGCTCTGACGTTGTCAAGAATCCGTGTCGATGCGTCGTCGTCCCAGTCGTGAATGACGTTGGACAAAAGGTATGCATCGCCTCCTTCGGGTACGGAATCGAAGAAGCTGCCGCTGCGGATGTCGACCCGCTCTGAGACCCCGGCATGCTGAAATGTCTTCTCGGCACCTGCAGTGACGTCCGGTTGGTCGTACAGTATTCCGCGCACGGTGGGATTTGCCACAAGTACTTCCGACAGCAGTGCCCCGTGACCGCCACCGACGTCGACGACGGTGCGGAACTGGCTGAAATCGTATGCGGCCACGGCTGGCGCGATCATCTGGTTCGATGCGCTCGTCATCGCGTCGTTGAAGATCGTGGCGGTGTACTCGTTATTGGCCAGGTGATCCCAAATGGTGTGTCCGTGGGCCAAGTCGAACGCCGGGCGACCGGTACGGATGGATGCTGACAGGTCGGACCAGGTGTGCCGGTCGGCAGGTTCACCGACCCATCTCGCAAAGCTTCTCATCGAGATGGGGCTGTCGGTGCGCAGGGCCTGACCGACCGCGGTGAGTTCGAAGACTCGGTTACCGGATTCGACGAACAAATCGAAGTCGACGCATGCCCGAAGCAATCGGTACAAGGTCGGGGGGTGCGCTCCGACGTCAGCAGCGATGGCGTCCGACGATCGTGGTCCGTCGGCCAGTGCATCGGCGACTCCGAGATTTGCCACAGCGCTGACTGCGGCGGACATCCAGCTGGCGGTGGCTAGTTGGAGAATTCGGGCGGCAGGCGGTATATCCGTGAGGGTCATGAGAATTGAGTCTCCATATCTGTGTGAGGAGGGCGTGCGATCGAAGCGAGCCGATCACCGATCGGCAGGCCGAACCATTTGTGCACCGCGTCATCGAGGTCGCTGTCGCCGTCGTCGGCCCACACGACGTACCCATCGGGCCGAACCAGAATCCGCGGTGGCAAGGTCTCGTCCGACAATCGCGCGTTGGCAATTCGCCGTATATCGGCGCGCTGCACCGGCGAGGCACTCACGTCATGCTGGCTCAGGTACGCGCCGTGACCTTGGCCCAGGAGTTCGGCGGACGACGTCTGTGTGCCGGATTCGTCGACCACGGCTACATCTGGTAAACGGTATCCGACCACTGAATCGGTGGCGTGCGATCCATACCGAATGTTCAGACCACTGACGGTGTTTGCCAATTCGAGTTCGACTGCCGGATCGGTGATGAGTTCGGCCAGAACACTACGGAGTGGGTCGACCTCGGGGCCGCCCAGCAACAGTTGCTCTTGCGCTCTGACCCATTGCATCGTGTGATGCCCCACCGGCCAGCGTTCGTCGTGATAGCTGTCCAAAATTTCTTCGTGCGCTGTCCCAGCCACGACCGCGCCGAGTTTCCATCCCAAGTTCGACGCGTCCTGTAGACCCAGATTGAGAGCCTGACCACCGATCGGCATGTGTCGGTGCGCGGCGTCGCCGGCGAGCAGAACTCTGCCTCGTCGGTACTCGGTCGCGTGGCCGTGTGTGTTGTCGAACGCGTCGATCCACGTCGGAGAGCCGGCTCCGATATCTTCGCCCGTCACCGATTTCCATGCGTCGACGACTTCTTCGAATGCCACCCTGCCCTTGCGCTCTGACGGGGTGTGACCGTACTGGTGAACCATCACACGTGTCACACCGTGACGTGTCGATGCGACAGCGAGCCCTTTGTCGAGCCGCTCGAATCGTCTGTCCTCGAGGTCAAGTCCTGTGATGTCACTGCGAAGGAGCTCACGCTCGGGCGCTTGTACCGGGAAGCTGAAGCCTGCCACGGACCGTACGGTGCTGTCCTGCCCGTCACACCCGACGACGTACTGCGCGTGCAACTGCGTTGCCCCGCCCCGCGTGTCGACATCGCAAACGACGCTGTCGAGCAACTGGTCCAGTCCTCGTAGCTCGGCACCGCGCCACAGTGACGCACCGAGGTCGAGAGCTCGCTGAGCGAGCGCTGCTTCAGTACGGAACTGAGGTACCTTCCAATTGCCTGCATACGGACTTTTCAGCGTCGACAGATCGAACGACAGGCCGCCGAAGTGGCCGGAATGTTCGAGTTGCGCCTCGGAGAGAAGATCGTCGAGGCCGATCTGGTGTAGGAGTTCTGCTGTGCGCGTGGTGAGTTGCGCGGCCCGCGATTCGGTCATTGGTGCGGTCAAACGGTCCACGATCGTGACCTCCACTCCAGCAAGGCGCAACTCGCCGGCGAGGAGCAGGCCGACCGGTCCCGCTCCGATCACGACGACATGTGTGTCACGGCTGGGCATGGGTCGTCATCGACTCTCGGCGTAGTTCTTCGCCAGCGTCAGTGTGGCGAGGCTGTTCGCAGTCAATGCACTGCGTACATAGTCTTTTGCCTCGTCAACGCCGGCGTGCTCGCCGAGAACTCCGGCGATATTCGCCTCGTTGATGCGCACGGTGTGTCGTGATGTCACGGCCGTGGCACCGTTCGGTGGCCTTTCGAACGTCCACTCACCAGTGTGCAGAGTCATGAGCGCGGGAACTTTGATCTGCTTGTAGATGATCTTTTCGTGCAACTGGCACACGCGCACGGACTTCGTGGTGTGTGTCGAACCGTCGGTCGTTATAGTGTCCATTTCGAGTATCTGAAGGCCTGGCGTCTCTTCTTCGAGAACCACACGCGCGACGTGTGGAAGTCGCTCGCCCCACAATGTGGCGTCGTTGATGAAGTCGTACACGTCTTCAAGTGGCCCGTCGACGATCACCGTGTCGTCGAAGCTGAAGAGAAGCTGCGATACGTTCGAAAGTGCATCGAGCTCTGCTCGCTTCTTCAACGCCGCCAGTTCTTTTCCGCTGTTTGCGTCGATGGCTTTCGCGATCCAGTCACGATCGGCTGGGTCTTCGGTGGCAGGGAAGTAATCGTGCAACAGTCGAACTCGCGACTCGTACTCGCTTAGCGGTTCGACAACCCATGCCCCGCCCATACCGCCGACCGGTGGCTGAGGTACTTCCTGCCGGAAATCGACACGCAGACTTTGGGGGTCGAGCGTGCGACGAGATGTCCAGGTCTTCGCCGCCCCGTTGGCCGTAGCCCAAATTCTGATTCGTTCGGTCTCCGCTTCCCTCTCGATGTATTCGACGTGAATCGTAGGTTCGAACAACAGTGGCCAGTTCTCGACGTCGGCGATCAAATCGTAGACGGCGGCAGCGGGGGCAGAGACGGTGATCTCGTGCTCAACTGAAGTGCTTACAATCGGCATAGTGTAACTCCTTGCTGTGGTGTGAGATGTGTCAGAAATTTCCGAGGCCGCCACACACGTTAATTGCTTGCGCAGCAACAGATCCTGCTGCATCAGTCACCAAATATCCGACCATCGCTGCGACTTCAGACGACGTCGAGTAGCGACCGAGAGGGATTTTGGCTTGAAAGCGACCGAGCACGTCGTCTTCCGATGTATCCCACGCGGCGGCGTAACCCTGGCGTACCTTCTGCGCCATAGGGGTCTCGACGTAGCCGGGGCACACGGCATTAACCGTGATACCGGCTCCCGCCAACTCGTTTCCCAAAGCCTTGGTGAATCCGACGACTCCGTGCTTGGAGGCCGAGTACGGGGCCCCGAGCACCACTCCTTGTTTGCCCGCGGTCGACGCGATGTTGACTATGCGTCCCCACGACTTCTTTTGCATCCCGCCGATAGACAACACGTCCCTGGTCAACAGGAACACGCTGTTGAGGTTGGTGTTGATGACGTCGAACCAGAGATCGTCGGCGATAGTGGCAGTCACTCCGCCACCGCTACGCCCGGCGTTGTTGACCAGGATGTCGATGTCGCCGTATCGCTCGACAGCGGCTGTGACGAACTCGCGAATGTTTTCGGGTGAACGGACATCGCATTCGGCGCCGTCGACGTCGAACCCCTGGTTTCTGAACTCTTTCACGGTCAGGGCTACCTTCTCCCCGTCGCGTGCGCAGATGAACACCCGGTGCCCTCGCTCGGCCAGCACTCCGGCAACTGCGTGACCGATTCCGCTGGTTGCTCCCGTGACGATCGCAGTCTTCGTTGTCGAGTCGGACATGTCTGCTCCTTACTGGGCAACAGTTTTCGGTGGTGCGGAATTGACTAGTGCGAGCAGTGATCTCGGGGTTTTCGCTGCCATGAATGCGTCGTCGTCCAAGGAGACCGAATACTGCCGCTCGAGTCGCGAGGCGGTTTCCAGGAGGGCAAGTGAGTCGTACCCCAAGTCTTCGAAGTCGGCGTCCAAGACGTCGGTGTTCAACTCGACACCGTCGCCATCACCCGCTGCTGCCGTCAGAATTCGTTTTAGATCATCAAGATTCACGGCCATCGGTCATCTCTCCTTGTCAGTGTCCTCGGTAGCCCGCACGACCAGTGCGGAGTTGAACCCACCGTGTCCGCGTGCGAGCACAAGTGCTGCGCGCACGGTCGTCCGTCGCAGACCGTCGGTGGTCAGGTCCAATGCGTAGTTCGGTGCCACCCGAACATTCGCTGTCGGCGGTATCACGCCGTCCCTGATCGATAGCAGCGCAGCAGCGATATCCACGGCCGCACCGCCGGCGAACAGTCGGCCGGTCATCGTTTTCGGTATGGACACAGGAACTGCGTTGGCGCCGAAGACTTCTTCGATGGCGTCGGCTTCGAGGGCGTCGAGCTCGGGGATTCCGGCGGCGTCGGCGAATACGACATCGATCTCGTCCGGTTGTACCTTTGCGTCGGCCAACGCGTTACGAATGGCTCTTGTCAGCGTTGGCGTGCGGCCTGTTCCCGGTCGTGGATCGAACGTCGCAGCGTATCCGGCGATTTCACCGTAACTGTGAGCACCGCGAGCGCGCGCAGCATCGGCATTCTCCATGATGAGAATTGCGCCGCCCTCGGCTGCTACGTGGCCCTGCGCCCTTGAATCAAACGGGAGGTATGCCGTAGCGGGGTCCGTGCCGGGGCTCAGCCGTCCGGTGGACTGATGAGCTGCCCATCCCCACGGGCAGATCGACCCGTCCACTCCGCCGGACACCACCAGTTTGGTTCGTTTCCGCAGGTGTCGTCGAGCTTGTGCGAGTGCATCGAGTGCGCCGGCGTGGTCTGTGACGAGAACTCCGCTTGGACCCTTCAGTCCGTTGCGAATCGAGATCTGCCCGGTGTTGACGGCGTAGAACCATGCGAAGGACTGATAAGCGCTGACGTACTCGCTGCCGTCACGCCACAGATGCTGGAGTTCACGCTGGCCGAACTCGAACCCGCCGGCCGAACTTGCCGTGATGACCCCCATCTCCAGCGGAGAGGCGGCGTCCTCGTCCACCTCTGCATCCGCGAGCGCCCAGTCCGCCGCAACCAGGGCAAGTCTGGTCATGTGATCGGTCTGCGGCAGCAGCTTCCCTGGCAGGTGTTGGTGTGCCTCAAAATTGGGAACTTCGCCTGCCAACGTTGCCGGATAGTCGGATGCGTCGAAGCGCTGCACCGGTCCGATCCCGTTCTCACCTGCGCAGGTGGCGCGCCAGTATTCCTCGGTGCCGAACCCGTTGGGCGCGACGACTCCGATTCCGGTCACCACGCTGGCCGAACTCACGAGGCGTCCAATCCGCGCAGCACCATCGCGCTCTGAAATCCCCCGAAGCCACTTCCCACACTCAGCACCGTGTTGGTTCGCCATTCCCTCGCTACCAGCGGAACGTAGTCCAGGTCGCACTCCGGGTCCGGGGAGTGCAGGTTCGCTGTCGGGGGCACGACATCGTTCTTGATCGCGAGCACAGAGGCGGCGATCTCCAGGGCTCCGATCGCACCGAGAGAGTGTCCGATCATCGATTTGATCGAACTGACCGGTGTCCTGTAAGCGTGGTCACCGAGGCTGCGTTTGAAAGCAGCAGTCTCGTGCCTGTCGTTCTGTTTCGTGCCGGAACCGTGCGCGTTGATGTAGTCGATCTCTCGTGCGTCGATTCGGGCGTCGGACAGCGCGGCTTCGATGGCGTGGGCCATCTCGGCACCGTCCGGACGCAATCCGGTCATGTGAAAAGCGTTGCAGCGCGACCCGAATCCAGCTATCTCAGCGTAGATTTCGGCACCACGGCGTCGAGCTCGCTCGGCGTCCTCCAACACAAACACTGCCGATCCTTCACCCAGAACGAACCCTTTGCGGGTGTTGTCGAACGGGCGCGACGCATGCCCAGGGTCATCATTGAAAGGTGTCGTAGCTTTGATCGCGTCGAAGCATGCGACGGTGATCGGGGAGATCGGCGCCTCGGTTGCCCCGGCGATCATCACATCTGCCGAACCTTCACGGATGAGCTCAACAGCGTGCCCGACTGCATCCAGACCTGAAGTGCAGCCGGTAGATACGACCGCGACGGGTCCCTCGGCTCCGCACTCCCACGCGACTTCTGATGCAAAAGAACTCGGCACCAGGTAGTCGTACAAATGCGGAACAGCGTATCGGTGGTCGACGTTGTGCAATCGTCCGTCATCGCTAGCCACCCGATATTCTTGCTCCAGTCCGGTCGTCGCCCCCACTGCTGTACCGATGGTGACCCCGATCCGCGACGGGTCGACGTCGTCGAAGTTCAACCCGCTGTCTGCGACTGCCTCCCGCGTCGCCACCACGGCGAACTGCGCAGCGCGGTCCATTCGTCGTATCTCGCGAGGGGTGAGGCCGCTGAGTTCGGCGTCGAAGTCGACTTCGGCCGCGACCCGGGATCTGAACGACGTTGCATCGAAGAGACTGATACCCCTTGTCGCCGTTCGCCCTTCACTAAGCAAACTCCAATATTCTTTCACCCCGTTTCCACCCGGCGCGAGAACGCCAATTCCGGTGATGACGACCGTACGTGGGGTACTCACTGCGCGGACCAGCGGTAGAAGCGTGTCGCCATGGCGTCCTTCGGCGAGCGCCAAGTTTCTGGATCGTACGCCTCAATGTGTTCCTTGAGATCGTTGCTGATCTTGACGAACGCCGGATGTGTGCGTGCCTCCTGAATAGCATCACCACCTTGACTGTCGTCGAAATCCTGCAGGTGAAAGTAAAGGCCTCGAAAGAGGAAGAGCTCTCGACGTCGAGTTCCCATCAATCCTGGCATTTCGCTTTGATCGAATCGAGTGAAGAGGTCGGCCACCGAATCTGCCGAACCCTCGCGTAACTTGGCCACTATCAAAGTGCTGTACATTCCACTTTTTCCTTTCGCTCGGTTGAGTCGATTCAGTTGTCGCCGAGGTATTCCGACGAGAGTGAAGCGCGTGCTTCGACTGCAGGTACTCCGAACCACTGGTGCAACGCCTCGAACAATCCGGGACCCCCAGCCCATGCCACGTAACCATCTGGTCGAACAAGCACCGATTTGGTGCTGTGAAGCTCTCGCGCGTCGACTACGTAGGAATCCACGCGGTCGTCCCATCCCTCTACGCTGGGATGGGACGACCCGGAGGCAGTGATGAACAGCCCCTTGCCCAAATGAAGGGCGGAGAAGACAGTCGTGGCACCCACTGCCAGATTTGGCATACGGAGACCCTCGAGTTCATCTGAATGGTCGCTCCCGTAGCGGATGTCCAGTCCACTGACCATGCCCGACAGTCGTTTTCGTACCTCCGGGATCGTCATCAGCTCCGACACGACGGCACGTAGGGGTTCTACCTCGACGCCGCTCAGGTAAAGGAGACCTTGCGCGCGAGTGTTCCGTAGAACGCCGGCACCGATTGGATGCCGCTCATCGTGGTAGGTGTCGAGCAGCTCTTCATTCACCGAACCGCGAACCACGGAAGCCAACTTCCACCCGAGATTCGCGGCGTCTTGAATGCCCAGGCTCAGGCCCTGGCCTCCGGCGGGTAGATGAGTATGCGCCGCATCGCCGGCCAACAGCACCCTTCCCCGCCGGTACTGCGTAACTTGTCGGGTGGCATCGGTAAAGGCACTCACCCATCGGGTCTCGGCTCCGTGCAAACTTTGTCCAGTCAGCCGCTGCCACCCGTCGGCTACATCGTCGAAGGTCAGTGCTTCACGTCGTTCGACGTATGGGGCTCGCTCACAGACGATGATTCGGTCCACGCCCGGCTCCAGCGGAGCTGACATGACCATGCCGCCTGCGACGCGTTCGCCGATGAATCGAGGTTCGATGTTCCGACCGACCACATCTGCGAGATACATCTCTCTGCTGGCCGCGGTCCCTTCGAAGTCGAACCCTCCCAACCTACGGGTGGCGCTACGACCACCGTCGCAACCCACCAAATACGAGCCGGTGAAGTCGCGGCGACCTGCTGGCCCATCGACCTCGGCGGTGACACCGTGCGAGTCCTGGCGTAAACCGACCAGGGAATTGCCTCGCACGATCTCAGCGCCCAGATCCAGCGCCCAGTCTTCGAGAATTCCCTCCGTTCTCGATTGCGGGATTCCTCGCACACCGAAGTAGGATCCCTCGGAGGCGCCGAAATCCATTGGTATGCCTCCGAAGTGGCCCTGACTACTGGTTTCGATATCGCCGAACCGTGCCAAGATCCCTCGCTGGGCGAAGACTTCGGCTGCTCGTGCGGTGAAACCGAGGCCGCGAGACTCGGTAGTCGGTTCCGTTTTCTGTTCCAGCACAATCACATCGGCACCACCGAGTCGCAGCTCTCCCGCGAGCATGAGGCCAACGGGGCCTGCCCCTACTACGATTACCGTGTCACTCATCAGATCCCCCGTAGTCGAGTATTTTCCGTCGGTCAGTCCTCTGCAGATCTGGTGTGCACCACTCGATAAGAATTGGCCGACCGCGCGGTCAGTAGCTCACGAATCCGTGCACGTACTTCGCGCACCTCATTGGGCCGATCTTCTTCTGGTAGCGAGTGAAAAGCGTCATAGGTCTCCTTGCTCTCCCATTGAGCAAAGTTGACGACGTCCGTACCGTCGATTCCGCGCAGGATGCTGTTGGACACGTATCCGGGAACCGTCTCCAGCCACTCGTCGTGTTGAGCAAAGAGTTCGACGACTTCTTTCTGTCGGTCGGGGTCCACTCCCATGACGATGATGACCGTGTGTTCGTTCCCTGCCGGCGAGATCTCGATTTCCTGCACTGTCGATCGCTGTCGGGTGAAGACGACTTCTGTCTTCAACAGACGTATCGATGTCGAAAGCTCGTTGAAGAGCGGCACAGTCTCGTGCCGGAATGTTTCCGTAGCATAACGCTGCTGGAGGTCTTCAAGGCTTCGCCATTGAATGTAGTTCGCAGTGCCTCGTTGGTCGACTCCTCCGAGAAGGGTCGACGATATCCACCCCTCGTAGTTTGCCGAATCGATAATGCTTCGCATCTCCTCCAACAACCGATCCTGGCCATCCTGAGTTTCGGTTTCGAACAGATTAAGCACAGTCAAAAAGTTGTCCGCAACGGTGATTCTCGCCATCGATCTCTCCTCATGAAGCGCGATTCTTGGAGGCTAACCGGATGTCACGATTGTTGACGCATACTCAGCAAGTAGTCAATTATCGATTTTGCACCAAAACTATGAGACTGTGCATTTAGCGAATATTCGGATAACTCTGACTACAATCCTGAGGCTCAACTTTCGGCTTTCCAAATTTCCGATACACGCTGCTAGTTGCCGCAATTTAGTCCGCCAAACCGGTCAACTGGACCACCTTGAACACCTGCCACCGGCACTCGCACGTGATATTGATCACATAGGATCTGGATCTTAGTGCCCCATCGAATCCTATTCGCTTCACCAAATCGGTCTAATTCGACTTTACCTTTTTCGTTCAATTAAAATTCAACAATTCCCCAAACGCTTGATTCGTCAATTATTATCTTCAATCGGAGTTTATATATTTCTCCGGAATTCGACGGATCCCGCAACGCGCTGAAGTTTTTCGCCGGGCGACTCACAAGACCTCAAACCCGGTACCGTAAGCACCCGACTGAACAATCGAACACGGGCACAGTCGGATTGCGGCGTGCGCGACTCCCATGGCGATCGTCACAGTGTTGACGAACTTGAGATGTGCTTCCTCTGCAGGACTTACCACTCCTGGTCTGGAATATCTCCCAGCCGAGGAACAAAAACCTTCATCGGGTTCAGCGATCTTCTCCCCGCACGCACGGCGCGGCCCAGCAGGGGCTTCACGAATTGGATTGCTCATCTGCGGAACCGCTCAGAGCTCGTCGAAGACGAGAACAGCGCAGCGGCGGGGCCGGACGTTTCGCCACTTTTGTCGGTGGCAGCGTCGTATCGGATCGGCGTGTGCGCCAGAAGTGTGCGCTGTTTCCGATGCTCCCGACAGCCGTAATGTGGTGTCTGTGGCGACGGCTCTTTGGCCGCACACGATTCGTTGAAACCCGAAGTTGGGCACCAAGACGGTTGGCAAAGTTCGAGTTGGCACTCCCAGTTTCTTCGAGAAAGGGCTGAACATCTCTCCGGCGTGGACTACAGAGTGGTCGGGCCGCATTACACGCAGCGCGCAGAGCCCTCCGAGCCGGACCACAGTGCGCCAGAACGGCGTTAACGATCGAATCTGCTGGTAACGGAAACGCGGAAGCGGCCAGCTCGTCCCCCTCGCGCAACCAGTGCGGTTGCCGTTGCCGACACAGGACATCGCGTAAAATCGTTCAGTCGTAGCTACGCGGTCACGTTCTCCTCGCTTCGTTAACCCGATTGCTGATTAGGGCCCAATTCCACAGTCGCACCAGATCTGTTGCTGACCAATCGAATCAACGCGATCGCTACTCTCGATCCGGGCCATATGGTCGCTCTAAAATTACAAAGGACGCGGCTTTGATGAAGAGCAGAGCCGTGTTCGCTTGTCATGAACTGTTCGGAACAGATTCCGGCAGCCCTTGACAGTCGATGGCGGTTGGATCTCACATGAGGGGGCGGATTCGACCACCATCGAGCAAGCCCTCGGAACGGGGTCGTGACTCCATTGGACGCACTCGCAGAGTGGACCATCGTCACCGATAGATGAGTTCGGACTGATTCGTACTTGGGTCGACAAGCATGCGGCCGAACGCAGTCAATGTGTCGCTGGGTATATCTCGTCAATGACGATTGAATGCGTCTCGCGGACGGGATAACTCGCAATTTTCCTGATTCGCGAAGGACACTTGCTGTTCGGCGATCAGAAGCGACGTAACGTCTTCCGCGCTTGGGCGCCAGCGAATTTTCTTTGGTGGTCGCTACACCGATGGAGATCTTCGTCGTACCATCATCAGGGCCACAAGCCGATTCAGATCAGTCGGATTTGAAAGCGACACAGGGCCATAGGATTTGTCGCATACACTCGGAATCAAGCCAGTAGACGCGCTTGCTGCCGAAGACTCGGTCGGGGGATCACTGTGGGTGTCTGCGCCGGAGCGACTGTGTTCGGCTTTGCGCGTGAGAGCCCGACTCGCACCACACCTGAGGTGCTCCACGAGGTGGGCGCGAGCTTGATCTTTACCCATATGATCGAACTGCCTGCATTGATTCGATGACGACGGCGCCGCCGCAGTGCTCCTGTGACTCGTTAGCGCGCCTTGCCTGAACCAAAACTCATCAAAAGCTTGATCCAGCTTCGCCGACGTGTCCCCCAGGTAGGGACGCTGTTCGCAGGGAATTGGTTGCTCACCAACATGATGCGTGTTCTTGACTTAGACTGTGGTGGGCGACTGGCGATAGGTGGATCACCACCAGGGAGCTATTGATAGCGAAGCGTCGTCCGCCTGGGTGCTTCACCGATATCGGTGAAGGAGCTCACTGTGATAGACGTACGCCCAGCGCATGATGATGACGCCGCCGCGATTCTCCAATGCGTCATGCCGCCGAAGATTGGTTGGCGGGGAGAGGAATCGACCAGTGGCGTCCGCGGGAGGTTCCGCTCGGGGCTGTCCGGGAACAGATCGATCGAGGTGAGTTCGTCGTCGCACGCTACCCATCGAGTGGGCTTGTGGTGGCGGCGATGAGGTTGATGTGGTCGGATCCAGCGATCTGGAGACATGACGACGCTTTCGCCGGCTATGTCCACGGGTTGGTGATCGATCGCGCTCATGCCGGGCGGGGCCTTGGGCGTCGTCTCCTCGACTGGGCAGCGCAGGAGACGACGATGGCAGGCGCGAACAGGTTGCGGCTCGATTGCGCCGAAACGAATCTCGCACTTCGCCATTACTACAGGCGGTGCGGTTTCCGTGAGGTCGGTCGACGAGACTTCGACGCCGACTGGTTCAGCGTCACGCTGTTCGAACGACCACTGACATGACAAACGCCGGACGCGCTGCCACTCGGCGCGTGCGGATCTGCCCAACGAGTGAGGTTGCCATCGATTCGCGATCACTTCCGAAGTGCCGAATTACCAGGCTCGTCTGAAATGCCCGATTCTTGAATGCCCGTCAGTTGAGGCTGCGCGCCCACTCCCGCATCCCGACCGGGCCGGTACCGGCAGCGTATTCAGCGAACAACCCGCGCGCTTCGTCTTGGGGAATGCCGCCGAGGATTTCGCGTGGCTTGGCGAAGAACGGAAGTTCTGTCGGGGGTGTCCACGACTGTATGAGTTCGGCTGCGCCGTCGTTCGGGGATTCGAGAGCGAACGACACCCGGGTCACTCCGAGTGTGGTCGCGGCGCCCATGCACATCAAGATGGCTCGAGGTTGACAGCTAGGTCAATTCTCCTGAGGCCCTGGCGAAGCCGAGTGTGTCATCGACCTGCAGCATTGCTTGAAGGTCGGCGTGAACTATTCGTCGGAGAAGTGTCTGTTCCTGGGTGTGGGCGCGCCCGAGGACGCGTTTGTCGTCGAAGACGATCGCGCCGATCGACATCTCTCCGTGGTTCATTCCTTCACGGGCGACATCTAAAGCCATTGCGACTGCCTCACGAGGTGAAGACATGGCACGATGCTACTGGCAAGCAAGGCTCCCGGTTTTCGAGAGTCAGCCGCATCACCCATTGTTTATCTTCGTGATGATGGAAAGCCCTCTCGCGCTTCGCCGTATTCGGGTATATCTCGTCGGTGGACACATCGTTGAAGTATCGATCGTTTGCAGAAGTGGAAGCGCGCGGAAACTCCGCAATCTTCGAGGAGTGGGGCATCGGGGTAGCGGAAGACCCGGAAATTCTCGCTCTCATTGATCGCCTTCCTGAGCCGCGGCGACAACCCAACCTGGTGTTCGGTGCCAGCCGACATCTCGGAGCGCCGACCGGTTCCTATAGATCGTTTCGTCAATGGTTGACAGTGCACTGGTCTGAAGTTGAACAACTCGCACGGACTCGGGCTACTCAGACCAATGAGGCCGGACGTGCCGCGGTACTGCTTCCACTGCTCGGATTGTTGGACGGCCCGCTCTCCTTGATCGAGGTCGGGGCATCTGCTGGCCTGTGCCTGTATCCGGACCGCTACAGCTACCTCTACGACGGCCACCGGTATCTGCATCCGGCAGATGGACCATCTGAAGTTGTTCTCGAATGTGCGACGGCTGGTCGTCCGCCGATCCCAGAGAATGTCCCCGACGTGGTGTACCGGGCGGGTGTCGACCTCAATCCGCTCGATGTCACCGACACCGGCGACATGAGATGGTTGGAGAGTCTTGTGTGGCCGGAACAGGAGCATCAACGACAGCGTCTCCGTGGTGCTGCGGTCATCGCCCGAACCGATCCGCCCCGGTTGGTTCGCGGCGATCTCAACTCCGCCGTCGCTGATCTCGTGGAGAAGGCGCCTGAGGGCACAACGATCGTGGTCTTTCACAGTGCCGTCCTCAGTTATCTGATTCCCACTGTCAGAGAGGAATTCGTGGACACTGTGAGGTCACTGCCATGTCACTGGATAGCCAATGAGGGTGTCGGAGTTTTGCCCGCCATCGATGCTCAGTTGACAGCCTCCCCGGGAGGAACGCCGCAGCAAATTTGTTGTCTCTCTCGACGGCACACCCCGCGGATGAGCTGGTGGCCACGGGCAATTTCTCAACTGGATCAACCCAACCTGCGTGGCACCAGAGTGAGTCGCCGTGGCACCAGATTGAGTCGCGATGATCAGCGGTCAAAGCCGACCGCAAAAGTATCCACTCACATATCACCAAGGCAGCGTGCCGATTTCGAAATCCGGCTCGCAGACGACGAACGACTCAACCTCTAGGGGAGCCCATGGCATCGATCAAACAGATCCAAATCACCTTCGACTGCGCAGACCCCGAGCGCCTCGCTCGTTTCTGGGGCGAGGTACTTGGTTACGAACACAAGGGTTCAGGATGCGTGGATCCCTCAGGTGTGGGCCCGCGCCTGTACTTTCAGCACGTCCCTGAAGGGAAGGTTGTCAAGAATCGGCTGCACGTTGACGTGCGGGTCGGTACGGGTCTGGTGGGTGAGGAGCGCTCGGCTGTACTCGAGGCCGAATGCGCCCGACTGGTCGAGTTCGGCGCGGTACGCGTGCGACTACTGCGTGCTGACGGAGTTCACGAGGCGTGCCTTGTGATGCAAGACATCGAGGGCAATGAATTCTGTCTCGACTGAGTGGACGCGAACGGACGCCTTCCTGAATCGGTTGGTGACGGCGGTTTCCGGTTGAACGACTCAATCGTGCAGGGGGATCGAGAGTCGAACATCGTGATCAGGGATGTGCCCGTTTGCGCGGAGGCCGATGCCTTCTCGCGATATCGGCGGCGTAGGCGCCGTTTTGGCCGACTTCGGTGACCCAGCCCTGCGCGGTGGCTACTTCGATACCGAGAAGTGCGGCGAGTACCGCTGCCGGCATCTGCGCGGCGAGGTCCATCAACGCTGCAGTACGCGCGGGCTGGGCTGAAATACCTACACGGTTGAAGCGGATATTGAGGTTTTGGCTGCTCATCGGGCTTCCTGCGCGTACACCCGGGAACAGCCAATCGTGATCGCTTGTTTGGGCGAGTGCGGCGCGTCCGCGGTATCTGTTGACGACCAGGTCGAGTGCCAACTGACCTATCAACGTGGGGAGGACGACGGGTTCGGTTCCAAGCGCAAGACTGACGGCGCGGTTGTCGATGCGTTGAGTGATGGCATCGGTGCGCAGTGTGACTATGCGCCTCGATGGTTGAGCGAAAAGCAACAGCAGCAGCCCTGCGAACCGGTCACAGCGGTCGATGCTGTTGTCGTGCAGTAGCCGGCGAGCGTGCGTCCAGCGTTCGTCGTCGGTCATGCTGACGGAGCCGTGGTGACGAGGACGAGGTGCGAGGAGCAGGCCGCGTCGAAAGTGCCGGCGCGCGGTAGCCCACTGAAGGAAATCACGAGCACGATGCGCCTGAGTGTTCGACATTTGCCAGCGATCGAGGTCGTGCTGGTCCGCTTCCTCGAGCTGTCGGCCGTGCCGGCGCAAGTACTCCAGAAGATCCGCCGCGATCGACAATTTGAGCAGGACATAGGTAGCTTGTGGTCGGGTGTATCGGCACTGGCGATGAGTCGACTCTTGCGTAAAGGACTGGAGGCCTTGTCAGTTCGGCGAATACCAGCAGGCGGCTCCCGGCGGCTGTGTGCTCAACCGCCGGGAGCCTAAGCCGTGCGATCCGAAGTCCGTGTTCACTCTCGGATCTGCGTGTCCCGACCTTCAAACCTTTTACCCCAGGTATTTGGATTGCAAACACATTACAAAATTTTCGCTGAGACGAGCGATCTGTCCTTAGGCGGCCTACCGTGAAAGTGCGGGGTTAGTCATGAGGGGGCAGCTCGGCACCGATGGTGGGTCTTCGTGTTGTGTGCTCAATGCGGATGACGATCGATCAACCACCGGCCCGCGTGATTACTGGGTCGGGGGTTCGACCGTCCACGAGAGTAGCAATACCGGTTAGCGACAGCCCCGGCTCCTTCGCCAGCCTGACCAGCTCGGCAGCCGTCGCAGCTTCCGCGGAGGACTCGGCCCTCTTCTCCGTCACATCTTCCAGCGGCGTCACCTCGGCACCTACTCGCCTGAGCGTTCACTCAGCTAGTCGGGCCGAAACACCGATTTGGAAACAGTCCTACCTTCGCCGTCTGTTCGCGGTTGATCGAGTGTGCATCCTCAACGACGTTGCTTTCCAACCTGTTACGTGGGTCGAAGGACAATGCTGTTTCGGACGTCGCCGGTTGCTTTGTGCCGGTGTGTTGGCGGTGGCGTGATGCGTTCCAGGCGGCGCCGAGGGAGAAGTGGCTGACGACGCCGTAGTGGTTCATCGCGTCGGCGACTCGGCGGCGCCCGGTTCGGGCGGTCATCCCGAGTGCGGTTGATGCTGATTCCATCGTCATGCCGGAGTTCATCAGGTGCAAAATGGGGTCCCAGGGGTTTTCCCATGGCTGGTCGTGCGCGGTGACGGGTACTGCTTCCGCCCAGATGCGGTGATAGATCCAGGTCATCGTTTGCCCGAGGGTGGGGGAATCGATATCAATGATGCTGCTTGGCCATGCTTGTGCGCCGGATAGATTGGGAATACCCGAACCCACCTTTTGCCGTGTTGTCTTCTCAATGCGGATGACGTATTGACGAAATCTCAAGAAACCGGAACGTCAGTCGGAGTCATAGCCGACGCTGGGTATTTTCGATCGCTTGAGTCACCGGCTACTCAGAACGCCGTTAACCACTCTGGTCATATTCTCTCCGAAGACCTTCTGCGAAAAGGTCTCGGCCCATGCGCGGATTACCTTTGCATCGAAATCGTTTGGATCGAAGGTCTCCATTGCTTCTGCGAGACCACTGACCACCTTCGTGTCGTCGCCAGGGGACACGAGAACACCGGACTTGCCTGGGATAACTGTGTCGAGCGCCCCGCCTTCGCCCAAAGCGATCACCGGGGTTCCTGTGGCCATCGCCTCGACCGGGACGATGCCGAAGTCCTCGACACCGGGCATCAGCAGGGCTCGTGCCCGCCGGTAGAGATCCATTAGTTGGTCGTGGGGGACTCGCCCGACAAAGATGGTGTCCTCGGCAGCTAACTGCTTGCAGACGTCCATCCATCGGCCATCGCCCACAACGATGAGTTTCTTACCCGACTGCCGTGCGGCCCTAATCGCAAGGTCTGGCCGTTTGTAAGGCACCATGCGTCCGGCGAGAAGAAAGAAATCTTCTCGTTCGATCGAGAAATCAGGCGTGAATTCATGGGTGTCCACGGGTGGATGCACCACCACTGCTTCTCTGCCCCACCAGCGTTGAATCCGGTCGGCAACCTCGGTCGAGTTCGCGACTACCTGGTCGAGTCGACTCACAGCTTTCAGCTCGCCGCGTCGCGCGACATGCGCCAATGCTGCGAGCACGGCAGCGCCAGCTGCGCCTCCCGACTCTTGCGCGCGAAAGGCTGGATCCCAGGCCCAGCGCGCCGGGCTGTGTACGTATGCGATCACCGGGGCGTCGGTGGCGAAAGCCGCTTGTGTGGCGAATGCATGGTGGCTTACCACTACCGCATCGACCTCTTCCAGTTTCATGCCGCGAAAAGCGCTGGGCAGCAGCGGCATTAGCGGTGCGTAAGAAGACCTTCCCAGCATTCGGTAGGCACCGTCGACCCAGGTGGTCACAGGAGGGGATGAAAGTCCTGCTGGTATGCCTGCAGGCCGGGCGAGAGGCACGTGGACGGCAGCGTGCGGCCAGGTCAAGGACAGTTGCTCAACCACATGTTCGGAACCCGCGATCTCGGTGAATCGCTCGTGCACTATCGCTAATTTGGGTTCCTTCATGTTTGCTTCGAGACTCCCTCGACGTGTGACAGTTATTTGGTGTGTGCCCTTTATATCTGGTGGTCCAGCCGACCGAGCTTTGTTGATACCCAGCCGAAGTCGCTATTTGATGCCGTGAATGTACCTGAAAATGCCGGTGATCCGACAAGATCAGTTCCTTCGTGCTGAAGGTACCATTTCATCTACGAAATCGGACATTTGACAGGGCGTCATTGTGTCCATCAAATTGACGGACCTGCAACAATTCACTTATGGATACTCCCCGTGCCGGTCAGGCGAGCTGCGATGGCGAGTCGGTTGATCTGTTGTTCGATGCCCGACACATTCGTCAGAGTGGTATCGGCACCTACATCAGGACGCAAATTCCTGTGCTCGAACAGGTGCTCGAAGAGCGTGGATTCAGGCTGGCCGTCCTTGCTGATCGAAACGCGGCACCTGACACGCGCGAAGAAACCCGTGTGATTCTCGCGGATCCTGCGGATGCCCGAATGTATTCAATGCGTGAACAGCGCGTGTGGCGTCGCGCATTGTCGGCAACCCGTCCGCAGGCACTGTGGGTTCCGCACTACCCCTTTCCTTTTGCACTAACGTCTCCTCGTAATCGGGACGTTCGATACTTCTCCACGGTGCATGACACCCTCCATATCGAAGACAAGAAGCTGAGCGACCAGAATCGCGCCAAGAACGCGTACGCGTGGACGATGCTGAAACTCAGCGCACGTCGGGCCGCAACGATTTTCACCCCGTCCGAGGTAACAGCCCGTTCTATGGCTGCAATCGCACCCTCATCCGAGGTGCTGGTGACGCCGATCCCTGTAGACGACGTGTGGTTCTCTGAAGCTGACTCGGCGTCGTCGCCAATTGAGCGCCCCTATATTTTGTATGTCGGAAATATCAAGCGGCACAAGAACTTGCCGGTGCTTCTGGACGCATTTGCGACGATCTCGGATTCCATCCCACACACATTGGTGATAGCTGGTGGCGATGAGTCACTCAGGACACTCGACGACCGAATCAACCATCTTGTGGCAGGCCTGGGTGAACGTGTGCAGTTAACGGGCAGACTTCCGTTCGACAGTCTGCGTGCTCTGGTGGCTCAGGCGGACTTATTGGTTATGCCTTCACTTTTCGAAGGTGCCGGTCTTCCGCCGCTGGAGGCAATGGCGTCCGGTACCGCGGTTCTGGCGTCCGACATCGCGGTGTTGAGGGAAACGTGCGGCGACGGAGCAGAGTATTTTGATCCGCATGATTCCGAAGCCTTGGCCGAACTCGTGAAGAAGTACTGTGACAACGAAGACGCCAGGGCGTCGTTGAGTCATCGCGGAGAGTTGCATGTCAAGCGGCGCCAGTCCGAGATCGAGTCAACAGTTACTGCCGACAAGATATGTTCGTTCCTGAGCGAGGTGCCCATTGGCTAACTGGTCGTCGGCGCTGTCGCGTCGCAAATTTCTCGGGATGTTTCCGGCCGCTCTGGCACTTCCGGCCGCTCTGCCTGAGCCCTTCAATGCCGTTCGCCGCGTCGAGGGCGGCGGTGACGTCATCGATGTTCGCGATTTCGGTGCTGTTGGTGATGGGACACATGATGACTCGATTGCCATTGGTAATGCTGTCGCCGAACTGAAATCTGGGGATGTCTTGCTTTTCCCGTCCGGTCAGTACCGCTTCGCTCAGCGCCATCCAACAGGCGGCGCGGCGATCTCGATCGTGGGGATCTCCGACGTTTCTATCGACTTCGACGCCGGTGCCGAGCTTCTGATGGACAACCTGGACGACAACGGAGCCGGCACGAGCCACGGCATCGTGCTGCGTGGTCCGTTGGAGCGTGTGTCTCTTCGCAATGTGGCAGTGCGGTGGGCAGGCCAGCCGGCGTTGCGGTCGATGGGCGACGGAATCCGAGTCGTGGGATATGCATCGGACACGTCGGCAGTGCCCGATGGTTGGACCGGCCCCGGCAGGCCGGTTAGTTGGGTGACGTTGAGCGACTGCAGAGTGGAGTCGAGCCCGCAGGCAGGTGTGATCATGATGGGCGTTTCCGACATCACTGTTGACGGACTTCACGTCGAGAAC
>Ga0153993_100053_pt1 | contig 34873 bp, 31 predicted proteins | sample TSNC077MetaG_FD_104706 | JGI IMG/M metagenome (GOLD analysis project Ga0153993, IMG submission 104706) | Attine ant fungus gardens microbial communities from North Carolina, USA - TSNC077 MetaG | ecosystem: Host-associated > Fungi > Mycelium > Unclassified | place: USA: North Carolina, Lumber...
ACTTGAGCACCCCGGATGCACGAATCAAGACTCAAACAGCTTTTGGCCGATTCATAATCGTTTCGGTTCCCCAAGTAAGTAATATGGGCAGGGAGCCCTCATAGCTCCCCAAACCAGTCAAAGACACCGGGAACGTCCTCCCCAACCTCTCTCTCTTCGAACACAAACCCTGACATATGGAACTCCATTCGTGCTCATCTGGTCACGCCCTGCTTGCTACCCACCTCGTCTCCAGCCCTGTGCTGCCTCTTCTCCCTTATAATTTTCTATTTTTCTCTGCTTCTGTTCTGTGTTTGTCTTTTTTGTTTGATTTGACTTGTGTATTTATGAGAGGCACCGAGCCTCCGTAGTCAGTAGACTACCGCGGACTGTGTACCTACACCGCGTAATGAGTTGATGAATTAAAAAAATCTCATGACCAATATCATAACTATCAGGACCAACATGAGGGAAAGAGGAGCATAGGCCATGCATCAACATACTACCACGTGCGTTCATCCTCGTTGAGTCAGAACAAGCAGCTAACCTTGAAAGCCTTCATCAGGGAATAGGTCTCTATTGTTTCAACCGCTGGTTTATGGGAGCAGGACGCATTCCCACCTTTGTTCACACCAAGCTACCTCTGACAAGCATTTCCCTCCGCTGTCACTTGCAATGTCTTCCTGGAGCCTTGTGCTACTTGGCCCCAGTGCATGTTGAAGATGCGTTACGCGAACCTCCAGCTGACTATGAAGTCCTCGAGACCACTAAAAGAATCTTTGTTGGAGGTGCAGCGTTTAATAGAGTCACCGGTAAACGATTGATCGGTTTGTACAATTATACGGATCGTGAGTTTGATTTTGATAAGCTGGCAGGGGAGAACTGGATGCCCTGGCTCATAGAACAGAAATCAGTATGACTGTTTTCTACGACTTCCCTGGACCTTCTGAGACAAGGGCTGAAGACATGTCTTATGTCCGTTTGTGCGGTGACCAATTTACTCTCCATGGGAGCCATTCAACGATAAGCTTAGTGAACTTATCGTATGCACACATTTGCTTCTCGAGCACTGACATACCATTAATCTCTGATACTCTCACCTGTCAGGTAAGAATTACAGCACCTGCGGTCTTGAATCACCGGAATCCCATTAGTTTTGCTACCAAAAACTTATGGGAGCGACATCCGATTATCCCAGGTAAAGCATAGCACTTCTCATTCAAGGACACTCAACAGTAAAGTACATCAAAGGACTTTTCATCCATCGTGCGCGCAAAGATAGCATGTTATCTCCACTGCTATGAGTTCTGAACACCCCTGCATTTGTTCCCTTGTCTCTAATTTTGAGCAATGGCGAGAAAACTGACAACAGGTATACCGGTTTTCGTTGGCAGGCCCAAATGCTAATTTGAGTCTGGCAAATAAATTGACGATCCTCTCATCGATGACATAGTTGTCTTGGGTATCGGTCATCCTCTGGTTCTTGTTCATCAGGATTCAAAAATCCCTCTCCCCTTCTAAATCAGCATTTATTGATGCTATCTGGCCCTCGATCAAGTATCTCAAGATCATTATCCCCCAACACTCTTGCATCATCAGACAGATGATCATTGAAGCTGATTCCGAAACCAAACCTTTTGCGCTGTCTGATCAAGGCTCAATAAAACCAAGGATACAATCACTTTGTACCAGAATGAGATCGATGCTGCGTACACAGCGTTAGAAGTCGAAGAAGGAACGGTCGCGAGACCCCTGAGCAAATACGTTAGAGATGTCTTGAATCAAGTTGCAAAGAGGCCCATAGAGGACTCAGATGTATCCTCACTCTCCCCCATAAGGACAAACTTATTGAATTACGGATTCGGGGAAAGATCTGTGGTAGATCTGATGCTGGAGGTCCGACTAGGTCTGGTCTCTGTGCCTGTATTTGTTGTTCAGACAAGTCTGGACCGTGATCTCAATTACCGTTGTCAATGGCGTTTTGAACATTTCAAATGAGTTGTTTGTGATTCTTGATTGGCTCTCTCATTTATCTACCAGAAACCGGTCATGCTATGCAAGCCGGTGTTGAGAGTCTTCACTTGTGATTGTGACTCATCCCTCACTTACAGCTTTGCCGTATGCTGATGCAGATGATCAAGTTTACATTCACAAGGCAAAAGCACCTGCGTTTTGCTCTTGTCCACCTGATACACGCCCTGTACCCACAATTTTTCTTCTTATCCACGGTATCAAAGAGACGGGAAAAGCTAGTAGCTATGGTACAAGTCATTTGCGTCTTTGGCGAGTGTCACATTGCCCCATCATTACGTTTCCTCCCAGAATTCATCGGAGAGCTCAAGGACGAATCCTTCAGAGTCTTGCAAAAAAATCCACACCAAAATCAAGATCAAACAGCATTTGAAGCTAACCCCAGAACGGGTTGTAAGTGGAGCAGTCCTACGTATTCATGTGGTATAGGATTTTCCAGGAAGGAGTAACTTGAGTATTGAAATATACAAGCATTTCCAACAGCCGGGAATCTTCAGGTTGGAGTGGGCCTCTCAGGATAATTCACCGTGTAAAACTAGCATCAAAATCAATAATATAGGTGATAATTTGGCCCCCAAAGCACAGCAAGCTAACTGGGCTGATCATTGCCTCAATCATTCCCCACTTACCTTATCGAACTTCAAGGTGGAATTCACCGATTCCATTCCAGGATCACAGTTTTGAATTGTCACTGAGGTATGCACATTATCACTATTAACATGTAGATTTCCCCCTCAAATGTATTTGTAGGCTTATGGTAGTGATCTACGTACTCTGGATGCACAAATCAAGAGCACAGCAGAAAACTTGAAATCCTTCCAACTGGTTTTGAGTTGTCTTAATCTTACGAGTGGTGGGACTTGAATTACGGAAGAAACTAAATGCTTTTGCAGGAAAATTTGCATATTCATAAGATAGAAAAAGGTTGGATATGAGTAGGTTAAGCTGATTCATTAAATGGAGTCTTCTAATAAGAACATATCATAAGACCCACAAAAAGGTAACTGATCAACTCACCACTTCATATCCTGCAGCTCCATCAGTGAGGCTGAGGAGACTTCAGCCACAGTTGGCACCTCACTACCAATGTGCTTGAGGATGAATGATTCAATAAGAATGGTGAGATTATCAGGAGGTAGAGGTTGCCAGAATAGCTGCACATTCCATGTTTTGTTTTTTGGGTTGTAAAGGCCCTGTGGACAGGGAACTTGGAGGTTTTACCCCCATGCATGTCTTACCATGAGTTGGAGCCAAAACATGCCAGAACCAGTTGCTGCCAAATTGCTTCCATCAGCTTCTGTAATATAACATTGAATCAAGGATGTCTAAATGCTGATGTCAAACATACCTTCTTCCAAATCAATTAATCAGGGAAGTGAGTAATATTTATGTTAACCAGTCAGTTATATTGGAAATCACATAGTCACGAGGTGTGCCAAGTAACCGGCCTTCTCAAAAAGGGATTACCTCATCCGACTGGAGTATAGCTTAACGTATTTATTGAAGAATACCATGTATCCTACTGCGGACTAGAATTGAGCACCGCGTTACAAATTTAAGAGGGAAAAAAGTTGACATGTGACTGATACATCTGTTGCAAATTGTAAAATGTCGTGAACGGTGCTGCACTTGATGTTACAGTTGGCGTTGGAGCTAATTTTGCAGGTTCTGAGCTGAGGTTCTGATATGTATTTTTCTAACTCAGCAATTTATTACGCGGTGTACGTAGACAGTCTGGCTGAGGTTGTGATACTGCATTTTTTCTGGGATTACATAAGTAGGTTACTTCGAGAATGGGTTTTCTATTTGGTTCTAAGTCTCATGCCAAATAATTTTTATAATGACATAACAGGCTTAAGCACTGTGATTCTGACTGTGATTCTGACTTAACTCCTCTACATCATGATAACACCTTAGGACATAATACAAAAACATAATTGCTCTCTAATTCGTCGACATGGGAAACACACATTCTGGTTTTAATCTTACTCGCACTTCTGGTGCATTAGACTCTTTTGTAGCTGATCTTGGTGGTGACATCGTGTATGAGAAGAGGTGCGCTTATATTCTTGTAGTCTTAATCTGTCTGCCACCAAACAAATACCCACAGCCTTGGCTCAGCTCGATTTCTGAAGACGGTCAAGTGTCGGCATCGGCATGGCTTCTTAGTTGTTAAAGTCTTCATCAAGCCAGATCCTGGACTGTCCTTACGAACATACCATAGACGTCTCAAAGGTTTGTTGTTTCTGTAAGGGTCAGACTTACTCACTTCTCATTTGATATAAAAGTTGAGAAGGAGACTCTCACCGACATTCCTAATGTCTACAGTTACCAAGCCTTCGCAGAAACGGAAAAGGCTGGCTACATAATTCGACAATGGATTGCAAGCAATCTCTATGATCGCATCAGGTGTGTAGTATCACCTGTGTCGTAATCGCTGTACTGATCTGCGAAGCACACGACCTTTCCTAACTATGGTCGAGAAGCGGTGGATTGCCTTTCAGTTGCTCAATGCTTTGCGTGATGCTCGTAACCGTAAAGTATCGCATGGGGATATAAAGTCTGAGAATATACTGGTAACGTCGTGGAACTGGATATACCTCACCGACTTTGCCTCCTACAAACCTACTTATCTGCCGCTCGACGACCCAGCCGACTTTTCATTTTTCTTTGACACTTCTGGACGCAGGACGTGTTATATCGCTCCAGAACGCTTTTACACTGCCACGGACAATCCAGAGATTAGCTCGAAGAAATCAAAGATTGCCATGGGTGAACTGGAGGGAAAGCGAGATGGCAAAGTGACAGAAGCCATGGATTGTTTTAGTGCTGGATGCGTGATAGCCGAACTCTTCCTTGAGGGAGCACCACTTTTTACGCTTAGCCAACTCTTCAAGTACAGAGAGGGAGAGTATGAAGTGCATACACACTTAACTCAGATTGAAGACAAAGGTATCAGAGTGAGTTGCACAAACCATCTAATGAAGCCGACTCAATGTCATTAGTAGACCCTTATCAAACAGATGATCTCTCTTGATCCCATCGAACGACCCAACTTTGACACCCTTTTGCATACTTCGCGAGGGACTCTTTTTCCTGAATCATTCTACTCCTTCCTACACAACTATGTGACGTCGATAAATGAAATTCCTGCAAACCCTCCTTTCAATAATCTTGCGACCACCTCGATTACAGCAAACTCAACAATCAAATCAGCCTCCACGCCCTCCGTTCATACTCCTACCGAATCAAACCCTGATGTTCTTCCCAGCGCTTCAGACCACCGACTTGAGCGCATCTGGGCAGACTATGAAAGTGTAGAATCATATATCTCTCAAGAATCTTACCAGGAGAGTCCCAAAATGGGTGTAAAGATTGAACACAATTCGCTTGCACCCCTGGCAAAATCACTCCAGGTTCATTTTTCACCTGTAACCATATTTTATGTGCCAATAACTGCTTGCACTCAAGGACATCTTCCCTGTCGAATTATACATACCAAATCGTGATTTCAAACTGCACACTCTACCTGGTGGCAGACGTGCTGCTCTTGAAGGTGAAGGATGTTCTGGTTTTGATCGAGGATGTGGGCTCTCATACACACTTTCGGCAGACGGCCCTGCTCTCATCCTCCTCGCCCTCGTAACTGCAAACATACGAAATTGTTCCCTGCCGAGCTCCAAAGTCCGGGCCTTGGATGTTTTTCTTGCTCTATCATGCCATCTCACAGACGAGGCGAAATTGGATCGAATGATACCCTATATAGTTGATTTGTTGCATGATGAATCTGCCTATGTCCGTGCTGCTTCTCTCAGAACCTTGGTCCAAGTGGTGGGTGGAAGGCCGCTCTAGCTAGCAAATGTTTTGCTGACACATGAGACAGCTTATGCTTGTAACAGTCATTACGCCTTCGAATGCTGCCATATTTCCAGAGTATATTATTCCTAACATCCGTCATCTTGTGCAAGACTCTGAACTCCTTGTTCGATCAACATATGCCCAGTGCATTGTACAACTCGCGGATACGGCTGCGCGATACCTTGAAATGGGTCAAGCGCTTAGAGCCCATGGCATTTTTGTATCATCTCCAGATACGTATGATCCTGAAAATGCGCATCTCGAGGTGAGCAGAAAACACCTCTTTATGGACATGGACATGCAGGCCTACCTCAGTAATAGGTATCATACGACGCGAGCATGCAAGAGCTCCAGGCTCACATTCAAGAACATCTATCTACTCTTCTAATTGACCCCTCGAGTGTTGTTAAGCGTGCAGTTCTCCGTGGCATCTCCTCTCTATGCATCTTTCTTGGCCGACAGCGGACCAACGATGTACTTTTGAGTCATATGATCACATACCTGAACGATCGGGACTGGCTGCTTCGATACGCCTTCTTTGATAGCATTGTTGATGTCGCTGCATGTGCAGGCGGTCGAAGTTTAGAAGATTATATATTGCCATTGATGATACAAGCTCTTTCAGGTTTGCTGAAACCGACGCTTCACTTTGATTGTGGGACTAATGCTATCGTAGATGTGGAGGAAACGGTTGTCGCAAGGGTTTTGGCTGCCCTCACGAGTTTATGTGAACTTGGGTTGTTTCATAAGATGCGGTTATGGGAACTCATGAGCGCTACTCTTGGATTCCTGTATCATCCCAATGTATGGATACGGCAAGGTCTGTTGACGCTCTAGGTGAGACAAAGGTTGGCTGACTTTGAGTGGAGGTGCTACATCATTCATTACGGCGGCTGCTCAACATCTGCCACCAACGGATGTTTGGTGCATCCTTTATCCCTCCTTGAAATACTTCCTCAAAGCAGATGTGGCAGTCATCGATGAGCAAAGTCTACTTATGGTAATGAAGCAGCCGGTAAGCCACTGAATTCAAGTGATGTTCTCATCTCTCCTAATGTTACATCAATGAATAAGCTCCTAAGACAAATCCTTGATGCCTCCGTTCAATGGGCCATGAAGGGCGATAAAACTGGCTTTTGGAAAGGTCAAAGGAAGCCAAGAAAGATTGAATCACCTAGAGAGAGTGTGGTGTCACTGCGTACGGGAAATTCGTCCATCGCAAAATTGAAATCAGACGAGTAAGTCTTTGATGGAGCTTGTCAAATGCTGCTTTCTCAATACTCCTGTAGCGATGAAGGACAAATAGGAAAGCTGCAACAGCTTGGGATGACCTTGGACGATGAGGTTAAACTTATGGCGATGCGAGAGTACATCTCAAAGCTTGCTAATGCAACGTCCAGGTATGTTATGTGTTCTTGTTATACAAACAGTATCTTTATTCTTCTCAGTTTTTCTTCGCGACTGAACTCTGAACTGGACATGAGTCCTAGTCTTAGGATAATAGGTGACATTGAATTGCAGAAGCTAGGTGTCGTGCCCCAAACTGTCTTCCTCCGAACGAGAAGTACCGTCTCAGAGTATGTCTCTCGGGCATCTAGAGTGTCCGCTGGGATCACTGCATCAGCAGGCTCTCGTATATCAACCTATTCTCCAAGTCGAACCCCGTTGACGAGTCCCCAGAAACCAGGCCTGTTGTCCACTGACATAACTAGCACGACCAGCAACTTTGGTACACCTTTTGAAGATCTGAGAAGAAGGCTAGCTACTATGAACGGCTCGGTTGCGTCTTTAGCAACTGCCCATAGACCCACTCCTGCTTCTAAAGACACCAAAAATGTCGTCCCCCCCGTTCTCGCCCCTCCTACTCCTGCTGCACCTGTTACGCCTTTGCCTTCTCCCTCAGTTTCTTCGGTGGCTATACCACATCCAGTTGTGCCTGAATCTATTACTCCTTCTATTACTTCAGCCATTGATCGTCCTGGAAGCCCTACCGAGAGTATAGTCTCAACAGTGAACTCGGCATCGTTCAGGCCTCTTAGCCGAATGCAGCTTAGTGGGAGTGTCATCCCAGAAGGGGCTAAGGCTGCACCTGCTGTTGGGCCGAGTAAAACGAATGCTGTCGGATTGCTGGAAGCGCACTCAAAGTATCTGAGAGATACAGAGGGCTCACCAGAGAGATCCGAAGGATCCTTACCTTTTTCCGCCGCAACAGCTATGGGCCCTCGTAGGTCAAGGCAGCCTTCGGTGCAGCCTATCTCAACTTATGGTGCGCTGATCTATCGTTCCTGTGTCATTCATTGTTTCTTGATGTTGAGGTGAAGATGGTCAAGATCCAGGGATTAGTCATCTTCTTGAGGGACTGTACTTGGACAATAATCGTGGGCTCCAAAATGACTTTGGTCCTAAAGTCCACGAAGGCCCCATCCGGAGAAGAGCCGTACGACATGCCTTCACGCCTCGAGATGGCTCTAGCCGCCACGCTGAAGTTACCCTCATTGCCAATCTTACATCTCACTCAGAGGCTGTGACCTGCCTGGCCGTATCACCCGATCACATGTTTTTTATATCAGGTTCTGATGACAAAACAGTAAAGATATGGGATACAGCTAGGCTAGAGAGGAATGTCACAAGTAAGCCACGACATACGTATGGACAACAACACGCGTGTATCAAGTGCGTTTGTATCCTAGAAGGGACTCATTGTTTTGCTAGTGCAGCAGATGATGGAAGCGTTCACATCGTAAGGGTTCATGTCACGCAAAGCGGTGCGCTACCAAAGTACGGTAAACTTCAGCTTGTGCGCGAATATCGGGTAGATAATCCTGGAGAGTATGTGACGAGTATAGTGCATTACAATTCTGGTGAGTAACATGAGTCCGTGTGTTGGAGTCACAGTTATTCTGGGGGCAAAATCAGATTCAGCATCAAACTTGATACTTGCGACCACGCATTCAAGTATCGTCATACTCGACCTTCGAACGATGTGCGTTCTACAAAGGCTGGAGAATCCACGACAGTATGGACCAATTACTTGCATTTGCATTGATCGTAAACGAACATGGATTATTGTTGGAACTTCTGCCGGTGTGCTGACGCTCTGGGACCGAAGATTCGGAATAATGCTCAAGAGCTGGCACGTCGGCATTTCGCTAGCGACTTCGGGTCGTTCGGTCCGCATAAATCAATGTGTTGTTCATCCTGCCAAAGGGCGAGGAAAGTGGATTTTGGTTGCTGTCGAAGCTCCAAAGAAAGGCTATCCCGAACGTGGTGTGACAAATTTGGTCGAGGTTTGGGACATTGAGAAATCCGTCCTGGTAGAGACCTTTGTGACGAGGACGGGATCAATGTCTGATCCACTACCTGAATCTCCGGAATTCGTGATGACGAGTGCCGATATGACTCCTGCTGCTGCTATCGCTGCTCTTGTTCGTGCAAGACAAAATCAGCCACAGAACGCAATAATTGATGGAAGCGAAAGGCGACTACCTGGTGAGCTTTCCAGAGCAAGTAAAGCTGAACTGCTTCCTTCGCCTTCTCCTGAAGTGCGGGCGATTGCGGTTGGGCTAGATTTTGGGGGCCACCACATAGCGCAGAGATCAGAATTTAATGACTTATTGGTCGATTCGAGTCCGTCAAGAGGTGCTGCCAAAGGTTTCATGATTACGGGTTCTGAAGACAGGAAGATTAGGTTTTGGGACATGGGCAGAATCGAGCGAACTGCTGTTCTGAGCGGTCTCGAATCCGAGCAAGAAAGGCCATCATTTAGGTAACTGAGAATTTGCCTCTGATTCAGTCTTGACTGATAACCTTTAAGTACTGTTTCCTCTGGAAATACTTCGACATATGTGGAGACTTGCCCACCCATGCCGAGTGGGGTTCATAGTAATCGTCCTGCGCAGAGAATATCTTTGATTGCACATAATCAACAAAATTTGCTGAAGAACCACCAGGATGTCATCACGTCATTGATATGCATCGACTCGCCGTTTAGAGGAGGAATTGTCAGTGGTGATCGGGCGGGTGTCATCAAGGTTTGGAGGGTTGATCAATTAGAATCCTGAATCTTCTATCTTTCTTACTTGATTATTTCGGGCTTATCTGCTTTAATTCTGTGATACCAATATCATTTATTTGTCAGAAATTTGACCAATATATGGTGTGAGTTCAGATCCAGAGAACTTTTCTCACCTCGTTCTGCTCCACATTTCGAAGTCATCCTTACAACATTGGTGATTTTTCATTTTTGGTGGTGGATCTGCTTGAATATCAAGCCCTTGTTATTTTGAAAGTAGATGCACTTAATGGACTGAGACTATTCTTATTGTTTGAGTCGATATACTTGCACTGTAAAAAACATAACATGTGACAACGTGACTTGTGGTTACCAATAACCCCTTTACTGTTATCTACAATGGCTAGCAGCGAGCAGAAGCCCATGACGTCTGAGTTAGACACCACTGAAGCTGAATCTCCATGCCCATCACCTTCTCCCTCCCTTGAGCTTCAGAAAGGGAAGGGAAAAGAGAAAGAAGAAACGGCAAATGAACTAGAATCAACGGCTGAAGAAAGTCAGGAAAATCCCCGAGGCACCTCTAACCCCGACCCAGTGGTTCCGATAGCCGCAATGGGTGCCCAGCCTTGGCAAGCGATATTTGCACCCCAGTACAACGCGTATTATTTCTACAATAGCCAAACCGGCGAGACAACGTGGACAAATCCCCTGCAACCTTCCGAGTCGACCATTCCTAATACCTCGTCCTCTGACCCAAACACTTTGTACGATTTCACACCATCTGACTCGGAATCCTCTTCTTCTACTTTCCAGTACACTGCCCTACAGGCTGCCGCGCTCGCGCAAGGCATTGATCCATCGCTCGCTCACCTTGACCCCTCTCTTTCAACGGCTACCACACCTGCGAGTAGTGGGCCAATTCCTTCATTTCAAGCCAAATTCAATGCTCGTACCGGTGCATTCACACGACCTGATGCGCGGACTCCGGGTCACTTATCCGAGTACGAAAGGATGAAGCGGATGAGCGAGTTCTACTTCGACGTCAAAGCTTGGGAGGATCAGCTTGCAGAACAGAAAACTCAAGAAGAGGAAGGCAATGGGAAAAAGCGAAAGCGGCCGACAAAAAAAGATTTGGTATGGTTTTTCTTTGGTTGGCCTACAGTCATGTTCACGGCAAGTGTAGGAGCGTTTCAAAGAGCAGAGACGACAGAAGAAGATTGCAAAGACGGCGTGGCTGCGTACCTAGAGAACTCAATTTATTTGGGCAGATGAACCTAGATTAGTCGTAATGTCACTTTTGAAAGTCATAGCCGCAAGATATCAGCTGAACAGAATACGATTAAAAGACTTATACAGGTTTCGAATGAAGTGCAAGATAAGGTAGACAAGGTAGACCGAGTCAGATAGTACTTAATACTCATAGTGGCACAATTGTTCTGGGTAGAAAGGAATAGGGGGAGATAGACTATTGTACGATATCAGAAATCACTCTATTCAATTCCCGGGTCTTCTCCATTAATAAATGCTTTTCCCGTACTCTTTGAAGGCCAATTTGGCGTGTTGGTTCCATCGAACTCAATAAATTCCCTAAGTTGGTGTCATTCATAATTTCTCTGATCGAACGAGTCTGAATCACACGGCTCTTCATCTGAGAAGTGATGCGATCCAGTCTTGCGAATGTCGTAGACTTTGCTGCTCTTCTTTCCTTTGAGATCTCGTTGAGCGCATTTTGGTTAGTTCTCAACCTGAGTATTCATCCTGTTCAATCAGGAGCTACTCGGCATTCGAAGCTACCCGCATTGCTGTTTTGCGTTCCCCCCTCCTTTCAACCTTCGCGTTACCTCCATCACACTCAGAACCTGCCTCCCTCCTGCCCCCACTCCTTCCTCCTCTACACTCTCCTCCTCTATACTTTCCTTTGCCAAATCCGTTGCTCGTCTCCTCTTCTTTTTCACCCTTGCAGAGATCTGACGTGATGTCAGATAATCATAACCTGTCGGGGGAAGGCTTTGTTGAAATAAAGATCCAGTATGTGGAGATAGTAAGTTTTTGAGACGAGTGTGGCTGTTCCGTGTGAGGATGTGTCGACAAATAGCTACCGGAATGAATGCCAGTGTTAGATCTGAGGAAGAAAAGAACTGGAGCAAGCTGACCTGAGGAGGGTAGAGGGGCAGGTTTGACGTTAGACGCAGAAGCCGGGGTAGTTTCAAAGATCTGTTCCATCCTTGTAGTTATGTTCTGGAGGGTCCTAATATCAGCCGTCATCAATCTCAATGACCAGGGGCGAACAAGGAACAACGCACGCCTCGTCGACAAGATGCCCAGCAGCAGGTGATCCCAATATATTAATTAAGTCCCGCCAATCAAATGGTTCGATTCTGTTCTGCATGCTATCCGAACGGGCAATTGTATGGGCAGAAATCAAGCTGAAGAGAGATTCGAATTTATTTTGTATGACTGGCGTCATCATTTCTGCAAGACTGTGAGAGTACGTGTCTTCCTGATCTTCATAGTCAAAATCGGCCAAAGATTGCTCCTGTCCAATGTTCACTGATGGTTCATCCCCTATATCATCATTGTTATTTTCATTGTCGCCAAATTCATTACTTCCCTCGTCAAAAGAGGATGTATCAGATTCCTGATTAGAAAAGAGGACGAATTTTATGATTGCCTCTATCTCGTCTTGAAGAGACCAATCTGGAGGGGGCACGTCTTTCTTTGGGATAGGCCAACGCGTCCACTGATCTCTGTTTCTCCAATCTTTGAGCTTAGCACCCAAGTATTTTTGTTCAAGGCCAGAGCCAGTTCCTGCCTCGGCATTGGCACCCGTGGATGTAGCAGCAGAAATTGAGGGATTTTCGTTGCCATCGTTATCACCGTCATTCTCACCGTCATTCTCGTCAATGTTGTTTTTTGCGTAAGGCTCAGTCAAGTTCACAGGAAGATCAAGAGTATGCGAAGTCTTAAGTGCGCGCAGGAGACTCGAATATTCTGTAAACTCTTCACGCAAGGAAACTGGGACGACTTGGCGTCTAGGCATGGCAACTCAGGAACTAGAGGAAGAACAAAGCGAGTGGGTGAGAATGTATGACTAAGAACTATACAGGAGACTCTATACCATTCTCTGATCTTATTGCTCCGTTCCCTCAGCTCGCTCATCGTATCATTAGGCATGATAAAATATTTTTTGCCTTCGTCTGTTTACTGAATCTGAATTACAGGATGAGAGAGAAGTGGAAAAAGAAAAGATCTCGCAGACTTAGGCGCAAACGCAGAAAGATGAGGGCTCGTTCTAGTATGTATATCATGAACAATTGAATCTACTTCTGACTTTCATTTGTTATTTACAGAATAATCGGCCCTGATATGGAAAGGGAAATATCAAAAGTCGTTCTTTGCCCTGTACTTGCATTCCAGCCAGGCTGTGTTTGAACATTGTTGATGATCTTGGTTGTTCACGTCGGTTTGGTATTCTTGCATGTGCCCTATGTAAAATCAATTGCAAGAATGATGTCTTGACCCACAAGTTCTATGTTTGATTTGTCGTCTTCGTTGATGTTCTATGCCGTCTGAGGCCGATATGTGAGTCAGGTCAATGAGTTAGTCAGGGGTCAATCGATGAAAGTGTATTTCTATACTATAACTCTTCACATCATTTATCAGATCTGGAATGATTCAACAGCCATCATCATCACCTCAAAACCCTGTAGGATTCAAGCTTCAGTTTCTTGAAATAATGCATCCTCATCACTCATTTCTCAGATTATCTGCAAAGTTCCAGTTACAGTCAACTAAAAGCTGTTGGGAAAAGGCCTAGGTCATGAATTCTACAGAGCATGGGCTGTTGGAGGGGTTTAGGAGAGGTTTAGTTATTGATTCAAAGCTGGGAATCAATGGTCATGTGATCTGACGCGCCCACGATGTGACCTGCCCTAGATCTGTTGAATGCTCCTGGAATAGTAGCAGTTCGATGCATCGTCTGAATCTGTAAGCTTGTCTACATGTTCATCTAGAAAAAATGTCCGCCAACTCTTCGAGCTCGTGGACACCGACCTACGGGTCAGCAACGTTTTCAACATTTACGCCTACCGATGCGCAAACTTCGCTTTCGCCATCAAGATACTCATATACCACTCGTTCAGGTTTTTACTCAGCTTTATGAGGAGATGGTATTCACTCTGATCAATTCTCTCGGATAGATCACGAGGAGCCTGTATCCATAACGCGCCGTTATGATAACGACTCATATACTGATGACGACTCACTTAGCGAGGTCGAGAGGACCCTTACTCACCTTGACGATGAAATTACTCACACTGAAGATACACTGAACCAATGGTCACAAAGTTCTTACGCTGGGTCTTACACTGGGTCAGGAACTTTTACCGGCGCGTATACAGGATCTTCATCATACGTGACACTCCCCACTATTCGTGGTTCCCAACCTCCCGATCCACGTATTCGTCTAAGCCGCATCACAGAACGCACTGAAGATACAAGACCAATATCTGGCACATTTTCAACCTCTACTAGCAGGCCTATCAATTCCAGTCCTGATGGCCTAAATAGATCTGCTCCCTTTCCAGGGGATACTCAGTCTGGTCTCTCTCGCTCTCCGGCCGATCCGAATGGGGACAGGACTCTCCCCCCTCCGGGTCGTACTGCAGGACTGATTGCTCAGTTTGAGAGCCAGAACAGCAACCATTTCAGATTCCCCTCTACTCCTGGACAGTCAACTAGCCCTTCATCAATGACCAGCTCGACCACTACTGGCTATATCTATGGAAGTCCGAGCTATGGTTCTCGACCTTCCTCTCCCTCCAAGTATTCTGTATCTTTCACGAATACGGAGACACGTCCCACGTATTCAAGCCTACTCAGTCCTCCTATCCGTACCACAACATCTGATTACACGAGAACCACGCTTTCCGATACCCTCACTCGCACGTCTACTAATACACAAACTGGCACAGACACTGCCACTGGAGTGAACACCAGTATTTTGACCACCCCATCCTACACTGATACTGGCTCTATCTTCGCGCCCACTTCAAATACAACGTTGCGAAGACTTCAGACCACCCCTCGATCCCCTTTAGCCTCTGTACGGAATCTTGTGTCGGCATGGAAGGAAAAGGCACCGGCCTCACGCTCCGGAGAAGACAAGCTTTCTGATACGAATTCAAATTCGTTGTACACAGATAAAGAGGGCCTCCACGGGATCCGCCGTCGAGTTCAGCGTGCAGGTGCTCGTCTTCGAGAATCGGGTGGACTGAGGCCTCCAAATGATATAATTACTCCAAGGCACAATATCAATAGTAACAGCAATGGCGATAGCTTGAGCAACCCTAGTGAAGCTTTGCCTCTTGGTTTCGACCTTAGACAATTTAGTCCGTACACACAAAGCACTGAGGCTGTATGTCTTTTTTCTTTGTTCCTTTTTTGAGAAGCTGAATATTCTCTAGCCTCTCTATATCGGGCTTCTCTGGTATCTCAACGTGCACGCTGCACCTCCATATCGTTGGCAAAGATGTCAGGCGCTTCTTTACCCTCGCATGTTGCTTCTTTCTTGGATCGCGCCAGGTGGAGGGCGTGGTATAGTTGCTTTGGATCTTCTGAATTGCACGGGTGTACAATCAGCACCTTCTCCTACACACCCTAGTGCACGAGACGATATTGGGACAGTGGCAGCTAGTTTTCAGAGCGCAGAGAAAGATGGTCAACCTCTGATGGATATGTTGGTTCCCTTCCACATGATGTACGCAGATGGTGTTGAAAGGCTGGCTGCTGAAAGTCTCCGCGAAAGGCAGAAATGGGTTAATCGTGTTCAGTGCGTATTTTTCGTAAGTTTTGAGATACTGACCTAACATTCACACTTCGATAGGGAAGCTGTGCGCCGCCCGGTTTCACTAACCGATTCTCAGCTCACTCGTTCTCCAACTGCTTCCATTCGCACCATTGACAGTCACGCCAGTTCGACTTCTGTTGGTTCGCGCTTGACTGTCTTTGTCCCTCCTCTCAATTCCCTCCCCGATATCGCGGACTATCGATCAGAAAGCTCACCCCTCAGTCGTCACCTTTCTTTTGCATCGTCCCACCACTCTGGGACAGTCGATGATACAGTCATCCAGAATGACGGATATATCTATCCGGGTGATCGCCGAGTCATTGCCCCTAGTCGAGGGAATTCATTGAGGCGATCTGGGTCCATGACAGACATCGATACTGAGTTCAACGCTTCGAGTCGCGCTCGTGGGAAACGCCCGAGTTCAGGAAACATGGGAAAGATACTCGAGTATTCGCCCGCAAGCATGTCGAGTGCTCCATCCTTGGGAAGAAATGCCTACATCACACCACCCACCAGTAATGCAAGCAGACCGTATTCAATGACAGATGGAGCATTCCTCCCCGCGGCCTCCAGTGCAACGAGATCGAATGTGTCATCAACGTATCTTTCCGGAACAGAGTGGATGGGAGCAGGTCCCAGTATTGGAGCGGGAACAGGAACAGGAACTGTGGCTTCGACCGGTTACGATAACTCTCCTGGTCTTCGCTTGGACTCGTTCTCCACTTCGACGACTGAGCATGGCCCTTCACTCTCTCAGAACGATGTCGGGCTTGAGACGTCCTACCCCAGCAATACTCAGAGCGATTCAATCCCTCTTTCCGGTACCTCGGCCTCAACGCTTTTCAGAGCACGTGCCGTCACTCGTCGTGTTCGTGGCAACTCTCGTTCAGGGACGTCGACGTACACTCTTGAAAGCTCAGACAAAGAGAACGCGCAGCCATCGCCTTCCTATGTTCCCTCTGACAGTATCACTCAAACATATACACATGGAAGTTCTACCTTAACACCTGACACTGGATCCCGTACTATCACTAGCGGGAGCTACACACCGGGGAGTGGAACTTATTCGGGTACTTTTACACCCGGAAGCAGTTCTTATACTGGGACGTACACACCTACTACTCAGAGCGGAAGTTATACCCCAGGCAGCCGTACTGAGAATTCCACGACTAATGAAAGCGGAACAGGAAGTTATACCAACAGTATGACCGCAAGTGGAAGTGGAAGTTATACCATGAGCGGTTCTGATAGCCATACTAGTGGTTATACGCCCGTCAGTGAGGTAGTGAGTGTCAGTGGAAGCTATACCCCCGGTAGCTTGAGTTATGGGAGTGGAAGTTATGGTCCTGGGAGCGCGACTTATACTGGCACATATACGCCTGTTGCAACCTCTCAAAGCGCCTCTAACAGTTTCACTCGTGGCACAGAGACCGGTTACGACATTTGCCCCTCGTCTGACCTAACAACTTTGACACAAACCTCATCCTCAATTTACAGTGGAACCCTTACACCTCCCGCCCGTTATGTCGCTTCTCCCCGTCTTCATATTCGAGATTCTCTGGTAGTTCCTGGAAGACGTCGAACCACTTCACAGACAAGTTCCGAATACCTTACGGCGGAAGAGCTAGTTTCGGGTCCTTCATCTCCTGCTTCCTTTAAATCTCTTTCTACCATCCCTTCATTGCCTGAAACAGAGTTCATTACTGCTGATGGTAGTTCAACCTATAAGACAGCCAGCGAGTCTCCGACTGTCAGCGAATATTACACGGCCTCCCAAATGTATACACCCTCTCACCCGCCTTCTGACCCTGGACTTCCTCAGGAGATAGAGGTAGTGGAGGGACAACAACCTGTACCCATATTTCCTGAACGAGGACTGCGGCAGGAGATGAAAAGAGAGGTAGAACCGGCCCCGGAACCAGAGCCAAGGCCTCAGTCTGGAGAGTTTGAATTGGAGTATCAGAAGTATGAGCCTGTGATTTCACCTGCCGCTGAGCCTGAATTTCATCAAGATGTGCGATCTGGAGCTTCAACGCCCAAACCGCTATCCTCTGTCGGTATTTTTGAGTCTGAAGGAAGCATTTTTCATCCCATCTCAGCCCTTCCAAGACCACCTCCATCGGAAATCCCGACGATTCCTTCCCCGCGTCCTTCATTTACAGAGGAAATTCCCTTACCACCTCCTACGGAGTCTTTCCCTTCGCTATCACCTCTACCTACAACTACCGAGTCAGTCCACGTCCCAACTCCATTAACTATGCATCAGTCATTGCAGGCCTCAAGTCGTCCCGGTTCTGGCTCCGAGCCTGAGCTTTCATCTTCGCTCCCGGAGACGGACTCTTTGCTAGAGTCAGAATCTGTGTCTATACCGCCGAGCCTTGAAGGATCTTCGGCTGCTTATGTTCATAGTCGTAGCCTACCTCCCACTCCGCGTGTCGTATCGGAGCCTGCTCTTTCTACTCCTAGCCTACCGGATATACCATCTCCTTTTTCCTCATCCGAAGACGCACCCACCCCGAGCTCATTACCGATTTCAACGGTGAACTTGCAGTCAGGCTCGAGTATTCAGAGCACACCATGGGCAAGAGAGACAAGTTTATCATACGACTCGTCCATCCTCCATCCCTCTCCTTCTCTCCGCTCCTTGGTAGTTCATGATATTCCCGAAGCCTCGTATGACACGTCTCAACTGCGTCCTAGTGCATCTAGTATATCATCGCTTTCTTCTGTCGATAAGCTGAGTACTGTTCCTCCTTCAACCTCGCCATTGACGTCGCTTGCACCTCGTTCGCCTCTTGCTTCAATCACACCCCTTTCGTCACTCTCGGCAAGCGCCTCTTCTGCCTTGACCCCCTTTAGCCTGTCTATAACTTCTGAGCCTGCGTCTATCACCTGCTCTCCTGTTCTGCCCCAGGCGATCCCCATCGCCCCCGCCGTTGCAAGATCACCATTAACAGTTTCGTCATCTTATATGACAGAGTCTGAAACTGAGACGTCCGTGCTCGACTATTCTTCTTCATTGGCTGATACCATCGAAGAAGAGTTGGAGGAACCTGAGCCTGATGTTGAATTTTCTCCTATTCTGAGAGACGAAGGGGATGAGGACCGGTTGAGCACTATTTCAACTGAACCATCATTGTTGAGTACAGTGGTACCCTCGGAGCATATTAGATCTGTGAGTAATTGTCTCATTTCCCTGCTACACAATCTCAGTGTATTTGGGTAGCGCTCTGCCACACCGATGGCTTCTGCTTTTCCAAGAGAACTGTCCTATACACCAAGCCCCGTTCAAGCTCCAAGCGTCGTCGACGTCCAGAGACTTTCTAGTCTAGTCACACCAGAAGACTCTGGATCCGTCAGCGAGCATACACCTACTGCAACGTCAGTCTCTGCTCCAGGAACTCTTCTCACTGAGAGTTCTCCAAGTATTGGGCCATCTCGAGATATTGGTAGAGACCTTGATCGTTTGGCTGACGACCTACGAAGATATCATGATACCCGTGGCGAAGAGGCTCAAGGATTAGCAGATAACTTGCGAGTACTTCGTGACGAACTTCGTGATCTTTCAGATTTCCTTCATCGCCCTTCCTCACCTATCATTATTCAACAAAGTGTTCCAGGATCTTCCAGAATCATTGACCGACATGCACGCGGACCTCGAGTGCCACAGCGAGTCTTTGAGAATATCCACGATGACGTTCCTGTACCTACATTGGCACCCCCATCCCCGCCCCAAGTCACTGAACAGCACACACATCAACCTCAAATAGTGGAACGACCTGTAATATTTGAGCGCATTCACGATGACATTCCTGCACCAACGTCGCATCTTGCACCTCCCTTTGCATCTCATATAGTCGTCTCGCGTGCCATCGGAAGCGATGGTGCAATGACGGAAGAATTTATCACAATGGAAGGTCATATTCGTGATTCTGGTGTAACCGTTTCCCGTTCAAATAGCAATGCGAGTTCTGTGTCTTTCTTGTCATCTCATCACTCAGATGATTCATTGCTAGAAGGATCTGTATATGAGCCTTCAGACATAGACTGGGAATCAGTGGAACCAATGCCCATAGTGCCTGAGGAACGCCCTCGAAGCATACCCATGCTCCCGGATGACAGTGAATCGTTTGAGGAGGAATCTGAGATTTCAACTTCATCTTTCACCTCATCACTGGAGACCACAAGTCTGGAAACATCGGCATCCACACCCACGCCTGAGACGACAACAAGTCTCACACCGACTCCTGAAAGAAGTACCACAACTCCAAGCCCTGTTAGCCCTGTTGCTCCTGTCATCTTGATGCACCCACCGTCAATTGCAACGACCTCATCCCTCTCAACACCTGTTGCCACCCGGATAGCACCTTTACCAACGCCGCTCCCGCCTCCACCTGCAGTGCCATCGCTTGACGATCTCATGGACTCTCTGCGAGGTCAACTAGACAACATTCTTCATCAATTGACTGACCTGCAGAATGGTCAAGGCTCGACTAACCGAATGATTGATCTCCTGCGTTCGCGCCCAGAGCCTCAACCTGTTGATAACTCGGAGCTGCATGACCGCCTAAATCGCATTGAAAATCTGATTAGGAATCTCGCTGATCAAGGACGCCGTCAAGAACCAATCAATATTCCAATTCCCGAACCAGTTCTTCCTCGTGCCGAGTCTGAACATCCGGAATCATCTATCTTGACTACCAGCGATTCCTTGAGTGATCTTCGAATTCAGCTCGAGAGTTTTCCTTCCAGCAGACCACCTCTGCGAATGCCAGTTCCTTCTCAAGCGATGCCTTCAATCCTAGATCAACTCATGGGCTCAATTTCATCATTACCTCCTGTAGCAGCAAATCGTCCTCCTCCACTTCAGCCTTTTGTCTTTGAGCCAAGGTCGATTCGACCGAGGAGCACCAGTCCTATGTCTATGGATACCCTCCCCTCTCGCCCATTTACAGTGTCTGTCCCCGATATCACGTTTTACGATCCCAGAGGAGTTGGACCGAGTGCGACTCGCCGTTCTCACACACAGCCCAGAGGAGAAACGGCCTCAAGATTTCCAGAAATGACTGCCTCCGATTATCTTCAGAACCTTCCGTCTGGGCACATTCCTCCATTTGCCATTCCGCAGGAGCATTTGCGGGAAGTTGATCAAATATGGCGGCGTCCGGGGCCAAGAAGGATTTTTCCAACCCCTCAACCTGTTTTTGTGAGTTGACTTCTTCATCTCATCAATGTTATCCGTTTACCAGGTGGTCCTTTGTCTCAGCCCCCTCCTCGGGATAGTGGAGCAGCCACTGCACCTCCTGGCCCAAGTTGGTACCTTCCCCGGCAGGCAAGTGCTAGAGATATGACGCATTGTATCTTCATCTTATTTTGTCCCAGCGGCCACGGCTGCCGCCATCGCAACAGCAGCGACCTCCTCAACCCTCACAAACACTACCCCGTCGTGACTCAATGACCGACCCAAGACATGATGAGAGAAGAGCAGGATCGATCCAGCCAACTCCGACTCCACTACCTACAACTCAACCCAACTCTGCTCCCGCTCCTGCAGAAAGGGTTTATATTCCAATGCCCTCAGGACCTGTATGTAGCCGATTGGACTCGTTCAAATGTTTTGCTAACATCGGATAGATCCAGATTCCAATGCCACCGGAATTTGATGCGATGATGGAGGTACTTCGGGTGAGTGGCAAACAATGATCATAAACATTGTTTAACTCGTGGATTGCCAGGAAAACCGACTGGCGCAGGTGGCAACCGTTGACCAACAGCGTGAACTCATGCGTTATATGGCTGATCTGAATAATTGGCTTGCACGGGATGTGCAGGATCGTCAAGCAGAGATTAGGGGCGTCAATGCACGTATTGAAAATCTGAGACGAGAAGTCAATAACCTTGCTACTGGGCGAGGAATGGGTGAGATCCTGTTTATTACGTTGCCTTTTGTCTTTCTCAATCATTTTCAGCCGTCCCAGGACATTATTCCCCCACAGTCACCTCTTCCAGTGAAGGACAAGTGGTCGTTCCAGGTCAAGGTATACCAATGTCCATGCCGGAGCCTCAACATTACCCTCCTGGAACTTTTATACCCCAACACCAACCCCATCCCGGCACAGGTGTTCCACCCCCTGTCATCCCTCCTGATGTGACTCCTTCACCGTCCTTTCCCCCAGTTATTCCTCCTGTTATCCCTGGTACTCAACAACCGGCAGGCGCACACACCCCAGGTACATGGGGCCAACAAGCACCCGTCATTCCAATGGATCAAACTTATATGACCCCCGGTCTCTCTTCTCATCAATCTACCCCAGTGCAACGATCGGCAACGCCTGAACCATTCATCCCGCCAGATGTCTTAGAAAGTGAGACTGAGCCTCGAATAATTCCTCCGCCAACGGGGAGTCGCATCAATCTCGTTGCCCCTGGAAGAACTCCTAGCCCGTCGAGTAGTAGGACCGACTCAACACAAGAAAGCCATTCACCTCGTCGATCAGCCACGCATCTATCTAGACGGACCAGCCTTCAGAGTCCTAGTAGTTACTTGCGGGACCGAAGTGGAAGTGTCAGCTATAGCTCCAGCGGTAGTAGTCGAAGTCCCAGCCGAACGCCAAGGGGTAGCAGGAGTGGGTATGGGAGTGGCAGATCAAGAACTGAAACGCCCAGAACTCGACTTTCGCGTAGTGAATCGCCTGAACATGAACTTCACGGATCCCAACCTGCTGGACCATCAAGGAGTGCTCCTGAGATTGAAGTTATCCCAGTTCCTCCCCAGCATCTTCCAGCAACGGTTGATGTACCTCGGTCTGCTCAACATCCTGACCCGCAGCAATTCCCTCTACAACAACAACCCCCTCCCCAGACCATTGTTATTGGTCAGCCAGGCATACAGCAGCCCATGGATCCAGGCATGATGCCAACAACTCCTACAGCAGCTCGAGTCCCATCTGTACCTACCGAGAGTTTATATATACCTCCTGGTCACCCTCCGCCTCCTATAATCATTCAGACCTCACCGTCGAGATCACATTCGGACAGATCCTATCAGAGTTCAAGAACTGCAAGTTTAAGTACCCGTCAATCCCGAAGTCAAACTGGAAGTCCACTCAGTAGACACTCTTCTGGGCGATATCCGGAAGAAGAGAGAGACGAAAGCCCAACGCGAATGCCCCCCTCGCAGTCCCCTAGTTCGCGCCGTTCGCGGTATTCAGGCAGCCCATCGCATCACTATTATACGCCAACGACTCCGATTCCTCCCCAGCATATGATTGTTCGCCCTTCAGAATCTCAGTCACGTAGCTCCCGCTCTTTTTCACCCTCCCGCTATGAGCCTGGAGTACCCTCCGAACATGAAGTGCCCTCCGAACATGAAATGTTGTCTTCTCACCCACTTCCTCCGACCATTATACAGATGCCTCCTCAGTCTTATCCACCAGCTCCTCTACTCATTCATGAGTCAAGCAGGTCACCCTCGAGTCGTAGCCTTAGCATTGAACGGCCTAGGACTGAGAGCAGGAGTAGCAGACACAGCCCTAGTCGCGGATCTGTTCATAGCCGACCTCGTAGCCCTACGCCTATACCCATCATGATTCCATCAACTGTACCTACTTCAGCACCGCCGCCACAAATTGTGATTCCTTCTACTGGCATTGATTACCCACAATTGCAACCACCTACAATCAGTCGCTCTGGTCTACTTTCAAGGTCACAGACTCCCTCACATTCACCTTCCCGGGCACACTCAAGCCCACCTCGCACACCGATTACAATAGCCCCGTCAAGAGGGAGAAGTCGCTCACGATCCAGCTCCCAACATCGCCTCAGATCCCATTCACCCCCGATTCGAACTATTATTTCCGGTGAATATCCCCCTCGTCACACCAGAAGTAGATCATTTTCTCCCACAAGCTTGGCAGATACACGAATTCCTCGCTATCCTTCCTCCAGGCCAGGGCATTTGCCCCGCCATGACCAAACCTTAGGACACTCACCAAGCCACCTTTTTTATCCATCAGAATACTCCTCACATCGCCGTTCATCTCCGAGGACTCCTGTCAGAGGACGAGACCGATCGCGCTCAAGGACACCGACAGTCCACGGACGTTCATACTCTCGCTCTCCTCACAGGAGATACCATGGAAGGTCTTCAGAACGGCAACGCCAATATTCTCGTACTCCACCTCAAGAACATCAACATGACCGCAGGCCTCGTCGACGTTCTCCTACATCATATCGAGAACGCGATGGTGGCGATAGGCAACGCTCTTATACTCCGCCTCGGGAACGCGACGATGACCGTCGCCGGCGCTCTCGCACTTTGCCTTGGGAACGTGATGATAGCCGTCGCCGACACTCTTACACCCCACCCAGGGAGCGTGACGGTGACTATCGTCGACGGTCTCGCACCCCGCCCCGCGAGCGCGATGATGACCATCGTCGACGACCTCGTTCTCCTACCCGCGAGCGTGATGATTATCATCGCCGACGACCTCGTTCCCCTACCCGCGAGCGTGATGGTGACCATCGTCAACGGCCTCGTTCTTCTACCCGCGAGCGTGATGGTGACCATCGTCGACGGTCTCGCACCCCGCCCCGCGAGCGTGATGATGACCACCATCGGCGGCCTCGTTCTCCTACCCGCGAGCGCGATGATGACCATTGTCGATGGCCTGATTCTATACCCCACGAGCACGATGATGACTATCATCGACGGTCCCACAGTCTTCATTTGGAACATGACGATGATCATGACCAACGATCTCGTACTCCAATTGATGATCACGACAAACGTAGAACCCCAGAATACAGTCGTTATGAATATCCCTCCGTTTCTCGATATCCTAGCTCTCGTTCCCGTGTTCCTCCTAGCCTGGGACCTCCCGGTTCTCCTTCTGGTGTCCATCTGCCGAGACAACTTTCACGTCCTCACTCTCGTCATGAACTCTCTCGTACACCTACAAGCCCCTTAATTCATGGCCGCCCAGAATCGCCGCTGCGAGTACTAGCTCCTGAAACACGCCATGTTGACTATTCAGAACCAAGACCATCCAGACCTGGATCTCCCATAACTGTAGCTCCTCCTTCTACTGTTTCTCGTGCCTCGCGTCTCTCTCACCGCGCCCCCACTATCGTTGCGATTGAGCCAGAAGACATTGTCACTCATGATCCTCATCAGATACCACGCAGTCGTACGCCGACTACTCAACACCCCTCGGGACCTGGTTAGTCACCCCTTCTTCCTATCTTCATTTTGATTCTCAATTTTCACGATCCTTCAGCTTATTACTCTCCAGTTCACTCTCTATATGAAGCAGACGATGGCCGTCCGCATTCCCCAACGGATGACGCTCCTAGCCGGTGGGCTATCCCGATTGCTTCTACTCCCAGTCGGACGCCGACGCCTCAAACCTATATCCCTCCTCCTCATATCCGTTCCTCAGCGGAGCCTCCAGCAACTGGTGCTCGTTCGTCACTCACTCGTTCCCCTGAAATATCTAGCCCCCCAGCTACTCGTTCTCCACCAGCCCAACCACTCCGACAAGAGAGAAGCGGTTCCCCTGTATATATATCACGACGACCGTCCGAGCAACCCTCCACCTTTGAAGGTCGTCCAATCGAGCAAGTAGAGCATGAAGTCTCAACTGGAGTGCCTCCTGTTGCTGAAAGTGATGCCGGCTACTCTGACTATGATTCCCCTCTTCCTGTCCCTCCTCGTAGACTTGCATCTACGATTCATCCTCCTCCCAAGTCTCACAGAAGTGCTACTCCCATTGAGCTCCAGGATGTCGAGCACGAACGCGAGCGCCACGAAAGGTTGGGTGCTATTGAGCGACATCTCCATGATGTTGCTCTTGCCGCAACTCAAGCGGAGGACGAACGGGAAGCGGAATTCCGGCGTAATGAAGAACACCGAGAAAAAATCTTTTTAGAAAATCAAGAACGACGAGAACATGAGAATAGAGAACGAACTGAACACCTCTGGGATACACTTCAAAGTCGCCTGGAGGCTCTTCCTCCCGCTCGACCTTTACATGAACTATCTGATCGGCCCTCATTAACGAGATCGCCGTCTACCAGGTCTCAAACGCCTCGAACTCCAACCCTCGAAGTCATTTCAGAGGCCTCAGCAGAACCTCGACCAGAAACTCCAAGATTACCCGCAGATCTTGAGACCAAATCGATCGCGTCTTCGATGCGAAGTGTGGTTGAAGGTGTTGCATCAAGACATGCAGAAGACATACTTGAGACTGTCCGTCTGGAAAGAGAGGAATTTGCACGAGAACGAGAGGCAGCTGCAACTGAACGCGGGCGTTTGATGAATGAAGCTGAGGAAACCCGTCGACAGTTTCAGGAAGAACAAGTAGCTCGGATCAGAGCTTTAGAGGAGGAATTAGCTGTTGTCAAAGCTGATCTACAAGGTGAGAAGCAGGCAAGAATGGCTGAAGAGGCGGACATCCGAGAACGGGAGAGGGCAGAATCTCTTGAGCGGGATGAACTTCTGAGAGCGCAACTCAACGATATCACAAATCTACTCCAGGATAACCGTGACATAACGGTCCAAAAGAAAAAAGACTCTGATAATCGATACGCGGAAAAAGCTGCAAGGCGACAAGATAAAGACGTGGAGACCCTTGAGCTTCGCGAGATGATTCAAAAAATTCATGATGACCTCCAAGCCGAGATCCAACGAGCGACTGATGAGAGGATACAGAATCAGTCAAAGCCAGGTACATCCTGATTGTCCCTCAGATGTCTAAGTCTCCTAATCTTCCTTCTGGTTGAAGCTCTAGAAAGTATTATTGAGCAACTACAGCGCCAGAATGCAGAGCAACAGGAGCTTTTGAGACAGCTCTCTGAGGATTGGCGAAATGATTGCGAGAGGCATCATAAAGAAACACTTGAGGCTGTCAAATCTACAGCACAAGAACAAGTTCCCTTCAATGTACAAGGTGTAAGTTTGACGGCCATTATCATGCTTCATAATGTACCGACTTGGCCCCTCAGTATCTTGATGAATTCAGCAAGGCGCTGGCAGCTGAAGTACGCATGCTTTTAGGCGAAGTCGGAAAATTGCGTGAAGAGCGACGAAATCTTCAACAGTATGTTTCGTACCTTCTTGTAGACTGGAATCACTCAAATTATTGTCAGCGAAATGGGCTTCCTGCTCTGCATGAAATCCAAGTACGGACCAGGTGGTGAATTCCAGCCTGATTGGCAGCCCCCTGCCGCTACAGCACCAGTCTCACAAGAGCCACCCCCTCCACCAGCAGATACTGACCTTCCTGCTCCAGCGGCTAAGCCAGGTTGGCGTCAAATCGGCAAACGCAAAGGCAAGAAAAAAGATAGAACAGCTGCTCATGCGCCTCCTCCAGCAGCTCTTCCACATGTCCACCCCCATAATATGATGGATCCACGACGTCAAGTTACGCAATCTTGGGCGACGTGGCTCCGTAAGTGACAATTTTTGTGAGCCAGACCTGATCACTGAACAACCGTGCTCTGTAGCTGACCCGGACCAAGCGCCTACTCCACCGTCCATCGAGCCTAGCCTTACAGTACCTCGTGCCACGAGTCCTGGTCTTTTCGGTCCTCGTACTCCTTCCAACAAGTCGTGGGCTGAGTAAATTTCTTGATCTATATCTTGCCATGATCGTAAGACTCATGAATCCAAATACAAATTGGGATCAGCATTTCAGATAAAGGAGTGGTTTATTTTCTTTTTCATCTGTATTTGTAAACTCCTTTTTCGACCATCACCGTAGTTGTGGATGTTTGTATCATGATCAACTTAGTTTTTTCTTCGATATTATGAGTATAATTTCTCCATAAGATTTAATCATTTCATTGTTTTACACCTTGAAGACTGAAGATATCAACTATTCTTAGTGTCATCACAATACAGCTGTGCTATTAAATAATTGTATAAGGGCGAGCCGAAGGGGAAAAACTCAAAGCAAGATAATTTATATACAGTCAAACCTCTGATAAGGCATACATTTTCCAGCTACCAAGTCAATTTGCAGGGTATAAGGGATAGGGCATACAATTTCTGGATGTCATAAAGCATACTTTTTTAAAATGTCAGCCACCTGAGTTGTCATTTCCCTAATAGTTTCCCTATCGTTTCAGCAATGTTGTACATATTTAATCAACAATATTTTGTTTTTACACTACTGGCTACACCTGAGCTTTGGGGGGGGTTGGCTGGAGTTGTTCTTTGGGTGTGAATGTTGGTGGTGAGCAGAACATGGTAGAAGGCCTAATTTACATGTAGAAATATTATAGTAGGGTCAGAAATAAACCTGTTTTCGGTCAATTTCCAGCTGAAAAAAGGGGAATTTCTATTAAGGCATACTTTCTAATAAGGCGTACCATCTGACCGTGACCGAGGGGTATGCCTTATTAGAGGCTTGACTGTATATATAATCTTCAGATGTCGACTGAGCAGACGTAAGGTGCCCATTTATGGAATCCTGCTGGAAGCGAACGTCTGATTTTCTACACTACGCTTTTCATGCTGATCAGGCATAAGACAACTTGCAACTTCAAGTACTCTTGTCTTAGTATCCCAGTGTTGACAGCTAACAGAATAGACAAGCATCGACATTAATAAGATAGGGTAACATCAGCCCAAAAACCATAGACAAATTATAGGAAGCTATACCCCGAAGCTCATTACGCTCGCATCTCTTGTATTTATACTTTCTCCTCTTCCTCCACTCCCTTCGTGCACACTTACAATACTCGTTCCACGTAAATTAACGGTGGACATCTCTGCCTCCTTGATGAATGCCTCACGCTCCCTGTGCTCTTCTTCTCTTCTGTTCAGAACATCTTCATCTTCATCAGGAAGTTGCATTACAGTATCAACCCAAGCCAATCCCCAAGCTCCATTTCCTGCTTTTGTACCTCCTAAAATACGCCGTTCAGGGCTCGATAAAGACTCCCACGTCGCCCGCGTTGGCTGTGTATCTGCGCGATCTGGGCCATGATCACGGTTAAAGTAAAAGGTGATATTGGAACAAAGAAATAAAGTTGACTCACATAATATTAAATTGGTATGATGTTCATAAACACCGATAGCTCCACCTCCTTGTACCGCAGTCCGCACAACGTTACCAATCTGGCGATTTCTCCCTGTTGCGACAGACAAAGGAATTTCCTTGGTATCATCGACAATTGTCCCTTCTCTGGCCTCTCCAATTTTCTTATCTGCATCCGTATTGCTGAAATGAGAGGTAGTATCGGCCCTCGTCCAATTGGTACCCTTTCCTCCCATGACGATGCCGTCCACACTCAATCCCTCTTTCCCCCGCCCTTCCTTCCTTAGTCTTGCCCACTCATTATCTGCATCTTGGACTCTCGAACTCATCATCCACATCCAGTTCTCTTCCGTAACACCATCACGACTCAAAAGACTTTTCCTTACCGCGTTTAATGGGCCATCACTGAATGGACCCCAGCCGCTTCCACCAAAAATAGTTGTTGGTCCACCAGCACGATAGATACCTCCGCCAGCGACGGCAAGGTTTGTATTGAAAGAAGGAAACATGGACGAGGAGCCGCCGGCAACAGTTGCATCGGTTTGATGTGTGTGCGAAGGTGCATTTGGATCGGGAAGTTCGCCAACTAGATCTCCTGGCGATATACCTTTAGCACTGATTTCGGCAAGAATTTTAGATTCGTAATAATCATCCGTCACCCATCTACCGTCTATAAACTTTGGTATCAGCATACCTGTTCTCAGTTCTGAAAAAGATATGCACCAATGACCATTTTGCTTCCATGCAACTTGAAAGCACTTCGTGCAGTAATGAGAGTGACACTTCTCGTTCGTAGATGGGAGCCAAGTTTGCCTTCAGAGATGAGGTAGTCCTTTTCAGGTTGAGTGGCATTGAGTTTGAACGCGAGAGGGTTGCGGCGAAAATAGTAGAGAGAGTCACGGAATCCGGATGTACGCGCTGCATCGATGGCGAGCATGTATTGACGATGAGGGTTACGATTTGGAAGCGCGAATGTCGCTGCTTTGAATTTACGACCTGTTGTTGACAAGAATACATGAGGGATATCAAGTCAAGTCAGTATATGGTTTCAGTAAAAGGAACGAAGACATGTACATACCACCGAGGAGGTTTCCCCACTTGTCTACCTTCTGGTCACCCTTGGGATCGTCCTCCGTAATAAATTCATCTCCATCAATAACATATACTCTATTTTGGATTTTTCGAAAAGGTCTTCCGCCACCAATGGGAATTTCATCTTCCTTCATTCCCGCATTTGGACTTTCTACACCTACACCAGCCACTGGAGCTTCAACCTCAGGGAGATATTCTTCATCAGTCTCCCCTTCCTCATCTTCTTTTGGCGCTTTCAAGCGTATTGTTAGGCCGACAGGGGTGTGAGTGCTTAAACCTTTTGGTGGTCTGCCTCTAGGACGACCACGACCTCTCGGGCGACCTCTAGGTGCCGAAGGTGTAGAAGTCGTACCGTGAGAAGGAGTGGGTTTGATCCCTGAACCTTTGGGTCTTCCACGACCGCGTTTGAGGGGTATAGATACTTGGTCAGGCTCTTCTGGTTCGTCGTCTATGTCCCCTGTCCCATTTTCACTTTTGTCATCGTCATTTTCCTCTGGTTCGTTCATGATCACATCGTGATCGTTTTCATCCATCGGGTCATTTGAGGTCTGGTTTGGATCGTCAGGTGATACTTCACTCCCAGCTTCAGAAGCGGTATATCGTGCACGTTTGGAAGGTTTGATGATAATTTTGCCCGAAGATTTCATAATTGGGAGGAGGCGGTTTGTGTCACGAGAAACGTGACATCAACCGTGAAATGTATATGATTGTGGGAATTGGATACCATTTCTGTGACTCCAGAATTCAGAATGTGACTCCATCGATTGGATGTTGGCAAAACGATTTCTTTTTCTTCCTCTTCGATTAAGCCAATCGTTTGTGAAACAGCGCTACGTACATCTACATCATCCTCAAACATTTCGGCTTTCGATGGCAAATCTTGTCACTTCTACCGTTCATCCTGAGCAGATACCTGCACTTGACAATCAGCATGCCGCTAGTGCACCACAACATAAAACACATAATCAAGAAAAAAAAGCTAAGGCTGCTACAAACCCCTCACATCCCTTGGAGGTGAGTCAACATATGCTACTTTGTTACTTCGTGATATATTCGTTGTGATAGCTTGAACCTTTACCCGAATTTTTTGACCATCGTATCAGAATGTTCAATGATTTGAAAGCGGAATATGATGCTTCTATTGCCAGTCAGTCAGTGGTTGGTCTCAAGACGCAGCACACTCAACGGGGACTTCTTCAGAACAACCGCGCCAAGAGATTACTATTACTTTGCCTGATGGGACAGAGCGGAATGGAATTAGCTGGGAAACGTCGCCAATGGATATTGCCAAACAGCTATCAAAAAGCCTTTCTGATCGCATCGTTATTGCGAAGGTATGTCATGAATTTCATTGACTGTGTATCTGGTCGCAGACAATTATCAGGTTGATGGAGAACTTTGGGATCTTGAACGTCCATTAGAGAAATCCGTCAAACTTGAGCTCCTCGATTTTGAGAATCCCGAAGGTGAGCTACCATGAACTCAATTATTGTATGTGTTCATCAGTTGTGTTGTCACCAGGCAAAAAGGTTTTCTGGCACTCTTCTGCGCACGTTCTCGGGGAGGCTGCTGAAAGGCATTATGGTTGTCACCTCTGCCTTGGTCCTCCAACGGACGACGGCTTTTTTTATGAGATGGCTACTGATAGGCCTGTCTCCGTTTCCGATTATCCTGCCTTGGAAAAAGTATCGGAATTGGCGATCAAGGAGAAGCAGAAGTTCGAACGTCTTGTGGTCTCAAAAGAAAACCTTCTCAAAATGTTTAACGTGAGTCCCGTGGTAATTGAGTCACACTTGACCTACTTTCCTATTGTCTCTAGTACAATAAATACAAGCAGTACCTCATCCAAACAAAAGTCCCTGATGGTGCTTCTACCACAGTCTATCGATGTGGCCCCATGGTGGATCTATGTGTTGGACCTCATATACCCCACACCGGAAAGATCAAGGCATTCATGGTTACCAAGGTATTGCATGACGACTCTTTGTTTGTCGGGGTGACTAACAGATCTTGGTCAGAATTCTGCTTCCTACTTCCTTGGTGATGCTGCCAATGACTCACTTCAGCGCATCTATGGCATCTCATTCCCCGACAAAAAACAACTTGTTGAATACAAAGCCTTCTTGGTGGAAGCAGCAAAACGCGACCACCGGAAGATTGGCAAAGACCAAGAATTGTTCTTCTTCCATGACCTTAGTCCCGGGAGCTGTTTCTTCCTTCCTCATGGTGCACGTATCTACAATGCCCTTGTTGAGTTCATGCGTTCGGAATACTTCAAACGCGGATATCAAGAAGTCATATCTCCCAACATGTATAACAGCAAACTGTGGGAGACCTCAGGACATTGGCAGAATTATAGGGATGATATGTTCGTGCTAGATGTCGAGAAGGAGAAGTGGGCACTGAAGCCCATGAATTGTCCAGGACACGCCTTAATTTTTGATTCAAGAGATAGGAGCTATAAGGAACTACCAATTCGGATGGCCGAATTTGGTATCATCCATAGAAATGAAGCTTCTGGTGCTCTGAGTGGTTTGACGCGAGTGCGAAGATTCGTACAAGATGATACTCATGTGTTCTGCATGCCATCTCAGATCACCGAAGAGATTGCAGCTCTGTTCGATTTCATGAAGCACATATACGGTCTTTTTGGGTTTCAGTTTAAGCTCGAACTGTCTACTCGTCCAGAGAACTATCTTGGTTCAATTGAAACGTGGAACCAGGCTGAGGATGTATGTATGCTTGTTCCGAATCGGCCATTTTCATGCTCACGATATCCTTCACAGCAACTCAAACAAGCACTCGATGCCAACTATCCTGGACAGTGGGATCTCAACCCAGGTGATGGCGCATTCTATGGTCCGAAGATTGACATCACTATCCAGGATGCTCTTCGCCGATCGTTCCAGTGTGCCACGATACAACTTGACTTTCAGTTACCTGAAAGATTCAATCTAAAGTACCGCTCCGCAGACGAGGCAGCCGCCCGACCAGTCATGATCCATCGTGCGATCTTGGGTAGTCTGGAACGATTCATTGCTATTATTACTGAACATTTCGCTGGAAAGTGGTACGTTTGAGGCTCCATACCTGCAAACCATAGCTTGTGACGACTGCCTACCATTAGGCCATTCTGGATTTCGCCGAGACAGGTCCTAGTCATCCCGGTGGCAACTCCTTATGTGAGCACTTCCTCTCTGCGTTTTTCTGACGCATCCTCATCTTTCTTGGTCTTTCATGGCCTAAATAGAAAGAATATGCTACGGAAGTTGCAGATCGACTTTCGCAACTGGGTCTGTGGGCCGATGTAGACAATGGTGAAAATACACTACCTAAGAAAATAAGAAACGGAGAGATCGCGCAGTACAACTTCATCCTTGGTCAGTATTTTTCGGTCCTCCGTACAACGGTAGCTGACGAAAACTCCCACCTATGAAAACCGAACTCTTGTATATCTTTGTGATTGTGTGTATTTGATTGGCTCCTGCACATATTTTCTACATCCGGAATACTCTCAGTCGTCGGACAAGAGGAACTGGATGCCCGTTCAGTCAATGTGCGTAATCGCGATGACGTTGGTACTAAGGCACGTTCGGAAACTATTCCATTGGACGAGATTGTTCAGAAGCTCGTGGCGCTGAAAGATCGTCGGAATCTGCAGAATAAACTAGTATGAGGAGGTCATGACGGGTTATAAGGTTGCTGAGGATAACTACGCAATAAAAATTCTCCACAGCCTAATCTCAACTCTCTAGCCTTCGGTAACTTCCTGAATGAAGATGAGATCTGGGTGTTACAAGAATCATTGGGCTAGGTCTACATGTGGAAGTCACTGAAGGGGACTTTATTCCCAGTCATAGCAGAAGATTGGCTGGATGTCATATTGCAGCACTGCAAATCGATGTCTAGTGTACAAAGCTAGACGACAGGACGAAATTGAATCCTGCTTGATCACCAGTTTTACGGCCTGGGCTTGTTTTCGGTTGCCCCAAACAATATTTATACGGGCGTAAGCGTTTAAATGAGATGGAATACAAATATAGCAATACAAATATGGTTGAATCAACAGCAGAGCTCGAGGAGGAGTACGATATGGAGGATTTTGAGTGAGTTTGAGAAAGAGACAGACATAAATCATGATAAAGGGGCTTTATCATATCTAGAGAGGTACAGATTCATACAGTGAGAGCAGTTCTTCGTTACTGATGGATGAGCTGCTACTAAAATATGTTAAATCTACTATGAGGATGTTACTCCATGGATCATCTCAATTCCTTGAGCTGGATTTCAATAGTGGCCTAGCATAGTGATCCGCTACGACTCTGTTTCGTGAGCAAGAACATATGATCGCGTGGGAATGAAAGATATACAAGGTTACCACATTCTATCAGGATCGCAATACTTGCTAGACACCTCGTTGACTACACAATGTCCGACATGGAAGTTGATCATCCCGCTCCAAGAGGCAAAGAGAAAAAAGAGGCAAAGCCTAGATTTGAGGTTAAGAAAGTACGTCTTCGTTCTAGTCGAAGCGTTCATGAGTATCATCTACTGATATGCGCTATCCTCCAGTGGAATGCTGTTGCTCTTTGGGCCTGGGGTGTGCTTTCCTAACCCTGAAAAACTCTTGATGTGGCACTCATAGCATATCTGTAGATATCGTTGTCGACAATTGTGCGATTTGCAGGAATCACATCATGGATCTCTGTAAGTTTCCAAACCTAAATAATTGGTTCGTTGACAACCATGATCACACAGGCATCGACTGTCAGGCCAACCAAGTATCAGCGACTAGTGAGGAATGTAATGCTGCGTGGGGTATCTGCAATGTACGTACCCTGTTTCATTATTCTTTCGTTCCTTTGATCGCTCTCAGCATGCCTTTCACTTCCACTGCATCTCTCGTTGGCTCAAAACTCGCAACGTGTGCCCTTTGGATAATCGTGAGTGGGAATTGCAGAAGTGAGTTGCTATTCCATAAGAAACCAGCAATTATATTCACATGTGTAT
>Ga0153993_100055_pt1 | contig 34164 bp, 32 predicted proteins | sample TSNC077MetaG_FD_104706 | JGI IMG/M metagenome (GOLD analysis project Ga0153993, IMG submission 104706) | Attine ant fungus gardens microbial communities from North Carolina, USA - TSNC077 MetaG | ecosystem: Host-associated > Fungi > Mycelium > Unclassified | place: USA: North Carolina, Lumber...
GGGAGGAAACAAAAGTGATTTGTGGAAAAGAGCCAATTCTCTGAGAAACCACCATAAATCAGTCACATGTCACTGCACTGCCCTGTTTATCGGTCTCTTCTGCCCGAAAACAATTCTTTTCAGAGCGTATGTTTCTGCAAAATCCTCGTCATGACCAAGGAATCACTCATATCTATCGCAACTCGGCCTAGTTACAAGCTGAACCACTTCTCCGTTATATCAACATCGGCCATTTCCGAGGTCATGCCGAGCATGGCGTGTAAATATTCATTATCTGTCTTTATCATAGCAAACATTGATTCTCCTCATTCGAGCTAAGCATTGAAGTCTACATTTGAATACAATAATGGGGTTGTGGCACTGCGTAACGGTCTCCAGTACATACTTCCTTATTGAGCTTCTTGACGTGTAATGTAAAACTTCTCACATTGTTTGCTTTCGCTTCGCTTCGAAATCACTGCTACTTTCCATGCTACCATGCCCTCCCTACCAACCGAGAACCCAATAAGTGCTGTGAGCGACAGATTCGCACGGATAATCTTCCAGAATTCACAGTGAAAGGGATTCTAGGCACACAACCACACTGCTAATGCAGAAGAACACACAAACAATGGTCTTATAGTCCTTGCCATGGAGGAACACACCAAGGCTGCTGAAGCCTTCGCAGCCGCTATCGAACGAAGTCATGATGAATCGGTCAGCTCTTTTCCTACTTTACGCATGCAACAATGATCAATCGCTCTATTTTTGTAGGCAAAACGCACCTTGCGCATGCTCTACAACGAGCAATTGAAGGAAAGTCGAGAACTCAATCGACGTATTGAAAAACTCCGGGAAGAGGGTAAAGATCCTTCATTGCCACAACCCACAACGGCATCCAACATGCAACCCAAAAACGCTCTGATTCCTCACAGAGCGATGACGTCTTCACCTCAAGTACCTGGTCGTATGGAATCACCTCAACCTCTGCAAAGAATGACAGATACAGTAGACGAGTCTTTCATGCTCCTAGGTGGTCAGCAGGTAAGTAAAAATGAGCCCCTGATGTTTCATTGTTTTTCGCATGGATGATGTTAGTCAGAGCCTGGTGATCCATTCAATCAGTTTTGGAACATAATGCAAGGAATGCTCGATACTCTTTCCTCCCCAGTGGCATTCGCAACCGCCCCCTTAAGCAGCCCCAATGCCTCCAATGCTCCAACTTCATTACCAAATGGTTTGGCGCACTCAAGAACGCCACCATCTTCCATGTCTCTTAAGAGCTCAAGCTTCAATGGTGATACGGAAGTGGGTGAACCTATCTTGACGAGACTTGGACGGAGGATCGGAATGACAAAGGAGACTATTCCAGGGATGAGGCATTCACACAAAAATCCACAGGTCGATGCATCCTCAGAAGACGACTTTGATGAATCATTATTTGACGTCGGTGCGCCTATTCTCTGTCTTTCCCCGTTTAATCATCCCCATCTATCCAAAGGTGATGATCTATCCGAGTCTTTCCTTGTTATTCCATCAGGTTCAGAGATAGGGGCGCTGCGAAAGGAGAATGCAGCTCTGAAGGTAGAGGTGGCTAATCTGCAGAAACGGCTCGAAATGGCAGAAAAGGTGCTTCATTTACATGAAAAACAAGATCGACAATTGAGGGATAGTATATATCAAGCTAGGAGAGAGGTTAGCCTCCACCATCCTTATTCGCTTTGTTTTGCTCCTACGATCTCTAGGCACAAAGAGTAATGGGTAGTTCGATGCAACAACGAATAGGCCCTGATCTGGCCAACCTCAACCTCAATGTTACACCACCAGTATCAACACCATCTAGTCGGGAGAACCAATATCTACAGAGAATTAAAGAGTTGGAGAACGATGTCCGACAAGCTCGGGTCGAAAATGAGAAAAATGTGCGTACATCGTGCAGATGCTCCCATGAATTGTGCTGATTTGACATACAGCAAGCGATGATCAGGAAGTATCGCGAACGATGGGACAAACTGAAAGAGTCTGCTAAGCGGAAAAAGGAAGCGAAGGCTGCTGCTGCCGCCGCGGCATCGCCGGTGAGAGAGCGCATCGTGGAAGAACCCGAGGCCGAAGAGGAGTTGGACGACACGTAAATTAGGACTTTTGTTGTATCGTTTGTACTGTCAGTATTACTGTATGGCTTTCCGTGTAAATGTACGACGTATGAAAAATTGTAGGTTATGCGAAGAGGCCAAAGTCGACGATGCTTAGTGACCGAGCAAATTCGTGGAAGTAGTGGGTTGCCTGTAGGGAATCTGCCTCGGACATCACTCCGTTTGCTGATATGAGAGGAATGTTGAACGTCGCAACTAGATCAACGTTCTTTGATGGTACACGATACAACGCCATTAAAATTTTCACGGTATCCGGTGTGGCCGGGTTGGATTTCTTGATCAACTGGGTGCCCTGAAGGACGACCGCATGTGGTGTAGCGTCTCCTCGGGCATTGGGTATTCCACCGATCTGTTCTATTTCAGCTTTCTCAGCATCGTTGTCGTGCGCCAAAGCATCAAAGTGAAATCTGTAAAGGAAATTTAGTAAGGATACATTAATTGATTTTTCGAAGCACTTGCTCTATTGCTTTCTGGCCTTCAGATTCTGGGACGGTTTGCAGTACTTCAACTACAATGCTGATGTCACTGGATTGGGAAATGAAAACCTCTTGGTTATCAGGCAGTGGGCGAAACGTTCTAATGACCATTACTTCATTGCAAAGGAGCGGCAGGAGTCATCTCACGATACGTCGATGAGATCCTTGGGTGCCTCAACGGTGATAGCCCCACCAAAAAGACTGCGAGTGACAAGGGATACTGACATGTGTGGCTAGTTAGATCTTGATACACTGCCAGGGTTATTTTTACACGTGACTATATTAGCTAGTCACGGGAACGCTTATTTGTGGACTCCAACGCGTTGAACGTTGGAAATGATGGACTCAAAGCGGCGTTCTGTGATGCAGCCCCCGGGCGACGCTCATGGGAATCGGTCAAATATTCCAGTGCCTTCCACTACTAAGAAACCCCCAGCCAACCCCCGCATGTCTCTCGCTGGATCTGCCATGCGTGCTCCCAACTCGTCACTTTCGCTCAATGTACCCGGCTCTGCCTTCAAGTCCTCAATGATGCGCTCGCAGAATAATCCACTGCTTGCAAGTGTCTCAAAGACAATACAAGGGCGAACACCACTTCACAAGTACGTTCTATTTATGTGGTCAGAGACTGGTGGCTTGAAGAGATCTCTCTTGTAGCGCGCGACGACCTTCAATATGGTCCGGTGGGGGCCAAAGCCAACAACAGGGCAATCAACCATTCAAAGATACTCGTCCACTCCGTGATAGACAATATCAAGCCAAAATGAGGCACGACATCTTCATCTTTCTCCAGAGCGCAGGCCTCGAGATCGCACCCAGTACTCTCAACAACATCCAGGGCAAGGAATATCGTACTATATTCGAGTTTCTTGTCTTGATTCTTGATCCTGCTTATCCATTTTCGAGCGGCAGGTTTGAGGATGATTTTGCGCCCGCGTTGAAAGCCCTTTATTATCCTTATTCTCATGCGTTGGATAACAGATGGCTTGCTGCACCGGCAAGTATGCACTCGTGGCCTCCGTTACTGGGTGTATTGCACTGGTTGGTGGAGATGTGCAAGGTAAGCCTAATGAAACCGTCAATATCCGTCGACTGACACTCCGTTAGCTCCGGGACGAATATTTCGCTAGTGGGCACCCTACTCTGCAGGATACTTCACGGATCCCCGAGGAGTTTGAGGACCCGATGGACCATCAAGCAATTGCATTTCAGTATTATGAACATGCATACGAAATGTGGTTGAATGAGCTGGATGAATTTGTGGAAGCTAACGAGGACCTCGATTTTCGTTACAGTAAGCTCAGCATCTTCTCTTGCCGAGATGTATTTGAAACCACGACATTAGATAAGAAAAATGAGAAAGTGGAAAACGACTTACGGGAGCAACGGGAAAAGCTCAAAGCAGCTCAAGCAGAGCTGAAAAAGCTCAAATCATCAGAAGTAGGTCGCTTTCTCCAATGACAGAGTCTGATAGCTTGACCAGTTGCTACAGCCTCCACGAGTGATATTGGAAAGGGAACATAATACCCTCGTTCGTGATCGTGAAAAATACCTTGGTATTTTGAAGCGATATGAGTCACGAAGAGAGAAAGTCAAGGAGGTGATCGCATATGAAAAAGCGGAAAAGGTCACATTGAGTAAGTTGATAGTTTGACGTTCAGGTGAACTTTTTGATTAAACCGATTCAATAGAGTCGAAACTTGAGGCACTGACAAACACTCTTGCACATCTGACAAATGTCGTGCGGGAGCAAAATCTGACCCCTGAAGAGGTGGCCAAAATGAACAACGATCATGAGCAGTTATCGAAGAATCTTGATGAGCTACGACAGCGCATGGCTGATACACATCGTCACGTCATGAACCTGGAAGTCAGTGTATCTAATAAAACAAGCTCAGCTGAAGATGCCCTAGAGAAGTACATTCATCTATTGGTTTCACTCGAACTGTATCCAACACCCCCACCCCCCCTGGATCATGCAAATCTAGCCCTGGAACTGAATCCTGCGGCTCCAACACCTCAAGATCTACTGCAAGGAGCAGATCTCCGGAAAACGGTCCGACCGATACTCAGTTCAATCGCTGATGCTAAGCGAGCGGAACGAGCAGATTCGGAGAATGAGAAGATCAAAGTCGAGGCCGAGCTAGATAAAATTATACAAGAATGTGAGAACTTGGAAGAGGAGATTTTGGAACTGGAAAAGCGAGCCAATAGCGTCAGCTACCAGGCCGATGAAATACGTGATGTACGCTGTCTTCTCATTGTTCCGTGTTTGAGATCACTCACCCTGGTCCAGGTTGCCCAACGAGATGCGGTAATTGCTACACAGGACATTGATAACCTCGAACACAATATCGCCCAAGCTAAAGCCGCAGCGATTGCCAACGGGACAGGTGTCAAGTCACGACTTCAAAATTTGGAATTCAGGTGGGCCATTTCGTATCTGTTTTTGGTCGCCATGAGCTGACATCGTCGCCGAAAAGCTATCGAGAGCAGATTGACAAAGTTGCAAGGCTGAAAGAGGAAACTATTCGCTCTATTGTTAAGAACACTCATGATATTGTGGTATTCAAGGAAGAGGTGTCTCGGCATTTACTTGAGCTTCGTGATTTTGCAGAAGCGGAGTAAAACAGATATCTAGATAGTCGTATATTTATTTTGCAAAGTTTTTTTAGACGTGTTGGCAGGTTCTCTATGTACAATCTATTATAATGTTTTGATCCTGTGTATCCACTATGTTGTATCTGCTCTTTCTTATGAATGATTCATTGCAACATCAAAATCACATGGTTCTATTTTCAGATTGTCACCCTTGACAATACATGGTACAGTCCTTTGTTTCCATCTCGACTTGCCATTGACCTTCGGAGGGACTAGTAATTCTCAACTACAGGTACCTTAATTGTCTCCGCTCTCTGGTTACAACATAAATTCTTTCTCGACGCCCATAATGCTGGGATTCATAACACTGCCCTCATTCTGTTGTCCTCCGAAGCATGATATGATCCTCTATTTTGCCGCCAGACTGTACGAATCGGACAACCACGCACGTTGTGTACGATCCATTGCCTATAGATGTGTAGAACATAGCCGTTGGCATCCGAGTCGACAGCTGTGCACTAATTGAGTACTCTATTCATTGTCGTCGGAGTGTACCTGGGCGCATAACTCTTTTTTATGACATGAAACATGCTATCTTTCTCCGTGCGTCTTGTTGCGGAACTCTGTGGATGGTCGTGAACCTCTGGGACTTGTTGCGGACAAATCTTTGCCGATGCCCGACTCTCTCCCTATAGTTGACATCCCAAGGGGAGCTTATCAGAGCACTGCCTATCTTGTAACGGAAATGAAGCTGCTGTGATCCACTCCGGCGCTCTATAGCCCTTGAGCCTATTATCATGGTTAGTTCTCCTTTTGGTAGCTCCTGACGCATCATTTTGTTCCATGTCGGCTTTATACCTACCCATTGATGGCAGTGACGCCTTTCATTAAGCTTATCTGGGGATCAAAGGCACAGTATCTATCGCTTGTACATTGTTACCGAAGTGGACAAAAAAAAATTCGTATCGAGTATTTAATGCACTGCAAGTTGGAGGACTGTTCGTGAGTTCACTCATTTCCTATCCCTCGACCGTTCTCTTCCATTGTCATGTCCACTGAGGTTCGCCATCTTGATCTGCCCCAGACACTAGACATAGAGTCGGGGCATCATGAACCCTGGTCACTGCAGACCGTCAGCGAAAAATCCTCGCTGCCAAATACCCCTTCTTCCCAGACTTTGGTCTCGAACAGTAAACCGGGCTCTGTGTATCCCTCGGGAGAAAAGTACGAGATTAAACTCGAGTCGGAGAGCCCACCAAAGCCTGTATCTGTGCCCAAGCCAGCAAAGAAAAAGGTGTCAAGATGGATACTTTGGAACCTGTGGTTCAACACCTATAGGTATGAGAATCCCCTTGTAATTTGAACAGCTGATTTTTTGACGAGATTTCACAGGAAGTTTTTTGTTTTTACCTTGTGCTTTAATATGATTGGTCTCAGTCTTGCGGCATCTGGTCATTTTCCGTATGCTGCCAACTATGCTGGTAGCATTGCCGTTGCAAACTTTAACTTCTCCATCTTGATGAGGAATGAAGTATTTGGACGCCTTTTGTATTTATTCTTTAACACACTCTTCGCAAAGGTTTGTTGTCCCCCCGTTTGCCCAATCGATGGGAATTGACCAAAAAAAATGCTTCTAATCAACAGTGGCCGCCTCTCTGGTTCCGTCTGGGAATCACGTCTGCGCTTCAACATCTAGGGGGTATTCACAGCGGCTGTGCACTCTCGGGCATTGCTTGGCTTATGTTTAAGGTTGTCAATAATTTTAAGAAGATGGATATCATACACCCTGCTATTCTATCCCTGGGTTTGGTGACACTCGTTGCGGTCATCCTCAGTTCCGTAGCTGCGATTCCTTGGGTCAGAAACACACATCATAAGTAAGTTTTCTTGATCGATTGTCGAGAGCAATCTGATATTGATATCCCACCCCTAAAGTGTCTTTGAGCGCCATCACCGTTTCATTGGGTGGATCGCCTTGTTCTGTACTTGTACGCCACTTCCCCCCGACGATTCTCTTTCCAATGTCAGTTGACGATCATGGTATAGGGGCATTTGTCATTCTCGGAGACCTTTATGTCCCGGAAACTCAGACATGGAATCTGAGTGGAACTCATATTGCCAGACAACAGGATTTCTGGTTTACCATGGGTATGACAGTCGTGTAAGTCTTCACTCCTTTACGAAATAGAGATATCACTTAGACTAGTATATGCAGCATCGCTCTGCCATGGTTCTTTATCCGCAAGGTTCCAGTAGAAATCGAGTTGGTATGTGTTATTTCCATCTCTGAAGCACTATATAGCCGATTGGCTGATTCGAACATTGCTCTTTGAAAGCCCTCGTCAAAAGCTGCCATCATCAAATTTAAGCGTGGAATGCAGCAGGGTCTCCTAGGGCGTGTCAGTCGCTCGCCCATATGGGAGTACCATCTCTTTGGCATCATCAGTGAAGGAACGCAGGCAGATTGTCACTACATGGTTGCTGGTGTTCAAGGTATCTAGCTCCCGTTCGATTAGCTGTTTCATGCACTCAGCATTCGTCTTCAAATAGGTGACTTTACGAGGAGCTTGGTCAAAGATCCCCCTAAAGCGCTTTGGACAAGGGAACTCAAGGTAAACCAATTTTCTGGTCGTTTTATGCCATTTGAAAATGACATATTAATCTCACTTTTTTTTACTTAGCTCGCCGGCGTCTCGAATTCGTCCAAACTATACAAGCGCGGTATCCGTATCTGTACTGGGACTGGTATCGGTGCCGCCTTATCCACTTGCATACAATCACCTGATTGGTCAGTAAGCTTAACCAAACGGAGAAAATTATAACTGACACATGTATAGGTACTTGATTTGGATAGGTATGCGAGTATCACGAAAGAGGTTCTTGGCAACATATTGAAAATTTTTTATTTTGTCAGGTTCGGACCAAGAGAAAACTTTTGGTCCTACTATTTCCGGGCTTATCCAGAGACATATGGACCCGGACCGCGTATGCCTTTGGGACACTAAAAAACGGGGTGGAAGGCCCGATACTATGAAGTTGTTAAAGGAGATATATGAATCTTGGAATGCTGAAGGTGAGAGCCTTCTTCGGCGAGAAGAACCTCCAGATTGATCAATTTCAAATGATCATTAGTGGTGTTCATTACCTCAAATTATACTGGAAACACTGAGATTATGCAGGGTTGCAAGGATGCTGGAATTCCTGCATTTGGAACATTGTGGGATTTTGTAAGTCCTTTTTGTGACGGTGATTTGAGATCGAGCTGAAAATTTATGTTTCTAGTGATCATGTTTGTTGTATCTTTTTTTTTTTCAACTTGCACCGCCAATACGCGATCACGGGCACATTGCTCACAACAAAATTACTCGGAATTTGTTTAGATATCTCTCACGATAGCCGTTTAATCTTTAAGATCTTAGCCCTTCGGAAAATTCTGTAGACAACTGGAAATCTCGTAATAAACCATGTCAACAACTAGATCCCCATATATATACATATGTTATACTTGTAAGTGACCCCAATATTGCAGCATCAGTGATATAAAATTAGTGCACGGACACTTTGATTGTCATGACACAGAACGATGACAGGTAGGCACGTGAGTCAAAAATAACAATGCTCAAAGGCCCCCAACAAAAGTCCAGCGGGGTTCACGATGAATCCTTGAAGAACGGTCTGGAGATTCTAGCAGGTGATCTCATCTTGCATGTGGGGAGTCTAACGCGTCAATCGTATCGACTGATGTTCTTGAAGCTTAAAAACCAAAAAAAGTCCTTCCTTTGTTCTGTCGACTTACTAACACCACATGCATTCATTTTGTTTCAGAAATCCTTATCGAGTAAAGTTTCGATGATAACCACAGTGCTAGCTCTAGAGCTCAAGAACCCTGTGTTCGAGTATCAAATGCTACACTAAATCAAATCTTTTGTTTCATTGCTTGACATTGGTAGCTGCGTTACATGATTTAGATACAGATAAATAGGTGTACTGAATAGACTGTTCGTCGTGCGTTTTCCAACGAGTCTCCCCCTGATATTCTGTTGCTCGTCCTTAACTCAACACCCTGGTCCAGCAGAGATTTCTGATCGGCGATGCGTTAAGAATGGTCCTCCAACTTTCGGGATTCTTCATATACGCATTACATTCTCTCTGGCACCCGCGCGCTTATTCTACCACGAAGGGTTGTCGTACCTCTCGATCAGGCCAATTCTGCAAATCCACTACTCCTCCCTACACCATCTCTAAACCCCACATGTCAGCTCCAGCAATCTATCTCGGCATCTCAACCCATTTTTAACCTCAAACCATCTTTGATGTACACACGTGTGATAATCATAATGATGCGATCTTCAATTCTTGTGTGAACCGATCTACAAATCTGATAACAAGTAACAGTTCTTGGATCTCATCGGCCTTTTCTTGCTCTTTTCGATCTTGGCGGACCATGCTGTGTGAGATGCTCTTCTTTACCCTGTTATGGATAATCCTCCACGGTGCGGAAAAGCCAAAAGCAGACACTTTCCTTGTCTCTAGTCGGAACAAGAGACTCAAATTAAACCAAGACTGAGACCATAACGACAGACTTTTCTCCAAAGAGACAAGACTACTTACACCAACATCATGCCAACACCCCCCAGATCGCGTCAACACAAAAGGTCAACTCCACCAAAACAAACCATCCATCCACACATACAAAAAAAAAAGGCCAGACATCTACCATTTAACAACTGAGACAAAACCTTATGAGGACCAGACGGACTACTTATGATGTTTTTATAGACTACTTACGCTAACAAACTCTTAAACGATGACACTAACAAGGTGACATTACAGACTATACTAGTCCGTATAGGCGATGAAAGGGGGGGAACGACGGGTACTAAAAGGGAGGCTTGAAAGAATTATATGAAACTTCACGGTGCACACAAAGTAACCGTCACCGCAAAGTTGGCCAAAAAAAGGGGGGGAATGAAAACAGTCAAGGAGAAGGAGGAAGAAAAAGAAACATCAAAGAGACCGAAAAAGTCAAGAAATCAGAAAAGACAAATGAGAATTGCCCAGGGCATTAGACAGAGTTGGGTGGAGGATGAAGTCTCTCTATAAGATAAGAGACGCTAGTAATGGAATGGAATGGAAAATTCGAGTCAATAGATAGAAAAGGGGAAAGGAAGAAGAATTATATCATACAAAAGAAAAACAGGGGATAGGTGATACAAATCAAGAACAGGCTAGGTGTAGGAAAGGGTAGGCATAGGCAGAACGGAGGAAGAAAGAATAGGCAATGGGAATAGAAAAAGAAATAGTCGGAGACAGGAGACGAGGCATAGGGAGAAAAAGGTGAGGTCGCCCAAGGATACAGATCGATGGCCATTAGGAGACACAAGCCGCAGTTACCGTCGCAGTCACGACACCAGCGTCGATTCCTACGCCCGGTCCGGTACCTATACTTACAGTGATAGGGCCCGCAGTCGCAAATCGTTTATGACCCCAACGAAATCTCCTCGGTTTGGCATTTCTCATTCCAAACTGTAATTCACTCTCTGGGGAGCTCGGGAAGGGCACAATGCTCATGGTGGAATCAGGTCTAGGCGGAGGTGACCAGAATGCAGGTGTTTCCGGCCTTGTCGCTGTCCCAAACTCATACACTCGTCCCAATCTACCACTAACAACACTAGCATACGACGAGGGCGAACCCGAGGCAGAGCCAAATTCAGAACCAGACCTTGACGATTCAGAGTCAGATCCAACGCTTGATGGTGTCGACCCCGGTTGCTGCGGAATTGTAGAGTAACCCCAGCCATGATCAGGAGAAGGTAACGTTGCAAGGTTTCCGTTTTTGTCGAAGCTTGCACAGAACTGTTCCAGGACTTGACCGCCTTTACCCATCCAAATCCATTTACGGCCGGGTTTGATCTGCGTGTTTGGTCTCAGCACTGCACCTCGTTTACTCAGCTCCGTTACAATTTTGGCTATGTTCCGAGTATCCTGTGGGAAGAACACCGTTAGTTTATACGATCAAAGATATAAATAGCATTCAATGGTATGTGGGAAATGAGAAAATTTAAGCTCAGGTAATGAATTGTTGGATGGGTGCACCGCAGCAACGGATGGATGCTGAGAAGAAGAAACATTACCCACATCGATGCCACTGTGCTGCCGACCCTGAAACGTTGGCAGGCCGAGAGCCTTGAGTTGAGCGGGTATGTTGAGTGATCTGCGAACTGGTGGGATAGAGGCCTAAACAACGTTGATGATGGTGTTGTGACACATGTCAATGAAAATGAGCCAGGGCAAGAAGTGTGCGATAGCCGGTATGGAAGTGTCCGGGGGTGGCATGAAAATTTCACGCCATCAGAAACGAGTATGTCGCAATGAGTGGACAGGCAATGATTAGAGGGGAGCAATTGAAAGAATTAGCGAATAATTGAGCAATGTGATGGACACGACTTACCTTCGCAGAACCACTTGGGGCAGCAGCAGAATGAGTGTTGAGCAATTGCATGACGGACATGCGGACGTCAAGGATGTCGCCTCTGAGCCACTCGGGCATGGGAATCTAGCCATTCATAGTCCATGCATGTAACTTATTGCCGCAGAGATTGATGCGCACCTTTGAGATGAAACACTGCTTTACGACAAAATCGCGGACGTCAAAGGGCCCGTCGCTACACCAGCAAAAGCGGACGAGGCGTTTGCCAGTGAAATTGTCGATGAGGCCATTCTTAACCAAGAACGCGCGGACGGACTTGAGAACTTGAGGAAATGGAGGTGCAACGTCAACTTGCTCCTTGGAGCGAGTCAGTAAAAGTCGGGTTTCAAAGGAGGTAGTGTAGGAAAACAGGAGACAAGACAGACCTGTGTTATCCCCGTAAGCTCTGTACAGAAATTTGAAAGGATGGGTCGCCAGGAGGGCCGGACAAAGCTTCTAAATTCGTCGACGACCTCGAGGTTGCTCGTTTTCAGGGTGCAATCTGAGTCGCGCCATTTCATTAGGCAGATAGGGAATTCCTGTCTGTGGTTAGACCATAGTTGCGGGTGCTACATGAAGAGAGAGATGCGCACAATGATTTCATTCGGATAGTCAAAACCTGTGCCCTGGAAGCAGGTAGCCTCGACATCGAGGACGAGAAAGGCATCATAGGATTGGTGAGGATGAGAAACAAGTAGAGGGCTTTGGTGAGCATCGTCGGGGACGTCGGGGGGTCGGGGGGTGTAGCGCATGGTTGTAGGAGGGCAGACTATAGGCAGGCTATAGCATTTGAGGGCACGTTGTAGCACTGCCTAAAATCCAGACGAGCATTTTCAGTTTGCTCACGTGCTCTCCTTTTCCCCCCATGCCCGACGACCTCGACGACGACTTTGTCCCAGACCTCGACGACAACTTTGCCCCAGACATCAGTGACGACCATGTCGTTGAGATGGAGCAGCCTGTGCTGCCCGCAGTGGCGTTGAAAAAACGGAAGCGCAGAGAGAAGGAACAGCAGTCCAAGGTGCATTCTCTATTCTTTATTTTTTTTCTCGTTTACCATCTGCTAGAAAAAAAGAAAGCTCACAAAGGCCGTAGGGCCAGTTTTGGACTCTGTTGCTGATCAGAGTCCTGTGCAACTTGCAGGCTATCTCGCAGAGATGCAAGCCAAGACCTTTCTCAATCATACAGCCATAGAGCTCAGTGATCTCGAGATCTCCGGTATGACTTTTTTTCCTACTGCTATCTTACCATCTATCAACTGTGCTAGTCAGATTCTGTCATTGCAGACACTACCTCCTGGACTGGGCCCAGGACTCTCGACCAGCTTGCTTCCTTCATCATTCAAGGTGTGCTCGATACACCAGATTTACCTCATAGCTCAGACTGTCTATCTTAGTTTTGCCTACGCTGCACAAGCGGCTGGGTCAAGCCTCCAAGTCGAATGGAGCACCGACTCTGCTTTTTGTTGCAGGTGCCGCTTTGAGAGTCGCCGATGTCACACGAGTCTTGAAGGATAAGAAACTTCGCGGTGAAAAAGGCGGAGATGTCGCCAAGCTATTTGCCAAGCACTTTAAACTTCCTGAGCATGTCTCTTATCTCACAAGAACCAAAGTTGGTACCGCTGTGGGTACGCCTGGTCGGATAGGCAAGTTACTCTGCGAAACGGGTGTGTTTTTGTTGCAATCCTCGAGTTAAGAGTCGTTCATGATGTGTCTGTCCTCTTAGATGCGCTGTCCATTTCCCAGCTCACTCATATCATCCTCGATGTCTCCTATGTCGATGCAAAGAAGCGCAACCTACTTAGCCTTCCAGAAACCCGTGATGAAATTTTCAAAATGGTCCTGGGTGCACCCCAGGTGTTGGAGGCAATCAAAGAGGGACGAATCCAGATTGTGTTCTTTTAGTCCATTAAAATACACCAAAAGATCAAAAGCCCTTTGGATTTGTCCTGAGTGTGAGCTGGTTGGAAAAAAAAACTAATGAGTCTTTGTTCCAAAATTCACAAGTTTTGCATACTCTTGTCCATTTTGGTACTTTATGAATGCCTTTTCTGTATCCTTTTGTATGTGGACTGAAGATTGTGTACTTGTCCTTGGCAGGCATCTCGTGCTCTTTCGGTAATTCCAATGCACGGTCCTGACATATGTCAACGAAAGACCAACCTTGAAAAAAGAAAGCGCACGAGGGCATGACATCGGACACCACTGGCTCGGACGGCCTCGATGACATCGTCTACCTTTTTGAGCCGCGACCGAGCATTGGCCTTGCGGGTTGCCGAAAGTTTCCAGGGTGTTTTCCTGAGCACAATGTAGTCAGGAAGACAGTCAAGAAAGGGAGAGCAAGCACCATAGCAAGCCACTGAGGTTGACACTGGAAGGTCTAAACATGGAAGAGAGATGATGCGTGGGAAAGTGAGACTTGTTCACTGACCGCGATAGAATGGCTCAGGCTCAGGCGGCGACCCTCCAGAATGGCTCGTTTTCTGCTCTCCAAAAACCTGACCTTCAGGCCATTAACAGTTTCACCCGCTTCGCCAGCGGCATGATTCTCCCTCCACCAGAGATCAAAGGCCCGTCTGTTCTCCACCAAAAACACAAAATGTAACTAACTTGTATCACTCCAGCTGTGATCCAAAAAACAGCAAATTTCGTCGCCAATTCACAGAACCCACCCCTCTTTGAGGACAAAATTAGAGAAAACCAGCGTTCAGATCCTAAATTCTCGTTCTTAAATCCCATCGACCCGTATTATGCGTATTACCAGGACAGGCTTGACAGGCTCATGCGAGGAGAAACGCTGGACGATGATGCGACCCCGACACCTGGCGGAACGGGTTCTGTCACACCTGGTGCTGGTACGGCAGGAGGTGCTGAATCAGATGCTGTGGATATCGGTATCGAGCCTCCGGTTCCAGAGTTTACCTTAGATATACCAAATCTCAGCACTTTCGACTTGTACGTTATCTCTAGCAGCACTCCAGCATAGGGTTGACTCAGTTCTACGCTCACAGGGATATCATGAAGCTTACAGCACTATTTACTGCTATCCGGGGTCGTATGTTCCTTGCCACACTTTCTGCAAGGGAAGGACGAAATTACCAGTTCGACTTCCTTCGACCCACACACTCGCTCTTTGGATACTTCAATCGTCTAGTTGAACAGTACGGTAAAGTCCTTTACCCCAACAAGGACATGCTCCAGCAGTTGAAGGAAAAGGCACAAGAAGGGTCGAGGTGGAAAATGTTGGAGCAGGCTAGGCGTCATGCCAAATGGCAGAGGAATAAGCGGGAAAAAGATCAGAAGAGGAAAGACGACCAGGAAGCTGAACGAAGCAAGTAACCTTTCATTTCCCTCCTCAAACGTCCCAACTCACTTTTCAAACCCTAGTCGCATTCGCCGAAATTGACTGGCACGACTATGCCATAGTCCAAACCATTGAATTCACAGCTGCTGATGCCACTTCCGAGCTTCCTCCTCCTATGAGCGTGCAAGAAGTCGAAAGCATGACACTGGCTCAGAAACGCATGGCAGCTATGATCATGGAGAACACTGTTGAAGATATTGAAGCTCACCGTGCGCGTCAAGCTGAAGCTGAGGCTCTTGCCGCTGCTGCCGTCCAAAGTGTAGGTAAAGTCACCGTGGTTGAGGAAGTAGAGGAAGATGTGATTATGGAAGAGAGTGATGACGAGATGAACGAGGAGAGGAAGAGGGAAGAGGAAGCAGAGAGACAGAAAGAGTTGGCGAGAGCGCACGCCTTGCAGCCCACAGTTGGTCCTATGAAGATTCGTACAGACTATGTACCAAAGAGCACGTCCCCATTGTTATTTTTCCTTCCGTTTTCGGGCTGATTTGTGATATCTAGTCGGCGCAAAGAACTCTAAACCAACGATGACCACTTGTTCCATCTGTGGTCAGCAAATTCCGGTGGACGAACTCCAAGAGCATATGCGGATTGAACTTCTCGATTCCAAATGGAAAGAACAGCGCGACGTGCTTGAGGCTCGCAAAGCACAAGCTTCTGAGCTCCAACGCGGTGCTAATGTTGTTTCCTCACTCAAGAATCTCGCTCGTACTCGTGTCGACATCTTTGGTTCTGAAACGGATGAGGAAAGACGGAAGAGGGAGGAAGAGGAAGAGCGGGAGAAGAGGAAGGAGCGAGAAAAGGTTGTCTGGGATGGTCATACTGCTTCGAAAGCCAATACTTTGGACAAGTACTCGACAAATGTCAACTTTGACGAACAGATTGCTGCTATTCATAGAGCTAAAGGTCTAGGGCCGTAGGTCATTTTTTCTATTTTTACCAGCTCTTGCTAATCATTTGAGCACAGTGCCGAAGTGAATGCAATAGGTCCAGGGATTGGACCTGCTGCTATCCCACCACCGCTGACATCTCTTCCACCTCCACCTGCATCCCTCCCTGCGCCTCCTATCCACCATCCCAATGCCACTGTTTCTGCCGGTCCCACACCTGCGTCGATGCGTCCGTCAACCAACACACCAACCCCTGTGATGCTTCCGCCGCTCCACTATCAAGGTCTTGATGCAGCTCAGCCGTTTGGATACTCTCCACCACCGATCACGCCTGGATCGGCTAGTCACAAGGCAGCGTTGGCAGCTGCTAATGCCCAAGTACAAGCCGGCATGGTTCGCACGGCAGATCAGATGCTTGATGGTGATGGATCAGAAGCTGCACCACCAGAGGATCTTATTCCACCAGCTAAACGCCAACGTGTTGCTAAACTACCTGGTGGGAATCTGTACCGCGAGGAAGATTGGATCGAGATGCATCCTTATCCCATTTCGCTTCAAGTTCAGCTTCCTCATGATTCCACCAAGCCTGAATGGAAATTGGATGGGGGTGTTGTGCTTGTGCCGGACTTGCCGATGAATTTGTTGATTAGTACGCTCAGGGATAGGATACGCAATGTGACGGGGAGTGCGTTGCCTGCGTCGAGAATGAGGATATCGTATCAGGGCAAGATGTTGACGAATTCGAGTACTCTGGGTCATTATAATTTGGAGGATGAGGATATATTAGTGTTGAGCATTAGTGAGCAGCGTAAGAGGTAGTAGTACATGGCGAAGATGAGTAAAGATTCTTTTTTTTACTGGAAGATTTTTGGGTCTTTCTCCCACCGAATCCCTACTAGATATGTACCCTGATTATATTATTACAAGTGATGCGTTGATGAAGGAGAAGAATCACAGTTAGAAACCCCGAAAGTGAGAAATAGGAGCGGCGAAGTGTCGAAAGGAGGGGAGGTGAAAGGCACCGGTAATTAAATCAGACGGGGTTGTCCCGAGTCGGCATAGTCCGGTACTTCGGACCGAACTGAGCAAGGTCGATAATGACAGAATAACAGATCAACTCTCTGACCCACATCTTCATCATGTTTTTTGGTCCTCTGACGCTTGCCAAAAAAAAAAAGACATGGCTAGCAAAAGGACGACACAGCCGCTGTTTCACATGTTTCTCCACTTGTCTTGGCGACAAAGGCTAAATCAGAATCAGAACGCATGCGTATATGTCGACCCCTAGCAGACGATGTAGATGATGATGATGAGGGCGGTGGGTGTAGCGAAAGAGCACGACGGTGGTTTGGCGTGAAATGGAAATTGCTGGGGTGATTGAGGGGATAGGCGTTGAGACTCTGACTGGATACACACCGCCTGGGTTCGCGAGATGATGAACTGATCACGATGGGGGGGGAAGATGGAGCTGCAGGAGAAGATCGAAGAAAATGGACATGTCTGCGGCTGTTACTGTGTTTGAGCGAGCCGCTTTGGCCGGGTGAAGACGTGCGCATGGGCACAGGGACAGTGTCTTGGAGCCAGAGGTTGTCCTGCTCAGTGATGATGTGGGGCGCTTCACTAGTGCAGGTGAATGCTGGCGAGGTCAGGAAAGGCGAGGCAACGAGAGAGGGTGGGACAGGAGCAGATTTGAGTTCAGGCAAAGAGAGACCAGAAGGCATCGTGTATTAGAAAATCTGTAAAACAAGCCAACACTATATAAGCCATTTGTGCTAAAAATACACTTCGTCGATGTCTCGGCTACCCAGAACGGTAATAGAGGAGACAAACTAGTAGTAGAAATGCAAAGCCAATGGCTCCTTCCAGGAATGTGGAGGATCTCACGCGACCCATCTCCGTTGCAGCCGGCCTTCCTCTTTCTTTGGGCTTGGCACTTTTCTCCGCCTGCGTTTCTTTTGCCACAGAACCCATGTCCAATCTCTGGCTACTGGCCAGAGTTCCAGGGTCTGGCAGCAGCTCCACATTAGGTCGTTTGCAATGTGGGCACGCCCATTCTCTGGACCTGTACAGCACATCGCTCAAATCTCGACGGGGACGATATCAAACCACTCACAGTCGTGCCAGTCGCTTTCTTTCAGCTGCCGGATACTCGATTGAACCCACTCCCATTGCTGCCTGACCCTTGAGCGTAAAGAATCCCTGAAGCCCTATTATGGCTGTGGCGACAGTTTGTCTCCATCTCCAATTCATTGTCTGACTCACCTGTCCGTATACCCCAAGCTGGTTGCCATAATTCTTCATGGTCTACATCGTCGATCAGGACCAGTCGATCGTTCAACTGCGCGACACCTAAGACACTCACAATTAGTGAAACTGACACAAATCTAAAATGGTAACCATCTCATCGATCAGTATATCCTGTGCACAGATGAGGAATCGTTGGCTGACTCACCTTGGTATTCAACTCAAATCTTCCATTCGGGGTCAGCATCCTGATGCTTGGCGGTCGAAAAGGATATTCCGCAGGGAGCACAATCCTCAAGTGGTACAACCCGCCTTCAAATTCGGTGCCTGGTGATCCTCGAAGTGTGCAGTGCCATTCCTAATCAAATAGAATTTTAGTCAGTCTCCGCTCGTCAACAGATCGGTGGGTATGATATGAAACAAAGGCTCCAGGGAGCCTGAGGTGTACGCACAAAGATATCCTCCTCGAGTGGAGCGGCGGAATAATCGGTGCTGGGGTCATTTGCAAGCTCACGCGCTTCTTGCATAATACGCTTTACAGCTACACATTTGAGGTCTCAGTTAGATTCCCAGATCGAGAAGCGCAGGAGTCGGCGAACCAGAATTATTCTTGTTCAGAGGCATGGGGAATGGCGGATGGAACACAGCACTTCGATAGATATAGAATTGATATGAAAGAAACGAGCGAGTTCAAGAGATAGAGTTCGAGTGAGATATAGAAATGCAGCTAGAATTTTCACGCCGTGTTCACGTCGTATATCAACTTGGATGTCCCAGTGGTCTGTTGAGTTATTGAAACGAGACGTTTCTTGGTCACAAATCACGGATTTCCGTTTCTCGTTTCCCAAAGAGAAAAGGGTTCCGGCTGTAGTAGCAACGTGTAGGACGGTGGCGATACAAAGACAAGCTAGGCTGTTCAGCTAATTGGTCAACGTGGAACTGACCTGCGTTGTTGCACGTGTCAAAGTTACCCCATTTGTATCTAATGCTGTCTTGTCACACATCAATGAGAGTGACGAATTTTGGCACAGACGAATTTGGTTGCTCATCGCTTGCCTGCTCATTCCTTTGATTTTCACGGATAGAACTAGACGAGCTTTTAGCTGTCTTTTTTTTATTGTCACCCGGCAGGAAAAATGACAATACATATCAAGAACCTTAGAGTTCGCCAACGTAAAGGTGCACTTGCTTATTCTTGCATTATTGGGACGAGTCACTCATAATTCGATTTACATTCTTTGTGAATACTGTACGAATGGAATTTCTTCATGTCGCGAATCTTGAATTGCCCTTCACCGAAAATTCCAACCGGCAATTCAATCAATCCTTTTGTTGCTTTAAACTAACTGGGACTGCGGGTTACCAATTAGCACCTGTTAATATCATGTGTGCACCGCATCTCGCAGGCTTGCTTGCCTGTTGGTCAGCTAGGGGTGACTATCGGTCTGTCGGACAATGTCAAGAGACAGCAGAGGCACTGTTTCATTGCATGAGGACTTCAGTGCGTCGGGACTCCGTTTTCATTCGCGTTACACGTTGGGCTGATTTTATTTTCCTCCCCCCTTTCTTTCTGTTATAGCCGATGCCGAAAAAAGGTCATCGATCAACAATCAACTATCACCTTGCACGGTTGGGAAAACAGATCCAGTGAGACGTCAAAGCCAACTTGGGGCTTGCAATCCCTGTGCTCGACGCAGATGCAAAGTGGACTCTATATACAAACGGCTGTGTGACAGTCTTGTTAGGTCTTTGTGTTTGCTTTTCTCTGGGAGCGTGTATCGAATATCATTGTTTTTGTTCACTGAATCCAGAACGTGTAATGGGGTTGTTTTCTCGATGCTATCAAAGAGGAGAAACAAGTCGAACAGCCGACGTCAACGTGGAAAGTGTATATCATTTTAACGCTTCACATATCATACTCGGGCTACTACATTGCAAAGCCTGCGCAGCAGAGTTCGAATAAAGGATTCTCTATTGCTGCACTGGATCAGGTTCTTAATATCGTCACTTCTAACCTTTGCTTCGAATGGGCATCCTTCTGAAGCAAGAACAATGGGACAGGAGGCAAGAGTTGACAGGAGGTACTTTGTCTTCAAATAGACGTGAGAAGCTATTCAGCACACTATCCAGTGCTTGGAAAATTTTGAATGACTAGCAACACCTTATTATTCCTTCTGAGTTCCCACTGGTATAATATAAACAGCTAGAAGCTTGCACTCTGCAATCCTGGCAGCGTGAACATGTTACTAACACACCACCAGGCAGTATTAATTCAGAAGTCATTATCAAATGGTATAGCATCGGGTATAGGAATCCAGGGATATGATACTTAATCAAACGGACATTAATCAGACGTAGATGTCCACAAACATGCCCCAACGCTGGACAACTGGCCTGACAATCTTTTCCCATTCCATCCCCTCGTTCGGCTCACCTTCATTCCACCTTCGAAATTCAAATATCTCCTTGTGAAGGCACCCGCAGTCCGGACACGACTTATATCTTGCACTTGACTTGCTGGGAGTAGCACCAGGAACGGACGGGGCTGTTTCATTATAAGGCCAGTTCAGTTCCAAGTACACACCAGTTGACACCAGGTCGGCGAGTTCGATATGAATAAGGCGTTCTAAGATGAAGGTGAGGTGAGAGACCAAGCGGCAACTTCAGAAAAGAAAACCTAGTCGATGACACCAAGCAGCCCTCTCGCCCGTCTCTACGCGACCTTTCATCATGCTCCCTTCTTCTCGTGGATCTGGATAGTATCCTCGGAGGACTTGCTCTTTCGACCCACATTGCTTGGTCCACTGATCAATCCTCTTGATTAAGTCGTAGGATCTACCGACTTTCAACTTGATAGTCCTTGGGACGTCGGGATCTGAGCGTCATCAGCTAAACTGCTACATACCGCAGTAGTTTGTCCTAACCTCTAATCTCAAAGGTGTAGATATACCCAGGTTTGTCTGACGCCGATCTTGTCTTCTCCATTTCTGCTCGGAGAGATGCCTGGGTTGGTTTCTGTAAATACGCTGGTATCCAGTCTTTTGTCTTTGGGATCAGAGAAAGACTGGATTACTGGGAAATTTATTACCTTCAAATGAGACCCAATTTCCAGTCTTTTTAGCATAATAGCCAGTTGGTGAGAGAACCTCGTCTGTGTGTTGGTAGCAGAAACGGGGAACGGACTCCTCATCGCTGTTGCCGTTGTCACCCGCAAAGCTCATTTTGACTTGCCTTGTACATCTTTTTCCCGCTTTGGTGATACCAGCACATTGAACTTGGTTATGTTTGCTTGACGGTGTTGACGGTGTACTCGCTGAATGATTGTTTGTTGGGCTTGAGACTGAGTTAATGGTCGCACTGACTGCAGGGCATGAAGAACTTGAATATCGACGCGGGGGCTTCTTAGGAGTACAGGGGGGCAAGGGTGATGTAACGGGTTCATCGTACCCCGGGCGCGTCAGGTAGTTAGGATTCAAGGCCATCTGCATTGTCAACGACTGCTTCCCTTGTGGAGGCAGATGGGGCACTGGCATCGTTTGGGGGCCGGAAGACGAGTTCAATGTCGGTGTCGAAGCGCTTGCTAGGTTGAAACCTCCTATGAAGTCTGTCTTGACCCGACCAGCTGCTGGTGTTGTTGGACCAGAGACCGAGAGTCCATCGAAGATCGCAGATAGCTGGCCCACTGAGTCAGAAGGTGCTCCGGAAGTTGGCTTTGGAGGAGACGACTGTTTGTTCTACAGCCGTAAGACAAATTGCATAGGTTCAGATTGTATTGTTCTGCCTACATGAACGTCAAAGAATTTGTTGAAAAAAGATTCTGCCTTTTCCTTCAGGCCATGAGACTCAGGCATTCTAATGAGGATGGCAGATAGAGAGAATGACACCAAAAGAAAAAAAGTTGTTATTCAAGTTAAAGACAGTAAATGCCATTATATAATCAGATTTTTATTGTAGCTTCGTTCACACGAGGCCAAACAATGCACTTGTTCTTACTACGAGGTAAGTATCGACGATTTGGTATCTTCTGCGCAAGATGAAATGCACTGGGCTCTGAGACACATGTATCACTGCTGTCATGCACTATGCTCTTCAGAGCGGCGGCTTAGAAACCCGTTAACTGATCGTTTTTTCGAATTCTTAACCTTGATGTTCAATTTCTCATACTTCGTCTCCTATAACCAGGACCACTATCATGGAGAATGTTGATGGGATCGAGGAGACACGCGCATCGCTACAAACGATGACAAGAAGTATCTCATCAGTTCGACAGATAATCCGACAACTACGAGATGAGTAAGTTTTTTTCCAAGGGTATTTTCGCATTAACATATCCGACTCAGCCCTCAGACTCTCAATACCAAGGATGGGATATCATTACTGTCAATCAAGCACCATGTCATGTTATCCTATCTTCGCTCGCTTGTCCTTTTGTCAGCCCGCAGGATTCTCGGGCATAATATGGCCGAGCGGGAGAACCCGAAGCTTCCTTTCAGTAGCGTTGATCGTGACAGTCGCGGTTCAGGTGCAGGCGATCTAGTTGACATTATGATTGAAGGGCGTTGTATCCTTGAAAAAACCCGTGTTCTAGAAGGAAAGCTCAATTATCAGATTGAGAAGTTGGTACGCCTAGCGCGAGAGCCTGAAAAAAGTCAGGTGGCTGTGAATGGTAAGCTTTCTAGTTTTCTTTTGATCTATTCTTGTAAAGGCTGACTGGTGTTAGATCCTTTGGCATTCAGACCTAATCCACAAAATCTTGAAGCCAATCATGATGAAAGCGATTCTGAGGTTTCGTACGACAGGACCGATATCAAGCATCAGTCTGGTGATGGCATCTACCGTCCACCTCGTCTGGCCCCCGTTCCCTACACTGAGGATCCTAAATCCAAAGCTCGCAAAGAGCGTGTCCCTGTTCCAACAGCTTTAACTCATATAACAGCTGATCCATCTCGTCCTTATGTGGAGACAACATCTGGTCTGGGTGGCATTCCACAACTGGGTTCAAAGCGCGCCGCATATCTCAAGAAATTACAAGACTTTGAAGAGGAGAACTTTACTCGTGTCATCATGAAAAAGAGTGAAGCGAAACGTCGTTATCGTGAGGAAGCGGCTCTGGCTCTCGGTAGTGATCTTGCTGGATCTTACAATCCTCGTGCTCGAAGACGGGCAGGAGGATTAGAGGATGAATTTGGTGATGTTCTCCAGAGTGTGGGGAGGGACCATAGTGGAAATGATGGATATGAGGATCTTCGAAGGCAAGGAAAAAAGGCAGATGTACTCAGTAGGAGTAGAGATACTGCCTCAAAAAAGCGGACAGAACCTTCTGAGGATATCGAGGAGTCCCGAAGGATGGGAAAGCGCAGTAGATTCGAACTGGAGGCCAAACTTGCAAAAAGAAAAATGACTCGCAAACGGTAGTAGCAGCCCTCAAATTGAATCACACTTTGCTCATCATTTCCATAAGTGTCACAATGAGTGAAGGTAAAAATAGCTACAAATGTTTACCCCAAGATAGGAACAATACCTTGGCAGACAGGCGCCCCATGTATTGTGTATAAACCATGCAGTTTTGCAGGTCCCAGGATGTGATTGACAGCCGCTTCTCTCTCGCTTTATTATTACTTCAGCTGGTTTCTGTTCTACCCTCCCTGGCGGACGGTTTCATACAATTAACTCTTTCCTCGAGCACATATGGGTGGGTCACTTCTTTTTGTTAGACTCAGAACGACCTTCTTTTGTGAGCGTGCTTTTTTAGTCCTTCGACCATCTCAGTATTAATCTTTCCGTTCTCTGGCTCAGGTTGTATCAATTTCACCTGTTTTACCTTTATCGTCTTGTACTCTGTGGTCATTTTCTTACAATGGGACACAATGGACCAATCACAGCGTAAGTCTGTCGTTTTCCTGTAATATAGTCCTCAATCATCTTCTTGTCACAGGTGCATTGATCTCTGTTATGTCCATTGTCAATGTCATCACCCTATTTACTCTATTAATCCTGTGAGTCGTTTTGGAGAATCTGATCGTCAAGTCATATCTTATTGGTCAAGATTGTTGCTTGAATTTCGTGTTTGGCTCGATGTTGCAAGAATCTGTTTTCTCCTGATCATGCAAATAGGTACATACTAGATATCTTTCCATTAGGCGCTCAATTCATCGTTTCTCAGGAACAGCTGGTGCATTTGTGTACTGGAGACCGCTATTCCACTGCGAGAGGAAAGGTATGTTGATTGGTCGAGTGTGTTTTCTTCTGGCTGACATCGGTCTACCAAGCGGGTGATGAGCAGGGCATCTGTAACATAATTTCGTTCTTTGATCTTATCAGTATCTGGATTTCTCCAGTTCTCTGTATGTTCACCTCTCAGGGGGCGGTGCCATCGGACTTAAGACCTTGTCCCACGTAGTGATTCTTTATCTTACAGCTCTTGCAGCCAGAGCTTATCATTGCCGCCATCTCGTAGTTGACCCAACTATCGGCAACTCGCAACTGGTCATCGAGGAAACCACTGTGAACACAGGACATTTATACTTTCCAAGACCCTCGCCTTTGCCGATGAAGGACGCTTCTCGAACGCCTACGTCGCTGCCATTCCTTCGAGAAGACTATCGAAAACCAAGAGAAATATTGAATACTCAAGCTCACAGTGTTCCCAACTCCTCAAGATACCCTTCATCACCAGCGACCCCTTCTATTGATGTGAATCCTAGACGTTTATCGAAACGTCTGCCCTTGATCGATTATGTATGAGTACTTGTATGATACGCAAAATAAAATGCATCTCGCTGTAGTCACCTGATTAAATTTTTTTCAATACGTGATTTGATCTTAGCTGGAGGTTAATTCCCAAAGTGGAAACTGTTCTCATCTTTCTTTTAGCTTCTAGGATCAGGCACGTGGGCCAGTGCCAGCCTTACATTCGCTCGGGTGAACCAGCGGTCGACCTATGACTTGGGATTCAGTTGCTGCCAAGGTGTGTTGGCCTTGGATTCCGTTCGCCCAACTGATGCTCATGAGTCTTGCAGGCCCAACTTAGATCTGCTATTCAGCTACTGGGGCAACTACAGGCAAAAAAAGATGCCAATGCACGGATTATTCGCAAGGACATTGCAACTCTACTTGGAAAAGGAAACATAGCTCTAGCACGGTGCAAGGCACATAAATTAGTTCAAGATGACACCCTTGCCGACTTACTGGAAGTGTTGGAACAACAAATTGGGACTTTACTGGATCGATTCACAGAGTTGGAGAAACCGTGAGTTCACTTCAACTAGTTCGGATCAGGATATTCAAACAGAGTATTGTCAGATCATCGCCGAGTTCGGCTTTGGTCCAAGCCTCTTCTAGCATCGTTTTTGCTGCACCTCACCTGCAACTTCGAGGTCAGTCCTTGCCTCCTGAATAGGCTTGGTCGCGTTGACAATCGTTAGAATTGAACGTTGTCAGTGACATGATCGCCGATCGACTCGGCGAAGAAGTTGCAAGTTCGGCACGAGACAATAGATACGGCCATGTTTCGCCGGTAGTGCTTCAAGCTACATCAAGACAATTGCCCAGTTCCTACCATTTGGATGCCATCCTCGAAAAAATTGCTGATAGTCATGGTGTCCAATGGGCTCCGGGACCTCGGCGCCACGACCTGTGCGTCCAGATCACTAAGTTATCATGATCATGATCATGATCATCACGTTTTTCATAGAGCCAACCAACTATCTGAGGTGTTCAATCCTGCCACAGGTCCATCATTTGATATACCACAGCTGCGGGGCTTCTGCTGCCAAGGTATGATATATGCCTGGGTATAATCCAAGTGCTAACACAGTCAGGAATTCCTGATGAACCTACTTGGCTTCGTCCCAGAATCTGGAAGTAGGTTCGATTGCCATCATAATTTTCTGTACTTTATTACACTCGTAGGCTACTCATGAGTGCCACTCCGACCGATAAGGCTGCTTGGCAGAGAGAGAATGCGAAACAAAGAGATGCCTATTATGTCGATTGCCGATCCTTTGCTGATTTGTGTACAATGCTCACTTCTCTGACAGGATCTCATTAAACGGCTCTTGGAGCCATTTAGTCATCTTCCACCTCCTAGCACCCCTATTTCTGGCCTGGACGAGAAATTACTCGAAGTCTACAAGCACCTCGTACGGGTACCTGTCGGACTATTGAATCAGTTGGAATCTGAGCCCGAGGATTCAAGTCTTTGCCCCTTTAGTCAGAACTCGCCGGAAAACATTCGCATATCGTTTTCAAACTGTCTGGATACCCGTCTACAGTGTCTACTTCGCCTGGATCGCAGAGAAATCTTCGAGCCAATCACGCCTGAAGCAAATGCTGGAAACGACCTCGGCTCGACGCCCACGATATCACTCACGGAGCCCAATGCGCTCTACGACGAGAACAATGTTCCAAAGACTCTACTTTCTTCAAGAACTATCAGCCTTGGTGGCATAAGCCAGAGGCATGCCTCTGCGTTGCTTAGGCTACTATACGTACATGCATCACTGAATTCTGGAAACCTTTCACCCTACGTCTCCTCGCTGCTTGTCCCACTTTACACAGCATTGACGCAAGAGATTGAACAGGATGACTTAGCCCATGCCGAGGCAGATACGTTCTGGTTATTTGAAGCATTTATAGCTGAATTTGTGGAATTAGAGGACGAGGAGGTTTTAAATAGCTGGATACTACGTTTTGGACAACTCCTTGAACGGAAAGATCCCGAGCTATCAGAGCAGCTGGTTTGTAGTAGCCTCCGGATAGCTTATCTATGATGCTCACTTGCTGCTTTAGAATGCTGTCGGGCTGCATCCTGCATTGTCACATTTCTCTCAGTGAGTTGCTTGGTCTGCTTCTCTACTTCCTGCTGACCAGATACAGACGTTGGCTTTCGTCAATTTTGACACATACGTTACCTTTGTCTGCTGTGTATCCAGTTTGGGACATCATATTATCTTGCCCAGGTCGAGAACGTGGCAAACACCCCCGACTTGATAGCTTAGTGGAAATTTGTACGGCAATGGTGATTGCGGCAAAGCCGCTTATTTTTGAGTAGGTCTTCTGAAGACTTGCGTTATTTAACTAATTACCAACAAACAGAAAAGAGAAAACACAAGGCCTCTGGGGTCAAAAGTCCTTCAATCATTGGACACAACCTGACGAAGGCCTTCTTCAAGGGCTCGCTATTCTTCAATCATATCCAATTGACTCACTTGGCGGTATAGATACCATCCTCCAGCTGTCGGCAGATCTGACTGATAGCCAATTATCGATCTCAATCAGTGGAACTGAGAAAGGGGATCAGGCGGGTTTGGGAGCTCGTATCCGGGAGACGTTGTGGAAGGGATTCACGAATCAAGTCGATACTCTCGAGGACTCAGATGACGAGGATGGCTCTTCAAGCGAAGAGGAAGACGAAAATGACGGTGATGAAACTGAAACTCCGGGTCATGACCTGCAGCCTAGTAGCTTGACCTCACGGATTGCCAATTCCGTGTGGCGAGGGATAACGAACCAATCAGCCATGGAGACTTCCTCACCCCCTTCGCCAGCGGCACCCCGACAAGAAACACCTGACCTACTCCTAGATCTTAATACAAGCTCTACTCATGTGAAGCTATGGACCTATACTGACAAACTCAAAGATTCTGATACAATGGCCACGCTTGCCAAACTAAGTACAAATTGGCGGGCGAAAGCCATACTGAGTTCTTGGACTCGCCCTAAAGAGTCAGCATCTGCATCGGTGTCGTTCGTACCACTACCGCTACCATTGCCTCCACCGGAAGCTCAGAATACAACGATAAGCACAGTTCAAAAGCTCCAGCGGAAGTCATTGCCAATATACGATCATAATGGCGCTCTTTACTCTCCACCTCCCCGACCTTCGTTCTTCCGCAACCCCCGCGATAGTTTGGTGCCTTCGGCATCTATGCCGATGTTGTCTCCTGCGCCAGAGGTGTCACAACATAATGATGATGATTCACCATCTAGTGACAAATCAACCGGTTTGCTGGAAAAAACTCGCAACAGTCTACATTCGTCGTTGCAGTCCTTCACACGAACGCCATCACCAATGCCCTCACCTACCTTACCACAGTCTGGGCCACGACCTCTCATGCTCAATTCAGCGTGTCTGATTACCTCTCATAATAGTGGTAGATCACGAATTACACCATCAAGTCAGGATCCAACAGAGGATCAGACGGCTACCGCAAAGTTACACAGAGATTCGACGTCATCGGCGTCATCTCTGTCTCCCGATGCTCTATACCGAAAGTCATTTCGTTCCGAACATGATTCAGACACCAGTGCAAGCAGAGTTGTACCTCTTAATAGGAAATCCGTCTCTCCTATGGCCCCTAGGTCTAGACTTTACCGTTCTCGTCCTCCTTTCGTCACTTCTACAGTGTCTTCTGATCAAGCGGTACCAGAGACACCAGCTAAAGATGATAAATTTGATTGTCAAAGTGCTATTAGTCTTGTCTCGCCTAAGGAGGAAGAGATCACACCAGACGGCAAAGCTGAAGTGCCTATGCTCCCAAAACAGGCTTTACTTACACGTAGGACCTGTCGACGAAAACCCGAGCCTTACCCCTCTGGAGACGCATCGGATTCATCAGCTGGGGATATTACTTTACGAGCTACACGATTGAGGAGTAGGCGTCATACACCTCGGTTAAGCGATCTTCAAATCGAAAAGATGACAAGCTGTGAGGAAGTCAAACCGTTGGAGAGTCCTTCAAATCTTGTAGTCGTCGCGTGGCCAAATGAAGATCTCGATGTGGCTACAACTCCCAAGCCAGGATCCTTCGATTTATCCGATCCACCTGTTAGACTGAGAGAGGAACGGCCTAGGAAGATATCCAATAACGCTCGACCACGTAAAGTGTCCAATAGCAATCGAGAAAATGTGCGTCGGAGCCGGGCCGAAAGTGGCGGAGAAGACGGAGATGACGAGGGCTACGATGATCTCTTAAGTGCATATGAAAGTGAGGAGAGCACTTCGTTCGCGAGATAAGTAGTCATGGACGCGTTGCAGTCGTTCAAACTACCCGGTTGATTCCAAATAGATTATGTATGATACACTTCTTACCACTACTGACTTGTAATATCTGCCCGTCTATACTATTCTAATGCGCTGCTGTTTTGACATGGAAGCTGAATATGATCACACCGAAGCCGGTGATAATAAGCCATCTATGGTCCCATCGTATGAGCCGATGCAACTTTTTGATACTAGTTGATAATCTTGCGTGAGCTCAACAACACGTCCGACTATAACTAAAAAAAGTCCAGCTTGTGTGTCGGGACTACAATGCGCGCTACAGGGCTTCGGTGGTCGGCGCTCAGAAGCAGACATCATGAGAAATTGTGGAGCTGAAAATAGATAACAATGATCAATGAGCTGATCCTCCAAGCTTTTTGGGAACAGAACTTGATCGTCGGCTCACAATCCGGGTAATACTATGTTTCTCCACGTGTGGACAGTTCGGTTACACGTTTGGAGCACATGTAATACATTTAAAGCCGGTGAAAGCTCGAAGATTGACAACTTCAGCCGTTGACAATGCAAAGAAACCGCCAAAGGGTTGATATATTCTGGGACTTCAGTTGGCCTTTTTCTTCTTTGTTCCGGGATACATTCTGACGAGCGCCATCACTAGAGTCTGCAAGAGTCCTAGGTCAAGTTTCTGGATACTCGATAGCCAAGGAAATACGAGAGTTGGCTAATTCATATGGTCTCATCCGCTCGTTTCGGGTATACCTCGACATTGTCAAACAGCAGTGTCCCAATTTCCCCGTCTTGAAGAGAGAACTACATGCATCTGGTGTCTCTCTCGTGGATTGTCCTAGCATTTCAAAGGATGTGACTGACAAGGCTATCATCGGTGAGTTTTCTGTTCTCCCAAATATTGATGTATGGCCTCATCGTCAATCAAGTCGACATGTTAACTCTGGCTATGGACGAGGAACCACCTCACACAATTCTAGTTGCCACTGGAGACCAAGATCTCTCAAACGCCCTCGCTGTTCTCAGGCTTCGGGGTTTCAAGGTCATCCTGGTCTACCCAGCTGGCACACAGGAATGTCTATTAATGCAGTCAGATGAAAGTTTCAGCTGGCACAGTCAGGTCCTTGGTCTGACTTCGGACAGAATTGATTTGTCCCCATCTTCGCTGTCGTCCTCGCCTTTATCTTCGCCGTCTCCTTCCAGTCACTCAGAGATTTACTGTACAACAGCCTCATTTGTCAATGGAAATCACTCCTCTGCTGAAGCGTGTAGTATTCAAGCCGATAGCCATCTCAAATCCGCAACATCTCGATCTCATCCTAGGGATTTCCCACTTGACGTGTCTTCTGATATGGATACTAGGCTGCGCAGATCAAACGATGCAGCAGACTTGTCTCTCGCAGCTCTGCCTGCACCATCAGCCCCGCAATCACCCTCAATCTCAACTGGTCCCGTGCCACCGGGTACTACTAAATCTGGTGCAAAAGCGAGTACTATCTCGGGTGGAGGGTTTTTCCCTCCCCCACCTAGTTTTCCCTCGGAATCTGCAGGTGGCCCGAAGTCGCGTGATGATAAGATGACAGTCGTTTCTCCATCCCTTCTGGGAAACTTGACGATTTTTGATCAATCAGAACCCAAGCCAGAAACACCTGCAATGCCTGAGGCTACTGTAATACCAAATTCCATCCAACCTAAACAAGAGGTCACTGGGGCTTTAGCTACTGCGATTATCCCAACAGCTGAGCAAGCGCCTCTTTCTGCTACGCGGTCACCAGATACACCAGCGCCTGAATGTACAAAGATGACCACTCCTGCTCATGTTACCAACCACATTGAATCGTCCGCAGGTGGTGTACTGGGTGGTGTACTGACTTCTCTCTCTTCAACTCTTGGTGTGACTACAAATTGTCAGCCCACGGGTCCATCCAGCGCTCCAGTTCCTGCCTCAAATCCTGCTGTGCACAATCCCTCGGGGTCTGCACTATCGAGTGTAAAACCGCAAGCTGTCCCTCAATCTCATGCAGATCCTTCTGCAAAAGTGGTTCCTCAGAAGTTCGTTCCTCTGGTTCAAATTTTACGACAGTACGGTGGCACTGCTGGGGTCAGGCAGAGTCAAATCTCTAACGAAATCATTCAACTTTATCCGAGAGTTTATGTAGATGCTGGAGTTCAAAAGTGGAAGCGGTATGTGGTCAAGGCGGTAAATGCAGGCATAATTTCAAAAAATGGAGATCTCATCTCGCTGAGAAAGGAATGGGTGAACAGTAAAATCAGTCCATGATATGGTTTTTTGAATCGACTGTCTGACCTACCGTTGGTCGAGTAAACTGACCGGCAGTTAGTCAGTCCCCGTTAACAATTGTAACTAGGTCTGTCTCAATGGCAAATAAATAAGCTTTCAAAAAACTGAGTGTCAGCTGAATCTGACCAAAGTACCCTGAGTTTTGTTTCTTGCATAGTACATCACACATAAGTGTACACCTTGGAGTGCCGGATCTGGAGTGCCAGTCATATTGAAGGGTGTTGAGTTTAAGCGATGTAGGACAAAAGTGGAAACTCGTTGCAAACGCGCAACGAGTCTCATCTCTACCACTTGTATTTATACCTACCTACTATCGCAACATGATACATGAAACAGTCAGTAACTAAGAGATAAAACAAATTTATTTTCAGTGTGACGCTCGACATTCCAACAAAGGGACCCGTAACAGGCGGACCCGTGGTACTGGGGAAGTCAACGAGCGAAATACAAAAACGATGACTTCATACTGAACCTTGGTATGACTAATCATATCATTTTCTGTGGCTCCCATTAGGCGCACAGGTCTGTGCCGCTTAGTCATTCATCAATCATGGGATAAGTCTGGTTATTAGGCTAAATTCAATGCAAAACATTGAATCCACAAACAAATTTGACTCAAATAACACAACTATAGCCACAGCCTTCCCAGCCGACTGCCTCCCTCATGAGGGCTATTTTGAGTTGCAAGAGACCCTATACATGTCAATTAATGGGCTAAATCAAGAGGCTATGCATTTACAACTCAATATGAGAGAAAAATGGCTTCTTAACTGTTTACTATACATGCAATTGAAGCTGCCAGCCTCCCAATATACTAGACAAGCCCCTATGTGTAGAAAATGTTATGCAATTGGCCATAAGATGACTTGGAAGGCATGCCCTTGACATTATTATAGTTGGTATTTCGTTGGTGAATTAAACTGGAATTTGAATTTGTACTTATCCCATTACTAATGAATGACTAAGCGGCACAGACCTGTGCGCCTAGTGGGAGCCATTTTCTGTCCTTCTCTTACCATCAGTCTCATAGAGCCAATGCTTCTGGTCGAGAGAATGTACAATCCATCACGCAGCTCATACTTATGGTTGTGTCAAGTCTTAACTAGGGCATACTGCTTATGGTAAATTGCGACTGGTGTACAAACGGCATAACGGTACTGCAGACAAATGACACTACACCCGTACACAACGGTAACCTACTTCTTCCAGCGCACTCGGACTACTACAACCTTTTTGGTCGATAGGACGGTTTTTATCACCGGCGATCTTGCTTTCCTTCTGATATCGGGAAACCATTTCGCATACGTCATCTCGCCACTAATCATTCAGGTAATTTCCGTTTCTCCTTTAATTTTGCTCACATCACTTTTCAGTCCCAGGCAATAGTTGCCTGTGGCACAGGATCCTTTCTGGATTAACCGTAGACTCTACTCCCTGAGTCGGAAATTCCTTTTGCGGTGACTCACCCATCCTTCCATGTCAGAAACACTAGTGTCGTCGCTGCTGGATTGCAGAGCAAGAGAAAGAGCAAGACAGTACTGCCTCGACAAGATTACGAGCGGTGAAGCCTCGAATACTGATAACAACCAAGCTACTGCTGAAACCTCTTCATCCCTGTTCCTGCTCTCCAGCCTATCACGGAAAATAATCAACGAACCGAACAGCAAACTCTGTTGTCAATCTCAACGCCTTCTGTGCCTTGCGTTTTTGTCTGACTCGCAAACGTTAGGACTCTGATGTCCCTGCGCCAAACTCGTGAAGTGGACCATAACCATGATACCAAGCCAGAACTGAGAGATTGGGGCAATACATTGCCATGGAAGAAATGATAGGACCAGACAATCAGATCACAATACTGACTTAAGCTGTCAGTTTGATTGAAACGGGTGTCTGTCATGATCATTTATTTGTTACAAATTGCAGATGTAGACACCGAATGCAGCGTAGATATGCTCGGCACACGTACAACGCGTTTACCATCCACCGCTAACTGTTGTGCGGACAAGAACACGTGGCTCGAGCAATATCCTCGTATCCATCGCACTAATCACACTATTAAGTCACAAAATGTCGGAAGCTTCCAAGGCTTTGCCGACCTGACAGATTTTGGCGGCTTGTCTGGCACTGATCTCAACTTTAACTCTCCGAAATAGCAAGCATACTATGCCAGTCTTACTCGTAGTTGATATGTTAACTTTCACGGTTGACCATCTTCTTGATATAGTAACAGCGAATCTTTCTACGATTTGGCTGATGGCTCTTTCCAGAGAGGTCTGTCTTGTTTACATCTTGTTTGAGCTCCCGTATCAATAACGACGCTTTCACGTATCGGCTGGGATGGAATCACACCCTATCTGATAACTCAACTACAGTTGAACATGAACATCACCTTTCTTGTTTACAAGTCTTGATGTCCTTGCCCATCTGTGGGAAATCATTGATAACCGGAATGACCGCAACAGTCTTTTAGGAGTTTCTATAGAATGGGATGGAGAGAAGCACCTAACCACCGATTTCCGGGATACCTGTCTATATTTCTTCAGTCTCTCCTTCCGTTTTACTTGTGCCCTGCGCATATACGGCACATTAATGCCTGCCAGAGTCCATTGAGGATTGAAATAGAAACTGGGACAAAGAGATTTAGTTAAGTTGCGTCTCCGGTCCTGTGTTCCGCCGACA
>Ga0153993_100056_pt1 | contig 34074 bp, 24 predicted proteins | sample TSNC077MetaG_FD_104706 | JGI IMG/M metagenome (GOLD analysis project Ga0153993, IMG submission 104706) | Attine ant fungus gardens microbial communities from North Carolina, USA - TSNC077 MetaG | ecosystem: Host-associated > Fungi > Mycelium > Unclassified | place: USA: North Carolina, Lumber...
CGTCCGTCATCCTGCTCACCCGCTACGTGCGCCTCCCGCACGGCCGCACCGTGCCGGTCAGCCGCCGCGGCGTGCTCCGCCGCGACCTGCACCGCTGCGGCTATTGCGGCAAGGCCGCCACCACCATCGACCATGTGCTGCCTCGCTCCCGCGGCGGCCGCGACAGCTGGGAGAACCTCGTCGCCTGCTGCCTGCGCTGCAACAACCTCAAGAGCGACCGCACCCCCGCCGAGATGGGCTGGACCCTCAACATCACCCCCCGCGCCCCACGCGACGCCTCGTGGGTCGTGCGCGGCTCGGAAGCACCCCTCCCCGACTGGCAGGACTACCTGGCGCCGGCGGCATGACAGGTTTTCGTTTTCGCTAGACTCGATGGGCTGGCCTCTGTAGCTCAATGGAAGAGCTGCTCCGTCCTAAGGAGAAGGTTGGGGGTTCGAGTCCCTCCAGGGGCACTCCGCTTGTAGAAATAAATCCCCGGTCAGACGTATTTTTGGCCGAACGCAAAGCGCTCCACTTGACAGTTTTGCCCACAATTTGCCCACACAACCGCCTCCGTCTCGTATCTGCTCGAATCTCATCGAAGCTAAATGCGTCTTCCAACGAGGCCTTCGATCGTTCGACAGTGAAGCCGCCCGCTCGCCAGGATGCAGGAATGGCAACCCCAGAAGGCCCTTCTGAAGGCTTTGGCCCGGATTGGGAGGGACGCCGGGTCGATCGCTTGCCTGCACAAGACCGGTCCCCTCTCCGTTTAGGAAAGCGGCGCGAGTTAGCGGTGCAGACGTCAGGGCATGTCGATGCGCACTCGCGGAGATCTTGCTTGAGGAGTCCGCGACGTCGACGCTAAGCGTGCTGGCACGCGACCGTTAGCGCTCGAGTAGTGCCTTCAACCGTTTCGAAAGCCCGATACCTTGGCATGAGCGAGGAGCTTCTTACCGGGATCGCGGTCCGTCACTGTGACGTTGGACGAGTAGTACGACCGTTCAAAATCGAAGAGCAGCACATCCTCATCGGCGAAGGGACGGCTCGATGTCTCTTTAGGCGTTTCCCAGTAGCTGGGATTCATGATCTCGCTCCATGACAATACTTCGACAGTGAGAGTTCCGTTTTCTCTCCAGTAAGTAGCGGATCTCGTTGCGCTCTGTCTCCACGTATCGGGGTGTCTTGTCGATGTGTCTCCAGAAGCGTGAGTCCAGCACCCAATGCGGAGCCAACGGATCCCGATCGCCAAGTTCGCTGGCCACTCTGGCGGCGTAAGCGTTCAGCCGCTCCCAATCGATCGACGTGCTCTGGTATTTCTCGCGGATTAGTGCCCAGTCGGCCATGTGCAGGTGTCCTCTCGGGGCACGATGTGCCTATTTCGCGTCGAGTAGTTTCTTCAATGCGAGGGACAGGCCCACCCCGGGGGCGTGAGCCCGTCGGCGCCCTGCGTGCAACTCGCCCCACCAATGCACGTCACCACCCCGATCGTGGTGCTCGTAGTAGGGATGGTCGTGATCTAATTCCAGAACCATCTCTGCGGTCATCGGCCCTTCGGACGCGCCGTAGTCGAATTGCCCCGCCATGTTCTCGTACTTGGTGAATTCATCCCAGAGCCGGACGTGGTGCAGGGATCCATCAGGCAGCAGCGCCCAAATTCTCTCCTCGTGATACTCCTGCACCTTGCGCGGATGGTTTGTTTCTTCCTGGCTTCCCATTAGGCGCAACAGTTGCCAATGCTCCCCGAGGAGCTCGACACGGGACGTCTTCATCTCGGACTCGAAGTAAGTCTCCGTGCCGCCGAACCAACCTTTCTTGCGTTCCCGCCGCACGTGCACGTTTTGATGCCGCTGCTGCATGATCGGCGCGGATAGCTCAACCTTTGTGCTGCGTGCAACCTTCCCCGCGTACGCGCGCAGCCGGCCCATGTCCAAGCGGCTCGGGTCGTAACCTGTTTCCATCCGTCCCTCCGTGCGCATGGAGCTGTCGAACTTCCGCTTCCCCGTGAAGCGCCGTCGTCTCGTCGGGTGGTAGCACTCTTTCACAGTTCCGCCGGAAGCTCTACAAATTGTGAGGATTACTCGGGACGAGGGGTCCCTGACGACATCTGCCGTAGGGCCGCCGATGCAGTCGTAGACGTTGTTCGCCTTGTCAACCGGCGAGTTCACGCTTTCGCCGTTGAACATCTCCCAGTGACCCGAGATGCTGCGTCTCTATGAGTGGCATGCGCCAAGGCAAGATGCCCGTTGGTTATGGCATACTCGGAAGGTTCGCGAGGCCCGGCCGATGCGTTCAGCTGCCCAAGAAATCGACGTTCAGCTCGCAGCTCTTGAGGACGGCGCAAGCCACGGCGAGATCGTTGTCGTCTGCCGTTTTTCGTTGCTTTGCGGTTGGCATGTATCGCCCGAGGATTCGGGATCGGAACGCAACCTTGCCCAGCTGTCGCCACGGGTGCGGAGTCGCGGGGACCAGTTCAACCCCGCCGCGCGTGAAGGGCTCCGAAGCGTGCAGGCTGCTCATGCGCCAATAGTTGCGCGCACCTATTCCAAGCCGCCGAATTCGCATTCCCCACCGGTAGCCCCTGTGTGCCGAACTAACCAGAATGAATGGGTCCAGCCTGGCAGAAAGAACGATTACGGTCGGGTGCGTCTGACCGTGAAGATCCCGCTCGTCGACCACTCGTGTGTCGATAAGTTGTCCGATGTTGTTCAACCTGTTGACCAGGTGCACTGCGGCCTCGAAAGCGCTTGGGGGAAGCGATTGAGCGTGCGTGAGGAACATCTCGACCTGCTCGGCGGTGGACTGGGCAGTGGGAAGGGGAAAGGCCGCTTGCACCACTTTGGCGCACGCCTGGTACTGGTCGTCGCGCAATTCTTCGATCACGCGCATGAGTGAACGCGCTCTTTGCTGTCGACCGAGACTAACCAATTGGGGGATACCGAAGATTGCGAGCAGCAGCCCGCCGAGGCCGGCTGCCACACTGCCCCACATGCTCAGTTGGCCAGTCCAATCACTCATTTCAGGCTCCGTTCGTTTGCACCATAGAAGGACAGAAGGCTATTAGTTGAGCGATTGTCATGTCTAGCGAAATTACCCAGCGGGCATTCGCGCGGCTCCGCGGCCGTGCGCACGCGCTCCAGCCGGCTCGAATCCGACCCTGGAGGTCGACCGGAAAAGCCACTAGTATGCTGAGAAATTCTCATCAAAGGAGACGCACGTGACCTCAGACGTTCCCCCCAACCTCGTTGGAACGCCCCCGTACTCGGAGGTTCGGCACGCAGAAGAACAGGCGAAATCGCGTCAGAAGGAAGAAGACGAGCGAAGGAAGTCCATCGACGCCGAGACACGCAGAAAGAATCTGGAGACGAAACAGAACAGCTGATTGCCTTAGGTGTGAGTGGTGAATATGAGGACTCGGCGATCATGGTGCTTCACTCGTTGACCTCCTACGACGACTCAAAGCTGGACCCGGAGGCGATTTACCGGTATGCGCGCAAAGTCGCGCGCCAGGCAGCAGCAGCCGGCTTGACATTCTTGCCCAATAGCCCAGACGACCCAGTTTGGCTGGTCGCAGCGGCACCGGCGGAGGCGTCCCGCTCGGTCGTCCAGCTAGGGAACAAGCAATATATTGAACTCGGTCATGAGGGCGTGATCATTTGCCTTCGGCCAGACGGCGCGCTGGTGAAGGACACTTATAGCTACGGAAAATCCTGGCCGGTATCCGAACCCGAGACGTTCAACGAAGACAAGGTTCACCCGCTGAACGCTAGCAACTTCGATTTCCGTCCTTTGGAGCTCAGGATGCTGACTTATCTCGATGTCGGCCGAGATCGCTGGCATGACGTGCCCGTGCCGAGATATAGCTCTGCTTTGAAGCGGGAAGAGTTGAACTCGCGACGCAATGTCATAGTGCACGCCAAGGGCGTGGGTCTGTCCCGGGCGCTCAGAGACCTATACCTTCGCGCCGGCGGCGTGCCGAGTGGTCGGTGACCCGAGCAGAGCCAATACAGGACGACGACCGAACTGGCGACGCACACGATTTGATCGCCGCCGTTGTTTCGAGCGTGGTGCGTCGCGGACAGAAGACAACGAACGCACCCTTGGGCTGCTGCTTAATTCGCCCAAAGGGCACCCTTGCTCTCTTCTAGCACCCGCTGATTTGAGTCGATCTGCGACCGACCCGAGATCGTCCTCGAAGAGATCGGCGTAGGTGTCCAATGTCATCGCAGCCGACTTGTGCCCCAGCATGCGCTGAAGGGCTTTGACGTTCGCTCCGGCACTCACGGCGAGGCTCGCGGCCGTGTGCTTGAGGTCGTGTGGGGTGATGTGTTCGAGACCGGCATCGCGTAGCGCGGTCAACCACCAGGATTGACGGTTCCAGGCGGTATCTGGTCGAGCAAGATAGCCGCCGGCGCGGGCGGGGAACACGAGCTCGGTCGCCCTCTTCCCAGCGATGAGCGCCTTGAGGCGAGGGGCTAGAAACGCAGGGAATGGTACCGAACGGGCCTCCCAACTCTTCGGAGGCCCGACGTGGATGAGCCCATCAACTTCCGTCGCGGTCTGGTGGACGGCCAAACGGCAACGGTCAAGGTCGATGTCGTTCACGGTGAGCGCGACAGCTTCGCCCCACCGGATGCCGGTGTATGCGAGCGTCAACACGAGGACGCTGCGCTTGTCATCGGGCAACGCTCGTGCGAAGCGGAAGACCTCCTCGTTGGTCAAATACCGGCGACGCTTTTTAGTTCCCTTGCGTGGGAGGTTGCTCGCACCCCGAGCCGGGTTCGCCGGAATTCTGCCATCGCGTACCGCGACGTCGAGGATCCCGGCGAGGATCCCTACCGCGCGGAGGACGACTCCGGCTGATCGTGGCTTGCCGCCGTTGCCCACGCGGACCCGCACCGTGACAGCTTTGCCCTGGCAGCTATCGGATCCACTTCTCTACCGCGGAGGGGCGGATCGCACCGATCGGTGTCGCGGCCCACCGCGGCTCGACGTACACGCGCCAGGCGATACGGATGGGGGAGAAGCTGGAGGGTTTGAGGGCTTGCTCCTTGTTGGCGAGCCATTCCGCGGCGAGCTCGCCGACAGTGATCTTGGATTGAGACGCCTCGAAGTAGGTCCCCTTCATCATCGCTACTTCGACCGTCGCGTTGTAAAGCTCAGCTTCCCGCTTGGTGCGAAACCCGCGCTTCTCGCGTTGCTGATGTTCGGGGTCGCGCCAGCGCACGCGATAGCGCCGGCCTTTGGCCGATTCGTAAGCGTCGATGCTTCCCACTTCCAGAACCTAACTCTTGCCACCGACGGGGCGCTGCCGGGCTACGGAGCACGATCGAGCTGCCCGGTCATCTGAGGATGGGTGCACTCTGGATCTGTGAGAGAAACACCTGAACCGAGACCGTGGGGAACCTCGGACGATGAAGCTATCGAGCTCTGTAGGGAGTGGATGCATTACCTCGGCGCCGCCGACGCAGTCGTGCAACGGGTGAAGCGCGCCAAATCTGCGACCTGTATGGGTCTCGCTATCTTGGCTGGGTCGAGAACAAGACGGGAAACTTGGAGATCGACCAGGTTGAGCACGCGGCTGCGGTTGTCGCTGCTGACGGGCGTCGAGCGTTGATCTTCGCTCGTCGTGGCGTGAGTCCCGCTGCACGGGTGAGGGCCGACGAGTTTGGAATCGCGATCTTCGGGTTCGATCCGCAGGGTGGAACTCTGGATGGCGTCAATTTGGTTGGCCGCGAGCTGTTCGCGACGGCGCAAGCCCGGCAGGACTAGCGGCTTGATCACTTGAGGCCGACCGACGTGAGTTCACGATCGGGTGAACTGACGATCGGTCCGGGCGAGGCTTGGGCAGCCCGCCGCAGTTCGGTCTGGGCTGCCACTCGCGACTTCTCCATCGTCTCTTCGAGCGTCTGGCGTTGCATCATTTCGACCAACTGGGCCTTCGCGGAGTCCGTTGTCGGAGCCACCAGCACCGCGGCGTTGTGCTGCTTCCCCCGAGTGAGACCGACGTAAAGGCCCGCGGCGTCAACTCCCGGTCCGACAAGGGCGCGGTCGGTTGTCTCGCCTTGAACGCCGTAGACCGTTGTCGCGTAGGCGATGTGGATATGCGATGCAGCGTAGTCGAGGCTGACTTTCCTCAGATCGGTCGTGTCGGTGCTCGCGGCCAAGATCGCGTGGTCGTTGCCAATGCTCTTCACTACCCAGTTCTGGCGATTCTGGACATCCGTAGCAGCGTCGTTACGGCGGGTCTGGACGACGTCACCGACAAAGATCGCCTGACCCGCTTGTCCGGAAAGTGCGCAACTTGGGCGGAGATCCCCGGATTCGATTCGCCGGCGTTGGATCGCCTCGTTGATCTCCTGCGCTTCGGCATGGGTTGCCGTAATCAGTGAGATCGTCTCGCGGCTGCGGGTGGAGTCGAACCATCCGTCGACCATTGCTTCGCGAGCAGCGACGTCGCTATCGGTCAGCACGACATGACCAGTTCGGATGAGGTCGTTAGCGACCGCGCCCATCGAATCCTTGCCTCGAGGGTCGCGGAGACGAAGCGCAAGGTCCGCCCAGGCCGGGTCGTTGAAGCGGTGTGTAGTCGCGAGCTCCACCCGGTCTGGCGTGCGGCGCCAGAAGAGCGCCATGGCGCCCGAATGGCCGACCGGCAGAGCTTGTTGCTGGTCGCCCACGAGCGCGATACCCGCGCCCGTGGTGTGCGCGACATCGAGGAGCGCGGACGCTGCCTCAAGGTCCAGCATTCCGGCTTCGTCAACGACGATGCGATCTCCACTGCTGATGCTGATTCGAGGGCCGCTGTACGCATCGCCCGAAGCCGGGTCAGCCTCGCCGATCGAGAGCTGCCGCCACTCGGTTGCGCCGGAAACGGTTCTCGCCCAGCGCCATCCGTATTCGTATAGAAGTTGGTGGAGGGATGACGACGAACTCATCGTTTCGCGTCCGGCGACAGTGGAAGCCTTCTTGGTTGGGGCGACGATGATCATCTTGTGACCGCGGCGCCGCAGAGCTGCCCCAGCCACCTTGAGCATCGTGGTCTTTCCTGTGTCGGCTGGAACAGAGACGAGAACGGTGCGCGAGGTGCCACCGATGGCCGCAGCGCCATCGAGCTGCCCGTCGTCCAGGGTTCGCTCGGGTTCGATTACGTGGCCGATCGCGGCGACCTCGCCTGCGTCGAGGATCTGTCCCGGCGTGGAAAACGCGTCGACCTTCTGGGCGACGGTGGCCTTCAGCGTGGCCGTGGAGACCGCCATGAGGTGCTTCACGTGCTTCGGGACGTCCGACTCGGAGATCAGGGTCACCGTGTGTGAGCGCGCCACGACTTTGTCCGCGAGCCGTGCGAGTTCGTCCCGGTCGGCGACAACGCCTGTCGCGGCGATCGCGCGGAGCGCGCCGGCCCGCACATCCATCACGCTGAAGCGGCCACCGCTGCCGGTCGAGCGAGCGTCCGCGTCGACAACGGCCTTGGCTGCCAGCAACTCGAGGTCGAGATCCTCGACGGCGACAGAGGGCATCGGCGCGGGAGAACGCGGCATGCCAAGCGTCGGGTCGGCGGTATGTAGTTCTTGACGGACGAGCGCAGCCCAGTCGTCTTCGTTCAGCTCGCCTGGTTTGTTGGGGCGGCCGACGACCCACGCCCAGTGGTCGATCTGACTGAGCACATCGTGGGAGGGTTCTTGGCCGGGGTGCTGTTCCTTCCACCAGGCGTTGCGGGCGATCTTGTTGGCTTCGATCTGCGCAGATCGTTTCGACAACGGCCGCACCAGGTGCTGCAGTTGGGTAATCTCCCCGTCGTCGTTGAGGGTGAACCCTTTGGCGGCGAGAGCCCGGATCCAAGCAGGGTCGGTGCGGGAGGCGAGGTCGCCTTCGGCGTTGATCACGTTCTGGAACCGCAACGCCACCCGGGTGTCGATGTTGGACCATTTGCCGTCTACGCCTTGGGCTTTGACGTTCAGCCAGAGGTGGCGGTGCTTATGCGGGTCCAGGGAGCGGGAGCGTTCGTGCCGGAGTTCGACCACCTCGATCCGGGCCAGGTCTTCGCGGATGGCGCCGCCTTTACCGCGGCGGGCGTTGAGCTCGCTCTGCCAGAGCTTGATGATCCGGTCCCGGAGCCGGTCTTGCAGGTCTTCGTACGCGGCGGCGAGGTCGGAGTCGAGCATGGCGGCGATCGAGAACGACTTCGGAGCGTTGATCGTCGCATCCAGAATCAGATCAGCCACAGGCGACTCGAGATCACGGCCGCGACGCTCACCGGTGAGCGGGTCGAGGCCGTCGACCCAGTCTTTGAGCTGCTCTCGGGTGAGGAGGTCGTCGCGGATGGCCCCGTTCTCGACGATGTACCGGGTCATCACTGCGTCTGCGTAACCGGCGGCGGCGATAACCCCGTCAGCGGTCTTCGCGGTGAGGGTGGCATCACAGACGCCGCTGAAGGCGTAGTTGACCGCTTGCTTGACCCCGTGGGACTGCTGTCCCCGCTTCCACCTGGCTACTCCACCTCGCACCTGCACTCACCTCCCAAGCAACCTGCATCGGCTTCCGAAAACTGGACGGTCTTGTCCTTGATTCGAAAACTTCCTCTACTTACTACTTCCGGTTCGCCGGGCATTTTGGCGCGCACTTGGCGCGCGCTGCTGCATTTCCCCGAAGCTGCTCCCTCCCTGAACGGCGACGACCGGGCGCATCCGGTACGCCAACGACCGCCCAGCCGAGCTGCGCCGCGGCGCTGCCTCCGAAACGAATGCCCTCATACCTACACGTTGTGTTTCCGAGCCGGTTTTGACGCGCAAGACCGAAATTCGTTGGGTCCAGCCCCAAGCTGAGACCTTTGCCAGATGATGCCGAGGGCTAAGCCGGTTCCCTTTGGGGCCGCGGATGCGCGGCGAGCCGGGCCAGATTGACGAAGGGCACGCATGCTGTCTCTGCGGTGAGCGCCGCGAGCCACCCGATTGGGGTGCGCGGGTCGGCGGCGATCGCCCACCCATCCGTCGCGTACTCGCTGAGGGTCTGCACGCATTCCATCTTCTCTGCGGGAGTCGGGTTGGAGGACCCTTCTACTCCCAGGAGCCCGCCTTGCAGTTCTGGAGCCATGTTTGCGCTGTCGATGATGAATACCCGCATCTCACTCATCCCCTCCGGGGTCGATCGTTTTGAGTGCCTTTCCGGCGGGTGATCGAGAGCGAGTGGGAGGTGCGCAGTGCCGGGACCGTGGAGTACCGGGGGAGCGCAGCGGAGGAGGATACGCCGCGAAAGCCCGGCACGAAGCACCGGGAGCGAGCTACGATCGGGCGACGGAAAGACACGTAGGCGATTCGACAGCTGGATGCGAGGCCAGGAGCGGTCCGTTGGATAGTGTTTTGAGAATCGAGTTATGGGGGCAGGTTGGATTCGAACGCGCTGTTGTATGTCGTGACCATCGCGGGCGGCGTAGTTGGCGTGATCTTCGCGGGATGGTCGCTGACATCGACATTGCGAAGAGCGTCCTCGCGCGAAGAAACGTACGTTCGCGATCGGCTTGTTGCGAGCCAAGCTGAGGCACTCAAGCGCCAACAAGAAAGAGTCCGAGAACTAAAGGAACTACTTGCTGCTCAAGGTGCTGCTGACCGCAAATTGGGTGAATCGCAGAACGAATCCGACAAGACCGTCCCGCCAGCATCCCGGGCGGATTCGAGCATCAATTCCGCTGAGCAGTCATCTGTCTACAGTCTTGTAAGACTCGCTGCCGCCAGCGAGTCTCTCTCCGACGGCGATGGCTCTGATTCTTGGGCGCTCCTGAACGAATACTACGTTCAAGGACTTTCTCAATCCAGAGTCAGCTTCAGGGCCAGTCTTGTAGCAGCTATCGCCGGGTTCGTGCTGATTATCGGGGCGGTTGTCGCATCATTGCTCAAGCTCGCCGCTATCGATTCCGTTGCTGTGGGTCTAATCGCGGGCACAATTACCGAGGCAGTCGCGGCTCTGTTCTTCGTGCAGAGCAACAAATCCAGGTCCCTAATGCAGGACATGCATTCCCGGCTCCGGAAGGACGAGCGCGCGAACCGTCAGTACTTCAAGGCGCTGGAGCTGGTCACCGAGATTAGAGACCAAGACAAGCAGGATGAGCTGAAAGCGCTATTCGCCCAGCACTTCGTGCGCCTCGAACCTTCTCGGTCAAAGCAGTCGGCTGCCGACCTCACAACGTAGGACTGCCCACGTGCGCCGGTTCGTGCCGGGGCGGCCGGGAATAGGGGATGCTCGAAGTAAGCAGCGGATTGGCGGGTCCACTGGGTGGGTTGTGAACGTAGTTGGTCCCTTCGAGAGGGGCCAATTCACTTAAGTGCCTACGTGCATTCGCACTTCTCTCGTGGATTCCGTCTTTGATCGCTGCCTTCACTTCTTTGATCGCTGCCTTCACTTCTCGTGGCTACTATCGTGGGTTCCTTCTTCTCCTCGTCGCTTCCCTTCTTCATCGTCCCCGTCCTGGTCTCCCACACCTGTCTTACTTGGGGTCTCCGTCCGCTACCTCTCATGCGGTGGATACGGGGCGACGCCGGCGGCTTATCGATCCGCCCGGTAACCTGCGTCAGCTCTGGAGTCGGATAGTCCAACACCCAGGTGTGGCGAATGTTGCGCAGTCTCTTAGCTGAATCGTGCGTGGTGTGCGACCGTCGACGAGGCATGGTGCAAAACTTGCCGAAACGAGGTGGGCCGAGGGTGCACGATGCCGAAAAATATGTACCCGGCGGATGGCCGACACAGTCCTTTCACAAGTGACTGCTTGTCCTCGACGAGCATCGATCTGACGACTGCCGCGACGGCATTGCGAGACGAACGGCGCTCGGTTGCAGAAACAACATGACGATCTGGACGATAGGTATCGATGACGACGGAAGATGCGCTCCGTAACTGGAGGTTCGGCCAGACGCAGGCGGAGCGATTAGCTGCAGGAATCTTGTCGATAGAGGGGTTTCGTTCGGTTGACCCTCAGCACCCTTTGGGTGGTCCCGACGGGATAAAGGACGTGATTTGCAAGCGCGGTATCGTGCGCTTCGTTGCGGCTGTGTATTTCCCACCGACGGGCTCGTCCTTCTCGGACATCAAGAAAAAGTTTCAGAGTGATCTTCTGGGCGTCACGTCAAACGCAGTCAACGGCTTCGTGTTCATCGTCAATCAGCCGGTGAGCCTTGCTCAGAGAACAGAACTCAGGACCCTCTGTGAGGGCGTTGCTGAGGCCGTTGAGATCTACCACCTCGAACGCATTCGGGCAGTCCTGGACGCGCCGAACGGTTGCGGATTGCGACTCGAGTACCTGCGTATTCCCATGACGCCCGAAGAGCAGATCGCATATTGGAGCAGTGCAAATCTTGACGTCGGGGGACGACTTGATCGGATTGAGCAGCTTCAATTACGAACGCTGCACCAACTCGAAGCCGGAAACGAAGCGTTGCTCAGTCGTACGACAGCAATCGAACTCAACTTGACCTCTCGTCCCTCCTCGACTTCTGTTCCAAACAACAACTCGCTCTCGGCGATGCTGGCCGGGCAGGCCACCTCGAACATCGCTGTCCCGCACTTGCTTTGGCTGCACCGGATCGTCATGGGCGCTGAGCATGATCTACCAGGCTCACTGCTCGGTGTGCTCCGGACAATCAACGTAACGGTGGAGTCGCACGTGCCCGGCTCGCCGATATTCGTTCCGCCAGCACCGGAAGAGCTTCCCGGATTGCTGAGCGACTGGTGCGCGAGCTGGCGAGATCACTATGACGAAATCTCGCTCCAGGACCCGGATAGGAAGCTGGATCGGATCTGTCAGGCGTATTACGACTTTATGCGTATTCATCCATTCACCGATGGAAACGGAAGAATGGGGAGGGCGCTTCTCGACCAAATGCTAAGAGAGCTATTGGGAAGAACTCTCGCTCCAAGCTTCATGAAGGCGAGGTTGGAACTTCAGCAGGCGTTGGACGAATCAAATCAAGAAGATTTTTGCTCCCTCAGGCGCATCGTTGAGGCATCGCTGTTGTAGTGGATTGGTGAGTTGAGTCGCGAGATCCGGACGGCTATATGGACTCGCGCGGTCGAGGCTAACGCTACTGTTGCGTTCGTGAAGGTCGAATGGCTGCACGAGTTCGTGATACCGCTTGTGGTGGCGATAGTCGGGGGGACGGCAAGCGCGCTCATAGCTGCGGCGCTGCTAGCTCGCGCTTCGCAAGGGTCAGTCGCGCCTACCAAGACTACAAGCGCTAGCGCTAATCAAAAGGGTCTTTGGGGCCGGTTACGCGGTCGCCACGGGGCCATAGCGATTGTGGTGGCGGCTGCTCTCGTTGTGGGTCTCGGGGGATACTATCTGACGGCGACATCGCCGAAGGGCCCTTCCACGCCGGCTCCTAAGCCTTCCGCGTCGCCGGTTGCAGATCCCGACGGTGTCGACCAGTCAATCGCGAAGGCAATACCGGGCCCGGCATCGCGCGAGATAGTTTCGGCTGCCGCTCGAGGTTCAAGGATCACATTCAACTCAATGATGAATAACCCGGCGGAAGGCGACGAGCGACGATTCTTAAGGTCAAGGACTCGACTGCTCCTGATAGCACCTTGAGCGACCAACTCACGATCGAACCGGGAAAGGTCCATACCGCTCGCATCTACTTTCATAACGACGCCGCTCCGACCGCGACCGGATCGATCGCTACCGGCGTGCGCCTAAATGTACAAATGGTTGATGTCATGACTGGATCCACTGCGCCCTTCGCGACGCTGACGTCAGACAATGCTCAACCTCGAGCCGTGTGGGATGGCGTGACATTAATCGGTGCAAGCTCGTCAAGCCAGGCTGCACTTAGGTACGTGTCTGACTCAGCGAAACTTCATGTCGGAGGGTCTGCTGACGGGACCCAACTCGATGGGAACGACCTGTTTTCTAGCCGCGGTGTCACTCTCGGCTGCGACCATGTCGACGGTGCAATTCCGTCCGGCGACCGCTGCGCCGGATTTGTCACTTTCGAGTTCCGGGTGGACCAGCCGGATTTCGTTGTGACGGCTCTAGCAAAGATAGAGGACAGCGACTCGCCTTTCAGCGACCACGTCACCGTTCACGTTGGCGATGTTGTTGAAGTCCGACTTATGTTTCAGAACACCGGTACGAGCCAGTTCGACAACGTCATTTTGTGCGCAATCTTGCCCGCGAGCATGACATACGTAGATGGCTCGTCTGAGAGAGCCAACTCACTTACCAACGGCGAGTACACCCCGCTGCGAGATGGGATAGCCGATAGAGGAATTAACGAGGGAAGCTTTCAACCAATGGGCAACGTTTTCGTTAAGTTCGACGTGACGATTCAGGGAGACGCGATCACTTCATCGACCTGGTTATCAGTGCCATCCTTTGCGCGCGCGACCACAAGCGCAGGCTATAAGGAAGCGCCCATGACGTTCGCGCTATTGGGCTAGTGCCGACGGAAATAAGGCCTGATTCCACGAGATTCACAAATCGTCGAGCGACCTGACATACTGTCGAATCGATCTAACGTAATCGAAGAAGGCCCGCAGGGATCGCATCATCACCGTCGACGGTCGCTGGGAGGCTCAGGTGACAACCCTCTCGCGAAGTTCCATTCGATAGCGCGGGGTTAACTGTGAATCAGCCGGAAGCCGCGCTCCGCCCCCCGTTCGAGCTAGTTGAGCCCTCACCCGGTGCTGGGCTGTCGCGCCGCCGCTAGCCCCAGACGCTTCGCCGTCGAGACGGGCTCGGAAATCACGGTATGTCGGAGGTCGCCGCTGCTTAGTCCGCCCTTACTTTCCATACCTCGGTGGCGAGTTCCACGAGGCGACGTTGCCGGTCCGTAACACTGTCCGCGTTCCAGTCCTGATAGGCGCTCAGATTCTGGTTGATCATCGTGACCGAGGTGTTCGCGCCGACATCCGCCTTACCTGCGATGCTCCTCGTCAGGTAATGCGAGCTTTTACCGTATTCGATCACTTTCACGTCAAAGGCGTGGTTGCTTGCGAGGATATTGAGTGGCTTTTCGAGAAGGGTTAGGTTTCCAAGCCTCAGCATGAATTCCTCGTAGTCTGATTCTGGGTTCGCGGCTGCCCACGCGTCGCGCGCGCCCGGCGCGGGGTTCTCCGGCAAGATGTGCTCGACTTCTAGATTCTTGTAGGGCGTCAGGTCCTGCACTCCTTTGAAGGAGCTGCCGGTGTACGCGCGGTCGACGTATTCGGTGAGACGGGATAGCAGGTACACGGTTCGGTACTGCTGCATGGAAGCCGTGCTATATCGCATGAGTGCGTCGCCGAGTTCCCGGCGCTTGGCGTCAACTCCGGCCTGGAAGCGGGTCCGGATGAACTCGTTCAATTGATGAACTTGTTCAGCGGATTCCTCGATTTCGCAAATTAGGCGAAGCTCATCAGCCCAGGCAGAAAAGCTCCGTTCAAGATCTTTCGATGGCGACTTCGTGAAAATGAATGAGAAGAGAAAGCTCTCCAACTGCTGCACAAAGTGCTCGAATGCCGATGTTGGCAGAGGCGCGGCAGCAAGTAGCAGGACGTTGTGCAGATAGAACGCACCGCCAGTTAGCATTTGCAACCGTTTGATTGACGGACTTGGTTGACCGTCATTGCCGTCGCCGCGAAGGAAGCCCAGGTAGAGATTGACTGCATGTTTGAGCCGGCCAACGAAGTGGAATGGTTCCGATTCGTATCCAACAAGCTTTGCGTTCTGCTTCTTCGTGAGCCAGTCGTAGATGCCGTCTTCGCGGATGATTTCGTCCCTCGACCCGATCGGGTAGCTCGCCATTAGGAAGTACCGAAGGAAACGCAGCGGCTTCTCGCGTGCCTTCTCTAGCGGTCGCGTGACGTCCTTCCAAGCATTCCTCAGCTCGGTGAACTGGGTCGGCTTCACGCTAGAAAACAAGAGGTTTTTCAGCAGGTCCATCGGTGAGAGGCCGACGCCTCGCTCGTTTATTGTCTCGAAGATTTTGAGCGCACTGCTGACATCTGTAGTGATCTGAATAAACACGACTCTGTTGGACAGGAACCCCCAAAAGGATTGCAAGTCCTGGAGGCTCGAGTAGTTCTCGTCGAGAAATTCCGACACGACCTCATAAGCGGCAACCAGGCGTCCCACCGATCCGGTGAGTGCGACTCCCGCGGCTCGAAGCTGGGCGCGCAACGCCTCTGGGGAAAGATCGGCCGACGCAATACGACTAGTAACCTCTGCAGCATTTTCGTACCGAGGGTCAAGCCTCAGCCGTGCGATCGCTTCCCCGTTTGATCCGAAGTCAACTGAAGACAGCAGAGTATTCATCAACTCATGCGACGGGGACCCGTGGAGGCCGAATCGACGCTTGACGGCGCACAGCGCCAGGAAGAGGGTCGTTAGGCGTTGCTGACCATCAATGACGTCAAAGCACCCGGGCGACGTAGATGAGACCAGCACCATCCCAATGAAGTAGGGGGTGTCCAGAGTGGCATCAATCTGCTCGTCCACATCTTGTAGGAGCTGCCTCACCTCACGCTCACTCCAGACGTACTCCCGTTGGTAGTCGGGGACGGCGTAAAAGTTCTGTTTGAACGCCTCCTGAATCGTGTACTGAAAATTCTCAATCTTTGCCAATAGTGCTCCTTCGTCGCAAGCAAAAGGCTAGGGCCCGCAGCAACCCCATAACACTCCCAGTGTGGGGCTCTTTGCGCTAGGTGACTCCCTCCAGCTTTGGTGCTGGACCGGGCCGATCATTCGACGGTGCTGCGACGGATCACGAGAGAATCATCCCTGCGACAATCACCTGGCTGCCTGAAACGACACATCAAGCTGTCCGAGGAACCGGGGGAAGATCGGTGCTCTTGACCACGCCTCGTCCTGGATTCTCGTCGTTGCCGTGTCTCCGTTTGGACGCTTAGTTCAAAACCGTCACAACCTCATCGACCAGTTGCTCCACATGGTTGGTGATCTGCACGCGAAAAGCCACGTCGCAATGTCGGACAGCGTGGGCATTACGCCTGGCATGATCAATGAGAGTCTCATCAGGGAAGGAAACACCAGTGCGCGATGGCGTTGGAAGTAACGCGGAGAAGTCCGTTCTCGAGCAGAGCTATGACCTCCTCGAGTACCTCTCCGCCGTTGCGCGTGAGGTTGGCCCGAAGCCTGACCGCGACGTTAGGAGCAACACGACGGCAATCTGGCCTTCCGATGTTCCTGAACATCGGGCCGTCAAGCTCGGACCTAGTGAGGACCGGCCATCGTGGCTTTCTCTTGAGCGACTGCCCCTGCCTGCTCCCGTCGTGGTACCAACCTGGCTCGCTGGACTCGTGGGGCCCAAGGAATCGCTTCACACCTCGGCCAAAACGCCCGCACTGGTCGAGTACATGGTTCGTCGACAAATCGATAACCGCGTATTTTCAGAGCTCGGGCCGCTTCCTGAGGAAGACGACGAAGACGCGATGCCCGCTCATGTCGAACTCCGGGATCGAATTCGGGAGGAGATTAGTGCGGCTTTCGAAGAGTGGCTAACAGTCACGTGGTCACCGTGGGCCGAGCGCAATCGCCCGGTGTTCGCCGCGCGCGATTTGTATGCCCGGCTTTATGAACTCCATCTTCGCGCTGAAGCGGATTCGGCGACCCATGAGGTCGTGTGGGGACACGTCATCCTGTCAGCACGTGATGCGGGGAAATCGATAGTTTCACCCATGCTCACCGTTCGAGCTACGCTCCAAATTGACTCAGAGGACGCCACAATCCGGGTCGTTCCGGAGAACGTACTCGAGCTTGAGCTCAACGCGATTGAAGGCACGGACCTGCCGGGGCTGGACGCTCTTGCGAGCCTTCAGTCGACACTTCGTATGGCTCCGCCGGACGCGTGGGCCGCAGACGAGCGTCTTGCTGTGCGAAGGCAGATCATTGCACCGCTAGGTCTCGATGCAGTGTTGAACGACTCTGCCGACCCCGCGGTTCCTAAGGACGCAGTTCAGGTGAATGACGGCTGGGTGCTCTTCCTGCGGAAGCGTCCTCTGCGTCAGGAGCGTTTCTACGATGAGCTTGCGCACAAGATTCGGGACGAGCGGTTTCTGCCCGAGGGGCTCGCTTCGGTTGTCGCGGATCGGGATCGCGTGGATCAGGCAGTCCGGGCAGCGGGTGGCAGCGTCTCCGTTGATGACGGGACGGCGGATCGGCTACTGATGCCGTTGCCGGCGAACGCCGAACAAGCGCGCATCGCGCGCCAACTCGCGACATCGCGGGGGGTGACCGTGCAGGGCCCCCCGGGAACCGGCAAGTCCCACACCATCGTCAATCTCATCTCACACCTCGTCGCCCAGGGAAAGAGGGTGCTGGTCACAGCAGAGAAAGAGCAGGCGCTCGCTGTCCTCCGCGACAAGATCCCTTCCGAGTTGCGGGACCTCTCTATCGCAGTCCTCGGGTCGACACCGGCTGCGATGGAGAATCTTCGCGGTGCAGCGCAATCGATGCAGGACTCATTGTCGTCGATCGATGTCGACGCCGAGGAGCGGCGTTGTTTCGAGCTCGGCCTCAAGGTTGACCAGCTACGTGAAGCGATCCAGCGCACGGACGCCGCTCTCGTCGAGGCTCTGCGGAGCGAGCAACGCGAGTATCAGTTGCCTTCGGGGTCTGCACGAGCGCCTCAGGTGTCGGAGTGGCTCGCTACTCAGCGCGAGGTCGATGTCATCGAAGACCAAGTGCCACTTGACGCGGTCTTTCCCGTCACCGCCGAGGAGCTCGCGGAGCTCGCGGAGATTCTCCGCTCGACGAGTGTCGAAGATGCAGGCGCTGCGCTGCTCGCATTGCCCGAGGCGGAATGGCTTCCCACTGCGGCCGATCTCAAGTCGCGTTTCGCGCGACTTGAAGGCCTCCGGTCCAAAGTGACATCGCTTGAAGATCGAGGGCTTCGAATCGAGGCCATTGACGGCTTGTCGCTTGATGCGATCCGTCGGAACGCCGACTGGTTTCGTGAGTCCGCCGCCCGACTTCGTGGTCTTTCCGGGCAGTGGGAAGACGCCTTTTCCGCCGCCATTCGAAAGGGAGACTCCGGGGCATCGTGGACGCTCCAACACAATGCGAAAACGCGCGAGCGGCTGGCCTTCTGTCGGGATCTCGCCAGCCAGCTCGCCGGGCACACCGTGATCGTCCCAGACGGCAATCCCCAAACGCAGATTTCCATGCTCCAGGCGTGGGCTGGGCGGGTCGCGGCCGGCAAGAAGCTTTCGCTATTCGCTTCAAAAGAGCTGAAGGAGTTTGCTGCTCAGGTTCGAGTCGACGGCTTCCCGGTTACCACCACAGCGCAACTGGACCTTGTGCGCACTCAGATTGAGCTTCGAGCCGGTACGCGCGAAGCGCACGTTCTCATGGCACAGGCCTACGCACCGTCCGAAATTTCGGTTCCTCCGATCGGCGACGGGTTCCTCTTTGTCGCAGATGAGCTGGCGGCGAGAGTCGACGCAATCAGCCAATGGTGGGTCGAGACGTACCCGGAACTTGCGACTCAGGTCGGTTCGTTTGTCGCTATAGAAGACGTACTTACACCGGAGTCTTTGGACGGTGCTGCAGTGCTTCTCGATGGTGCAGCGGCACGACTCGAAGAGCGCCAGCTCACTTCGGACATCGCTGTACTTAAGGACCAGATAGCCGCACATGGGAGCGTCGCGCAAGCTTCACCGCTGTGGGGCCTCCTCGTGTCCGCACTTGAGCTTTCGCGTCCCGACCAGTGGCAATCGGCTACTGATGAGACTCGTCGCCTCGTCGCTATTCGTGCCCGAGTGCTCCGCGCGAATGCTCTGGAAGAGCGACTTGCCAAAGCCGGCGCGCCGGCCTGGGCTAGGGCGATCAAGGATTCTAGAGGCACGCGCGCAGTCGTCGGCGATGTCATCAACGCGTCGCTCGCTTGGGATCGCGCGAGGGCCCGCACCTGGCTGCTGTCACTACACGCCGCGACTGACATAGAACCACTGATGGCACGCTCCCACGATGACGCAGCGGAGCTACGCCGCGTCATCGTCGACTTGGCCAGCCGTTCCGCGCGAGTCGCGCTGAAGAAGAACATGAAGGACCGTCAGCGGCGTGCGCTCGAGACTTGGTTGACAGCAGTAAAGCGGGTCGGAAAGGGGACAGGAAAGAACGCCCCTCGATTCCAAGCGGCTGCCCGCGAGGCGCTTCCGGCAGCGATGGGAGCAGTTCCGATCTGGATCATGCCGATCTATCGCGTAATGGAGAACTTCGATCCGCGTGTCTCGGACCTATTCGACGTCGTTATCGTCGATGAGTCGTCTCAGTGCGACTTACTCTCTCTCGGTGTGATGGCACTCGGTAAGAAGACGGTCGTCGTAGGTGATGACAAGCAGACGACACCTGAGCGGGTCGGCGTCCCCACTGATCGAATCGCCGCACTCCAGGATCAACACCTGCGGGGTATGCCGGAGGCGAAGCTGCTTACTCTCGATGACTCCCTCTATTCGATCTCCGGGCGCGCTTTCCCATCGACAATCGCTCTGAAGGAGCATTTCCGATGTGTGCCGGAAATTATCGAGTTCTCGAATAGGTATTACAACGGCGCAATTCTGCCCCTGCGCGAGGTTAGCGTTCCTCAGATCGGCGAGCCCCTCAAGGTCGTCCGGGTCGACAATGCGATTTCGTCCGTTGTCGGGTCGAGTCGCGTCAACCTCGAGGAGGCGCGAGCGATTGCTGCGCAGGTCGCGGAGTGCGCTCACGACACCTCGTACGACGGGCTTACGTTCGGGGTGGTGACAATGATGAGCGGTCCGCAGTCTCAGATCATCCAGGACATGATTCGCGAAGAGATCGGCGACGAGGAGTTCGAGAATCGGCGGTTGCGCGTTGGCAACCCGCCCTTGTTTCAGGGGGACGAGCGAAACGTCATGTTTGTGTCGATGGTTGCCCATGATGCATCCTTCGCCGCTACCACCGCGCGGTACGCGCAGTGGGCGAACGTCGCCGCATCCCGGGCTCAAGACCAGCTATGGATCTTCCACAGCATGGACCCGGCGACCCTTCACCACGAGGATCACCGCCGCGCAATGATCGAGTACGCAGGTGGTCATAGTCGCGGTGAGGAGGTCCGAAGTCTCTATGAAATGACAGAGTCTGCGTTCGAGCGCGATGTGCTCAAGCAGATGCTTCAGCGTGGGTATGAAGTTGAGCCACAGTATCGTGTCGGCAGCTATCGCATCGACTTCGTGGTTCGGGTCGCACCTGGCGAGCGACTTGCCGTGGAGTGCGACGGCGATTCGTTTCACGGTCCAGACAAGTGGGACGACGATGTACGGCGTCAGCGCGTATTGGAACGCCTCGGCTGGACATTTTGGCGGATTAGGGCGTCAAAGTACTATCTCGACCCTGAAGAAGCGATGACCCCACTTTGGGCCCGACTTGATGAAATGAAGGCGCGGGCCGAGGCGGCACAGGAAGTTGTTCGTCTTCGTCAGCAAGCAGCTGAGCAGCGGCAACTGGAGAAGCTACGGGAGGAGAGATTCCAAGAAGACGTGGCGAAAGCAGAGGCGGGTGACGAGGAGCGAGAGGCGTCTGCGCGTAGAGCTAACGCCCCTACGCTCGAAATGGAGCTGGCGGCGGAGCACCCAACTGCGCCAGGAGGCGTGGCGCTTTCACCGCACTTGGCCCTCGATGGGCGAGCTGCTGACCCGGCGCTGGTGCGGGAGTGGGCGCGACAAGAGGGATACTCGGTAGGCGATCGCGGCCGAATCTCGAGAGAGATCGCCGAGGCTTACATCTCGTTACACAGCCGTGACGCCCGGCCGTCAATTTCGGGTCGCGAAATGGGAGAACGGGAGAGCTCTCGCGCATCGCGAGCGGTGGCGGAGACCCCGCCGCATGAAGCACCGCAATTCTCTCGCGACTCGTCGCGGTCAAACGCAGCGCTCGCCTGGAAATTTGGTACCCCCTACCAACTTGATAGTGAAGGCAACATCCGTCCGCAGCTCGGTGGTCCCACACTCGATGCCGAGATTGGATCGGCTGGGGCCGACCAACTCCGCGACATCATGAGAGCCCTGCGCCCCGGCGGCGGCCGGTTCAAAGTCGATCGGGAGGGCAACATGTTCACGCTGGTCGAAGGCGAGCCCACGTATGTATGCACTGTCCCAAGGGACGGCTGGTTCATGGCCCACTGGAACGTTAGGTAACGCCTGAGGCGCGTCGTAAGGCCACATTCGGCTGTGCGGCCTCGTTGGAAAGTACGCTTCGGCGCGATGTCCGAGCCGGAGCAGGGCCAAAACACCGCGTGTACCCCGCTCCGGGTCGTCGGAAATCGCTGGCCTAGTTCGCGTCGTAAGCGCGCCTAGTGAGGTCCTCGACTTGTCCCCACCGGGAATCGTCCTCCACCCTCAATTCGAGATCGCCTGTGCCGAAATGGCCGATCCTCGACACATCACGGCTGAAGCCTTCCTCCAGCTGAACGCTCCGCGGGTCGAGCTTGAGGTAGACCAAGAGGTTCCGTGAAGCCGGGTGAACTTCGACACACGCAAAGTTTTTCAAGCGCCGGAACGCGAAATACAACGTGCGCTCGTTCTTGACAACGTCGTCCCCGAGGGAAAGAGCGAACTGCTCGAATCGTTCATACAGCGCAACCAGGGCTGCGTCTGATCGTGCGAGCAGCTCTGCGACGGTCTTTGACTTTCCGCGTTCGGCTTGCGCTACAACCGGAGCAGACACGCCTTTGCGGGCGGAGCGCGTGTGCCCGTTGGAGCTCTCCGTTGACACGGAGGTGACGAGCTCGATCGCCAACAGGTCCGGTCCGAAATCTCGATATCGTACGAGTTCGACGTTGCGGTTGATCTGGCGCACCGCGTACTCGTCATAGCGGGTGAAGTCGTTCGCGACGCAAATGAGTCTGGGCGCTGACCAGTCGATTCCCTCAGCGACCTGCGCGCCCAACACTTTGGACACGAGCAGCTGGAATTCGGCTTTGTGGTCCATCAGCCAGTCGAGGTAGAAGAGACCCTGGTTGATGACGTTCTCGTTCGTCGTTCGCTTGTACTCGAAGATCACCGGCGACCCGTTCTCATCGAGCCCCAACGAATCGATTCGCCCACGATGGATCTTCCCGGTGGAGTACTCGGTCGCCAAGAAGCGCACGGCGAACATGGCCGGCATGTTCTGCTCAATGACCGCTTGCAGTTCACGTTCAAGCGCGACGGTCGTAGACACCAGCTCCGACGCTCGACCAGCGTCGAGCTTGAAGAGCTTCAGATCAGACATGCGTTTCTTTCCTCGGTCTGCAGGTGCTCTGTCACGAAGCCTGACCAACTTCAGTTGCGGCTTCCCGTAGCTTCTCGTAGAGGCCCGCGCGCAGCAGGATCTTGGTGAGCTGGTTGAGGTCTTCCAGTTGCAGCACGGCGTTGCTGGCTCGTTCGAGGCCTTCGCCGGCGGTGTAGCGGATCTCGTCGAGTTCTGCCGGGATCGTCGGTGAGCTGGCGAAGTCGGCTTCCGTGTTCGACATTGCCTGGGCTTGCAGTCGAGGATTGCTGACGGTGTGGCGGAAGAAGGACTCGAAGGCGGTCACTTGGTCTTCCTCTGCCAGGCCGGACCCGCTGAAGAGCTCGTTGATTTGGGCGATGATCTCGCTCAGCCATCCGTACTTTGTTTCCCGTGCCTGACCGGAGCCGGCGCTGGTGAGCCCAGTGAGTTCACCGGCTTGTCCGGGGGTGAGGTGCAGGTTGCGGGCGTCTTGGCGGCGGAGTCGGTAGTGGGTCAGCACGACATCGTCGAGGTTGAGTACGCGGGCGTCGTCGGTATCGCTCTCGATGACATTGCGGTAGACGCGGAGGAAGGTCGCCCATTTTTCGACGCGGGTGTCGCCGTAGTTAATGATCTGGGAGAGGAAGTCGTAGGCGCGCACGAACGCGTTCACTGTCCCGCGGAAGTCCTGCAATCGGGAGAGTTCGAGATCGTCACCGCCCTCTTCGGCGGCGCGCCACCGGTCCCAGAACACGTCGCGGGAGGTCTTCACGCGCGAGTAGAGGGTGTTGTGGCTGTTCTTGGTCAGCCAGGCTTCGACGACTTGGTTGACGTCGTGCTCGTCGACGATGTGCATGCCTTCGAGCTTGCCCAACATGTCGTGGATCACGTCTGGGTCGGACGGGGCCTCGAGTTGGGCGTCCTCGTAGTAGACCTGGAACGCTCCCAGGATATCGGTGGGGTCGTTGACGAAGTCGACGATGTAGGTGTTCTCTTTGCCCGGGATCACCCTGTTCAAACGGGAGAGTGTCTGGACGGCTGTGATGCCCGAGAGCTTCTTGTCGACGTACATGCCCACCAACAGTGGCTGATCAAAGCCGGTCTGGAACTTGTTCGCGACGATCATGACCTGGTAGGTGTCGCCCGCGAATGCCTTCTCCAGCGACCGGCCGAACAGCCCGGGATTCAAATTCGTCTCGGTGAATTCCTCCGGTCCCGAGTCTGGATCCAGCACGCTTCCGGAGAACGCCACCAGGGTGCCGAGGTCCTCGGCAAGATCGTTTTCGGCCAGATATTCGTCGATGGCGAGCTTGTACCGCACTGCCTCCTTCCGTGAGGCAGTGACAACCATTGCCTTCGCTCGGCCGCCGAGTTCGGATTGCACGTTCGCGCGGAAATGCTCAACGATGACAGCGACCTTCTGAGCGATGTTGTACGGGTGCAAACGCACCCACCTCATCAGCTCGCTATTCGCCTTCTGCTTGTCCACCTCGACATCGCCGTTCTCGGTTTTCGCGTGCGCGACGTTGAAGGCGAGGTCGTAGGGCATGTAGTTCTTGAGCACGTCGAGGATGAAGCCTTCTCCGATCGCCTGCTTCATCGAGTACAGGTCGAACGGGCCGGGCTGCCCGGTCGAAGGATCGGGGCGTCCGAACAGCTCGAGCGTCTTGCCCTTCGGAGTGGCGGTGAAGGCAAGGAACGAGATCGTGCCCACGCCGACCTTGCGTGCCATCAGGTCCGTCAGGACATCCTCGGCGTCGACGTCGACGTCGACGTCGACGTCATCGGAGTCGACGGCGCTGGCGGTCAGCAACTGCTTGAGCGATGCGGCCGCCTCTCCCGACTGGGAGGAGTGCGCCTCGTCGGCAATCACCGCGTACTTCTTGCCGCGCAGGCTTTCGTTGCCGGCGATCGCGTCGAGCGAGTACGGGAAGGTTTGCAAGGTCACGCCGATGATCTGCTTGCCCGCGAGTAGCGCCTCCGTGAGCTGCTTCGATTTCGACGCGTCTCCGCCGTTGGTGATCGGCTGGAACACACCAGGCGTTATTTCTAGCTGCTCAACCGCCCGCCGCAGCTGCCCGTCCAGCACCTGGCGGTCGGAGACGACGATCACCCCGTCGAAGACCTTCGACCCGTCCTCACGATGGAGCGATGCCATCCGGTGTGCAGCCCACGCGATCGAGTCAGTCTTGCCCGATCCGGCGGAGTGCTGGATCAGGTAGGTGTGCCCCGGGCCTTCATCGCGGGCAGCCATCTCGAGCTTGGTGACGGCACGCCACTGGTGGTATCTCGGGAACCGCAGTGACTTCGCGTAATTGACAGCGCCCGTGATCGGGTCCTGACGCTCCTCGAACCGGTAATGCACGAACCGACCAAGCAAGTCCAGCCAGGTGTCCCGCTGGAGAGTCTCCTCCCAGAAGTAAGCGGTCGGACTCGTGCCGGGGATCAGAGGGTTACCGGCGCCGTTGTTGCGGCCGCGGTTGAACGGAAGAAAGAAGGTGTTCGCTCCGTCGAGCTTGGTTGTCATATAAACCAGCTCATTCGATACCACGAAATGAACGAGCGCTCCCCGACCGAATTCCAGCAACGGCTCGCCTGCGGGGTGCCGATCCTGTGCGTACTGTTTGAGCGCCGCCTTCGCGTTCTGCGTCAGATCCGTCTTCAGCTCCACCGTCGCTATGGGGATGCCATTCACGAACAAGACAAGGTCCAGTCGTTTGCCGTTTCGAGTCGAATACTCGACCTGGCGCATCACCCGGAGGCGGTTCGCTCCGTACCGGGCCCGCGTCGCCTCATTAAACGACGTTGCGGGTCGTCCCTGGAACAGAGTGAATTTCGCGGGCGTCACCGCAACCGACCGCTTGAGAACGTTCAGCGTGCCACCGCTGTTCATCGGGTCCGTCGAGGCGACTTTCGCCACTCGGTCGAGCAGGCGTTCGACCGCCTGGGAGCGCTGTGAGCCCGACGCGTCGGGCTTCACCACCTTTGCGAACTCATCAGGCTGCGTTTCACTCAGCCAGTCGAGAAGGTCTGGCGGAAAGATGGCGCGCTCGCGGTCATAGCCATCGTCGTCCGGTGAGTACAGCCAACCGTGAGCCGCCAAGTAATTGCAAAGCTCCGCCTCGAACACATCCTCGTGCTGAATTCCCACCGACTACGCCCCCTCCGCGCGCTCACGCACATCGATCTTTCCGGTGACTGCAGCTGAAATCAGGGCCGCGCGCCGTTCGCGAAAGAGAGTGATGGCCTCGCGGGCGTCATGGATCGCCCCACCCAGTTCCGTAGCCTCCGCATTGAGGTAGTCAACGATCGCCGCTTGTTCTGCGAACGGCGGCACAACGACACTCAGGGACGCAGCATCCGACTGGTAGATCGTCTTATGCGTGGAGCCGTGGGAAAGCTGACCGAACACCGGCGCCATCGCCAAGAACTGATACCACAAGTACTCCGGCATTAGATCGGGTGAGCAGACCCAGTTCCAGAAGTCTTGGCTCGTCGCCATGGGCCGAGACAGAATCCCGCTGAATCCCACCGATGCGGTTCGAGAGAGAATTACTGTCCCTGAAGGCAGCAGGTCCGCAGCGGAGTTTGCCAAGCCGATGTCGCTGATCTTCTCTTTAGTGTCGCTGATGTACTTGCGTCCTTCCCGCAATTGCCAGACATCGGCGAGAGTGAACCACGGTATGTGACATTCGAGCCAGTACGCCTCTATCGAACGGCTGGGAGTGTGACCGGTGCGCATTTGTGCATAACGCCGAATGTTTGCGACCTCCCAGGTAGACGGCACGCTTCCGATCCAAGCGACGCCGCTCTCCTTCATTGTCGCGTTCGTGTCGAGCCCCTTGCTGATGGCATTGCTGATCGTCGCTCTCCGACGCTCACCGAGCAGACGAACAAGTTCTTCCTGGTCGCGGATGAACGCGTCGATCTCGGCCGTCTCACCATCGAGGAAATCCGCGATCGCTTTCTGTTCCGTGACAGGGGGGAGAGGCATTCCCACCGACTTGACGTGCTGAAGATTCAGTCCGTCTCGCAGATCACCGCCGGCGAGATTACGAATGGAAGCATAGTTCGCGGTGAGCCAGTACTGGACAAAGCGATATTCGGCCGCTGATGTGGGGACTACCGCGGCCATGGACTGGTTGAGGGTCGTTCTTAGTTCGACGCGGGCCGCCATGCCCTTGGTTCGTCCTTGTCCCGCAAGTGCTACAACGACTGAGCGAGGTGGAACCCACCGAGTGCTGCTCCCCACTAGAGCCAGCGGGGTAATGAGCTCAGAGGGCTCGGTTATCACCCAGTCGTTCACCGATCCTGAATTGAGCCATGGGATAGTTCCACCCTCCCAGTAGGAAGGGTTTCCGCGGTCGGGTGTGCCGCCAGCATAAACAGTCGCGATTCGGCCGATCGTCGATTCGCGCCAGTGTTCGGGAAGTTCGGGCGCCCAAGCCAATTTGCTCGTACGGAGCCGTCTATACGATTGCGACCTCGTCATGCGCGCACGTTTTCCAAACGGCTCCGGATCCGGCCCAGGACAGCCTCTAGGTCCGCATCGATTTCAGCAAGCGGCCGCGGTGACACGTACTGGTAAAAGTGGCGGGTAAATGGGATTTCGGCACCCTCCTTCGTCTTCGAGCTATCAATCCAGGCGTCTGAGATGAACGGGCGAATCTCCCTGTCGAAGTGCTCGTAGATGTCCTCACCCCATGGCACGTTTTCAGTGTCACGCAACGTGCTGTCGGGCTCTGGTCGACCCTTGAGGTCGGCGCAGACATCTGCGGTTTCGTCTTGCGCGCTCAGCGCAGACAGGAGAGCCTTTTGTACGGGCGCGGCGAAGAGCAGGTCGGCGGCGGCGAACGCTCTTTTGAGCTCCGCTTGGAATTCGGCGCGGTTCTTCCAGAGCCGGGTCTCACCGATGCTTTCGAGGGCTAGTCGGAGCTGCTCTTTTTCAAGGTCGCTGAGTTTGCCGACCGCCTTTTCCCCGAACACGGCGGCGACGCGGTCCGCAGTGGCAGCGAAGTTCAACCGCAATGGCCGCTCGACTGTGATCGTCCGGTAGAGGAACGCTTCCCGGTCGAAGATCTTCGACCCTGGTGCTTCGGCGAAGTCCCCGTAGAGGCGCACAACGTCGTCGATGTCAGCACGACCGAGCTCGTTGCGCTTGGAGCCGAGGCCCTTGCGCATCTTCTGGAAGTTCTTGCTGGCGTCGATCAGCTGCACTTTGCCGACGCGGCTTGGGTGTTTGTCGGTGGTGAGCACCCAGATGTAAGTGGCGATGCCCGTGTTGTAGAACATGTCAGTAGGCAACGCGATGATCGCCTCGAGGTAGTCGTGTTCGAGGATCCACTTGCGGATATTCGACTCACCAGACCCAGCGCCTCCGGTGAACAGGGGGCTGCCGTTGAGAACAATCGCTGCCCGTCCGCCAGCAGAGTCGGCGCTCTTCGGCCGCATCTTGGAGATCAGGTGCAGCAGAAACAGCATTGATCCGTCGGACACGCGCGGCAGCCCTGGGCCGAAGCGCCCGGCGAACCCGCGCACGCTGTGCTCGTCAGTGACGTGCTCTTGCTGCTTCTTCCAGTCCACACCGAACGGAGGATTGGAGAGGCAGTAGTTGAATGTCGCGCCCTGGTGCCCGTCGTTGAGGAGCGTGTCACCGAAGACAATCGCGTCCACTGACTGGCCCTTCACAGTCATGTCGGCTTTGCAGATGGCGTACGACTGCGGGTTAATCTCCTGCCCGGCCAAGGTGAGCGTCGCGGTCGGGTTCATCGCCCGGATGTGATCTTCCGCAACCGACAACATGCCGCCGGTGCCGGCAGTGGGGTCATAAATGGAGCGGACGACGTTCGGCTTCGACAACGCATCGGCGTCCGGGGAAAGGAGGATGTCCACCATCAGTTCGATTACGTCGCGTGGGGTGAAGTGCTCACCGGCGGTCTCGTTGGAGGCTTCCGCGAACTTACGAATCAGCTCCTCGAAGATGTGCCCCATCTCTTCGTTGGGTACAGCTTGCGGGGAAAGGTCGACCTCGGCGAAACGCTGGGCCACCAGGAACAGCAGCCCAGCGTCGGCGAGCTCGGCGAACCGGTCGCTGATCTTGTACTTGTCGAAGATGTCTTTGACGTTCTCAGAGAACCCGGCCACGTAGTCGAGCAGGTTCTCGGTAATGTTCTCCGGGTCTCCAAGGACCGACCGAAGGTCGTAGCGCGAGGTGTTAAAGAAGGAGTATTGGTGTCCCGCACGTGCCTTTAGCAGCGCTGGACGAACCGGGACGTCCTTCGCGCGCGCGTCTTCGACCACTTCCAGTACGTGTGATTTGTTCGGCGCGAGGACCGCATCCAGTCGGCGAAACACCGTGAACGGCAGGATGATGTCGCCGTACTGGTGTGCTTTGAAGCTGCCCCGCAGGAGATCCGCGATTGACCAGATGAAGGTTGCGTGGTTGTTGCTCAAGCTCGAGAAGCCTTCCGGTGAATTGCCTTGCCTCTCTTAGTTTGGCAACGCTCCATCACACACGCTATCGCCCCTTCGGGGCGTACGAAGCGAACTCATGCGGTACTTGTGACCTGCCAAGCGGGACCGCTCGGCCGGGTATGGCACCACGGGCCACGCTGGGCGGTCTGGCTCAATCCTCTACCCAGGCCTTGCGCACTAATCGCTCGAAGAAGTCAGTTCTAGCTACGGCAGCATCCGCTTGGGCTTTCCGCGCGGCTTCCGCACGATACGCATGCCTCGCAGTCGCAATCGACGAACGTGTCCTTAGTCGGACTGGATCGAAGCCGTCCGCTCTTGCTTGTTCCACGTACCGTCGAAGTCGCGACGCCTTGAGTTCGCGCCAACGAGTGCTCCATTGTTCGTGGTCATCCGTCAAGAGAATCGGCTCGTCGGGCATTACGCGGCCCACCATTAGTGACATGAGCAAGGCCCGGTTCTCTTCCGACGACGGTTGGAGCTGCTTGGCTGTCTTTGCTCGATGGCAATCCCCGCATAGTAGCTGGAGATTGTCCACCTCGTTTGAGTTTCCGGAGATGTGGTCCACCTCGACTCCGGCCCGTCCGCATGCCTGGCAGACACCGCCGGCGCGATTTACCACCTGCGCTCGTACGCTCGGGCTCACTTGGCGCCCAAGCGAGCGATAGCCGCCGATGAGCAGAAAGGCGTTTCGAGTGCTGATAGCTTCCTTGACCGCTGGGTCATTGATCCGACCGTCTCGGAACGCGCCTCGCATATATCGGACGTGCCCGGCAATTTCGTTACACCAACTGCTGCAGAAGAGCGCGTCATCCAGCTCGGGCAGCCCGTCAAGGCAGTTCGCGCAGTGGTCGTCGAGAAAGTAACGCGCATGAGGAGCGTTGACGAGGAAGGGATGCGGGCCCATGCGCCGAACCTAGCGAAAAAGGAATCGGTGCCTCAAGGACACACACCTTATCAGTGACGGTCCGACGCGCGTTCCGGGGGTCGCCGAGAGCGCTGCTTGCCGAGCTGATGCCGGGGTCGGTCCCAGGGACTCACGCGGAGACGTGGCCGTCGCCGAGCCCACGGCTTTGGCGTATCTTCTGAGGCAGGAGCGACGCCGATCCTCCGAGACATCCCAGTTTCGAACAACGTCTGCGATGACTAAATTTGCCCACAATTTGCCCACAATCGAGTGAGTTCCTATGTAATCGCAGTCATCTCAGTGGGGTCGAAAAGCGCGGAATTCCGCGGGTCTTGGCATTACGCAAACAGTGCTTAAAGGGTGGTCGCAGTTTTCGAGTCCCTCCAGTGGCGGCGGTCATAAAAGGGCGTGTCGCTCTAAGTGCGGGACACGAGTTCAGCTGCCAACGAGCTGGTTGCCGACATCTCGACCCATACGGATATCTGTAGACATGCCTCAACGGATAGATCACACGTCGGCTACCATTCCAGGAATGACCCCCTCACCCCCGATCGACGACATCCCGATCGGTGGCGACGGCATCCGCCTCGGCCAGTTCCTCAAATTCGCGGGGCTTCTGGACTCCGGCGGGAACGTCAAAGAGGCCATCATCGATGGCTACGTGACCGTGAACGGTGAGGTCGATCGCCGTCGTGGGCGCCAGCTGCAGCTCGGGGACGTCGTCACGTTCGAGGGGCGCAGCGTTCGCGTCTGCCCGTGAGCAAACCGGCTCCCGCTCGCGCGCACAGGTTCGCTTCCGTACGGTAGGGAGAGAGCCTGCTCGACCATCCATGAAGGGCCTCCCGTGAACATCACCCTGCTCGTGCGCTTCGTCGCCGTCGCCGAGGAGCTGCACTTTCCGCGGGCGGCGAAGGCGCTCAACATCCCGCTGGCGTCGCTCTACTCGTCGATCGCGAAGCTGGAGGAGCAGGTGGGGACTCCGCTCTTCGTCCGCGACTCCGCGGAGACGCGGCTGACGAATGCGGGGTCGCTCTTCCTCGCCACGGCGAAGGACGAGATCGCGGCGGCGCCCGCCCCGGCGGCGAAACCGGTCGTTCCGGCGGGCGGCAAGGCGAAGGCGTCGAAGGGCAAGGGGCGCGCGCCCGCGGTCAAGGGGCAGCCGAAGCCGTACAAGAAGCGGCAGGGGCGGTAGCTTCCGCATCCCGTAGCAAAGCGAAGGCGCCGCAGAGCCATGCCCCCTTTAGGCGTGGCTTAATTTAAGTCCTTGACAAAGCCTCCTCGGGTCGCCATCCTGGCCGTGCGACGGAACGACCAGACGTTCCGCACTGATCAAGGAGGATCGTGAAACGACACGTTTTGGCCGTGCTGGTGACAGCCGCGGCCGTGGCGGCGACAGCCGTCTTACCCGTCACCGCGGCGAACGCCGCGGCCCTCACCGCGGCCGACTTCCTCAAGGCCAACGGCAACGTCCTGAAGAAGTCCTCCGGCACCGGCGCCGCGATCAACCTCCGCGGGACGAACATCGGCGGCTGGCTCACCCAGGAGGACTGGATGTCCCCGCTCGGCGAATTCGCCGCCGACCGCACGGGATGGACGGCCACGGCATCGTCCGGCACGGCGGGCAACGCGCTCGACGGCTCCGGGACGAGCCGCTGGACGACGGGCGCCAACCAGGCCGGGGGAGAGTGGCTCCGGCTCGACCTCGGCGCCAACACGCTCTTCAACCGGCTGACGGTCGACAACACGAGCAACGCGGGCCAGTGGCCGCGCACGCTCAACATCGAGACGTCGACCAACGGGACGACGTGGACGAGCGTCGCGACGCAGGCGGGCACGGACGGGCTGACGACCGTCAAGTTCAGCCCGCAGGTGGCGCGCTACGTGCGCGCGACCCAGACGGGCGCGGCCTCCACGCCGTGGTCCGTGGGGGAGATCAACCTCTACAGCGATCCGGTGCTCTTCAACGGCACGCACACGGCGACGGCCTCCGCGAGCGCGCCGGGCACGAACGCGCAGATGGTGCTCGACGGCAACGTGGGCACGGTCTGGCAGACGGGCGCCGCGCAGACGCCGGGGCAGAACCTGACGATCGACCTCGGGCGCAACGTCGACATGGACAAGGTGCTCTTCGACGCAGGCGCGGCCACGGCCAACGACTACCCGCGCGTCTACGACGTCTTCACGTCGTACGACAACACGAATTGGACCCAGGTCGCGAGCGGCTACGGCTCCAACCGGGTGGTGCAGGCCGACTTCCAGGGCACCAAGAACGGCCGCTACCTGCGCATCGTGTCCAACGGCACGTCGTCGCAGTGGTGGTCGGTGGCGGAGGTGGCGATCTCGAGCGGAACGTCCCTCGACCGCGGCGGCTGGGCGGTCACCTCGACGGTGGGCGCGACGCCGGCCAACATGCTCGACGGCAACACGGCCACGCGCTGGACGACGGGCGTCGCCCAGGCGGCGGGGCAATCCATCACCGTCGACATGGGTGCGCTGGTGACCCTGAACAACGTCACGACCGACACAGCTAAGAACACGACGGACGAGGACGACTGGGCACGCGGCTACAGCCTCCAGCTCTCGCGCGACGGCTCCACCTGGAGCACGGTCGCGACCGGGGTCGGAACGCGTAAGGCGACGACCATCGGCTTCACCGCACAGGCCGCCCGCTACCTCCGCCTGAACCAGACCGGCTCGGCGGGCAACTGGTGGTCGATCGGCGAGCTCACGGCGGGGCTGTACAACGACGACTACTCGCTCACGAACACGATGACCTCGCGGTTCGGCACGACGACGACCGCCTCGGTCGTCGGCACGCACCAGGACACCTGGTTCACCTCCACGGACCTGGACGCGATCCAGGCGAGCGGGATGAACTTCATCCGGGTGCCGATCGGCTGGAACGTCTTCCTCAACCTCGACGGCTCGTGGAAGACGAACCCGTGGACGAAGATCGACTGGGTCGTCAGCCAGGCGGCGGCACGCGGGATCTACGTGCTCATCGACCTGCACACCGTCCCGGGCGGGGGATGTCCGTGGGGCTCCTGCGGCCGGATCGGCCCGAACCCGAACGGCTTCTGGGGCAGCGCGACCTACCAGAACCAGGTCGAGGACATCTGGAAGAAGATCGCGACCCGCTACAACGGCAACCCCGCGGTGGCCGGCTACGACCTCATCAACGAGCCCCTCATCGACTACGACGAGGACGCCGCGGACGTCGCCCAGAAGAGCGACTACTACGACCGGCTCTACGACGCGGTCCGGGCGATCGACGCCGACCACGCGATCTTCCTCGGGGCGTTCTTCGGCCTCGACAAGATCGCCCCGCCCTCGACCTACGGCTGGACCAACGTCGTCTACGAGTACCACCCGTACGACATGCCGAACTCGAAGGACTGGACGGCGCAGAACCAGCTCGTGACGAACGAGCTCGGCGCCCTGCCTGCGAAGCTGTCGAACCCGGGCGTGCCCATCCTCTACGGCGAGTACTCGCTCTACTACAACGACGACGTGTGGGCGCGGTTCATGGCCGGGCTGAACGCGTCGCAGGTGTCGTGGTCGAACTGGTCGTACAAGGTGAAGGGCACGGCCGAGGACGGGTTCGCCTACTGGGGCATGTACTACGACGACCGCAAGCCGGTACCGGTGATCAACAGCGACGACGCCGCGACCTTCCAGTCGAAGCTGGCGCAGTTCGGCACGGCGAACTTCACCCAGAACGCCCGGTTCGTCGCGACCATCGCGAAGTACGCGGGCGGACTGTCCACGTTCTCTCCGGTGGCGATCAGCCACACCGGCTGGACGGCCACGGCCTCCACGACCGCGTCGGGCTCGTCGACGGCGGCGGGCATCGACGGGGCGAACGGCACCTCGTGGCAGAGCGGTCAGGCCATGGCGGGCGGTGAGTGGTACCGGATCGACATGGGTGCGAACCGCACGGTCGCGATGGTGACCGTGCAGACGGCCAGCGGCTCGAAGTGGGACTACCCGCGCGGATTCACGGTGGAGACGTCGACCGACGGCGCGACCTGGTCCACCGCGGTCACGGGCATCGCGTACGGCTGGAAGCGGCCGATCTCGATCGCGCCCACGACCGCCCGCTACCTCCGGATCACCCAGACCGGGGTGGCTCCGCAGTGGTGGACGATCGACGAGGTAACCGTCTACTCGTCGTACTAGGCGACGCCGACGAAGGGGGTCGCCGGGTCGGCGGCCCCCTTCGTTCGTCTGCGTCGGATCCCGCGCAGAATTCTCTTGCGGGCCCGCTCGTACATGCCTTATTCTAAGACGCAGACAAAGAACGAAGGAGTTCCATGAGTCTCACCACGGACCCGCTCGACCCGGCGGCTTTCCCGCCCGACTTCCAGTGGGGCGTCGCCACGGCGGCCTACCAGATCGAGGGAGCGGCGGCCGAGGGAGGCCGTGGCCCGAGCATCTGGGACGTCTTCAGCCACACCCCCGGCCTGAGCCACCACGGCGACACCGGTGACATCGCCTGCGACCACTACCACCGGCTCGACGCCGA
>Ga0153993_100057_pt1 | contig 33872 bp, 43 predicted proteins | sample TSNC077MetaG_FD_104706 | JGI IMG/M metagenome (GOLD analysis project Ga0153993, IMG submission 104706) | Attine ant fungus gardens microbial communities from North Carolina, USA - TSNC077 MetaG | ecosystem: Host-associated > Fungi > Mycelium > Unclassified | place: USA: North Carolina, Lumber...
GCATCGAGTACAACGGGCTGCGGGACCCGGCAGGCACACGTGTCAGCACGAATCGGGCATGCGTCATCGACACCGGCGCGCGGCCCCACTGACGCTGAAACGCTGGCCGACCACTCCCCCCAAAAGCGAGAATCACTCAGCCGACGCTGAGTATGTACCGGGCGGTCTACCCCGTGCAAGACGCTAGGCGACGTTGACCCCCGAATTGGGTACGTACTAGCTTTTCCCTTCGCCGCTGGGATGGTGAATCTCGTTGCCGGCGCGATCGGCATGCCATTGCTCGAGTTGGGAGCGCCGGTTTGCGAGGACGGCGAGAAGGATGGCCGCCGCTAGACAGAGGGCAGACGCGACGAGGAAGGAGGTAGGCGTTGCCGCCGTGAGATGGTCAGCTCCCAGCAACCCGAGGGCGTATGCCCCGAAACCCGTCCCAAGGAGGATGCCGAGGGCGGGAAGGATGTAGCGCACGAACACCTCCAGCACTCTGCTCGCAACAACCATTGATCCCGTCCCCGTGACTCCTCGCGACCTCCGACCCTGCTGAAGCATATCGAGCGACTACTGCTCCCGAATTCATCGATGTCCGTCGGAAGAACTCCGGACGCGCTTTCGCCGGGCGGCAGCCAGCCACCCAATCTCAACCGAGACCGCCACGAGTCCGACGACGATCGAAGCTGTCTGAATCGGCCCACGGGTGAGAATGGCGCATATCGCGGCACCGATGGCGACGAGCGGAAGAGCAAGGAGCCGTACCAGAAGTCTCCCCAACGACTCTGATCTGTCGTCACGTCGCGGCTCGGGAGAGACATTCATCGAGCGATACTCCCGCAATTCCCACTCCCGTGCCAAACGTCGGTGCGGCAGCACGAACAACCGATCCGAAGGCGTCCACTGATGCCTCCACGACACCCGACACAACCAACGCCGCGCCGAATGCAATGTGGCGTCCGCTCCGACGCGGTCACCCGAGGTCTCTGGTGGTGAACTTCATCACGAAGAAGGCGTACAGCGTCCCGGCGACCACGACGATCGCCGGGATGATGTATCGGAAGATGACCTTCACCTGATTCGCTCCCCGCCCGCTCTCCGGTAGGCGATGCCGGCGATCAGCCAGAGCAATATCCCCGCGATCATGAGCACCGCGGCCGCGATCGCAAGCCCTAGGCCTGCGTGTACAAAGCCGACTACTCCCAGGGCAATGAGCCCGACCACGATGAGGATGGAAGCGACGTACATCGTCGGTCGAACCCAACTGGGCAGCTGATGAGCAGTCAAGCGCATCACCCTTCACTCGCGGTCACCAGTTCGACTCCCCCGGTGCCTGCGGGACGGCAGCTTAACAGGCGCGCTGCCCGCGTTCAGAGGAACGTCGCCACACGCCCGTTCGCGCGCTATCGTGTGCGGCGAAGCCGGAGCCCGAACTCCGGCAAGGACGGAGACGACGATGTCTGGACGTTCGCCTACACGCTTGGCAGTCGCCGGAGCGGGCGTGGCCCTCGCGGTGGCGACGCTGACCGGTTGCACTTCCGGGCCGCCGGCCACACCGGCGACAGTGACGGTCACCGTCACCGCCGCCCCGGGCGGTCCCACCACGGTGACCGACGAGCAGCTGGAAAGCCTGACCGCCCCCGCGATGTGCGAACGCGAAGCCGGGCAGCTGGTGGACGGGAGACTTCCGATCGACGAGTCTGAGGGGGCGACCATGCTCGCCACGGACGATGAGAACAACTATCTGTGGGATCAGTCCACGGACCCGAAGGGGAACCCGTCGTTCGCGGTCGCGTTCGCCTGCCACCTCGGAGGTGTGAACTGGCCGCAGGTGCTCGGGTTCTACGGGCCCAGAGGCGACCTTCTCACCAGCTTCGACTTCGGCAGTTTCGACCACAACGAACACTCTGTCGTCACATCGATCCGGTACGCCGGCGGTGTCTTCCACATCGATTGGCTCACCTACGACGGTGCCGAATTCGGGCCATGCAACCAGACCAAGCCGGATGAGATGTCAGCCGACTTCTACCTCTCCGAAGGGAAGGTCGTCTGGGCCGACTACGAAGCGCCCTGCTCCCTCGGCGACTGAACGGCGCCTCGAAACAACAGGGAGCGGGCCACGGATGCCTGATCGGTCACATGTCATTCGGATGGTCGATCGAGCGTCGCGCTCGTGTTCGCAGTGCCTGCGTGAACGTGAACCACGTCGCGGCCCAGGAGAACAACGGCACCAGGATCGCCGCCACCAGATTGACCGGACGCAGTTCGAAGAACACGCCGAAACCGAACGCCAGGAAGAACGCCGACCCGATCATCTGAGGGATCCAGCCCCAGCGATGGAAGAGGCGCCTCGTGGCCGGCCCCATCAAGCGCTCTGCGAACTCGATGTCGGGCCTCATAGTGGCGCCACCACGACAGGTACGCAGCGTGCGAAGGGGTACTTGTGCACGGGTGCTCCGTCCTACGAGACGATGATGATCGGGGTGCCGAGTGCCAACGCGTCGACGGCGGTGATGGCTTCTGCGCCGAGGCGGATGCACCCGTGAGAGATGGCGCCGGACGAGTCGGACTCGTAGTGGATGCCGATGAGCCCACCGTCCGAGCCGCCGTACGGCTCGTCCGCCGCCGTCGCGTGCAGCGAGCTGAGTTGGATGCGATGGGTGCTCTGGCCTTGGGCGGGGTCCAGATACTGCGCCTCGAGGTACCCGGTCACCCCGACGGGCGTCGGCGTTCCCGGAGCGCCGACCCCCACCGCGAACCTCTGTTCCGGTCGCCCGCCAGCATCGGTGATCGTCAACGACTGAGCGGAGACCGAGACGACGATGCGATTCCGCACGGTGGCGCCGGGAGTCAGCGCGTTCGTGGGCAGCCAGCCAGCGCTCTGAGCCGGCGCCGACTCCCCCGCGCCCGCCTGCGAGGGCAGGAGCTGCCTGCTCGGCACGAGCACGAGGGACCACGGCCCGTCGACGGCGACCCTGACGACCACGGACGGCTCGCCCAAGAAGTCGCGAGACTCGAATCGGGCGATCGGAGCGGTCCGGTCGGCCCCGAACAGCGGGGTGTCGGACTGCAGCTCGAAGACCGACATCCACGTCGCGGTGGGCGGCGCGGGCACAAGACCCGGGATCACTGCCCGGTAGTCCGCCGGGGTGAGGGCGGCCACCTGATCAGCGCTGAGGATCGGAGGAGCAGGAGCCTCCGTCGGCGGTGTCGTGGACTGGGCCCCACCGGTGGGAGTCGAGGACGAGTGGGACGCGGACGGCACGGAAGACGACCCCGTGGATACAGCGGGCCCGGAAAGCGCGACCGCGAGCACCCCGGCTACGGCGATGACAACGACGGAGGCGGCGACCACGAGGGCGGCGCGCGTCCTACGCCTCATCGCTCAGCCGCTGACGACAGGAAGGGCACGCGCCGTCGGCTTTGCGACGACCTCAGGATCAGACGTCCCGCCCTGACCACCTGGAGTAGTGGAGCCGCCGATGGTCGGCCCGGTGATGGCCACAGTGGTGCCCCACTGCGAGGTTGCGCCGGCGGTCTCGATGACGACACTTCCGGCGGCTGTGACCCCGGTGCGCACGTACTGCCACGAGACGGAACCGTACTTGTCCGCGACCAACGACGTCGGCGCGGGAAGAGCCGTGCCGTTGTAGACCGCCGAGAATGCGACGGTCTCACCCGGCGTGAATCCACTGGCCTGGACAATGAGGCCGATGGCGGCATCCATGAACTGGGCTGTCGTCAGGGTCGGCGCATTCGTCTGGATGCCGGGAGTGCTGCGGACGTCGAACGCCACCGCGTTCGACGTATCCCCGGAATCGCTCGTGGCCGAGAGGGTGAGAGTGGAATCGGCCCAGATGCCTGGCGCCATCGCGGGCACCCATCCGGTGACGGAGATGATGCCCGACGCGCTCGCGGGCGCAGTCGTATCGGCGTAATGCACCTTCGTCCCGTCGCTGTCGCGCACCCAGTCGACCGAGAGGGTCACCGTCGAACTCGGGGTGAAGCCGTCACCCGTGACGTCGATCCCGCTCCCCCAGCTGTCCGAGTAGACGACCGGTGTGGTGACCGCGATCGACGCGGTGGCCGCCTGCGCGGGAGCCGACACGAGTATGCCGCCGGTGACCAACGCGGCAACCGTTGTGACGAGTGCCCACCGTGAGCGCGCGGAACCGATCATGTCTTTCCCCCCGAGGTATGTGGCCCGAATACGGGCGTGACAACCCTATGAGAGCAAATTGACCTCCGTCAACGAAGTCTCGCCGCGCGACGCCCCCATTTCAGGGGTACGCCGCCGACCCGACTCCTGCTCCCGAAATCACCTATTCGGTCCCGGAGGCAGTGCCTTCAGGATGGGGAGTGCCCGCCCCTCCGATTGGCCGAGGGGCGGAATGAGAGAACGGATGCGATGTATGTGCACACGAGTTGTCTGGCCTGACGCCAACGGATCGGTGATCGTCGGACGGAACATGGACTTCCACATGGACCTCCTGACGAACCTGTGGAAGCTGCCGCGCGGCATCGAGCGCTCCGACGGTGTGAACGGCACTCTCACCTGGAAGGCGAAGTACGGCAGCGTCGTCGCCACCGCCTTCGACCTCATCGCGACCGACGGCATGAACGAGGAAGGCTTCGCCGGTCACATCCTGTGGCTCGCGGAGTCCGACTACGGGAAGCCGGACGCCGACGCCACCCAGCTGAGCCAGGCCGTCTGGCTGCAGTACTACCTCGACAACTTCGCGACGGTCGCCGAAGCCGTCGAGTGGACGAACACCTCGCAGGTCGGGATCGCGCAGCTCTTCGACCCCACCGGCCACATCGTGCCCACACTCCACCTCGCCATCAACGACGCCACCGGGGACTCGGCGATCATCGAGTACACCGACGGCAAGCCGAAGGTCTATCACAGCCGCGACTACCTGGTCATGACCAACTCCCCCACGTTCGACAAGCAGCTCGAGCTCGTCAAGGAGGTCGAGGGGCTCGGCGGTGACAAGCCGCTCCCCGGATCGACGCTCGCGACCGATCGGTTCGCGCGTGCCTCGTTCTACGTCGCGCACCAGGTGCAGCCGAAGACGCAGATCGATGCGATGGCGGCCATGTTCAGCATCATCCGCAACGCCGCGCAGCCCTTCCGTACGCCCGAGCCGGGCAAGCCCGACGCGTCGCAGACGATCTGGCAGGTCGTGCTCGACCTCACCAACAAGCGCTACACCTTCGAGTCGACGACGCGGCCGAACATCGTCTGGGTCGACTTCGACAAGGTCAGCTTCACCGAGGGCACGAAGGTCCTCAAGCTCGACCTGGTCGGCCGGCTCGCGCTCGAGGGAGGACTTACCGGCGACGCCAGCCACAAGTTCACCGACCCGGGCGAGGTGACGCAGGACCTGCTTGCGGTCGGGCTCGATGCCCTCGAACTCGTGGCGCGCAAGCAGGACGAGTTCGCCGCGGTCACGAAGGCGGTGCAGGAGCTGGTCGGCACGCATCAGGCGGCGTAGACGCGGGCCGGCAGGACCGCGCTCGCCGCGTCAGACGCCTCGCTTCGCCATCCATCGATACAGGAAGAACGCGCCCACTCCGAGCACGGCGAGGCCCACTCCCCCGATGAAGAGAGCCAGATCGTCGCCCGTCCCGTCGACGATGCCCTCCAGGTGAGTGACAGCGAAGAATATGCCGACCGCGATCGCCAGGTAGGGAAGGACACCCCTCAGCGGGCCGCCCCTCCCCCGGTTCCGGTGGTCCTCAGCAGCCCTGCGCGAACTCGTGAGCTTCACGACGCAGAGAATCGCGAAGAGGATGCCGCCTGCCACGCCGAGGCAGCCAGCTAGGGCGTGTCCGCGCAGAAGCTGGCTGACGCCGAAGACCATGAACGACGCGGCGGCGACGCCGAGGAAAAGCGCGGCGACGACATCCTCGCTCCTCGTTTTCGCCGTGTCTTCGCCTGAACTGGAATTCACTGCTTGCCCTTCGATGCTCGGCGATGCGATTCCGCTCTGGCTTCGAGCGCGAAACAGGCGACGAGCACGATCAGCACCCCTCCCCAGACGAGCCACCACGTCGGGTCGACCGGGTCTCGCAGGGCAGCAACGAGAGGCAATCCCTGCGCCGCCAAGGATACGAGCGCTGCCGCGCCGAGTAGCAGACCGCGACGAGTGCGCCGACGCCCTTCCGGCGTGCTCGGATCGACCGTCATGAGCCTGCGGGGCGGCAGCGAGTCATCGTCGTACCCGCGGAGCGGTGGTTCCGCGCCAGCACAGCCAACCGCCGAGTGCGGTGAAAGGTACGACGCAGAGAGCGCTCCACTGCGGGAAGGGCGTGAAGAGGAGGACGCTCGCGCCGATCAGCGCTCCGAAGGCGAATGAGGCGACGCCGGCCGCACGCCAGCTTCGCAACGATCTCGGCTTGCGAGAGTGCTTCTCGGCCATTGTTCTCAGGGGCTGCCGGTCAGGGGCAGGTCGGTCCGGTCGGATTCATGGTGCACAGAGTACGCCGCACCTGTCGGCCCTGCGCGCACCGGATCGCACGCGCTACGGTAGGGGCCAGCTGCGAGCGAAGGAGCGATCCGTGGGTCACGTCGTCATGTACGCCTCAGTGTCGGTGGATGGGTTCATCGCGGATGACCACGACCAGCCCGGGGCGCTGTTCGACTGGTTGCTCGGCGGCGACGTCCCGCTGGATGAGAGCGGCGTGCTGAAGGTCTCGCAGGCCTCGTACGACTACGTGCGGCCCTACTGGGACCGGATCGGCGTGACCGTCGCCGGGCGTCGCGTGTTCGACCTGACCGATGGGTGGGACGGCACTCCTCCGAGCGGGATCGATCACGTGGTCGTCGTCTCGCACCGTCCGGCGCCGGACGGCTGGGATCCCGACGCGCCGTTCCGCTTCGTCGACGGGATCGCGGACGCCGTCGCCGCCGCGCAGGACCTCGCGGGCGACCGGATCGTCGAGGTCGCCGCCGGGGATGTCGGAGGGCAGGCGTTCGCGGCGGGACTCGTCGACGAGGTGCGCATGGATGTCGTTCCCGTCGTGATCGGCTCCGGCATCCGCTTCTTCGGCTCCGTCGACGCGCAGCACCTGCTGGGCGGACCCGAGGAGGTCGTCCAGGGCGACGGAGTGCTGCACCTGCGCTATCGCGCGCGTCGCTGAGCGCGGCGTCGGCGCATCCGGGCGAGTCGCAGCCGGACGCGCAGTCGCCTGCGGGCGCGGCGCAGCTGATCGCGGAAGACCCAGACGAGCGCGAGGGCCACGATGACCAGCGGTAAGAACTCCGGGGCGAGGATGAAGGCCCCGAAGACGATGTCCAGCATCTCGAAGCCGATCAGGGATCCGGCGGCGACCCAGGTCCAGCCGCTGAAGAGGGTGGCGCGCGTGTGCAGGCGTCGCCAGAGGGAGGTGTCGTGCATGGTGTCCGTCCGTGCTCAGGAGAAGATCGGTCGTCTGCCGATCGCTCTGCGGGCGGACGAGATCGTCAGAGCGCGCGCGGGGGTCGGCGGAGTACGTCGCCGGGAGCGCGCGGAGCCGGAAGCCCGGAGAGCGGGATGCGCCAGACGGCACCGGGCGGCGCGGGCGGGGTCGCTGCGAAGCGGCGCGCGGGAATCGCCACCGTGGCGGGCGTCGCGGCCGAGCGGACCGCGGTCCGCGCCGCGCTCGCGATGACGACCGCAGCGAGGCCGAAGGCCACGAGCACCGTTGAGACCACGACGAGCGCGGAGACACGTCCGACCGGATCGGCCGACATGGCGAGCTCGAGCAGCGCCCATTCGATCGTCGACATGCCCACCCCCGTCGTCCGGCTTCCCGTCGACCTCGAGCCTAGCCCGCTCGACGGAGGCATTTGCGGCACTCAAGCACCCGCTTCTGCGCCGGACCGTGTCGGATGGGGCGATCGCCCCGTAGTAGATTCTTTTGGCAGTGCACGGCATCACGTGCCGGCGGGAGGCGATCGGAATCACATGACTGAGCGACGTACCGGGATACTGCGGCTCGTCACATACGTGTTGGCGCCGATCGCACTATTCGTGGCGCTCCTCTCGTGGAGCGCGTCTTCGCCGGTGGGGTCCAGCGCCGACGAAGACTTCCACCTCAGCAGTGCGTGGTGCGGTCTCGGCCTCCGGGACGGATTGTGCGAGGTCGGGTCCGACGCGGAGCATCGGAGAGTTCCCGAGCAGCTCCTGGCCGCGAACCAGTGTTTCGGCGGCCGCCCCGATCAGTCCGCCTCATGCCCGGCGATACCGTCATCTGTGCTGACGGACACCGACCGTGGAAATTTCACCGGAACGTATCCGCCGGTGTTCTACGCGGTGATGAGCATCTTCGCGAGCCACGACATCTCCGCTTCCGTGCTCGCGATGCGCGCGTTCAACTCGCTCCTCTATGTGGTCATGATGACTGCGCTGTACCTCCTGCTCCCTCGAGCCCGTCGAGGGCTCATGGTGTGGGGGTCGTTGTTGACTTTGGCTCCCTTCGGCGTGTACCTGATCGCGAGCATCAATCCGAGCGGATGGGGGGTGCTTTCTGCTTCTACACTCTGGCTCGCGCTGCTCGGCTATTTCGAGACCGAATCGCGTGGCCGCCGATGGGGACTCGGGGCTCTGGCGCTGGCCGCCACGGTAGTCGGCGCTGGCTCTCGGGCCGACTCGGCTGCGTACGTCGTGTTGGCGGCGGTGTTGGTCGGCGTGCTCAAGGTAGAGCGGACGCGTGCCTTCCTCATCCGCGCCGTGCTCCCGATCCTCCTCATCGTGATCGCGGCGGTGAGTTACCTCACGTCCGGTCAGACCAGAGCAGTCAACGTCAGCGGCGAGAATATCTCCAGTCCCATCGGAAACGTACCGACGAGCTGGACGGATCTGCTGTGGAACAACCTCATCCGGCTGCCAGATCTCTGGGGAGGCGCGTTCGGCGCTCCCGTAGGAGGGCCTTCGCAATGGCTCGGCACGCCGCTCCCGGGCTTGGTGTGGTTTCCCGCGACGATCGCGTTCGGTGGCGTCGTCTTTCTCGGTCTGCGACGCTTCGACCTGAGGAAGGGGATCGGATTGGCCATGATCGTCGGCCTCCTCGTTGTGCTGCCCCTGCTCTGGCTCATGCGCGACCACATTCTGGTCGGCCAGCAGGTACAGTCTCGCTATCTGTATCCCCTCCTGATTATCCTCGCCGGGGTGAGCCTCCTCGGGTTCCACTCCGCGAACGCCGGGCTCGGGCGCATCCACATGCTCATCGTGGCCGCGGCCGCACTTCTCGCCGATGTCACTCTCCAATGGTTCACGATCCGCAGATTCACCACGGGAATCGACGAATTCTGGCCGAACCTGGACAAGGGCGTCGAATGGTGGTGGGGCTTTCCGTTCGGGCCGATGCCGCTCTGGATCATCGGGTCGGTCGCATTCGGTGTCGTCTGCGCTCTGGCCGTCGCGTCTGCCTGGCGCGCCGCTGGCCCGGTGGCGCGTGCCGAAGGCGGTGTGGTTCGCGTCTCGGTGCCGAGCTGAGGTTCAGCCGCCCAGGATGAGCCGGATCTCGTCGTCGAAGAGGTCGTCGGCGGTGCGGCCGGGCTCGAAGTAGGCGATGATCGCCGCGGTCAGGTTCGGGAGGCGCGCCATGAGTTCGGCGGGGTCGACCTCCGCTCCCCCGGCATCCGGCGGCGCCGACTGCTCCTCCAGCACGTAGCCCACGGTGAAGCGCTCGACGGCCAGGACCGTCAGCCTCGCCTCGGGCAGGCTCACGCCGGTGCCGATCAGCGCGGTGACGGCGCGCTCGGAGAAGTCCGCGCGGCGGAGGGATGATCGGGCGCTGGCCACGATGCGGGCGCCATCGGTGTGCGCGAGCAAGCCGGCGCGCAGGCGGTGGGCGGCGTCCAGCATCCACTCGCGCCACTCGGTCGTCTCAGCCGGGATGCCGAGACCCACGAGCACCTCGTCCATGATCCTGTCCCCCAGCGCGTCCAGGAGGTCGGCCTTGCTGCGCACGTGCGTGTACAGAGAGGGTGCCTGCACGCCCAGCGCCGCCGCGAGCGCGCGCAGGGTGACGGCCTCCGCGCCGTGAGCGTCGGAGAGCGTCAGTGCGGCGGAGACGACATCTTCTCTGCTGAGTGGCATCGGGCTCCTTGACATCGCAACCTAACACCGTAAGGTTAACATCCTTACAGCGTTAGGGCGGTGAACATGTACGCAGCTGTTGTCGAGGTCGTCGACGCCGCCGGCATCACCGAAGGAGAGCACCGACCATGATCAGCGAACGACTCCACACCCTCACCCACCGCATCCCGGGCGTCCCCGAGCATGATGACAACCGTCCCGCGCCGAAGCGCTCGCGCGCCATGCGAGGACACCAGGGCGGCGGCAACCACCCGTACCAGCAGCACGAGCACACGGCGGAACCGCGGGTGCTCGTGCGCTGGCAGCGGTGGATCGCCTCCCTCGGGCCGCAGGGGCGGACGCACGAATGACCTACTGATCCCCTGCGACGTCGGGATCGTAGGCGGGGTCGAACACCGGGTCGGAGCGGTACCAGAGCCCCCATCCCGCCGCGAATACTCCGGTGCCGGCGAAGAGCAGCAGTGCTCGCAACCAAGCGAGGTGGCTCTCCGGCGTAACGAGGTCGACCACGACCGCGCTGAAAGAGACGAGAGGTCCGACGATCCACGCGGCGACGGCGGAACGGCGCATCCGTCGCGTTCGACGCGGAATCTCCGGGTTCATTCGTTCGACCCCGTCCTCACGCGGCGAACGACAGCGCCAGCACGCCGACGATGGCGTTGTGGACCCCGTGAGTGACCACCGCGGGGCCCAGCCGACCTGTGCGCGTGGCGAGGTAGCCGGCGACGATCCCGAGCAGCAACGTCTGGAGGCCGAGGTTCGCGATGCCCGCGAGGGTGGAGACCTCGTACAGGTGGGTCGCTGCGAAGATCACCGCCGAGATCAGCACGCTCGCGTGGATGGCTCGGGACGGTTGGGCCTCGGGTCGGCGCCGCACGATCCAGATCCGGATCCAACGCATCAGCAGGCCGCGGAACAGCAGCTCCTCCACCGGCGCGGCGACGATCGTGGGCAGCAGGAAGACTCTGATCGTGTCCCACACGTGGTCTCCGGTGAGATGCAGGTTGGTCTGCGGCGTGCCGAGCACCCGTACAGTCGGCGCCATGACCGCGGCGAGGGCGACCAGCAGCACCGCAGCGGCCACTCCGATCAGGATGTCGACCGGCTCGATCGTCCAACCGAAGTCCTTCTCGAGCGACTTCAGCCCGCGGACGCGCGACGCGACGACCAGGATGGCCACCATCCACGCATAGCTCAGCACGACGGTCGCGACGCTCACGGATAGCGCGACAGGCTGCGGCAGCGCGACGGGCAGGACGCGGAAGAGGACGGTCAGAACGAGCGGAAGTGCGCCGGCGGCGAGGAACCACCAGCCGTTCCACCGGATCGCGGCGGGCGGTCGGTACTGCGCGTCGGCGTAGGAGTCGCGCGTCGTCCCCAGGGTCCCGCTCATCGGGTCGCTCGGCGACACGGCTGCGGCGCGCATCCCCTCGGCGTCACCGCCTCCCGCCTCCGACGCCGGGCACGGAGGTGACCTGCCGCATCCACTCGGCCACCTGCCGTTCGTCGAGGTCGTCGATGGAGGCCAGCTCGACCCCGCGGGTCGCCTTGCCCATCCCGGTCGGGGTCACCGGCGGCACCGGGTCGAGGGCGGTGCCGTTGATGAACATGAGTTTGACGTGGCCCGCGAAGCCGCCGCTGGAGAAGCACCAGCCGTCACCGACCCCGTAATACGCCATGCCCCATTTGACGGAACGCTGGAGGTTCGGGAGGGTCGCGGCCGCCAGGGCGTCGACCGCCTCGGCGATTCCGCGCTGCGGCTGGGGCAGGCTCGCGATGTAGGCGAACACGGGCTTGTCGCCGACCGCCGCCTTCGCCGGGCTGGCCCGACCGGTCATGGTTTCCGGCAGGGCGAAGTCCCCGCCTGACTGCTCGTCCCGACCCGTCTGCTCGTCCCCACCCGTCTGCTCAGCTGGCATGGCGCGATGCTAGTCCGCTCGGGGCACGGAGGCCAGGCTCACCCGAAGCCGAGGTACGTCCCCGGTTTGCCGGGCTCGACGAGCTCGAACCGCAGGTGCAGGTCGCCGGTGCGCAGCAGCTCGGCCTGGTGCGTGAACCGCTCGCTCGTGACGAAGACCGGGCGCGCGACCCGCCATTCGTCGGCGAGCCACGAGCGCAGGGCGGCGAGCAGCCGCGCATCCATGCCTTCGGGGGTCTTGGCGCGGCGCGTCCAGAAGTAGACGACGAGGTCGACGTCCGCCCATACGGCGTCGCCGACCGGGGTGACGGTCGCCTTCGTCAAGAAGGTCGCGGTCGTCGGGAAGAGGTAGACGCACCCCCAGCACTCCCCCGTCGCGGGCGCCAGGACCGTGTAGGTGAAGGCGCGGCCGGCGGCATGACGTTCCTCCAGCGACCGGAGGTCCTCCCGGTTCGCCTCGACGGTGAAGTCGTCCTCCGGCCACGAGGTCTGCTCCCAGAGCCGCAGGTCGTCCCGCGTGTCCATCACGGCGGCATGGTCGTTCGCCGCATCGTCCGCGGTGATCGGGCGCAGGACGAACTCGGTCGTCGACAGTCCGGCGGGCACGGGACCCGCATAGGTGTCCGGCACGTGCGCCTCCTTCGGTCTGCCCCTGACGGTACTCCTCCGGACGGGACGGACGAGGAGGCGCCGCCTGCCGTCAGAGCATCCCGGTGAGCACGCCGCCGTCGGCACGCAATGCGGCCCCGTTCGTCGCCGACGCCACCGGGCTCGCGAGGTACGTCGCGAGGTTCGCGATCTCCCGCGGTTCGATGAAGCGCTCCAGGAGGGTCGTGCCGTTCTGCCCGATGATGGCCTGCTTCATGGCCTCGGCCGGGAGGGACTGCGCCTCGGCGATCGCCTCGACCGTCGCGGCGACGCCGTCCGAGTAGGTGGGGCCGCCCAGGATGGCGTTCACCGTGACGGTCGTCCCGCGCGTGCGCTTGGCGAGACCGTTGGCGAGCGCGAGCATCGCGGCCTTGGTCACGCCGTAGTGCACCATGTCGGCCGGCACGTTCACGCCGGACTCACTGCTGATGAAGAGGATGCGCCCCCAGCCGCGGTCGAGCATGCCGCCGAGCAGGTGCCGCGACAAGCGCACGCCGCTCATGACGTTGACCTCGAGATAGCGGGCCCACTCGTCGTCGTCGACGTCCTCGAACGGCGCCAGGCCGAAGAGCCCGACGTTGTTGACCAGGATGTCGACGTCGCCGAGAGCCTCGAGCAGCCTCCCGACCTGCTCGGGAGAACCGAAGTCGGCGACGAGACCTGACGGCTCCGACCCCGGATGCTCGCGACGGAGCTGCTCGACCGCCGCCTCCACTCGCGCGGCGTCCCGGCCGTTCACGATCACGCGCACTCCCTCGGCGGCCAGTGCCGAGGCGATGGCGTAGCCGATCCCCTGCGTCGATCCGCTGACGAATGCGCTCCTGCCCCGCAATTGCAGTTCCATGCTCTCCCCTGGTCCGGATGGCGCCGAGTGCACCATTCACTTGCTCAGGAAAGTGACTGTACGCGTCGTGACTTGCTTGAGCAAGTCAATCGCCCTACGCTGGCGTCATGTCGAAGCCGTCGGAGTCAGCTGGATGGAGCGCGGAGAGGCTGGAGATCTGGGCCGCCCTGGCCACGATGCTGGAGCGGTTGCCGGCGGCGCTGGACGCCCAGCTCCAGCGCGACAGCGGGCTCACGCACTTCGAGCACGGCGTGCTCTACGCCCTCGATACGGCGCCGGATCGCACGCTGCGGATGAGCACGCTCGCGGGCTACGCCAGCTCCACTCTCTCCCGGCTCTCCCGCGCGGTCACCCGGCTCGAGAAGAAGGGGTGGGTCCGTCGCGTCGTCGACCCGTCCGACGGGCGGTTCACTCTCGCCGTGCTCACGGACAGCGGCCACGAGAAGGTCGTTGAATCCTCCCCCGCGCACGAGGAGCTCGTCGAGAGGCTGGTCTTCGACGCCCTCACCCCGGCGCAGGCGCGTCAGCTCGGCGTCTTCGCGCGCCGGATCTCACACGCGGTCGACGGGGCTCCGGTCTGGACCCCTTCGGTTGGCGAGGCCTAGCCGGCCAGCACCGGCGCGATGCGCGCGAGGACGAGTGCCCAGCCCTTGCCCATGCCGGAGAACGCGTGGCGGCCGAGCGGGCTGTCGAGGTCGAAGCCCTCATGACGGAGGAACAGCCGGGTGCCGGTGCCCTCGGGGACCAGTGACCAGGTGAGCGTCGTGTCGAGCACTCCCTCGGCGAACGTATAGCGGAGCAGTCGGTCCGGCTCGACCGTGGTCACCTCGCAGTGCTGCACGCCGAACGCGCCCATGTCGAGCGTGAACCGGTGGCCGACCTCGGCCCGCAGGTCCCCTGCGGCGGCCCACCAGCGCTCGACCAGCTCGGGATCGGTCAGCGCGTGCCAGACGGCCGACGGCGGGTAAGGCAGGAACTCATCGTGCTCGACGACGGCGGGGAGGGAGGGGTCGGTCATGGTCGCCTTTCGGTGCTGTGGAGGTCGGGGTGCTCGTCGAGGGTCGCCCGCAGGTCGCGCATCCGATCGCGCCAATAGCGTTCGAACGGGTTCAGCCACTCGCCGACCTCGTGCAGAGGGTCCGCCTCGAGGTGGTAGACGCGGTGCTGGCCGCGCCGTTCATCCCGCACCAGGCCGGCGCGGACGAGCACCTGCAGGTGCTCGGACACCGCCGGCCGGCCGACAGGCATGCCGTCGGCCAGCTCCGTCACCGTGCGCGGGTGGTCGAGAAGGGACGCGAGGATGCTCCGGCGAACCGGATTGGCAAGGGCGCTGAAGACATCCGCGGACATGTCCCCAGGATACGTCGGAGATATCCGACACGTCAAGGATCTCCGACGCGTTGGGAAGGTGGGTCGACGACGTCCGCGGCGGCTCAGCGCGTGAACGTGACGTGGATGACGCCGCTCTCGGCGACCTCCGACGTCGCGGTGTAGCCGAGGTCGAGGTCGCTCAGCCCGTCCCACAGCCGGGTGCCCTCGCCGAGGATGATGGGCGAGACGGCGACGTGGATGCGGTCCACGAGCCCCGCGGCCAGGAAGGTGCGCACGACGTCCGCTCCCCCGCCGATCCGCACGTCGGCGTCGCCGGCCAGCGCCGTGGCGCGCTCCAGAGCCGCCTCGGGTGTCGTGGCGAGGAACTCGAATTGCGTCCCGTTGGCGAACTCGAGCGGAGGCCGCTCCCGGTGCGTCAGCACCAGCACGGGCGCCCGGAACGGCGGCTCGTCGCCCCACCAGCCGCGCCAGTCGGGGTCGTCGGGGTAGGTGTGCAGGCCGAACATCCCGGCGCCCATGATCTCGGCGCCGATGCCCTCGAAGTACGCGGCGGCGTAGCGGTCGTCCACCCCCGTGGTCCCGGCGCCCGACGTGTCGTGGAACACGCGCTCGTGGAATGTGCGCGTCGCGGTGTAGTGCTCGACCAGCCGCCCCCACTCCGCGCCCATCGGATCCTCCGGCACCACGACGCCGTCGAGGGAGATGTTGAGATCGACGCGAACGGTCATGGGAGCCTCCGGGAGTGAGCGGACGGGATCCAACCTGACAGACCGGAGGATGCCCGTCAACTGGCTGTTGCCGCGCGGCGCGCCGCGGGCTTAACGTGTCGCGCGAACGACCCGAGCCTGTTCGTGAGACGCACGCAGCTCTGTGGAGGTCCCCATGTCCAGCCAACCGGAGAACACGAGAGCGGCGGAGGAGAAGCCGGACGAGCCGGAGGCGTCTCTGGCCCTCGACCGCCTGTTCGATCGCGAAGTGCGGAAGTCACGCAATGCGTACCTCCGCGCGTCCCGCCGCGCCGAGGTGGTGGGCCAGGCGCTGCGCGGCGACGAGCGCATCGCGGAGCTGACGCGGGCGCTCGGACGCCTGGAGGCTCCCGTCGCCGTGCCGCGCGAGGTGCAGCCGTCCCCCGGCGAGCTGCACACGCTGAGCCTGGTCACCACGGGCACGAGCGACCGGCTCTCCTTCGCCACTCCGCCGTACGACGCGACCTGGACGACCTTCCAGCCGCCCGGTGCGGCCGGAACCGCGGCGCACGGTCCGAGCGTCTACAAGCAGCAGGCGAGCATGTTCATCGACCTCACCGAGACGTACGTCGACCGTCCGGTGGCCGAGGGCGGCTGGATGTACGCGGGCGCCGGTCTGGGGCTGTGGTTCAAGCCGAAGGCGCCCTCGACCTACGTGCGCGTCTCCGGACTGGTGGACTACGAGTACGACTGGGCCGACAGCTCGAGCCTGCAGGTCGCCCACAACCGCGCCCAGCTCTGCGTGATGGTGCAGCACCGCCGCGGACCGGGCGACCTGGAGACGATCCTCGACACCCGCGACCAGCTGTGGGCCGACGGCACCTCCTGGTACGAGGACCACAGCGACAGTGGAGGTGGCTACTGGCCGAACCAGAACTACTTCTGGGCGAGCAGCAACGACTGGTATCTCGTCTGGTTCTGGATGAACGGCGGCATCGACTTCTCGACCAAGGACACCTTCGGGTCGAGCAAAGCGTTCCAGACCTGGCACGCGCGCGTGCCGTTCATGGTCTTCGAGCAGTGGGCGTGAGTCGGGCCCGCTAAACCAGGACGATCTTGTCGCGGGTCTCCCCGGATTCGAGGAGGCGGTGCGCCTCCGCCGCGTCGGCGAACGGGACGGAACGGTTGCGCTTCAGGCGCAGTGAGCCGTCCGCGAGCATCGGCAGCGTCACGGCCAGAGCGTCGGGGGCGCGGTCCGGGCTCGGGTTCGACATGGTCGCGCCCGTGGCGGCTGCGCCGGCGTGGTCGGCGAGCGTCACGACCCGCGAGGGGTCGCCGGTCGCCCGCACCGCCTCCGGGAGTCCGCCGTGCCCGGCGACGTCGACCACGGCATCCACACGCTCGGTCACGGCGGAGACCCGGTCGAACACGCCCTCGCCGTACGAGACGAACTCCGCGCCGAAGGAGGTGATCAGCTCCTCGTCGCGCGGGGATGCGGCTCCGATCACCCGGACACCCCAGGCGCGGGCGAGTTGCACGGCGATGACGCCGACCGAGCCGGCTGCCCCGAGCACGACGAGCGTGTCGCCCTCGGCGGCGCGGACCTGCCGCAGCACCCCGAGGGCTGCCTCCGCCGATGCGGGCAGTGCGGCCGCCTCCTGCCAGCTGACCTCGGCGGGCTTCGGGTACCAGACCGATGCGGCGACGAGCTCGCCGTAGCCGCCCTGACCGGGGAGGTACACCGCGACCTCGTCGCCCACCGCGACACCGTCGACGTCGGCTCCGAGCTGCTCGACGACGCCCGCCGCCTCGAACCCGAGGACGGAGCCGGGGCCCTGCGGGAAGACCTTCGCAAGGTGACCGGCGCGGATGGTGAGGTCGGTCGGGCCGACGCCCGCCGCCTTCACCCGCACCAGGATCTCGCCCGGCCCGGCGGACGGCGTCTCCACCTCCCGCCACTGCAGGACCTCCGGCCCTCCGAATCCGGTGAGTACGACAGCGTGCGACATGGTGTCCCTTCGTTCGTCGGCACCAGGCTACGGCTCGCTCGTCGCGCGCGCAGGATGCCAGGCCACACGGAGTAGCGTTCGTGGTGCTCCCCGCCCGTCATCCGTCCCAACCCAGGAGGAACGATGCGAGTCACCGGCCCACTGATCCTGCGCGGCGTCACCGTCGTCGATGTGCTCGCCGGCGACCTGCGCCCGGAGGTCGACCTCCTCCTCCGCGACGGGGTGATCGAGCGCATCGCCCCGGCGGACACGGTCATCGACGTCGATGCGGAGGTCGTCGATGCGAGGGGGCAGTACGTCGTCCCCGGCTATGTCGACGCCCACGCGCATCCGCTCGGGCTCGCCGATGCGGCGGCCGCCCTGGAGCTGATGGGTGCGTTCGGGATCACCGGGTTCCGTCAGATGAGCGGGTCGGCGGCCTTGCTCGCGGAGCGGGCACGGTCCACGCTGGGTCTTCCCGACGGCGGGCCGGCGCTGCTCGCGCTGCCGGGCGACCTGCTGATGCCGATGAACGCCGGCACGGTCGACGCCGCGGTGGCGACCATCCGGCAGCAGAAGGAGGCGGGCGCCGACTTCGTCAAGGTGGTCGCGGTGACGCCCGAGGTGCTGCTGGCGCTGCTGGACGAGGCGGCGGTGCTGGGTCTCCCGGTCGCGGGCCACCTGCCGAACGGCATCGACGTGCGGGAGGCGTCCCGCCACGGGATGCGCTGCATCGAGCACCTCGGCCCGGGCGTGGGGATCACCGCCGCGACGTCCGACGCGGAGTCGAGCATCCGCGCGGAGGCCGCGGCGGGGGCGCGCAGCCTGAAGGTCCCGTCCTTCTCCTTCCCCGGAGCCGCGCGGCTGATGAGCCGGCTCCTGAAGAAGATCGTCATCAACCCGGTCACGATGAACAAGCCGCGGGACATCGAGCTGCTCGCACGTGCCGACGACACCTTCGACGAGGCGAAGGCGCGCGCGGTGGCGGCCGTGTTCGTCCAGAACGAGACCTGGCAGTGCCCGACGCTCATCCGCGTGCGCACACAGGAGCTGGCGGACGACCCGCGGCACACGGCCGACCCGGAGCTCCGCTACATCGCGGAGAGCACCGTCCGGTCGTGGAAGCGGGCGAACACGAAGTACGCCGAGCAGGGCGAGCATGCGCACGCGACCTATCGCCGCACGTACGACCTCCAACTGCGGCTGACGAAGATCTTCGAGGAGGAGGGCGTCAAGCTCCTCACCGGCACGGACTCCTGCGGCGCCGGCTGGGTCATCCCCGGTCATTCGCTGCACCAGGAGTTCGACGAGCTGGCGGCGGCCGGACTGTCGCCTCTGAGCGTCCTGCGGGCGGCGACCTCGAACGCGGCCGAGTTCTTCGGCACGACGCAGGACCAGGGGTCGGTCGACGAGGGCAAGCGCGCCGATCTCGTGCTCCTGGAGGCGAACCCTCTCGAGAGCGTCGACGCGCTCCATCGGATCGCCGGGACGGTCCGGGGCGGCCGCTACCGGGATGCCGCCGAGCTCGACGCCGTGAAGTCCCGCATCGCGGGGACGCGCGCCATCACCGCCTGACCGGGCCCGGTCAGCTCGCGTTCGGCGCGCCCAGGCGAGTGACCTGTCCCGTGTGGACGTCGGCGACCCACTCCCAGCCCGGCTTCGCCGAGGGGCCGATCCGCGGGTCGTCCGGTGTGCGGCCGTCCCGTAGCGCGAGCAGGTACGCGCGGTCGAGCGCGATGCGCGAGCGCAATTCGCCGGCGTCTCCGAGCGAGCCGTGGCCCGGGATGACGACCTCGGCGTCCGCTGCCGCGTTCTCGAGAAGATCGAGGGCGCCGAGGTAGTCGCCGATCGGGTCGTCGGCGCCGTTCAGATCGAGCATCGGGATGAGGACGTCCGAGAGCATGTCGCCGGCGACGAGCACGGCTCCGTCCGCGATCAGGAGCGCCGCGTGGCCGGGTGCGTGCGCGCGGTGCTCGACGATCCGGACGCCGGGACCGGCCCAGGACAGCCGCGTCGCGCCGTCCGGGAGGCCGACCGTTCCCCCGAGCAGGTCGAGGGGAGCCTCCTCGGGGATCCCGAACCGCTTCGCATCGATCCCGCCGGCCAGCCGCTCGTGGGCCGTCGACGCGGCGAGAGCCGTGGCGTAGCGGGGCGCGTCGCCGAGCGAGGCGTGCCAGAGCAGATGATCCCAGTGCGGGTGCGTCGAGAACCCGGCGACGACCTCCCGCCCCGCCGCGGACAGATCGCGGGTGAGGCAGGCGAGCTCGTCCTCCAGGATGCCCGGATCGACGAGCAGCACCCCCGCCTCGCCCTGCACGACGATCGTGTTGCTCTGGCAGAACGTGCTCTCGTGGACCAGCACACCCGGTGCGACCGTCGTCAGCATCCCGATCTCCCTCGACTCGTACCGGCATCGTCCCCCATGCGGCGCGAGGGAGGGAAGGGGTTTCGCTACTCTGGTCGGAAGAGCCAGCGAGGGGGCAGCATGCCGGATCCGGGGAGACGCGACGTCTTCCGGGTGCGCGGGTTCGTCGCCTTCTGGGCGGCGTACACCGTCTCGGGTTTCGGCACCTACGTCACGACGCTGGCGCTTCAGGTGCTGGTCCTCGCGGGTCTCGGCGGCACGGCGATCGACGTCGGCCTGATCAACGCGGCACGGTGGCTCCCCTACCTCCTCCTCGGACTCGTCGTGGGCGCGCTGGTGGATCGGCGGCGCAGACGACCGCTCCTCATCGGGTCCGACCTCGGTCGTGCTGCCGTGCTGATGCTGATCCCGGTGCTCTTCCTCATGGGAGTGCTCGGCATTCCGGTGCTGCTGGCGATCGTCGTCGTGGTGGGGACGCTCTCGCTGGTGGGAGATGCCGCCTCGCAGTCGCTGGTGCCGAGGATCGTGCCGCGAGGGCAGCTCGTCGCCGCCCACGCCCGGACGGACCAGAGCGATGCCGTCTCCCAGACCGCGGGCCCGCTCGTGGCCGGCGCCCTCGTGTCTCTCGTCGGCGCCGCGGCCGCCATCATGGTCGACGCTGCCTCGTACGTCTTCTCTGCGATAGCGATCTGGCGTGTCCGCGTCGAGGAGGCACCGGCACGGGCGGTCCCGGCGTCCAAGTTGCGGGGCGAGATCGGCGAGGGCCTCCGCTGGGTGTACGGCCACCGGGTGCTCGGACCGATGTCCATCGGGACGCACGCCTGGTTCTTCTTCAACAGCATCCTGGGCACCGTCTTCACCACGTTCGCCCTGCTGGGCCTGAACCTCACCGCGTTCCAGCTGGGTGTCGCGCTGGCGGGCGCCGGTATCGCCGCCTTGCTGGGGAGTTCCGTCTCGTTGCGAGCGGGCCGCCGGTGGGGCGCAGGAGCGGTCGTCATCGCGAGCAACCTGGTCATGGTCGTCGGCTGGACGCTGATCGCCCTCGCGCCTGCCACGGCCGACCGGTGGGTGGTCGTCACGGTCCTCACGCTCGGGCAGGCGTTCTACGGTCTCGGGCTCGGCCTGAGCAATGCCAACGAGATGGGGTACCGGCAAGCGGTCACGCCCGACGCGCTGCAGGCGCGCACGAACACGACGATCCGTTCGGCGAACAGGGCGATGATCGTCCTCGGCGCACCACTGGGAGGGGTGCTTGCGACCGCCGCCGGGTATCGTCCGGCGCTGTGGGTCGCGATCGCCGGGATCCTGGCGGCGACGGCCTTCCTCGCGCTGTCCCCGTTCCGCACCGCACGGCACGCGGAGGACGGGGTCAGCGACTGATGGTCGTGGCGGCCAGCAGGTCGTCCGTGCGCATCACCGTGCCGAACTCGCCGTCCAGGTTCGCTGCGGTCACGCGAGTCAGTTCGTCCGCAGTCAGAACGCCGCCGTCGACGTCCGCGCGATCGAACGTGTGCGTCGCGTCGATCGCGAAACGGACGTCGAAGCCGAGGTTCGAGCCGACCCGCGCTGTCGTCTCGCAGCAGTGATTGGTGGTGATTCCGCACACGACGACCGTCGAGATCGCGCGGCCGCGCAGCCATGCCGCCAGGTCGGGCGCACCATGGAACGCCGAGTTGACGCTCTTCGTGACCAGCAGCGCGGGCTGTCCGTCAATGACGGACTTGAACGCGTGACCGGGATTGGCGGGATGCAGCGGTGAGAGCGGATTCGCCGAGTCGTGCTGGACGAAGACGATCGGACGGTCGGTCGTGCGCCAGCGATCGATCAACGACGCGATGTTGCGCTCGCACTCCGGGTTGTTGCGAGGACCCCAGAAGCCCTCGTCGTCGAATCCGGCTTGGACGTCGATGACGACGAGGGCGGCATCGAGTGGCAGTGGCTTCCGATCGATAGGCACGGGACCACGCTAACGGTTCGGTCGACGCGGCCCGGCGCGCAGGGGTCGGGCACACCGGAGTCGGCAGGCCCAGGGTGGTCAGGCCGTGTTCTCTGGACGGGGTGCGTGCACCCCGAGGGCACCCCGCCAGACCTCCTCGTGCCCGGTGACGTACTCCGTCGCCGCGCGCCAGTGCTCGCCGTGGCCCTCGACGTACATGGTGCCCCACGGCACGCGGCCGGTCTCGTGGGCGGTGCGGAGCAGCGTGTGCATCGCTGCCGTGCGCTCGCCGAGGGTGCGTGGGAGGTCCGCACGTAACGCTCCGTCGGGGTGATAGCCGTCGACGAAGGCGGCCAGGCGGATGGCAGCCTCGGCCGGTGGCTCCGTGACATCGTTCAGCGTGAAGGCCTGGGCGGCGTACGCGAGATCCCAGAGGCGGGTGCTCGGGCCGGCGCCGTCCCAGTCGATGAAGACCCAGCGCTCCCCCACGATGAGATTCCACGGGGCGAGGTCGTTGTGGCAGACGAGGTCCGCATCCGTTACCGGGATGAGAACGTCCCATTCGGCCTCCGGCGGTGGCGTGAACGCTTCCGCCGCGTCGTGGATGCGCCGCACGAGGCGACCGACCCGAGCCAGGTCGTCGAGACCCAGCCGGTCGGAGTCCATCGCCAGCGGGCCGGCGACGAACTCGCTGACCTGACGCCCCTGCTCATCGCGCCCGAGCGGCCGGGGCACGTCGACGCCGTGCTCACCCACCCACTCCGTGAACGCGGCGACCGCCGGAGCGGCGGCCGTCCACGGCTTGCGCACGGTGTCGCCGACCCACACGACGCCGAGGGAGGCGTTCCCTCCTGCGAGCGGGATCTCGTCGGCGGTCATGAAGCCAGGCTACCGCCGGGAGTCCCGCTCAGCCGGCCGGCAGCGCCTGCAACACGGTGGAGATCACGGTCTTCGCAGACGGCGCGTCGGCGCTGGTGAAGAGCGGCGAGACCGCGGAGACCCAGTAGCCCGCCGGCGTGAAGACCTCGATGTCGCCGGTCGACGTGCCGCCCCCGTTCGCCGTGTACGCGGTGATGTCCGATCCGAATGCATCCGTCCGTGTGCCCGCGCCGCCGCCGAGTGCCGTCTCGGCGGTGCTGAGCTGGTCGGCGGAGGGCTGGGCGACGGCGACGGTGAGGGTGGTGCCGTCACCGGCGTCCGTCCACTGGCAGGCGATCCCGCCGAACGAGACGATCTCGGCGGCGTACGAGCCGGCGACGGGCGTGAGGCTCGGTACGGCCGCGAGCCCGGCGTCGATGCCGCTGAGGGCGGACGCGGGGAGGATGGTGTCGCAGCTGCCGAACGACGCCGACGAGGGCGCGGGGGAACCGGCGGGCGTGGAGGTGGCCGCCAGAGATGGCGGAGCGGTCGTGGACGGCGTGGCGGCCGGGGCCGTCGGAGCGCATCCGGCGAGGGCCAATGCTGCGGTCGCGGCGAGAAGGGCGATGCCGACGTGTCGAGTCGGGCGGACGGTGCGTGGTGAGGTCACGGTGGAATCCTTCGGTCGGGAGGCGGGAACGGCCAGTGCGATCAGGCTAGAGCCGGGCCGCGCTCACCCGACTGGACATAATGCCCAGTATCCCGAGAGCCGCCGAAACGGATGCTAAGGTCTACTAATCAATTAGTTAGGTCTACTAAGCAAGAGAAGGTGCGGGATGAGCGTAGAGGTCGACGACGTCGGCGCCGAACTGCGGCGCGCGGTCACCCGGCTCTACAGCCGCTTCCGCTCGGAGCGGGTCGAGGGCGAGGTCTCCGAGGCGGCGCTGCTCGTCCTCGTGGTGCTCGGCAAGCGCGGGCCGATGAGCCTCAGCGACCTCGCCGACGCCGGCCGGGTCACCCTCGGCTCGGTGAGCCAGACCGTCCGGCGGCTCGAGGAGCTCGGCCACATCACGAAGGCCCGCGCGACCGACGACCGGCGCAAAGTGATCTTCACCCTGACGGAACAGGGCCGGAGCGCCGCCGACGCCTCGCGGCGCCACCGCGAGGACTGGCTCAACCATCGCCTCACCGAGCTGACCCCCGAGGAGCAGGACGACATCCGACGCGTCGCTTCGCTCCTCCTCCACATCGCCGACTCCTGAACAGGAACACCATGCATCCCGTCGAAGCCCTCTTCGTCCCGCTCGGCCGCGCGCTGCGCACGCGCCGCCCCGACGAGGCATTGAGCATCGCCAACGCCCCCGAACTCACGACCGGCGGCCGGCTCACCCTGACGTCGCCGGCGTTCGCCGACGGCGGCATCATCCCGGCGAAGAACTGCGGCGCGCTGATCGGCACGAGCATCTCCCCCGCGCTCGAGTGGAGCGCCCTGCCGGACGGGACGGTCGACCTTCTGCTCGTGTTCGAGGACCTCGACGTCCCGGCAGCGGTGCCCGGCCTCCACACCGTCGTCGCGTTCCCGCCGACCGGCGGTCTCGCGGAGGGCGCCATCCGCGCCGACGATCCGCGCTTCCGCTTCCTTCCGCTCCGGCTCGGCGTCGCGCGGTATGTCGGCCCGCGCCCCCTGCCCGGCCACGGCACGCACCGCTACCGGTTCCACCTCTACGCGCTCGACGCCCCGGCGGACCTCGCGGCAGTCTCCTCCCCCGCCGAGCTTCCCGGTGCACTCGCCGGTCATGTGCTCGCGTCGGGCACCCTGCTCGGCACCCGGACGACCTAAGGACCGCCCGCCCTCACTGCCGAAGGTCTCCGTCGGCGGTGAGGGTCAGCCGCGCGACCCATTGCCCGCAGCCGCCCGGGGAGACGGAGGCCGTCGTCCGCATGGCACGGACGACGGTGGAGCCGCTGACCGCGTCCGCCTCGACCTCGACCGTGCTGCCCCGCTCGAGGGGAGTCGACGGCATCGCCCCGTCGACGGTCACCTCGTTGAACCCGACCGTGCACGCACCGCCGACGCAGACGCGCACATTGGTCTCGGGATGCTCGGTCACCCACGACTTCACCACGACGGTGACCTCCAGACCGGTTGAGAGGTCCCGCCCGCAATTCCCGACAGTAGTGCACCCCGCGAGGCCCGTGCCGCACACCAGCACGGCGATCAGAACTCCTGCACTCCCCCAGCGGCGCATAGCCAGACGGTACCACCGCGTCCCTCCCACGTGGCGGTCGTGCCGCCTGCCAGAATGTGCTCGATGGGGGTCTCATTCGTTCTGCCTCGCCGCTGGGGCCGCGCGTACTTCGCGCTCCAAGCGTTGGCCGGCGCTGTCTGGTGGGTGGCCGTGTTCGCCTGGCCGCTGGTGCGGACGTCGACGCTGGGCGCCCTCGACCCGGTGCCGGTCGCGGCCGCCGACATCCCGCTGTTCGTGATCGCCTCGGCGATCGCGGCGGCAGGCGTACGCACCGCGGCCGTGATCGCGACGGTCTGGACGTGCGTTGTGAGCGTGGCGCTCGCCGTCTACGCCACGGCCAGCACGCTGGCGGGATGGGGAGTGCTGCTCATGCTGGCGGCGGCCGGCTGCTCGGTCGTCGCGCTCTGCGTGATGCTCCTGGGCAGGCTCCCGGCCGAGTGGATCGTACAGGGGCCGTTCCGGTTCCGTCCGGCGTCCGCTCATCGAACGACGGCAGCGCACGTCGTTGCGACCTTCGGCCAGATCGTCGTCTTCTGGGGCTTCTTCCTCGCCGTCCTCCCGGTCGCGATCGCCTTCCTCGAGAGCCGTTGGGGCTTCCACCTCCCCTTCCCGCCCGGAGCGGTCGCGCTCGGCGCCGTGGTGCTGGTCCTCGCCAGCGCCCTGGGCATCTGGTCGGCCATCTCGATGTCCACGCGGGGCGGCGGCACACCGCTGCCGGTCGCGATGCCGAACCGCCTCGTCGTCGCGGGCCCTTACCGCTGGGTGCGCAACCCGATGGCGCTGGCCGGCATCGTCCAGGCCGTCGCGGTCGGCCTGATGCTGCAGTCGTGGATGGTCGTCGCCTACGCACTGATCGGCTCACTGGTCTGGAACCATCTGGTGCGGCCGTTCGAGGAGGCCGATCTCGCCCAGCGCTTCGGCGACGCGTTCGAGGGCTACCGCCGCAGCGTGCGGTGCTGGCTGCCACGACTCTCCCCGTGGACGCCGGTCGGTGAATCGGTACAATCGCCCTGACGATGCGGCCGGAGGGGCGACCCGACCGGCCGGATGACAGCGGCGGAGGGCACGCGTGCACTGGGCGGCGGGGATCGAGGCGGCGGTCGACGACGCGGTCGCGCGCGCGACGGCGGGCATCCCGACCGTGCTCGACATCGAAGGGCAGGCCGGCTTCGGCAAGACCCAGCTCGCCCGTACGGTCGCCCAGCGGGTCCCCGCCGGAGCCGTGGTGCGGGCGACCGCGTACGAGGACACGCAGAGCGACCCGCTCGGACTGCTCGAACAGCTCGGTGTCGAGACCGCGGGCCTGCCGTCGAACGCGCTGAGCGCCTCCCGGGCCCTCGGCGCCCACCTCGATGCGCTCCCCGGGGACGATCCCCTCGTCGTCGTGCTGGACGACCTGCACTGGGCCGACCCCGAGTCGCTCGACGCCGTCGGCGTCCTCATGGAGCGCATGGCCGGCGACCGCGTGCTCCTGGTCGCCGCCCACCGCCCCGACGGTGCGCGCCACGCGCGCTGGCGCTCGCGGCTCGCGGACATCCCGTCCGTCATCGGCGTCGTGGTCGACGGGCTCGACGACGACGCGACCCTGGAGCTGATCCGGGAGGCCGCACCCGACGCGAGCCCGGGGCTGGCCCGAGCCCTCCGCGCGCACACCGGCGGCAGCCCGTTGTTTCTGCGCTCCCTGCTCCACGAACATGACGCGGCCGAGCTCGCGGTGCTCGCGGAGCGGAACGAGCTCCCGGCATCGAGCGACCTCATCGCCACGATGGGCGAGCGTCTCTCCCGGCTCGACCCCGACGCCGTGGCCGCGCTCAGCGCCATCGCGGTGCTCGGCGGCGACGGGGCGGAACCGTTCGTCCTCAGCGCGGTCGCCGACGTGCCCGACATCGGTCCGGCCCTCGACCTCCTGACGCGCGAGCGGCTGGTGGTCACCGATCGCACCGCCGCGACGCCACGGGCCCGCATCTTCCACGGCGTCGTGCGGGCCGCGGTCTACGACAACATCCCGCCCGCCACGCGCGAGCGGATGCACGCCGCCGCAGCGGCGCGCGTCCCGTCACCCGGTGACCGCCTGCGGCATCGGGTCGCGGCCGCCCGCGGATCCGACGACGGACTCGCGGCCGACCTGCGGATGTTCGCCGATGCACTCCACGAGCGCCTGCGGTACCGGGAGGCCGCGCGATTCCGCCGGTACGCCGCCCGCATGGCCGCCGGACCCGAGGCTGCCGAGACGGACACGTTCGCGGCCGACTTCGAGTCGATCCTCGCCCTCGATCTGGAGGACGTCAGCGTGCGGCAGGACGACGTGAGCCTCGAGCCCCGGGCCCGGTTCCTCGTCGGCGCGACGTTCGCCGCCGAGAAGCGCTTCGTCGCCGCGAGCGACGTGCTCGAGACCCTGACGGAGGAGGAGCTCGCCGCGGTCGACCCGCTGACGGCGTACCGCGCCCGGGTCCTGCGCGCCTGGTCGACGGTGGCGGCGGGGCGGTCGCCGCAGCGCGCGCTCCACGACCTCGACACGGCGAAGGAGGGCCCCGTCACCGACCCGGCCGTGCAGGGATACTTCGGTCTCGCCCACGGGCAGGCGGCGCAGCGCGCGGCTCCGGTCGACGAGCGCATGTCCATCCCCTCGCTCCTCTCCGTCGACCGGGCGCAGCTGGCCTCCACTCCCCACGGGACGGTCAGCCTCGCCTGGCGCGGCGCGGTGATGTCGCTGACCGGCATGCCGGAGCAGGCGATCGGGGACCTCGGCCTCGTCACTTCCCGGTTCGGCGACGGCCTGATGGACTTCGGCGACGGTGTGTTCCATGCCCTGCAGGGGTTCGCCCACTTCGTCAACGGGCAATGGCCCCGCGCCGCGATGATGATCGATCTCTCGCGCGCCGGGAGGCTGCGCAACGCGGCGCCGTTGACCGCGGCGATCGAGCCGCTGGCCGGGGTCGTCGCGGGTGATCTCGAGCGGGTCGGCGCAGCACTCGCGGAGGCCCGGCGCATCCGGGTCGCGGGCCCGCAGCCGGCCGCCGTGCACGCCGGGGACATCGTCGACGTGCTCGCGCTCGCCTTCGTGGGAACGGACGCCCAGCGGGTCGCCTGGCTCGAAGGCCGCATCCGCGACCTCGGCGATCCCGCGGATTGGGCCGAGGCGCAGGTACCCCACCTCTGGTACGTCGCTCAGGCGATCGGGGCGGGATGGGCCGGTCGGCCGGGGGACGCCCCCGGCTGGGCGCACCTCCTGCGCACCGTGGATCCGCCGCCGTGGTCCGGTGTCGTCGCCGATTGGCTGGAGGCGCGCGTCGACGAGTCGCCCGCCGGTACGGCGCGGCTGCTGGAGGTCGCCGCGCGCGGCATCCCGTCGCTTCCCGCGATCGACGCTCTCCTGCGATTCGACGTCGCCGCCCGCACTGCGGCGGACTCCCGCGGCCCGGAACTCCGGCGCTCGGCGGATTCCGCCCTGCGTGGCATCGGCGCCGACCTCCTGGCAGACCGGCTTCCCAGCGGCGCCGGACACGACGCGGGCACGGAACGGGAGGCGGCGTCCGCACCCTCGCTCTTCGCCGACCTGAGCGAGCGCGAGAGGGAGGTCGCGGCCCTGATCCTGGAGGGCCTCAGCTACACGCAGGTCGCGAAGGAGCTGTTCATCACGCGGTCGACCGTCTCGTTCCACCTCTCGCGGATCTACGCGAAGACGGGCACCGCCTCCCGGCACGAGCTGGTGGAGGCCGCACGCCGCAGCGGGGACTAGGCGCAGGACTGTGCACTTCGTACAGTCGGCCTCGACGGCGCGCTGGGGAGACTGGATGCATCACCCCACTCCCCGTCCCGGAAGGACCCCCATGATCGCGCACATCATCGCCGGACTCATCGGCAACTACATGACCACCCTCTTCGTCGTCGGCCTCATCGTGGCCCTGATCCGCGTGCTCGCGCACCGCGGCCCCCGCACCGCCGAGTTCATCAGCGGCACGTTCCTGAACTCCTTCGTGATCTGGGCCGTCGGCGTCGCGCAGACCGTCAACTTCGTCATGCACTCCGTGTTCGGCGACTACGCCGCCAAGACGATCGGCTGGGCGCAGAGCCCCTTCCAGTGGGAGCTCGCCGTCAGCAGCCTCGGCGTCGGCGTGATGGCGTTCATCCTCGGCCGACGGAAGGCCCCCTTCATCGGCAAGGCCGCCATCGTGCTGGCGACGGTCATCTTCGGGCTCGGCGCTGCCGGCGGCCACGTCTACCAGATGATCGTCAACCACGACTACGCCGCCAACAACACCGGCCTGCTCCTGATCTCCGACATCGTGATCAACCTGATCGGCCTCGCCTTCGTGATCTGGCACGCCGTCGCGACCAACCGCGAGCCCGACACCACCGACACCGAACTCGTCCGGACCGACGCTGTCCGCAGCGCCTGACCGCCGACTCCACCCGACTCGACCCGACGACCCGACCTGGAAGGACCCCCGTGAAGCACTCCATCGCCCCCTTCTCCCCCGACCCCGACCACGACTTCGAGATCCGCACCGCACTGGGCCTGGCCGCCGAAGGCAGCACCGAGCCCGGCGAGGTGCTCGCGGCGACCGCCGGCATCCGTCGGGGCGACCACCAGGCATGGTTCGCCGCCTGGAACGACCTCGCGACCCGGACGGCGGCCGTGGCCGAGGAGGCGGCGCAGGCCGGCCACCACGTCAGCGCTGCCGAGGCCTTCCTGCGCGCCTCCACCTACTTCGGCGTCGCGGTCAACGCGCTCAGCGGCCTGCCGGACTCCGACGACCTCGTCGCCACCTTCCGCAAGCAGCGGGCGGCGTGGGAATCGTTCGTGTCCCACTCGTCGACCCGAGCGGAGCGCGTCGACATCCCGTTCGGTCTCGGCTCGCTGCCCGGCTACCTTTTCCGGCCGTCGCAGGATGCGCAGCCGACCGGCGCCACACTGGTCGCGGTCAACGGGAGCGACGGGTCGCTCGCCGCCCTCTGGGCGACCTGCGTGTCACCGGCACTGAAGCGCGGCTGGAACGTGCTGGTCTTCGACGGTCCGGGCCAGCAGTCGCAGCTGTTCGAGCGCAACACCTTCTTCCGCCCGGACTGGGAGAACGTGCTCACTCCCGTCTACGACTTCGTCGCACGCCAGCAGGGCGTCGACCCGTCGCGGATCGCCCTCTACGGCATCAGCCAGGCCGGCTACTGGGTGACGCGCGCCCTCGTCTTCGAGCACCGCTTCGCGGCGGCGATCGCCGACCCGGGCGTCGTCGACGTGTCGACGTCCTGGACGGGCCACCTCCCGAAGTCGCTGCTGAAGGCGCTGGACGACGGCGAGATCGAGAAGTTCGACAAGGAGATGGCGCTGGGGCTGACGTTCGCCGGCGACACCGCCCGCACCTGGCAGTTCCGCGCCCGGCCCTACGGCACGACGGGGTACGCCGAGACCATCGAGGCGGTGCGCACGTACCGCGTCACCGAGGAGCAGTCCCGGCAGATCACCACGCCACTGTTCATCACCGACCCCGAGGGCGAGCAGTTCTGGCCCGGTCAGTCGGAGCAGCTGGCGCAGTGGACCGCGGGGGTCTCGACCCTCTCCCGCTTCACCGCGGCGGAAGGAGCCGACGGCCACTGCGAGCCGCTCGCCCGCACCGTGACGGCGCAGCGGATGCTGGACTGGCTCGATACCCGGGTCGCCGCATCCTGCTGACGCGCTCCGCTCAGTACTCGCCCTTGATGACGAAGAACGAGCCGCGGATCTCCCCGGCGAGCTTCGACTTCTGCCGCGCGAACTTGAAGCGCTCGGCGAGCTCGGCCGGTACCTCCATCCCCTGCGAGAGCTTGAACCCGACCGCGCGCTTGCCCGCCGGGTCGAGCGCGTACATCACGTTGATCGCGAGGCCGGACTCGTAGAACACGTAGTCCATCCGCAGCCCGTCGACCTCGAACGTCGTCGCCTGCAGCGGCCGGGAGGCGATGTGGATGTCGCGCTCCTCGGCGAGCACGCGGGTCAGCCGTTCGACCGCCTCCGTCTCCTCCTCGGCAGGGCCGACCGCGAAGTCGTGGTCGTACTTGTTCTTGTAGTAGCGCGCCTCGTTGGCGCGCAGCCCCGCCAGCGCCTCCGCCACCGGGCTGGACTCCAGCCCCGCCGTGGACACGTTCACGAAATCGACGATCTCCCGCATGAGGCCTCCCAGCCGTCCGTTCCCCTCACGATAGCCGTCCGTCACCGGCCGGCCCCGCCCGGCTTTCAGCGCGCGACGTCCTCCCGCGCAGCGGGTGCGGTCGCGTGCGCCTGCAGGGACCCGAGCAAGGCGAGCTTCTCCGCCGCCTCCGCAGTGGCCGGGTGGTACAGCACGAGCACCAGGCCGTCGGTCCCCGTCACCTGCAGCTTCTCGCGGTGCACGCTCAGAGCACCGACGACGGGATGCTCGAACGTCAGCGTGCCGCCCTGCCGCTCGCGGACGTCGTGGCGGCTCCACAGCCGACGGAACGTCGGGCTGGCGATCGACAGCTCGCCGACCAGCTCGACCACGCGCGCGTCGTCGGCGTCCGCTCCGACCGAGCGGCGGAACCCGGCGATCAGAACCGCCGACGCCGCCTCCCAATCGGGGAACAGCGCCTGCTCGGCCGGGTCGAGGAAGACGTCGCGCATCCGGTTGCGGCCCGCGACGAGCCGCGGCGAGAGCGCCGTGGCGAGTGCGTTCGCGGCCAGCACGTCGAGGTACCGGCCCTCCACGAACGCGGGGAACGGCAGCTGCGGCACGAGGGAGGCGATGCTCGCCGGCAGCGTCTCGGCGCGCGGCCGCCGCGGACGCCGCGGCCGCTCGTCGGCCCGGACGAGACCCAGGAGGTGCGCCGTCGCCTCCTCGTCGAGCTGCAGCACGCGCGCGACCGACCGGAGCACCTGACCCGACGGGTTGCGATCGCGGCCCTGCTCGAGCCGCAGGTAGTACTCGGCGCTGATGCCGGCGAGCATCGCGACCTCCTCCCGCCGCAGCCCCGCCACACGCCGGGTGCCGTGCACCGGGATGCCCACCGTCTCGGGCGAGACCAGCTCGCGCCGTGCACGGAGGAATTCCCCCAACAGGTTCTGCTCGCCGTCCATGCGCCCACGCTACCCACCGCGCGTCCCGCTGTGCCTGTTCCTGCCGGTACCAGTGTCACGGGAGCACTGGCTCGTGTGCGGGCGGAGGACGACGATCGGACGGTCAGCACTTCACGAAGGGAAACACCATGTCGACCCAGCGCGTCCTCGTCACCGGCGGCTCCGGCTTCATCGCCGGTCACATCATCCTGCAGCTCCTCGACGCGGGCGCGTCCGTCCGGGCGACCCTCCGTTCGCTCGACCGCGAGCCCGAGGTGAGGAGGGTGCTCCGCGACGCCGGCCTGACCCGCGACGACGCCCTCGAGTTCGTGGCGGCCGATCTGCTCGCCGACGCCGGATGGGCGGATGCGATGAGCGACGTCGACGGCGTGCTCCACGTCGCGTCGCCCGTGCACCTCGGCCCGGTCGAGGACGAAGAGGAGGTCATCGCTCCCGCACGGGAGGGGACCCTCCGCGCCCTCCGGGCGGCCCGGGATGCGGGGGTGTCGCGCGTCGTCGTGACCTCGGCGTTCCACGCCGTCGGCTTCGGCCACCCCCCGCTCGACCGCGCCTTCACCGAGGACGACTGGTCGGTGCTCGACGGCCCGGGGATGGACGCCTACGGCCGCAGCAAGGTGCTGGCCGAGCGCGCGGCCTGGGAGTTCATCGCCGCGGAAGGCGGGAGCACCGAGCTGGTGACGATGCTGCCGGTCGCGGTCGTCGGCCCGCTCCTCGGCGACGGGATTTCGGGCGCCAACCACCTGGTCCATCGCGTGCTGACCGGCGAGCTGCCGGGCTACCCCGACTTCGCGGTGCCGTTCGTGGATGTGCGGGATGTCGCCGCCGCCCACATCGCCGCCCTCACCGCGGACGGCGCGGCTGGTGAGCGCTTCCTGCTCACCAGCCAGGAGGATGCTGTCCCCCTCGCCGACGTCGGAGCCGAACTGCGCTCCGCGCTCGGCGACCGCGCCCCGAAGGTGCCGACTATGCTCCTCCCCTCTGACACGGTCCGCGCGGCGGCCGAGGCGAACCCGGGGATGCGTCCGATGGCCGCCGAGCTGGGCTACCGCAAGAAAGTGTCGAGCGAGAAGGCGCGCCGCCTCCTGGGCTTCCGCCCGCGCACCTGGCAGGAGGCCGTGGCGGCCGCCGGCGAGAGCATGCTCGCGCACAGTCTCGGCGACTGAACCCCCCGGTCGCGCGCGTCGCCCCGCTCAGCCGATGAGCGAGACGGCCCGCGCGATCACCAGGGCGAGCAGCACGAAGCCCGAGAACGACTCCAGCGCCATCAGCAGCTTGGCCCGGTGCGAGAGCGGCATCGCGTCCGTCGCGCTGAAGGCCATCGAGTTCGACAGGGAACTGTAGAAATAGTCGATGTAATTGGGCACCCAGTCAAGGCTCTGGCTCGACCCTCGAGACACCTCCTCCACCGTGTCGCGGTCCTCGTCCTGCGGGAACCGGAAGTCCGCCAGCGGCAGGGCGTGGCGCGCCCGGGTCACGCGGGAGACCGGGCCGCCGCGGTCCATGACCCAGAAGACGAGGGCGAACGCGATGACGTTCGTCACCCAGACCTGCACCGAGGCGAGCAGGATCTCCGAGCCGTTGCCGCTCTTGTTCAGGAGGCGGATGACGGTCTCGACGAACGCCACCTGGTTCGCCACCAGGATGAGCAGCGCCAGCGCGAACTCCAGCCAGCGCGACCACCGCGACTCGCGGGACAGCCGATGCGGGTTGTAGACGACCAGCGCCACCAGCATCAGGAGGCACACCCCGACGACCAGGTACCGCTCGAGCGCGGGCACCACGCTCGGCAGGAAGGCGTAGGAGGCGAGCGCGAGGAGCGTCGCGATCACGGCGGGCCAGCGGTGCTCCGGCGCGACGTCGCGCGCTCTGCTGTCGTCTTCGTCCACCCGCCGACCTTACGCCGAAC
>Ga0153993_100060_pt1 | contig 32920 bp, 30 predicted proteins | sample TSNC077MetaG_FD_104706 | JGI IMG/M metagenome (GOLD analysis project Ga0153993, IMG submission 104706) | Attine ant fungus gardens microbial communities from North Carolina, USA - TSNC077 MetaG | ecosystem: Host-associated > Fungi > Mycelium > Unclassified | place: USA: North Carolina, Lumber...
CACGTTCGACCGTCAGGCGAACGAGTGGAAGGACGGTGAGGCCCTGTTCCTCCGGGCGAGCGTCTGGCGTGAATTCGCCGAGCACGTCGCGGGCTCGCTGACCAAGGGGTCCCGTGTCATCGCTCAGGGGCGGCTCACGCAGCGCTCCTACGAGACGAAGGAAGGCGAGAAGCGCACCTCGATCGAGCTCGAGGTCGATGAGATCGGGCCGTCGCTGCGCTACGCCACCGCCACCATCGCGCGGTCTGCGGACGCCACGCCGAGGCCAGGCGACCCGGGCGATCAGTGGAACCTCCCCACGACACCTGACGACTCGCCCACCTTCTAGTCAACCTCACTCGAGAAAGGATGCCGCCTATGCGCGCGCTTCACCCTCTTGCTTTCCCAATCCACACCCCGATGGCGACGATGGCGGATCTTATCCGGCACGGCGTTCGTGGGCGGGATGGAACGGAGGTCACGCGATGACCAGTTGTGCTGAAGAGCGCCGATTCGTCGTCGAGCTGTCGCCGACGCAGCTGGACGCTATCTATGCGGCCTTCGCCCGCCATGACGAGGCGTGCGACGTGGTTGACCAGAGGCCCTGCCGTGGGAGCGGACATCGTCGGTCGCTTGCCGAGCTCGAGGGGGCACTTATGCCCCACCTGACCGCGGTCGATGACCGGGACTTGATTCATATCTCACTGGGCGGCTCCCTGCTCGTCCAGTCGCCGACGGAGTATCGGGCCGATTTCTTGGAACCGGAGGATCCGGAACCGATATGGGGGGCGGAGGATTTCGGATGGCGGCATCGCGGCGAATTCACGTATCGGGAACGCTTCGCCCTCAACGCGCTGAGGATTCCCGAGACGGCGCTGGATCTTCGGTTTGAGTGGTCCATCCAAACCGGACACCTGAACAACCTCGCCTCTCACCCGTGGGTGAGGATCACCGTCGACAACAGCACCGATCAGGTCTACGGCATCCGACCGGGCTCTCCTTCGGATGCTGCCCTGCAGGAACAGACGCACCGGTTAGAGGGCCTGCTCACTGAGGCCGGTTTCACCCGTCGTCCTGGGGTTGAGCAGCCTAATGACGGCGTATATGTGGCAGAGTTTCGCGCTTACGACGAGGAGGATTTCGGCGACGGGTACCGCACCATCTACCTCCGAGTAATCCTGGAGGACCTGGACGGCGTGGACCCATTCCCCGCGACGACGACGCCACCGGCGGCCGCGCCTTCGTTCGCAGCCGCGCAACGTCTCGTCCGAGAGCAAGAAGGGTGCGATTTCGACCACGCCACGATCACTGGCGACGAACTAATGGTCGATGATGCCGACGGGCACGTCAGCGGTTATGACCCCGCCCAGTTCGACTTCGGTCACGGTCCAACCGAGGTCGACCGGTGGACGCGCGGCAAGAGCCGCGGCTCCCTCGAAAGTTGGGACGCCTACGCCCGCGGGTGGGCTCAATTTGAGTGGGAGGCGAGCGCTGAAGCCGTCACTCAGCTTGGCGTAGACCTGGTCAGCCCTGACTCGTCCCGCCTGTGTCGGTGCAGCTTGGTCTCTCCCGCGGTGTTGGCCGCCGCGAACGGTCACATGCGGTTTCCGGAGGCGCCGGCGCCGCAACTGTTCCGATGCTGGGCACCGATCGACTGGTTCCTGATCGCCGAGACCGATCCCAGTGTGCAGCTCGAGCAGCCTTGGAGCGAGGAGGGCCCGACGGTCCAGCAGCTCCGCGATGCCTGGGATGTCGCTCGAGCAGCTGGCGGCATCCCCTCACTCGACGTCGACGCGTACCTGACCGAGCACCGCACGACCCAGCTGAATATCAGCTCGCTCGGGGTCACCTTCGTAACCGAGGCCGCCGCGGCCGCGGCGGAGGAGCCGATGAGCGCGGCCCTCGGTCTACAGCCCGTCCCGAATCCACCTGCGCGGGCTGAGCCGACACGCGAATGGATGTGGTGCTGACACCTGGCCTTGATCGTCCGCTCTCTCCCTCATCTCCATCACCCGCCCCTACTGACCTCGACCTCACCAGAAAGGACGCAGCACGTGCGATCCCTCCAACCGTTCGCCCTTGCGACCGGCACAGCAGTGCCGGCGGTCTTCACGGACCTCTACCTCGCCTTCATGATCACCCTCGCGATCGCCGCCGCCGCGGTCGGCGTCGCGGCGATCGCGATCAGCCTCATCGTCCATTTCGTCCGCAAGCCGCGTCTCGCGCGCCGCGGCGACATCCGCCCCCGTCGCGGCTACTGGTGGGGCGTCGGCTCCGGTGTCCTCTCCGTCGTGGCAGCGCTCGCCCTCGTCGTCGGTGCGATCGTGCCGACGACGGGCCCATCCCAGGCCGACGTCGCGGATGCGAAGGGCGTCGCGACGGCGCTGGCGGTATCGGCAAAGGACAGCCCGTACGCGTACATGACGCCGCTGCAGAACGTCGACCCGTCGCACCAGTTCGATTACACCTACTCGGTCAACCTGTACGACAAGAAGTGGGGTGGGAACGGGTCGAGAGCGGTGGCCGTGTTCTACGACGCCGCGCTCTCCCAGCCGGCCGACTACGTCCTGCACTCCGACAGCGTGGCCGGGAAGTACGAGGTGAGTATCTCGCCGGCGTCGCCGACCTGGCACAACGAGTCCGACACCGGCGACCGGGAGTTCGAGCCCTACCCGTACGACGACTTCAAGGGCGGCGTCTGGGGGCCCACGAACCAGCTCTACCTCGTCCGCTACGTCGACGGGGCCGGGAAGCAGCTCGAACGGCCCGTCGTCCAGCCGTTCACGGTCGACCGGACGAAGTTCCTCTCGTCCCCCACCGTCGACTACACCATCGACGGGAACGGCGCGCTGCAGCTGTCCTGGACAGCCGTGCCGAAGGCGTCCCAGTACGCCGTCCTCGCTGTCACGAACAACGGCGACCCCGGGGAGGCCGGCGGCATCATCAGCAACCGGTACAGCATTCTCGGGCTGCTCAACAAGGGCGAGACGACCTGGTCGTCCGCCGGCGCCGGCAGCGGCGACGACGGGCACGGCCAGAACACCATCCTCGATCACATCGGAGCCGATGACGAGAGCAACCACGTCAGCTACTCGGTCGCCGCGCTGAACGACGACGACTGGGCCTCCGCACTGAATCTGATCGACGCGAGCACCATCAACGCCGACCTTCCCCTCGAGGTCGCCCAGGGGGCAGGCGGCCAAGCGTACGACGCGGTCGACGCCATGGCCTCCCGGATCGCGGTCCGCACCGTTGGCGGCGCCACTGTCTACTTCCCGGCCACCGTCGACACGACCGCGAGCATGGCCAAGCCCGGCTTCCTGCGTCTGCGCATCAGCGGGACGAACCTCGTCAGCAGTGCTGGGATCACCGACACCACCGACTGGGCCGACAAGGTGCAGGCCGCCGCCGCCCGTATGGCCACCCTCGCCACCGGCACCGGCGGCATCCGCTCGCTCTACCACGGCGCCAAGCCTGAGAACACGAAGGGCATCACCATCAGCCGCTCGAAGCCGGATGCGACCTACCCGGTCAACGGCTTCGGCGACGGGTTCAGCGAGTACCTGGCCGCGAACATGGTCGCCGGAAAGCAGGCCATCGACGTCAGCAAGTACATCGCCACCACCCCGTACGACATCTTCGATGTCGTCGACGCGGTGGCCGACCAGAACCCCTACGTACTCGGCTACCGCGGCGCCGAGTACGACGCCAACGAGAAGGTCCTCTGGATCAAGTACCGGTACAGCACCGACGAGCTCCACGCAGCACAGGCGCAGCTCTCGGCCACCGCCGATCAGATCGTCAGCAGCGTCACCAACCCCGGCCAGTCCGACACCGAGAAGGCGAAGGCACTGAACGAATACCTGGTGCACAACGCCACGTACAACTATGACGCGTACAACGCCTACCTCGCCGACCCCACCGTCCCTGACCAGGCGAGCAGCCGCAACGCGTGGACGGCCGTCGGCGTGCTGCAGGACAAGACGGGCGTCTGCGCGAGCTTCGCGGCCGCGTACAAGCTTCTCTCCGACAAGGCCGGGATCCGCTCCGTCGTCGTCACCGGCACCGCCGGCGGCCCGCACGCGTGGAACAAGACCTACCTCGACGGCGGCTGGAAGGTCGTCGACCCGACGTGGAACCAGGGTGGCCAGAACGACGACCTCTTCGCCATCAGCGACGCCGTCGCCCTGAACGACTTCCAGCACCGCGAGGACAAGGACTGGATGCTCGACAGCATGGTTCCGACCTACGCCGCCAACTGAGAAGCGACCTCTGGTGACGCCCGGTACCGCGAGGTGCCGGGCGTTACTGCTTCCCGAGCTCTGGGTGGTCGACCAGGAACCGGTCGTAGTCCTGCCGGGCACGCTCCCCCGAATACCCGAGCATCCGACCGATCTCGGCGAACGAGTACCGCTCCTCGAAGGCGTCGAACACGGCGCGACGTCGACGCGCCGTGAGGTCCACCTGGTGGGCCTTCAACTCAGCGCTCTCCTTGCCCAGCGCCGAAAGGCGATCGGGAATCGGCGTGCTCATGGCCGCAAGCATAGCCCAGAGTCAATTCCTCTTGCCGGAATCCAATAAGCCTTGCTGAATCGCAATAGTCCTTGCGAAACTGCAAGAGGTCTTGTAGCGTCGTCGTCATCAACACCGAGAGGGGGAGTTTCAGATGACAGGTCACACCAGGGTCGCGGACCCGTTGCCCGGCCGAGGCAACCCGATCCAGCTCGTGAGGTATGTCCCAACTCGTGAGGGATGGGGAGCCGAGCTCATCGAAGGTCGCTACGTGTCCTCGACGCGCCGCACGATCCAGATCCAGAAGGGTGGCGTGGTCGTCGATCTGGACCGCGAGCAGTGGTCCGTTTGTCTCGACCCCAACACCCCGACAGAGGCGGTTCCTCCCGCGCAGGCTGAAGGTTGGTGTACTGCCAAGCGCACCCGTCTCGCCGACGACCCGGCCGTGACGGAGATCCGGCCGATCGGCACCGCTGGCGCTCAGCGCGAGGGACGGCGAGTGTGCACGCGCTGCGGTGCAAAAGCTCGGGTGACGCAGCGCCTCCTCGACGGGACACCGGCGGCGAGCTGGTCCTACGAGCCGCACACGATCCCCTCGCGCGCTGAGGCGACGCCGAGCCGGTGAACACGGGAAGGAGCATCGCCCCAGAACGTGAGGGCTGGACCTCAGGCCCCTTACCGACCACTACACACGGCCGAGAGTGCTTTCAGAACCACCTCGGCCCTCACCCGCACCAGACCAGCCCTGCAGGGCGCATCCGTGAGCGCCGAGCGCTCTAACCTAGAACAAGGGGGATCCTTTGAGCACCGAAGAGAACACCAGTCCGAGCCGCCCGGGCGGCTCCAAGCTCTGGACGTGGGTGACGTCGCATCGCACCGCGTCGATCGCGATCGGGGTCGGAGCCGTGGCCGTAATCGCGGCAGCCGCGATCGGCATCCCGGCCGGGGTCAGCACCAGCGACCACGCCAACGCGGACGCCTCCTACCAAGCCGCCCGGGTCAAGGCGACCGCCCAGTACCGTCAGGACGTGAAGGCGCAGAAGGAGCTCGCTACCGCCCTCGCGGCCGCCACCGAGTTGAAGACGCAGCTCGGGCAGATCCAGGAACAGGCGAAGGCTGGGCAGTACCTGCCTGACGCCCAGATTCAGGTGATCGCCGCCGAGCTTGGGAAGGTCAGCAAGTCGGCCGCGCTCACTCCCGGGAACCCCGTCCTGATCGCGAAGCCCGCCGGCACGCCGTCGTCGACCACGGCACAGCTGCAGCAGGAGACCAAGCGGCTGAACGCGCTCGTCGCCTACCAGAAGCCCCACGCAGCGAAGACGGCCAAGGAGGCGCCGGAGATCTTCGCTCAGACGGCCAAGACGAACGAGAGCCTGGCTCAGATCGTCAGCGGGCTGGAAAAGAAGGGCGACGTCGCCGCCGTCCCGCCCCTCGACGTTGACGCTGCCGGCGTGATCACCGCGCTCGCGAAGGCAGGGCAGGTCGAGAAGGACGCGCTCACCGCCGCCGCAACCGCCGCCAAGGAGGGGGTCAAGGCTGGCAAGGCACCAGCGCCGTTCCTGCTCGACTACCTCGCCAAGGCCAAGGCCGTCCACGACTCGCACGACGCCACCGTGGCGGCCGAGGCAGCCGCCGCCGAGGCAGCCGCAGCTGAAGCTGCCGCCCGGGCCGGCCAGTCGACCTACACCGACCCGAAGACCGGTCAGACCAAGTCCACCCCCCGCAGCGGCGGATCGTCAGGCGGGGGCGGAGGCGGTGGCTCCAACGGTGGTGGCGGCGGTGGCGGTGGCACCGGTGGCGGCGGCGGCGCCGGTGGCACCGGTGGCACCGGTGGCACCGGCGGCGGCGGGGGCGGGGGCTACACGCCTCCTCCGGTGGACCACACGCCTCACGTGGTCGCGAACGGCTCCTACACTCCGGGCTGCAACGGTGTGCAGATGTACTCGCAGACGACGTCCAGCGGAGGCCAGATCGTGATCAACGTCGGCTACCCCTACAAGTACTCGACCTTCTCCACCGATGACGGATGGGGCGTCACTGTCTTCGGATGCGCGTAGGTCTCCCCCCGACCGCCACACGCACCAGTCGAACGGCGATGTAGCGTCCCCAAGACCGCATTCCCTCCCCCGGGATGCGAAACGAGTGCCCGGTCCTTCCCCCGGACCGGGCACTCTCTTGTCGCCCCGTCCTCCGGGACCGCGATCGCATCAGACGAGAAGGGCCCCAGTTCCTAGTGGAACTGGGGCCCTTCTCCGTCCGATTCGCGACCCGAACGCGATCGGACGGAGTGCCATCGGATACCGATGGCGATCGCGGGGATCCCCTAGCTAAGGCCCCGCGAGGTTCTACGGTGCTGCGGCCGCCATGAGCACGGCAGCACCATCGGAGCTGCGCACGGCCGCGAAGACCATGCTCGTCGACGTCGACGTCAGAAGCACATCCTTGACCGCGCCGGGCGCGCCGTCCTCGAGTGCACGGTATACGAGCACGCGGTCGTCGACGCCGGCCGGACCGGCAACCACCACCGTGGGGCGCCCGCACACCTCGACGACGTCGTACGTGCCGGCGGCCGCGAGCTCGACGACGTGTTCGCGCGCCCACCCGGTGAGACAGGTGTCGGAGGTGGCCTCGAGGTTCGCGGCTGTCTCCTTGGTCCAGGTCGTGCGCGCGCTGACGAGGTCCTGGGCGAAGCTGTACGCGTACGTGGGGGTTTCGTCGACGACGTCGACACCGGCGGTCGCGGTCGCCTTCTCGACTGGGGCGGTGAGGCTCACTGGGTCAGGTCGCGGGGTGATCTTCACGGTGGACGGATCGACGCGGCGTGGCGCGATCGCCTGCTCTGTGACGATCGCGCTGACTGTGATGCCCGTAGTGGTCAGTACCGCGGCCGCGGCCGCGGCCGCGAGGGTGGGCCGTAGCCAGCGGCGCGGTCGGGGATCTGCTTTGTGCTTCATCGGTTTCTCGCTTCTACCTGTAGACGGTGACGCCGACGGTGCCGGACTGGGGGCTGTGGGGGCTGGCGGCGGACCACGGGCTCGCACAGGTGTACTCGGCTGCCATGTAGTAGACCGCGGCTGCGTTGGACCCGTCGGGCAGCTTCCAGTTGTCCTGGTAGCCGATGGGGTGCGAGAAGCGGCCGCCGGTCCAGGACTGCGAGATCCAGTTCGACCAGCTGACCCACGTCCCGGCCGGGCAGTAGGTCTTGTAGTCGACGGTCATCGACGCGCATCCGGCGGTGAGGCAGGTGCTGTACGTCCAGTTCGTGCCGCGCACCCAGTCGCGGTAGTTGTACGCGTCCCAGACCGGCGTGGCGGGCGTCGCCCACGGGGTGATCCAGTTCGCCGACTGTGCGGCCGTGACCGGGCTGATGAGGCCGTTGGTGGACGACACGCAGCGGGTGTTGACCCCCATGCCGTACGCGTATGCCTGCGTCGCGTAGCTGGGGGCCCAGTTCACGCTGGTGAGGCTCGCGGTCCAGGGGCCGGTGTAGTTGACCGTGCTGCTGATGGTCCCGTTCGACTGGCCGGTGCGGTTCTCCAGCTGCTGGGCCTGCAGGGTGGTCCCGGCCGGGCAACCGGTCGCGAAGCTCCACTTGACGGTGCCGCTGACGAAGTTCCCGCTGTACCCGGTGCGGGTGTAGGTGATGCCCTGCGCGGCCGGTGCGGCCGGCCATGCCTGGGTCACCTTCGCCGGCTTGGACTGCGCGGTCTCGCCGTTGACGGTCGCGGTGACGACGTAGGTGAAGGTTCCGCCGTACGTGTAGCCGGCGGCGAAACGCATCGTCATGGCGAGGTTGCTGGTGGGCGCTTCGGCATCGTCGCCGCCGAAGTCGCTCGACCAGGACGGGCGGAAGCTGCTGGCGAGGCTGGAGACGGCGGTCCAGGTCAGCTGGTGCTGCTCGGGGGCGCTTCCGACGACAGCGGTGAGTGTGGGCGCCGGGAGCTCCTGGTGGTAGTTCGCGGCCGCGTCTTTGATGGCGCTGCCGACTCCGCAGGCGGCTGTGAGGGCGACGGATCCGGTGCTCGCGTTCGGCACGCCGGCGAGGTCGATCGTCGACGCGGCGCCGGTCAGTGTGCGCTCGGTGACGATGTTGACTGGGGCGACGCCGGTCGGGGATGTGGTCGTGTAGGTGAGGTTGAGGGTGGTGGGCATCGCCGCGCATACGCCACCGGTGAAGGTCACGGTTACGCCTTCGCGGGCGCCGGAGTAGACGGTTCCGATGGTCTGAGAACGGACCACGCTCGCGATTCGGAGCTCGGAGGGTGTCGGGATCGGCTTTGTCGGCGGCACGTAGCGGATGTCGCTGGCGACGGGCACGTTCACGATCGCGGTGGTGCCAGTGAAGATCCCCTGGCGGGAGAACTTGGCAAGGTTCTCGTTCGCGCTCTTCACGTCGATGCGGATCAGGTAGGGGCGTAGATCGTTCCAGTCGGTCTCGTCGACGTCTGCCGGCTTGGATCCGGACGCGAGGGTGGGGTTGGAGCTCGCGTCGAATGTGATGGTGCGGCCGCCGAGGTTCTCGTAGACGATCGGCGCGGACTGCAGCTGGTCGACGCGGAGTTCAGCCTCCGCGGGCGGAGCGGAGACGACGGTGGCGTTCGAGCATTCGCCCGCCACGGTGGTGCTGCTCGAGCGGAGTGAAGTGGTGCCGCCGATTGTCGTGGTGAACCACTGCTTGATCGTGCATTTTCCGGACACTGTGGTGAGGAGGGCGACTCGGGTGGTGTCGAACCCGTGGACGAGAGTTGCGGCGCGCACGTCCTGCTTGAATTCGATGTCGCCGGCGTTGAGTCGCACCGACGCGGTCGCTGAGTTACTGAGGATCGAGTTCAGCGTCACCACGACGATCGCTGCCGCCATGGCGGCTGCGATGAGGCTGGCGCGGATGGGTGCGTTGACGACCATCTCCTTGAGGCTGCCAGCGGCGTCGCCCCTGGAGCCTTTCAGGAGGCGGAGGCGGTGGGAGATGAAATTGCGCATGATGCCTTCCTCTACTGCCAGCTAGGGGGTGTGAATCCGGTGGGGCGGGGCATTCGTTGCGCGCTTGCGGTCTTGTCGCCAAGCGCTGCAGGCCAGAAGCCGTCGTGGTTGGTGCCGATCGCCCACAGCATCCCGTCCGTGTCGATCGCGGCAGTGAAGGGCGAGTCGACCGTGCTCTGGACGCTCCGGAATTTCGTGGATGCCGCGTCCACGGCTGTCGGGACAGATTTGTCGGTGTTGTCTCCGGTGCCGAGGGCTCCTGCAGCACCGGCTCCCCAGGCGAGAAGACGTCCGGTGCTGTCGATGGCGAAGGCCCGGCCTTGGCCGCCGGTGACCTGGACGAAGAGAGTACCGACGGCCACCTTCACCGGGGTCTGCTTGCTGACGGTCGTGCCGTCGCCGAGTGCGCCGTTCGTGCCTCGGCCGACGGCCCACAGCTGGCCGGTGAGGTCGATGCCGTAGAAGGTGGTGGTGCCGGCGCTGATCTGCGAGAAGGTCGTGGCGACCGGGATGCGTGCGGCGGTTGGCGTCGCCGTGGTGGTCCCGGTGCCGAGCTGGCCGTAGGTGTTGTCACCCCAGCTCCATGCTCGGCCCTGCGTGTCAAGCGCCCAGGTGCTGGCTCCGCTTGTGGTGACAGCGGTGAAACGGGCGTCGGCAGCGACCGGCTTGGGTTCGTTGTAGGTGAGCTTCGCGCCATCGCCTAGCTGGCCGGCGGTGCCGAGCCCCCACGCCCAGAGCCTGTGCGAGGTGTCGATCGCGAAGGTCGAGCCTGCTGCGCTGCTGATGGTGATGAACTTGTGGCCCGGAACCGCCGTGGGCGTGCAGACGGGAGCTCCGGCGCGTCCGAGGCCCAACTGCCCCTGCGTGTTGTTGCCGTACCCGTAGGCGGTGCCGCCTGCGTCGAGGAAGTAGCCGGTGTCGGTGGTCGAGACGACGCTGCGGGTGTCCTTCGGGGCGTCGAGCGCGGTGGCGCTGACGATCGTGGTGCTCGCGGCGCCCGTCCCGGCCTGGCAGGTGGTGTTCGCGCCGTAGACCCAGGCCTGGCCGGCGCTGTCGACCCCGTTGCGGCCGCTGGCGGCCACCCAGGTGGTGCCCGCCTTCGGGCCCTTCATTTGGTCTTCGGTGACCTTTGTCGTCTGGCCGGCGGCGACGCCCCAGATGTTGAAGGCGTCGACGCCGTCGACGGTCACCCACGTGGGGCGACCCTTGCTGTCGAGGGCGCTGATGTGGGAGGCCTTGGTGGCTTGGATCACGACGTCGCGGGTCATGACGAGTCCGCCGTCGACCTGGTCGGCCTGCAGGCGGAGCGTGCGGCTGGTTCCCGAGGGACTGAGGGTGTCGGAGACGATGCTGGTGCAGACGGCCGGGTTGGTGCCGCAGATGCGCCCAGTCGCAGGGAGTGTGGCGCCGCTGAGGTCGCTGTCGAGGGTTGCTGCGTAGGTCTGGGCGCGGTTCTCGAGCGCCTGGCCGAGCTGAACGGTGAGCGCCGTCTGCTCGGTCACGGCGGCGTTGTTGGTGACGATGGTGGTCATCACGTAGAGGCCGGTGATCGCGGCCACTCCGAGAGCGATGGTGACACGGAGATCTCCGCGGTTTCCGGCGAGGCGGCGACGGATCATGAGGCTGCTCCTGCGTCGTAGATAAGGACGGTGTCAGTGACGGGGTTGCCATCGGTTGCGGTGAGAGTGACCGGGGTCCCGGCGGTGACGGCGATCGTGCCGATGTAGTTGGCGGCGTCGGCACCGACGGGGATGGTGGCGAGGGTCTCGCCGTTCTGGAGGAAGCGCAGCTCGGCGACGCTGTCGGCAGCGCGGGAGTGGAGGAGGTAGCGCCAGGTGCGGGCCGCAGCTGGGGTCGCGGTTGCGATGGTTGCCCCGGTCAGCGCAGGGAGCGGATTGGCCTTGACCACGTCGTCCACTGCGCCGATCGGTACGTCCATGCTGGGATCCATGCGGACGATGGGGGCTGGGACGAAGGACGTGATGTCGTCGGCGCGGAACAGAGCTGCGTGCATGCACCGGCCGTCGGCGACGTTGGCAGGGCTGACGCAGGTCGTCGAAGCGTCGGCGCGGTCGCGGGCGGTCAAGGCCTCATATGTCGTGCCGCCGGGCTGTGAGCTCCTCCACAGGGCGACCTTGGCGATCGTCCCGGAGGGGAGGGTGATGCTGCGGATGATGGGGGTGGCGGAGGACCCCCATGCGATCGAGGGGCGCTTGTCGTCGACGAGCGCGGAGATTGCGGTGAGTCGCTCGGAGACGCTGCCGGTGGCGCTGACGACGCCCGCTGCGGCCGGGGTGGTCGTCGCAATGAGGGTGGCCACCACGGAGAGGACGATGACCGCAGCGAGGGAGTCGCGGATGCTGCCCCGCTTGCCTACGAGGAGACGTCGAACGGATCGGCTGGCGGTGGGGAGCGGGTTGGCGTTCACGAGGTCCTCCGGGTGAGGGGGCCGGCGTGGCGCCGGCCCCCAGGGTGGGTTCGGTTACGGAGCCGTCGGGCAGGTGACGCCCGTGACGGTGGGGATGGTGTCGGAGGAGCGCGTCGCTCCCGAGTAGGTCCACATCGGCTTGCCGCCGTCGGCGACGGCGACGGCGCAGAAGCTGTCGCCGCCGCTACCGACGGTGACCGCAACCTTCGTCGAGTCCGGCACGGTCAGGACGCCCGCCGCGGTCAGCTGGTCGGCGGTGCCGTAGCTGCCGTGGTTGGTCTTGTAGATCGTCTGGGCGCTTTGCACGGTGTTGCCGATGCCGCCGGAGTTGGACGTGTTGAGACCGACCAGGACGCCGATCATGAGGGCGCCGAAGATCGCGACCATCGCGATCCAGCCAGCGTTCGTGGTGAGCCATTCTTTGAAGCCACCTGCGGGCATGATTTCTCCTTTGAGTTAGTGGTGCGTGGTTTGTGTTGAGGGTTGCTTGTCCGGGGTACGTCGGGTCCGATTGCCCTAGGCGGCCACCTCCCCGGTTCCGTGGGTGAGGATCGCCAGCCCGACGATCGCGGCCGCCGCCAGGGCGGGACCGTGAGCGGTGTTCTCCTCGTCCCCGCTGTGGAGTCCGCGGGTGAGGTGGGCGATGACGGAGTGAAAGATGAAGCCGAGGAGGAACACGGTCGAGGCCAAGAGCGGGCTGGCCATTCCGAAGACCCCTATCGGGATGCCGATGAGCTTGATGTCGCCGGCGCCGATTGGTGTGCGCCCGGCGGCCTCGTCAGCGACAGCCCGTTCGAGGTAGAAGGCGAAGGCGAGCACACCGCACGCAGCGCCGGTTACCCACTGGGTCGCGCTGGGGTGATCAAGCGAGGCAGCGGTGACGACGGCCGTCCCGAGGGCGAGGATGCTCAGGTTTGGGATCGTGCGGGTACGCGCGTCCACTGCAGCGATGGCAAGCAGCCCCACGGTCAACGCCGTCGTGGCGGCCACGGGTTGCCCCTGGATCAGATCAAACATGGCCGGTCATGCTTCCCATGTCCTGCAGGGAGATCGCCATCGGGGTCATCAGCATGAAGACGGTGGCGACTCCGAAGAACAGCGAGAAGTCCTCGACCTTGCGGCCGAGACGGTTTGCCAGCTCCGTCGAGGCGTTCTGCGCTTTCTTGCCGTAAGCAACGCTGAGTTCCTGCAGCACCGTGATGCGCTCGAGCGCTCCTGGCTGCAGCGCGAGTCTGTGTGTCAGACTCCAGGGGAAATAGGGCGAAGCGGCGACCCCGGCGAGGTCCTCCACGCCGTCGTAGATCCGCTGGATGTGTTCGTCGACATGGACGATGATCGCCTCGTTGCCGGTCGCCCGCGCCGCTGTGCGGAGCGCCTCGGGCTCGTCCATGCTGGCGTCGAGGCTGGAAGCGAGGACCTCGCAGAACTTCGCGGCGGCGTCGTGAGTGGTGACTTTGCTCAGCAGCTGGCGCAGCTTGGCTCGCTTGCGCTTGGGAGCGCTCAGGATGAGCCGGTCGATCCTCAGACGGGTCCGCGGGTTCTTCTTGCCGGTCTTGTTGTACCAGATCATCGCGGTCACACCGCCCGCGAGTGCGATCGCGGCGAGGACGCCAAGCGCCTTCGTGCCGTTCATCATCATCGTGGCGGCCACGGCCGCGCTAGGACCGAGGGACGAAGGATTGCTGAACGCCAGGTTCACCGAGACCACGATGATGATCACGGTGAGGATCGCGAGGCTGATCGGTCCGCCGAGCTTGACGCGGAGCTCCGCGGTCAGGTTGGAGTTGTTGCGGATCAGCTCTGCAGAGCGGCGTAAATTTCGCCAGAGGATTTGCTGGTTGACGCCCGCGCTCAGCAGGTCCCGGGCAACGCGGGGGAAGACGTTCTCCTCGCTGTTGAACGCGTCCGTGAGGCTCACGCCCTCCGCGAGTTTCTCTGCCATTCGGCCGTACGCTTCGCCGACCGTCGAGCCCGCGTAGACGCGAGAGAGGGTATTCACCGTGCCGTACTCGGACTCGCCGGAACGCAGAAGTGCCTCGACATCTTCGAGCGTCTCCGCGACCTCTTCGCGGGTCGATCGACGCAGGCCCGGTGCCTTCGCTGTCTTGGCCTTGGCTGGTGCCAGATTCGGCGCCGACGTGGCGGGTGCTTCATCGTGAATTTTGATGTCGGACATTACGCCTCCAGGTCGGTGCGGATCGGCATGCTGAGTGCTTCGGTGAGTGCCTTCGGGTCTCGCAAGGAGGCGGCCGCGGTTTCGCGGGTCACCTTGCCTGCGCGCACCAGATGCGCGAGGGAGTCCTCGAAGGGGACGTTCCCAGCGCGGCGGCCGGCGCTGCGGAGGTAGCTGCGCACGTGATGCAGTGCTCCCCCACCGTTGGCATCGCCGCGAATGGTGCCTTCGAGTTCGCGGTCGTTGATCGCGATCTCCTGTACGAGTGCCATCTGCAGCTCGTCGGGCGAGACGTTCTCGCCGTCCTTGCGGACCAGCGACTGGACGACGATCGCCTGCAGGGCCTGAGCAAGCTGGGTGCGGGCCAGGTGCTGCTTGTCGGCCGGATAGAAGGCGATCATTGCCGCGATCGCGTCTTCGACGGAGTTTGCGTGGAGGGTGCTGACCACCAAGTGTCCGGAGAGGGCGGCGTCGAGGGCGGCCTGAGCGACCTCGCCGTCGCGGATCTCGCCGATCACGATTACCCGCGGGTGCGAGCCTTTTGCATCCTTGATGCCGTCCTCGTAGCTGCGGAAGTGGACCCCGAGCTCACGCTGTGTCACCAGGCCCCGTTTGGGAACGTGGAGGAACTCGACCGGGTCCTCCAGCATGTAGATGTGCGAGTCGACCGTGTCCATCAGCGCGGCGAGGCAGGAGTTGAGCGTGTTGGTCTTCCCCGATCCGGTGGGGCCGGCGATGCCGATGAACCCGGATCCTCGATGGAACAGCTGGACGACCTTCTGCATCACGCCGAGGTCCTGCCGGGTCGGAACGACTCGAGGGATGATTCGCAGGACAGCTGCTGTGCCGTGGACAGTCCGCTTGAGGGTCACCCGCGCGCGGTAGTTCCGTGGCCGGTCGAGAGATGCATACGACTGCCAGGTTGCTGGGGTCCACCCGCCCTCGAGGTGATGCTGGAACAGCGACTCCGCGAATGCGTCGATCGACTTTGGATCCAGTGCCGGGATCTCCTCAACGGCGGTCGTCTGCTTGTACTTGACCGTCAGTACCCCACGGTGCGGCGTGAGGTGCAGGTCCGAACATCCCTCCGCCCCATACCGGTCGACAAGCTCGGCGACGTCAGCGGTGGTGAGCGTCGTCATCATGCGCCGTCCAGCCCGAGAATGCGGACAGCCTCGTCCTGGTCGGTCACGCCCTCCGCGATGAGCTGGTTCAGGTTCGTGGCGAACCGTGTCGAGTTGGCGTCGGCAACGGAGTGGAGCTGCGTGCTCGAGCGGCCCTCGATCATCGCGTCGATGAAGCTGTCGGTCTTCGTCAAGATCTCGTGTACGGAGCGCATTCCCGAGTAGCGACCGGGGCCGCCGTGGCGGTTGAGGGTGCGGACGAGCCTCTGAGAGATGACTCCGCGGACGCCGTCCAGCATCGACAGGGGCTCTGCCTCGGCGAGCTTGACGAACCGGCGCATCGCCGCGACGCCGTCGGTCGCATGGATGGTCGAGAGGACCAACTTGCCCATGTCGGCCAGCTGTGCGGCCAACCGCGCGGTGTCGCGGTCACGCACTTCTCCGACGACAACAAGGTCCGGGTCGGCGCGGACGATCTTTTCCAGGATCGCAGCGAAGCCGGCCTGGGCGCCGTTGGACTCGTTGACCTCGATCTGCTCGACCCCCTCGATCAGCTGCTCGACCGGATCTTCGATCGACATGATCGTGCCGAACTGGCTGCGTACCTCCATGACGATGGCGCGAAGGAGAGAGGACTTGCCCTCGTTCGTCGGACCTGCCGCGAAGATGATCCCGCTGCGCCGCGCGAGCAGACGGCCGAGAGCGTCCCGATTCTCGACGGTGAGCCCGAACTCGTCGAGAGGCCGCACACGGCCAAGCTGTGGGAGCCGCAGGATAACCTTCTCCCCGTCGTCGACCAGGAGGAATCGGACGGCACGCGCGCGGTAGTTGTGTCCGTTGACGGGAAGCAGAATTCGCCCGTCGACGGGCTCCGATGCCTTGTGCTGACTGCCGAGATTGGCGTGCGCCTTGACCGCGTTGAAGAGGATCCGCGCCTCACCGTCGGTAGCGCTGTACTCGACCAAGTCGTGGCGCTCGCGCTCGAACTTGGTGTAGATACGCAGCGTTTTGGTGGAGCTGTCGATGACCATGTGAACGTCGCTCGCTCCCGCGCGGGCGAGCGCGATCAAGGCGTCGTGCTTCCAGTCGTTGATGACACCGCTGCGGATCTGCTCTGCTACCGCAGCGAAGCTCGTCTCCTCCGCAAGGGGAAGGCTTCCCGCCGCTGGTGCGATGACAGGAATGGTGTCTGTGACGGTGAGGGTCATACTCAGTCCTTTGCTAGGGGAGGTGAAGCTGGGAGAGAAGGAGGGGGCGCGGGCGGTGTGTGAGGGGTTGTGCCCGCGCCCCCGGTCTGGCTACTTCGTGGTGGTGCGCTTGGTGCGTCGGGTCACCAGGAGTAGGACGATGCCGGCGCCGGCGAGGAGGGCGCCGAAGGTGATGCCGATCGTCAGGTAGGCGCCAGTGTCGGATCCGGTCTTGGCGAGTGCGATCACGTCGGTGATCTCGTTTGCGGCTCCGCAGACGCCCTTGTGGGTGATCTCACCGCGTGCGTTGCGCATGATCTCAACCCAGAAGTAGCGACCCAGCTCGGAGGGGATCCACTTCTTGTGGGCGTTGGAGTAGTAGTCGGTGTCCGTCTTGGGCGCGTTGATCAGCCCGGACGACCAGACCAGGGTGCTCTCGTCGCAGACGGCCCCAGGACCGGTCTGCTTGAAGACCATCGCCTCGATGGTGGCGCCCTCGGGGATCACGTTCTTCACGTGGATGACGTCCCACGCTTCTTGGCCGATCGTGGCGGTCGCGACGGCCGTGGAGGAGATGTCGCCCTCGGCGACGTTGGACATCTCGGACGGCTCGCCGCACTTGCCGGTGTCGATGACCGTCCCGTCGCCGGTGCGGAACGTGTGGACCCAGGAGATGTCCCCGAGCCATTTGGTGATGATCTTCGGTGAGTCGAACTTGCCGAGCGCATCGACCACGGTCGGCTTGTTGTAGAAGTATGCCGGGTCCCGCTCCTCGCCGACGGTCGACGGCGTCGAAGTCGGGTTAGGCGTAGGGGTCGAGGTCGGACTAGAACTCTCCTCGGCCGCGGGCGTCTCCGCCACGTACCCGGTGTTCAGGACCATGTTCTGAGGCGTGCAGACAGGCTGCTTGGCGCCCTTGGGCTGCAGGTAGCCGGCGAAGGTCACCGTGTTCGGGCAGCTGGCCTCGCCCTCGTCCGGCTTCTTGTCGCCGCAGTAGGGCGCTGGCAGGGGCTCCTCCGCCGTCAAGGTGTCGTGGAAGGGGTCGCCGATCGCGGTGGACTTGACGGCTTGGGTGCTGAGCTTCGGCGGTGCCACGCGCGTGACCTCGCCGGGCGTCGCCCAGCCGTCGGTCCAGTCGGTGAAGTAGCCGGCGCCGGCGCCGTCCTGGACGATGCTCCACACGTTCACCAGATAGCCGGCGGTGGTCGGTGGGGCCGGGAACTCGTCGGAGGCGTAGTCCCCCGGCTCGGTCACGGTCACGTCGGTGGTGTGGAAGAGCTCCGCGTCGGCCGGGACGGTGTCACCGGCGACCGGCTCGATGTCGCCCGCGACCCAGTACGACTTGTTCTGGAAGTGCGCGGGGATCGGCTGTCCACCGATCGTCGGCCACGGACCCTCATCGAGGGTCACCGTCAGCGTGTCCTGGTGCAGGTGGGAGAAGCCGATCACGTCGTCCCTCACCTGCGAGACGCCGGAGAGCTTGGCGGCGACCACGTGGGTCTCTGCTTCGAGCCCGGACTGGTCGGCCCAGCTGTAGTTCGCCGGGATGTTCGCCTGGGTGATCAACGACTGGTCCTTCGAGTCGATCCCCCATACCCAGTTGTAGAAACCTGGCTTGTGGTCCGCGGGAAGGATGGAGGGAGCCTTGTAGGCGTTCGGCCCCTTGAGCGTCACGGAGGCCGTTCCGACCACGGTGGCGTCGGCGGGGATCTCCGCACCGGGTGCCGGCTGCTCGGCGCCGACGTAGTACATGGTGCCCTTGGTAACGACCGACAGGCCGGTGCCGTCCTCGAACTGGCGCCACGGCTGCGAGCCGGGAGCGACGGACGCCTGCAGGGTGTCGGTGAAGGTGTCGCCGTCGGCGACGAACCGCGATTCGACCTTGGAGGTGACGATCGGCGAGAACACGGTGGAGCGTGCGACCGGGTCGCTAGCGGTCATCGTCCACCGCTCGATATACGGCGAAGTCGTGCCGCCGCGGATGATGCGCTGCTGGGAGCCGGTGTAGTAGACGTTCACGTTCGCGTCATAGGTGAATCCGGTCTGCAGCGCCCCGTCGCCGCGGGCGCTGATCTTGTACGACGTCATGCCGTCGCCGGGGGTTCCTTTCACCGGGTACGTGCCGTTCCCGACGCCGTTCTTTGTTCGCGACCCGGTGTCGGTGAACACCCCATTCGTGAGGGTCAGATTGACGCTGGACCCGGGCTGCATGCCGACCACGCGGAGGGTGCCCGTGTAGTTGTTGTTGTCGACCGAGAAACTCATGCTCCCGGTCGGGGCGACGTTGTTCTGGGGGACTCCGTACGAGACCTCGGCCTGGTTCCAGATGTCGTCAAACGCACCCAGCACCGCCCGGTTGCCATTGATGTAGTGCGTGCCGGTGTTGTAGCCCTGCCCGTTGTAGTGTGCCCAGGTCGAGGTGTACGCGTAGACGTAGGCGGCAAGGCCGGCCGCGTAGTTCCGGTCGCCGGTCTGCCCCCAACGCGACAGGGCGTAGTTGAGCTTCTGCAGGGTCGTACCACTGAGCGCCTCGCCGGTGGCCATCGACAGGGCGCCGACGAGGTTCGCGGGACCGGTCGCTCCGCTCGGCCAATCGGCCGTCGAGTCCATGCAGGCTGCCTGGAAGCCGTCCGGGGCGCCGTAGAGAACGAGGGATCCGCCGTCGGGGGTGATCCCCGAGTATCCGGGTCCGGTCGTCGCGGCCTCTGCCTTTGTCGCCACCGCGCTCAGCTGGACGACGGCGGCCGTAGCCCCGCCACCGACCGCGATCAGCCCCGACAGGGCGAAAGCAGCGATCCGGTACTTCAGCTTCATCTTCCCGCGGTGGCCGCTGGGCACACACGAGTGTCGACCTCGTGGCCGTGTCAGAGTGGCGAGGAGGCCTCTCCGCTTCGGGTTCTCATTCGCGCTTCGCATGCTGCGACTGGTCCTTTCCTGCCGAGGGACTCGGCGGCGGTCAGGGCCGGAGCTAGGTTCACCGGCCTTCATTACCTAGATGGGCGCAGCGCGCAGTGAGGCCGGTTCCGCGTCAGAGTGTCAGGTCGGCTACGCCCGCGAGCACCGACTCCTGCCGGACGCGACTCTGGAAAGTGCGCAGCGCGCTCAGGTGAGGCTCCGACTCACGCGGGTTGAACTCGGCGTCGAGCAGAAACGCGTAAAGGAGCGAGGTCTCCTGCGGGTTCGGACGCCCTCCCCAGGCGATGCTGGCGACAGCGCGTAGCTCGACCGTGCTGACCGTCCTGAAGAGGGTCGAGGCGGTCGTGATCTGCTTGCCCTCGTGACCTCGTCGCGCCGACGGGTTGTCAGCCATCCAGCCAACAATGTCCGGAAGCTCCCTGGCGAGTTTTCGTGGGGCTCGGGGAACGAGCGCGGCAACGGTCAGATCAATCGCCTGATCTACGCTTGCGCCGGTTTGAGTGCCGTAGGCCGCGGGGTCCGGGAAGGACGAGTGCGGGATCTTGAGCTCGGGGCTTTCGACCCACTCGAACTGAGCACGGTGATGGATCTTTCCCGTCGGGTTCAGCTCGTCACGGGTGACAAACGTCGTGTACTTGGCGCGTCCGGTCTCGATGCCGATCCAGTCCCGGATGAGGGTGGCGGCGTAGGCGAAAGGGGATGCGGCATTCTCGACCAAGGCCTCGCACTGCTCGGTGTTTGTGGCGAAGGACACGAGGATGAGGTTGATGAGGTCGTCCTCATCGCCGGCCTGGTATGGGTGCCCGAACTTCTGCGCGAGGTTGAGAGCGTTGGGCAGAAGGTATCGCTTGATGTCGTCGATGAAGGCGTAGACGTCCGCTGAATTCATGTAACGGTGCGGGTCTTCCGCCAGTGCGGCGACCTTGGCGCGGAAAGCCTCTGCGGTGTTCATGCGTTCTGCGGGAGCTTCTCGCGACGGACGACCATGGTGATCTCGTCGATCTTGTCGAGGACGTCGTAGGCCATCGAGATCACGGCCTCAAAGTCTGCTTGGTTCGCAGGATCCGCGACGATGGCCGAGGCGACCTCGAGGGCGTCGAGACCGCCGATCGACTTGCGGCAGCGGGTGATGCTCTCGATGAGGCGGTTCACAACGAGGGTCGCCTCCCGGTCCGCACGCTGCTCCGGTGTGAGGACGGCTCGGGCGAAGACGTCACGCGCTTTGCGGATACTGCCGTCCCCGTTTTGGGGATCGCTGGAGTTCGCGCCGTAGGACAGGATCTTCTTGCGCTCTGTCGCACTAACACGGGGGTCATCAGCCCACGCGTGCACCTGTTGAAGGCGAGGAGAAATCTCCTCTCGGACGTCGTTCTCACGAGGATCGGCGTCCACGCTAAAGCCCTCGATGTCCGTAAATAGGTCCGGCTGATGTCCCCTCACAGGGACGAATATAGCTGAGACATGAGACTTTTGGACTGCAATAGGGACTTTCTGCCGGTGAGGCCCTATTTCGGTACCCTCCAGGGATGGGCAGAGGGAGCGCCGCGCCGTCGACAGAGTTCTCGATGCGCGTTGTCTCCAACGTCGAGCACCGGCGTCAGGAAGTTGGCAAAACCCACCAGCAGCTGTTCACTGAGGCAGGCCTCAGCAAGAACTACTACTGGACGCGTCTCAACCACGACCTTCCGTTCAACACGAACGACATCGACGCCCTCGCGCGCGTGCTCGGAGTCGAGCCGGAGGACCTCACCTCCAAGCGCATGGTGGGCAACCGCGCCCTCCGTCTCGGGGGTACTGAACTTGCGCGCCGGCTTCGCGAGCTTGCGGAAGCTCCTACCTCCCAAGGTGACGACTTCCGCGTACCAGACCTCGTTGACTATCTGCGGGCAAAAGAGATCGAATTCTCTCCCGAGCGTTGGGCCTCCCTCATAGAGGAGACAACCTCTGTGACGAGCCAGAGCGAAAAATTGTTGGTCGAGATTGCGACGTTCTTCGACGTCGATAGGGTCTACCTCACCAACTTCGCTCAGGACGACGTCACCGAGCACGTCGAGGCACAGCTCGTCCTTCGGAAAACGCTGAAACAGATCGGAGGCGCGACCGTCTCGGCGCGCGCGCTCGGCAATGTTCCTGCCAGCGCACTTATTCAGATCGCGAAAGACATTTCAGCTACAGACCAGAAGTAGAGCCACTATGAGCGTCAATTCGGGGACGCACCATAGGCCTTCACCGGCGGACATCGCGCAGAACGCGCAACGCCTGTTCGACAGCCTTACCCTCGACACATCCACGTCCACACTCGTCAGCATCGTCAGCCTCGTCGTTGAACGGTTCGGCAAGCCAATCGCGATCGAACCGATCGGCAACGAAGGCTGGGCCACCGTCACCGGCCTCTGGGTCGACACCGCTGAGCGCCACCGCATCCTGATCCGGAAGACCGACACTCCGCTGTATCAAATGCACGTCATCCTGCACGAGCTCGCGCACATTCTCTTTGAGCACCCAGGATGCAAGACCGCGCGCGCTACCTCCCCCGCCGTCGCACTGGACGGAAGCTCGGCAGAGGTCCGCGCGCGTAAGGTCATCGCGACCAACTCGGACGACACCGCCGTCTCGGATGCGGTACTCGAGGGGGAAGCCGAACAGCTTGCGTTCCTGCTATCGCGGGTGCTGCTGCGGCCCAAGAACCACTCGGACGAGCGGGTTTTCGGCTGATGCACGAGCTGAAGACGGCCGCGACGATCATCCTCGCGCTGGTGTTCATCTTTCGGACCCCGTCGGCGATCAGGGAGCCGCGAAGGCGGCTCTCCTGGATGGCTTCCGGCGTCGGGACTCTCGCCCTGCTCACCCTCGGGACCGTTATTCCGCAGACAGTGATCGACGGCTGGATCGGTGGCGAAAACTGGATCAACCTCGCCCAGAACCTTCTCTGCACGACGGCCTTCTGGCTGGTGACCCAGGCGGCGATCTCCCAAGACGGTCACCGCCGGCGCATTCGCTGGTGGCCCCTCGTCGGAGCTCTGGCCGCCTTCACGCTGCCGTTTCTGTTCATCACGGACCGCGGGACGACCGACTATTACTTCATCCCTAACCGATCCCGTCAGACAGCGATGTGGCTCTATGCCTCGATCTACATGGCCTCGATCGCCGCGATCTCCTTCGGCCTGCTCCGTGGCGTGCGGGACCGCTCGGCTCGGTCGTACTGGCTCTTCCGAATCGGCGCGGCGCTCGTCATCCTGGCTAGCCTCGACGAGATCGTCTACCTGACGTTCGCCCGATTCGACATGGCGCCGGGACTCGTCGAGGGCATCCTGTTCGCACTGTTCGACCCGTTCTTCTACGTCGGAGTCATCTTGATCGTGGTGGGTATCGCCTCGTTCACCGCCACTCGGTCGATCCGTCAGCTGCGGCTGCAGTCGAAGCTGTTCTGGCTCGGCCGCGTGCTTGCGCGACGCGGACTCCAGCGGCCGCAGTCCATCCCCACCACCGACACCCTCGGCCGCGTCTACGATCACGTGATCACCATCCGTGACCTGCAGACGATGAACGAGATCACCCTCATTCGCGCCGAGGTACTCTTCGTGGCGAGTGCAGAACGCCTCGTCGCACGCAGCCTCCCGAACGCGCCGACGGTGTCCATGGTCGAATCCCTCACCATCACGAACGGAGCCCCCGCATGACCTGGGCCATCATCATCCTCGCGGTCGTCGTCCTCGCGGCGGCCGCGATCGGCGGCCTCGCTGTCGTGCTCGCGCGCCGCGTCGTGATGCCGCGCACCCCCAAACTCACCGCGATCCGCGACGTCGACCAGGATGCCGGCATCATCACTCTCGACGCCGATCGGAAGACCCTCCACGCGGGAACGTTCGGTCTCTGGACCGCGGGAGACGGTCACGCGCTGGTCGGCGATGTCGTGCACCACAACGAGGCCGAGCAGAGCGTGACCCGTCAACTCCTCGAAATCGACGGAGAAGGCCTGCTGCAGGCCGCCGAGGGGCGCTGGACCGGACACGTCCTCCGCTCCCCTGCCGTCCTCAACCGCAACGACCGGGAGGTGCTGATCGCCGTCGACGGCGGAACAGCGCCTGCTTGGCTCATCGAGCCCGCTGCGACGCCGTCGACGACCTGGGCGATCCATATCCACGGTGTTCGTACAACACGGATCACAGCACTCCGTACAGTGCCGGCCGCCGACCAGCTCAACATGACCTCCCTCGTCGTCTCCTTCCGCAGCGACACCGAAGGTCCTGAAGTTCTCAACGGCGCCTCGACCCTCGGTACGACCGAGTGGCCCGACGTCGATGCCGCCATCGCGTACGCGCTCGCCCACGGCGCCGAACGCGTCGTCCTATTCGGGTGGTCCATGGGCGCCAGCATCGCCCTCCTACTCACTGAGCGCTCCCGCCACCGCGACGCGATCGCGGCGCTCGTACTCATCGCCCCCTCCACTGATTGGCGGACGGTCATCAGGCACGGGGCACACAAGGCCAAGCTGCCCACGTTCCTCGCTTCGGCCGCCGCAGGAGCCCTTTCCGGGCGCTTCACGAGCCGCATCGTCGGCCTCCCCTCCCCCATCGACCTGGACGCCCTCGACTGGACTCGCGGCCCACGCCTGAGTATCCCGACACTCGTCATCCACTCGAACGGGGACACCGAGATCCCCGTGACACTCAGTCGAGCATTCGCCGCCGCCAACCAGGGCCGCGTCTCCCTGGTGGAGATCGACGGCGCCGAGCACGCGTGGGAGTACAACCTCAACCCCGAGCGGTTCAACGCAACCATCGTCGACTGGATGCGTTCCACGACACGCTAACGGGGGTCGCGTATAGGGACGGTCAATGTCCCTATACCGGGTAGTCTGCTGCTCGTGCATAAATCCGGAGCTAGCGAGTCGGCAGATACGGCCGACTCTGCAAACACGCCCGCGAGCCTGCCGTTAATCCCGGGATTAACGCGACAAGATGAGCGCATGGCAGGCCGAAACGCGGGCAAGAAGCGCAACTACTTCGTCCGAGGTAACAAGGACGCATGGAGAGCGGACCTTCTGCTCTCGCCTTTCATTGAAGAAGCCATCGACAGTGCCGCGGCCGAGTCAGGGAACTTCTCGCCAGCGCTCTATCTCGAGCTGTTCATCCGCGAGTACGTCGCGGAGCACGGCCACCTGCCTGCCGTCCCGGTTGCGCTGATGGAGTCATCGGAGGTGTCCGCGACGGCAGCAGCTTAACGAGAAAGGGCCGCCATTCGGCGGCCCGTCCCAGGTTTTCACTCTGGAGCTCAAGTCCCACACTCGCCAAAGTTTCGGCTTGAGCTTCTTCCCAAACAAATCCGGATTAGCCCGGAGGCTTTTCCGTACCCTCTGAGAGGAGTTGGCAGCATCGTAACCCAGATTTCGGGTTCGCGCACGTCCACGCATGTCCCGCGTGTCGGCGTGTCGCCCTCAGACCGCTCCGTCGCCCGCCTGGTCGACGTCGAGTTGATGCTCCCCCTCTCCCCTGTTTCTGCCCCGCTGCAGGCCCGCACATCGTCGTGCGCGGCCGCCGCCGGCGCCCGTCCTGCACCTGCCGTCGACGTCGTCGACCACGGGTGCGCCCAGCTCCTCACGACGAGGAGGACGGTCATCCCCCAGTAGCGCAGAGACCGTGGCCGGCGCCAGACGCCCGCCCTCCCCCGCACCGGTCGGAGCCCCGTCGTGGGCCCGGCACATCGCATCGATCGAACGCCGAGCACCTGTCGGCGATTTTGTCGCGCCCAGAAACAGCGCCGAGCACATGTCGGCAGCTTTGCTGCGCCCATTTACAGACCCAGGAGGTCACCAGAAGCCATGAGAGGAACGCTCGCCCGTCAGCGTCGCCGCGACACCGCGGCGGCCGTCGACGACCGCTCGTGGCTGCCGTCGGCGGCCGAGGTCGCCGAAGCGCTCCACATGGTCGAGGCGCGCGACGTCGTCGCGCCTCCCTCGCAGCGCCCGACGCCGGCGCCGCGCAGCTGGGCCATCCACGTCCCGGCCGAGGAATGGGCGAAGATCCCCGCCTGGTGGTCCGGTGGCCACTGGTTCGACACCCTGCTGGACTGGATGCCGTCGCTCGAGCGCCAGAAGGCCCGCAAGCGCTGGCACGTCGCCGACGCGACCCTGCTGGCGATCGCGCACGTGCTGCGCTACGCCGCCGAGCCCTCCACTGGGCGGCACGTCACCCTCTCCTACGCCACCATCCGGGCCCGCGTACAGGCCAACACCGAAGCCGGCGAAGGCCGCACCATCCGCCTGAAGGCCGACGAGAGCGTCCGCCTGGCCATCCGCACCCTGGAAGCCGGCGGCTTCCTCCACGTGCACGCCACCGGCCGCAACCTGCTCTCCCGGGAGGAGAAGGCCGAGGCGTTCGAGACGCACGGCGGCCGCCAGGAGCAAGCCGCGAACGTCCTCGCGCTCACGCTCCCCGCCCTGCAGGCTGTGGAAAACTCCGGGGCCACTGACACCGTTTTGGGCCTAACCGCTCCCGTCCAAGCAGAACCTTCTTCATCAGTAGATTTAGAACAGCAATCCCCAAGGGAGATGGAGCGCGCTGCGCGCGCCAGGCCTTATGGAAAGCGGGTTGATTCTGACGATCACTCGACTTACGTCCCCGAAAAGGGACGATCCCTCGACAGGCAACGGCTTCTCGCGCATCTGGACCGACACTACGGGGGCGTTCTCGCCGGTCCCCGGCTCGGCAAATCTGGAAAGCTTCTCAAGCGCCACATCGGCCAGGTGGAGCACGCGTTGATCAGCGCAGGCGTCGACCTCGACGCGTGGGCCTGGTGGCAGATCGCCGAGCTCGTCGACGCCCGCCACTCCGGCGAGAAAACCACCTCCCACCAGCGCATCGCCGCCGCCGACGACCCGCTCAGCTACTTCATCTGGATGGTCAAGCAGGTCATCCGGCCCGGCGACGCCCCACGCACCATCGTCCCCAGCCTCCCGATCGACTTCACTCCCCCGCAGCCGCCCGCGGCCGCCATGGGTGCCGGCCCGCGGCAGACGCCCGTGGCCGCCGTCGACGACTCCGCGGCCGAGGCAATCGACAGCATCCGGCGCGACAGCGCGACCGAGCTGCAGCAGCGCCGCGCGCGCCTCGCCGAGGAACGCCGGATGCTCACCGACAACCTCCTCGGCGCAGGCATGCAGCCCGCCGACTTCCCCGAGATCGTCCGCACCCTCCACGCCGAGATTCAGCGCATGCACGAGATCCTCACCCGTCGCGGCTGGGTCCTCGACCACGACGAGCTCGAGCACGGCGACATCCTCTGGACCCACCCCGCCAGCAACGTCGACGTCGACGACCAGGACGACCGCAACACCACCACCAGCATCCGCTTCACTCCCCCAGCCATCGCGGCCGACCGAGACATGTACATCCTCAACACCGCCGGACAGCCCCACACCGACCACACCTACAGCCTCGGCGGCATTCTCCGCCGACTCGAGACGGCGTAGGCGCCCACCGGGTGCTATCAAAAAGATACTCAAATGATATTGGGTGAATAGCGAACGTGCTATGGTGATGCTATCAAAGGGATAGCGCTTTGAAAGTGCTAGTATTATGATGTCGCAAGTAAACTGTTTTGGTAGCGTTTGCGTGTGCTATCGAAATAGTTTCGTTAAGCTATCGAGAAGATTTAGGATTGCTAGCACTTTCAAAGTGCTAGCGAATCAGTTTCGCAAAGATATGTTTTTGGTATCTCGTCTGAAGGCAGGTTGGAATGATCATCGAAATCGGCAGTGAGAAGGGCGGGGTAGGGAAGTCCACCGTGACGACCAATCTCGCGGTGTGTCTCGCCACGATGGGCTACACAGTGGCGGTGGTCGATGGTGACAAGCAGCGCTCATCGTCACAGTGGGGCGTTGATCGCGAGGAAGCTGGCCACCGTCCGCGCATCTTCATCGTCGAGAAGCTCGGGAATCTCGTCGAGACGCTGCGGGAACTGGACACAAAGTACGACGTCGTCCTGGTGGACGTCGCCGGTAATGACAGCAAGGAGATGCGTACCGCGATGGCGGTGGCCCATGTGTTGCTGGTCATTACCCAAACGTCCAACTTTGACCTGGACACCCTGCGAACGGTGAACAGCCTGGCGGACCAGGCCAGGGACTTCAACCCAGGCCTGCGAGTGCTGGGAATGCTCAATCGGGTTTCGACGAACGCTTTCGAGTCTGAGAGCAGTGACGCTCGCGGATACCTCAGCGACTTCCCTGAGATCGAGCCGTTGGACAGCGTGCTCTACGAGCGCAAGGCGTACCGCGACGTAGTGGGGGAGGGGCTGAGCGTTGTCGAATACAAGAATCCCAAGGCAGCGAAGGAGATCCGGGCCCTCGCGAAGGAGCTGGGCTTCGAACAGAAGGTAGGTGCGTGAGTCATGGCACTGAAGCGGAGAGGACCTGCAGACATTGCACGCGACGCTGCGATTGAAGCATTCGGAGACGCTGCAGATGTGACCGAGGGTCCCAAGCTGGAGAATCCGTCCGCTACGCCGGCGTCCCAGACTAAGAAGAAGCCTGTCGGCCCGTTGCATCTGCCGAGCGCCGAGGGCAAGACTGGGCCGACGACAATGCTCCTTCGGTTCAAGGACGACATGGAGCTGATGGACCTCCTGGACCAGGTTGCCGCCCTGGAGGGCAGGAAGAAGCATCCGATGGCGCTGCGCGCTCTGAGGATCGGCTTGGAGCAGGTCCGCGATTCGTACGAGTGATATCACTCTGATATCGCAGAGCTAGCATCCGCACATGGGGCCCTCGTCTATGACCTGGCCGTTCTGGTCGCCGCGTAGCTTGGGCCGGGATCACGAGGGCCCGCGCTGGCGGCAGAGCAACGAGTCTGCCTAGTTCGGCCCCTGCGACGTGGTGATGTCGTGGGGGCCGATCTCTGTCCGCGCGCGGACGAAGCGTGCAGCGTGGCGGATGGATCCGCCGACGACTGCGGTGTCGGCGGAGATCTCGACGGTGAGCGGTTCGATGAGCGTCACGGTCGTCTCGCGCTTGGGTCCGAATCGGTCGTACGCGGCTGAGCGGATGACGGTGGGCCACGGGTGATCCTTGCCGGCGGCCTGCAGTAGGGGAGTGAGGGATCGGGCGGCGCCCCGGCTGATGGGGGTGGTGCGGCCGATGATGACGAGCTGGTCGCCGTCGTAGCGGCCGAGGATGAGCTCGCCGGGCTGAGTCAGGGTGCCGGTGACGGCGCCGGCGATGACCTCGAAGGTGTCGCGGTGCTTGACCTTGATCCAATCGCGCTGGCCACCGCGGTAGGGCTGCGCGCCGCCCTTGACGACCAGCCCCTCGATGCCACGCTCCGGGAGGTCGACGAACCATTCGCGGGCGAGGGCGACGTCGTCGGTGGCGTCGACGACACTCAGCGGCGGCAGCCAGCCGACGGCGGTCTGCTCGAGGATCCGGCGCCGGTCGTCGTAGGGGAGTGGGCGCAGGTCGCGGCCGCCGGCGGCGAGGATGTCGAAGACGATGTAGTCGATCGGCTCCTGGTCGACCAACGAGCGGACTCGGGTTTTCCCTGAGGCGTAGCGGCGCTGCAGGGCGTCGAAGTCGAGGTGTCCGTTGACCCAGCGGACGAGCTCGCCGTCGAGGACGACGCCGGCGGACACCTGGTCGGCGATCGCGGCCTGGACGTCGGGGAAGGCGTCGGTGAGGTTCGTGTGCTGGCGCGACCAGATGATGACGTGGTCGCCGTCGACGACCGCCGCGGCACGCCAGCCGTCGAGCTTGGGCTCGTATCGGCTCGCTCCGGGCAGCGCTGACGGCTCTGGCAGCCGTTCGGACGCTTTGGCGAGGGCCAGGCCGATCGAGGTCCTCAACGCCTCAGGCGGGCGCACAGCGGCGGGGGAGGGGTCGAGGTCGGCGAGGAGGTCGCCGTCGTCGGCGTAGCGTTGCAGGACCTGCAGGTAGTCGAGTTGCACCAGGTCGGGTGCGGCGAGCTCGGCCCAGCTGCGCGGGGCGGCGACGAACGGGTGCGCGGTGCCGCGCAGCGAGTAGGGGGAGATGGTGGTCTTCTTGCCGTTGTTCTGCGACCAGTCGATGAACACCTTCCCGACCCGGCGCGCTTTCGGCATGGTGGAGATCACCTCGGCCGGGTGGTCGGCCTCGAGTGCCCGGGCGAGCTCGTGCGCCACGGCCGAGACCTGGTCCGAGGTGAGGGTCCCGTTCAGGGGCGTGTAGACGTGGATGCCCTTGGAGCCGGAGGTGACCGGGAACGTGGTCAGGCCCATGTCGTCGAGGATCTCCTTGGCCCAGAGCGCGACGTGCGCGCACTCGGGTAGCCCGGTGCCCTCGCCGGGGTCGAAGTCGAGGACCATGCGGGTGGGCCGGCGGTCGGTGTCGAAGCGCCACTGCGGCACGTGCAACTCGAGCGCGGCCGACTGCGCGAACCAGACCAGCGTTGCCCGGTCGACGGCGACCGGGTAGTGCTTCTCGCCGCCGGAGTGCAGGATGCTCTGGCGCAGCACCCAGTCGGGCACGCCGTTGCCGAGGTCCTTCTCGAAGAACGACTCGATCGGCGCGGCCGCGAGACCGACGCCGTCCGGCCAGCGCTTGCGGGTCACGGGCCGTTCGGCGAGGTGGGGGAGGAGGGCCGGGGCGATGGTGGCGTAGTAGTGGATGACGTCGCCCTTGGTGGTGCCGGCATCCGGGTAGAGGACCTTGTCGAGGTTGGACAGGCGCAGGCGGCGGCCGTCGACGTCGACGAGCGGGGCACTGGGCATGATCGGTCCTCCTGGGAGAACGACGGTACGCCTGGCCGTGATCGGCGGGGAGAGGAGGGCGCATGCCAGGATTGGCATATTGCGAGCGGGATGAGCACCGATAGGGCCCCCGCCAGCAGCGTCGCCGCTACGAGCGCGTCGGGACGCTTGTCGACGAGCTAGCGGGGCTCCGGGTTGTTGAGGTGTTCTGCTTCTGGTTGAGCTCGCCCGGGCGTTGCCGGAGCCGAGGTCGCGTAGGCGGGAGGATCGGCAGGCTGGGTGCCGGGGTGGCGTCCCAAATAGAGCGATTCCCAGGTCTCGGTCGCCCGGGCGACAGATTGCTTGATGGGGGGCTTCTTGTGGCCGAACAGCGCGCTCACGAGTCGGACGATGAGACCAATACCGAGGGTTCCCCACAGAACCACGGGAAGGATGGCCTGGGTTGGAAATCCGGCTGCCAGGCTCAGCCAAGCGCCGAGACCGGCCCCCGCAATAAGCCCTACGAACACCCAAATTGTTCCGCGCACTGCGTTCTCCCTCCCCGGTTTCAGAGTACGCGCCGTCGCGATCGGGGGCCACTGACGACCGGGGTTCCTAAATTCGTGAGGGTCTCTTAGTGTGAAAGGACGACCCGTAAGTCGGCTGGGGGAATCGGCCGCCGGGATGAGATGGGGGTCTCGCGTTCGGTGTGCAACCTCGTGGGGGCTGGGATGCTGCGCGCGTACTCCTGCTGGGAGTAGTGAGAATGCAAGGAATGAAGAAGTTCGCAGCGGTCACCGCTGCACTGGTCGTCGTGGGGGTCAGCGCCCTCGCGGTCGCCCCGGCCGCGAATGCGGAAACGCCGACGCCGCAGGCCGCACCAGTGGTCACCTCCGACGCAGCCCCGCAGGGGGCGCTGGACCCGGCGACGTTCGAGGGTCGCCTGGTGGTCGCGGTTCCATCGGGTCACGAGGTCGTCGTGAATGTGAAGGCAGGCGAAGCGCCGGCTGTCGTCAAGCAGATCCAGTCAGCTGATGCGGCCGGGAAGGCTCAGAAGCTCGGCCAGGTTGTTGCACCGCTGGCTGGTTGCGGCGAGAACGTGCGGTCCCTCGCGGGGCCGTTCGGGTATGCCACGAGCGTCCAGGGTTGCGCGGTGATCGGCTATCCCGGCTACCAGCGCGAGTACCACTGGTACAAGGAGTCCGACGTCAGCATCTGCACGCACGGCAAGGGATTCAACAGCAGCAACGCGGCGACCTGGTACAACACCGGATGCCAGGACGGCAACTGGCTGGTGCCGTGGGGAAACACCCTCGCGTACACGCAGATGCAGGGTCTCTCCCTCTCCGGCGCGACCGGTGCCGCCTACGTCTGGCGTGCCTGACGCAGCGTAACGTGTAGTCCAACCGGGCCAGCTCGGCGTCCTGACGGGTGCCGGGCTGGCCCACAACGACAGACCAGAAGGAACAATGCCGAACTCGCGCCTCCAGCCGAAAATCGTCCTCTGGTGGGGGATCGCTCTCACGATCGTGGGCACACTCCTCATCATCTTCCTGCCGGACATCGCCTACTACATCGGCGGCAGCAGGGACTCCGCGGCAGGCGTCGATCAAGGTCTGCTGCTCGGGTTCGATCTCGTCGTGCGCATCATCAGTGCCGTCGTCACGCCCCTCGGCGTAGTGCTGATCGGCGTGAGCATCGTCATGGCGTATGTGCGACAGCTCCTTCGCCCCACTCTGGGTGCCATGGTCACAGCGCGAACCGAATCCACTCGACGCGACTTCTGAGCCGATGCGATCGGCCACGGTAGGGGAGGGTAGCGCCCGAGGCTATGCGTAGTAACCCTCGACCGCGATCAGGTCGGACAAGATCCCGGGCAGCTGCCCTGCGGCGATCGTCAACGTGATGGCCTCGTGATCGGGCGGCCGCCACCGCGATCGCCCGACTCATTCCAGGCTCTCCGCGAGATGATCGAACACGCTTCGGCCCTGGCTGGAGATCATCGGCCCGAACTTGTCCTTGGCCATCTCGACCCGGAGTAGCTCGGCGGCCTCCTCGCGTCGCCCGTTGGCGATGAGGGCGAGCACGTAGCGCAGGCGCGCCTGCGGCCGCACCGCCTCATCCTCGGGGATCCGCGCGTCCAGCTGGGCGAGGAAATCGGACGGGGCTGGCGCAACCTGCAGGTACTCCGTCACCAGGTCATCGAACCTGTCGAACATGACCGCCAATGTCAGCCCCGGATCCTCACCCAGGGGAGCCGTCACCTTGCCCCGCTCAAGGTCCAAGGCCGGGCTGGTAAACGCTCCGTTGACGCGCAGGCTGCGCCGCTTCGCCGGGCTGAGCTGAAGGTCGGGCATGAACGCCGCCCAGAGGATGTCGTCGAGCTCGGCCGGTTTGATGGAGGCGGACCAGCTGACCGTGTAGGGGTCCGTGGCCTGCGCGACATACCCGCCGACCGAGGCGACGTAGCCGTCGACGTAGACGTACGCGTACCCGCCGACGGTGCGCAGCCCGCGTTCGCGGGCAACTTCGATGAACCGGCGGTTCCAGACCCTCGAGATCTCTTTCAGGGTCGCCATGTTCCCTGTCCTCTCTCGATGGCGCCGCGCCCGGCGCCGGCGAGGCGCGGAGAGGCGGTCATGGCCCGGTGCGAGGGAAGGGGCACATCCCCGGCGGTGTTGATGGTCACGGCTGCGGCTGTGCGGACGGGACGCCGGCCAGGGGGATCGCGTCGACGAGGATCCATTGCCGCCCGTGGTCGTCGCGTTCGCGGCGCAGTTGCAGGAGCACGCCCGCCGGTGACGCGACCAGGGGCCGCTTGGTCTGGAGCAGCCGCTTCGCGTCGACGCCGTGGTGGCCGGCGCGGGCCAGGGCGTCGGCGAGCTCGCGACGGGTCGAGGCGTTGTAGCTCGACCAGGTGAGC
>Ga0153993_100061_pt1 | contig 32895 bp, 30 predicted proteins | sample TSNC077MetaG_FD_104706 | JGI IMG/M metagenome (GOLD analysis project Ga0153993, IMG submission 104706) | Attine ant fungus gardens microbial communities from North Carolina, USA - TSNC077 MetaG | ecosystem: Host-associated > Fungi > Mycelium > Unclassified | place: USA: North Carolina, Lumber...
AGCCGGGCAATCGACGATGGCTTGTGTTACGGCATGCCCAACGGCGCGGAACCTTCACTGGCAGAGGTCATCACATCCAGGATCGAACACGCTGAACAGGTCCGGTTCACCAATTCCGGCACCGAAGCCGTCATGACCGCAGTGCGCGCAGCCCGAGGCGCCACAGGCCGCGCCAAGGTGATCGGTGTGACAAACTCCTACCACGGATCGTCGGACACAGCACTGGCCATCCGCTACGGTTCCGCAGCACGTGGTGTACCAGCGAGTGTTTCTGCCGATATCGCCTCGGTACCGATCAACGATATCGCCGCGCTCGAAAGCGCGGTCACCGCAGCCGCAGGCGACCTAGCTGCCCTAATTCTCGATCTTATTCCCAATTACGCTGGACTGAAACAACTTTCGCCGGAGTTCGTTACAGCAGCGCGGCGCCTGTGCGACCGTGCAGGCGCCTATCTAATCTTCGACGAGATCATTTCGTTCCGGGCCGAGGTCGGCGGGTTGCAGTCACGTTACGCGGTCATCCCGGACCTAACGACCCTGGGAAAGGCCATCGGAGGTGGATTACCTGTCGGCGCCATCGCCGGCAGCGAGACAGCGATGCGGCCCCTCAACGCGTTCAATCCCGGCGCAATCGAATCCTCGGGCACGTTCACCGGTAATCCGGTTACGATGCACGCTGGCTTGGCCTGCCTCCAGGCATACCAGCATGCCGACATCGCGGCGCTGAATACGCTCGGAGAACAACTGCGGGAACATCTTCGAGGGGGCTTGAGCGGAGGCTGGAACGTCCGCGGAACGGCGTCCCTGGCCCGTGTGGTGCCGCCCGAACCGAGTCCCGAACGAAGCCGCCAGCTCTGGTGGGAAGCGTATCGCCGCGGAACACTGATCATGCCCACCGGGTTGATTGCATTGTCCACACCCATGACGGACCGCATCGTGGGACAGATCGCCGACACCCTAATCGAAGCGGCGCTCGCAGTCGACAAAGCGCTGCCCGACTGCTGATTCCCGAACATCTGTCCGCCAGCACTTTCGAGCCGATCAGTACCATCGCGCCGGATCCCTCAAGACTGAAGGAAGACCAATGCCATTCACCTATCACCATCGAGTCCGGTGCCATGAGATCGATTCCCAGGGATTCATGTACAACAGCCGGTACCTTGAGGTCGCCGACGCGGCAATGACCGAGTTCTTCCGGTGCCACGGCTTTCCGGTGGACGATCTGACGAGGAGCGGATTCGAGGCTTCCGTTGTGAAGGCCGAGATCGACTACAAGCTACCGGCGCAACTGGATGAAGTGATCGATGTGGAAGTCACATGTACCCGGGTGGGTCGAAGCAGTTACGACCTACATTACGATCTCAGCCGCGACGGGCGAGTGATCGCGGCGATCCGCCTGGTACATGTCAACGTCGATGCAGCCAAGGCGAAATCGCGTCCTATACCGGATGCGATTGCCGCAATACTGAAGCGTCCCTAACGATTCAGCCAGGTGAAAGGGCGGCCCTAACCTCGGTGGGTGTCCGGATACCCGACCGAGCCAGGGCTTCCATGTTGGCAATACCGTCATGCGCACTGTCACCGCACATCAGTAGCGGTCGACACCGGCCTGCCGCCCCGGATCCCCCGCTTAGTCTGCCCCAGGGGATCCGGGGGCACGTCCGAACGCCAGCGCCGCACTCCGCAGAGCCGCAGCAGCCCTCCAACTCGGGCTGGCGCAGCAGTGCTCTTACTATTCCGGTGATGATTGTGTCGACCGCGCATTCCCTGGCCCGTTTGACGTAATCGATGTAGATCGAGCCGTTGATGCTAGCAGGCGATAGCCATGTCGTCGATACCGTCGGGCGCCCTCGGGCAGGCGGTCACCTTTCGTAGGCCAGATGTGCGGCAGCCGTCAGGTTGTCGTGCAGATGCAATTCGAGTGCAATCCGAGCCTGCCCAGCCCCAGTTCGAAACCCGGTATTGGACCACGGTGCCAGAACCAGCGACTTCATCCGGACTTCCCAAAGGCCGCCTCGCGCTGTCCACCATCGCGACAGTAAAGACCGACGCACGCACGGATGATTCACGCACGGATAGTCACGACATCGCACGAGTCGAGTTTCCACGTCAGCCTTCAAGCGATCTTTGTCATTAGTGAGCCGAAATGATGGCGTCGCAACTGTTGCCACATACGACTTAAGAAAAGCGATGTACCCCGCTTCCGCGGCGGTCCTGGCCGGACGTTGAATCACCTGCACCGATTTCCCGACGTGCCGGCTGGCACCCTCCCAGGAATATCCGGGCGAGGTCGGAAGTGTTTCCACAGCTCGGTCGGACCCGAGTTAGGACCGTGGCCGCGCTAGCCCCATCAGAGCCTGGCGTCGTGACGGTGCCGCCGGTTGCGGCCACCAGACGTGCGAAATCCTGAGTATCCGCGGGAGGCGCCCGTACTGAACTGCGCCACGGTTCGTACACGTACTGCGTCGCCGGACTTCTTCGCGCAGCGCTGCACCCGCCGGATAATCGGCCAGACAGATCACAGTCAACGCCGGTGCCGCAAATATCTTCGGGGTGATCCACCCCGGAGGCCCTTACTTAACCGCGATCAGTTCCGCGTGAACCGGGTGCAATTGCGACGTGACACGAATCCCGACGTGACACGAATCCCGTTGTCGAGCAGCAGACGAGCTAGCAAACGGGCTATCTTCCGGACATCGATAGCGGTCACCGGGCGGAGACCGTTGTCTCGACCGTTCTGTTTACTCATCACTCGTCAAGATTCAGAACTCGATGACGAGCGGGTCGCCCTCAGGTTTCACAAAGCATCAGCGCCCTTGGACCTGGTCACAACTCGTTGAGATCCGTTGGTCCTGCTCTGAAACACGGGCAACCAACACCGGGTGAGATCACGGTGACCCGCCGATATCACCGGCCAACAGTGCCTGTGCGGCAAACCATGGGTCACATTCACCGGCGACAACGGATTCAGCCAGGCTATCCAGACGGGATTGGCTGCCGTTCCCTTGCTGTTGCGCACGCAGTTCAGCGAGGGCGATTGTCTCGATCTCGGCGCGGACTCGTCGAACACGACGATGGTGCGCGCTGCCAGTGGAGTCTAGCCACAGCTGGTGTTGACGCACCTCGGTCAGCACATCAGCAATGCCCTCGCCGGTCTGCGCGATCGTTAGAAGGACAGGTGGCTTCCAGTCATCCGCCGATCTGTTGCCCAGATCGATCATCTGTCGCAGATGATTTCGCAATTTCTCGGAGCCAGGGCGGTCTGCCTGATTCACGATATAGACATCACCGATCTCAAGTATCCCTGCCTTATCAGCCTGAACACCGTCACCGGTACCCGGCGCCATGAAGACCAGTGTGGTGTCCGCATGGTCGACGATCTCGACCTCACTTTGCCCGGTTCCGACGGTCTCGATGACTATGTACTCGTAACCCACGCCTTCGAGAACTCGCACTGCCAGCGGTGTCGAAAGGGCGAGGCCGCCGAGGTGGCCGCGCGAGGAAACCGATCTGATGTACACGCCGGGGTCGGTGGCGACCGTGTGCATTCGAACTCGATCGCCAAGCAGAGCGCCACCACTGAACGGAGACGAAGGGTCGATGGCGAGAACCGCTACCCGAGCGCCGGTCTCCCGCAATTTGGCGACCAGAGAATTGACGGCCGTCGATTTTCCGACACCCGGCGGGCCGGTGATGCCGATGGTCCGCGACTTGCCGGAATACGCCATCAAGAGACCGGCGAGTTCGCGACGCAGAGGCGACGTCGATTCCGCCATGGAAATGAGGCGTGCGACAGCCCGAGGGACCCCCTCCTGCGCCTGCGCCAAGAGATCCGGCACGTTGCTCGACTCCGCTAGCACCTTCTGCGCCATCAGTGCTCCCGCACAGGGACGTTCTCCCGAACCCATTCGACAATCTCGGCCATGCTGGATCCCGGAGTGAAGACCCTCGCCACATCCATCTCCGCCAGCAACTCGACATCCCGAGCCGGAATGATCCCGCCACCGAAGACCAGCACATCGTTGGCCCCGTGCTCCCGGAGCAGTCGCACTACCTCCGGAAACAATGTCATGTGAGCGCCTGAGAGGATCGACAAGCCAACTGCGTCCACGTCCTCCTGCACCGCGGTCAGCGCTATCTGGTCTGGCGTCTGGTGCAAGCCGTTGTAGATAACTTCCATACCCGCGTCGCGCAATGCGCGTGCAACGACCTTGATTCCCCGGTCGTGGCCATCAAGACCAGGTTTCGCGACCAGAACCCTAATACGATGGCTCATAGCTGACTGACCTTCCGTTCGATTGTCATTGGTGGATGACTTGCTCTACTGCGGTGGCGAATGAGCATTAGACCTTCACCAGCAACGCCTGTCCCTGGCCCACGCCGATACACGCCGCCGCGACACCGTAACCGCCCCCGGCCCGCTTGAGCTCCCGACACAGATCGACGATCATGCGGACGGCCGATGCGCCAAGCGGATGACCGATCGCGATGGCGCCGCCATTGACATTCAGCCGATCCACAGGCATCTCGGGAAGCAACGCGGAACATGCCAGCACGACAGCGGCGAATGCTTCATTGATCTCCCAGCGAGCCACATCTTGAAACCCGAGATCATGTCGACGGAGCAGCTTGTTGATGGCCTCTACGGGTGCGATTGCGAACTGATCCGGTGCGACGCCGACAGACACCGCTCCCACGATGCATCCCATCGGAACTAGTGCGTGGCGTTCGAGAGCCGAGGCCGAGGCCAGGATGGTTGCGGCGGCCCCGTCATTGACGGGGCTGGCGTTGCCGGCTGTGACAGCTCCAGCAGCGTCGAAGGCCGGGCGCAACGCGGCGAGGGCCTTGACCGTGGTTTCCGGGCGCAGGCTCTCGTCTACGGCCAATCCAGCTGTCTCGGAGACGAAACCGTCGTGGTATCCCCTGTCATATGCTCGGGCCACCAGTTGGTGTGAGCGCGCGGCGAACTCATCCATGTCTGTACGACCGATACCGAGGCCTGCTGCGACGCGTTCGGCGCACACGCCGAGCGGCGCCGTCCAATGATCGGGAAACAACGGGTTAACCATCCGCCAGCCCACCGTGGTCTGATGCAGCTTCAGCTCTTTCGGAAAAGCTGTGGCCGAGCGCTCCATCACGAACGGCGCCCGTGTCATGCCCTCGACGCCACCGGCGATGACGACGTCAGCATCACCGAGTGCCACTGCGCGAGACGCTTGCACGATGGCCTCCGCCCCCGACCCGCACAGTCGATTGACCGTCACGCCGGGAACGGAATGGGGCAGACCTGCGAGCAGCCCGGCCATGCGTGCGATATTGCGATTATCCTCTCCTGCCCCGTTCGTATTGCCTAGGTACACATCGTCGATGTCCTCAATAGAAAGCCACGCATTTCGGTCCATCAGTGCTTTGACCGGTGTTGCTGCAAGGTCGTCGGTGCGCACCCCGGACAGCGCTCCCTTGTTCTTGCCGAACGGTGTCCGCACTGCGTCCACCAGGAACACGGAGTCAGGCCTCATCGGCCCGGGCTTCCATGGTCGCGATGGCGTCTCCGCTGTTGACGGCATCGCCGAGCGCCCGTTCCAACGACGTGATGACTCCCGAAATAGGCGCCGTCACCGGATATTCCATCTTCATCGCCTCTAAAACGGCTATTTGCGTTCCTTCCTCGACTTCTTGGCCCTCGTGGACCTCGAGCCGCACGACGGTCCCATTCATCGGGGCGATCACCTTTCCCGCGAAAGCGGCCAACCCGACGCGGCGCTTGCGACGGACGGGACGGGCCCGTGGAACGGCGCCTGTTGTGCGGCCACTCGTTGCTTCAGGACCGAACAGTGCGCTGTTGGTACGTAACTGGATTCGCCGCTTGTCGATCTCCACCCAGGTAGTGCGCAGCTGTTTACTGGCGATCTCGTCCCTATCCGGCGCCGCTACAGTTTGCGGCTCGAGTGGGTTGCTCCATTGTTCTTCGATCCACTTTGTGTGAACTCCGAAGCCGGATTCGTCGCCGATGAAGTCCGGCTCGTTGACGGCAAGCCGATGGAAGGGCAGCACAGTGGGGATTCCTTCGATCTGGAATTTGTCCAGTGCCAACCGGGCCCGCTCCAGCGCTTCCTGCCGCGTCTCACCGGTGACGATGAGCTTCGCCAGCATCGAGTCGAACTCGCCGGCAATGACGTCACCCTCGGCGACTCCGGTGTCGACACGGATTCCTGCACCGCTGGGCTCGGAGTAAATCGCCAATCGGCCTGTCGCCGGCAGGAATTCCCGGCCGGGATCCTCGGCGTTGATGCGAAACTCGAATGAGTGCCGCTGCGGGCGGAGATCCACCGAATAGTCGATCACCTCACCGAAGGCGATCCGGAATTGCTCTCGCACGATGTCGATGCCGGCTGTTTCCTCGGTGACCGGATGCTCGACCTGCAGGCGCGTGTTCACCTCAAGAAACGAAATGGTGTCGCCCTGCAACAGGTATTCCACCGTCCCGGCACTCACGTAGCCAGTCGCTCGGCAGATAGCCACCGCCGACTCCCGCAACCGTTCGATCTGAGAATCGCTGAGATATGGCGCCGGAGCCTCTTCGACCAGTTTCTGGAAGCGCCGCTGCAACGAACAGTCCCTTGTACCGACCACAGCAACATTTCCGTGCTGATCCGCCAGGACCTGCACTTCGATATGCCGCGCACGGTCTAGGTATTGTTCAACGAAGCAATCGCCGCGCCCGAAGGCTGAGATCGCCTCACGCGTAGCGGATTCCAGCAGGTTCGGAATCTCTTCACGAGTTGTGGCTACTTTGAGCCCTCGACCACCACCACCATAAGCTGCTTTGATCGCGATAGGCAGACCCCACTTGTCGGCGAAGTCGAAGACTTCGGCGACATCGCTAACTGGTTCGAGTGTTCCCGCAGCCATGGGTGCGCCAACCTCAGTGGCGATTCGGCGAGCGGTCACCTTATCTCCGAGCGCGCGAATCGCAGCTGGAGGGGGTCCAATCCAGACCAGCCCGGCGTCGATCACTGCCTCTGCAAAATCGGCATTCTCGGCGAGGAACCCATACCCGGGGTGCACGGCATCCGCGCCTGAGCGTCGGGCTATGTCAATGATCGCATCGATGTTCAGATAGGAGTCCCGCGGGTTCTGTCCTCCCAGGGCATACGCCTCGTCGGCGCAGTGGACGAATAGCGCATCGAAGTCGGCATCAGCGTATACCGCCACTGTGCGGTAGCCACATTCCTTCGCACCCCGAAGAATGCGGACCGCGATCTCGCCTCGGTTGGCCACCAGCACCGTGAAAGAGCGGTCGGCTTTCATCACCACCTTGTCGGCCCTCACTGGCTCGAACCGCCGTTCACACAAAGAACCTGCCCGGTGACAAATGATGCCGCGCTGGACAACAGGAATAGTGTTGCCTCCGCGACCTCCTCTGGCTGACCGAACCGGCCCATCGGAATGTCACCGAGCCAACTCTCCCTGATGTCTGGGGGTACTGCCGCGACCATGGGTGTTTCGACCGTGCCCGGCGCAATGGCGTTACATCGCACGCCTTTTCGGGCCTGCTCGATTGCGATCGTTCGAGTCAAGCCGACGACACCCGCTTTTGCCGCCGCATAGTTCGCCTGACCGAAGACACCGTGACGCGACTCCGATGACGTGTTCACGATGGCACCGCCGTGGACTTGCAGGTGGGGTAGCGCTGTCTGACAGCCGATCCACATACCTGTGAGGTTTACGCTCATCACCGCGTTCCAGTCGTCATCAGTCAACTTCAATACCGTACGGTCACGGGTGATTCCGGCGTTGTTTACCAGCCCGTCGAGCCGCCCCCAGCGTTCGACGACTGCACCGATGGCGGATCGCCATGATTCGCGGTCGGCGACATCGAGGTACAGAGCCATTGCCTCTAGACCATCTCCGTGGAGTTCAGTCACCACCCGATTCGCTGCTTCTTCGTTGACGTCGAGCAGTGCAACCTGCGCTCCGCGTGCGGCAGCCATGCGAGCGACGGCAGCGCCGATTCCTGAACCCGCGCCGGTGACGGCGATCACCTTGTTACTCAAGGCCATGTTGTCCTCGTCATGTTCAGTCATCGCGGCCGCCAACCAAGAATGTGTCGGTACCAGTCTGCAAGGTCTCGCCGTGTTCATTTTCCAAGGTGACCTCCACGACGGCGATACCCGAACCCGGTCGCGATGTACTCGGTCGTAGCGACGCCACCGTGGACGTGGCGCGCACGGTGTTCCCAGGCCGGGCTGGGGCTTTCATTTTTCGATCTACCTGCAGATATGCCTGGACGTGCCAGTCGTCGAGTCTGGATGTACGCAGGCCACTGCTGATCGACAGAAGCAAGAGTCCATGCGCCACCCGGCCGTCGTACGGGCTGTTGGCACGGGCCCACACTTCATCGGTGTGCAACGGGTTGAAATCTCCGGACAAGCCGGCGAATGTGGTGATATCTGCTTCGGTGACCGTTCGGCCGGACGATACGTAAGTTTCGCCGACCGCGATCTCATCAAAATAGACGGTCACGTGTTGACCTTTCTTTTCTTTCGAGAGTGGGGATGACATAGGGCAGTACCGAACCATCGGGGGTCGGTCGATAAACGAGTTGTACCCGCGTTCCACAGCGCAATGATTCGGGCTCGGCGTCGACTATTCGAGTGGTGATCCGCACTCCCTCGTCGAGGTCGACGAGCGCGAGCGTGTACGGGCAGTCGGCCGCGAATTCCGGGTTGGCTGACCAGTTCACGACGGTGAACGAGTAGACCGTTCCGCCGCCGACAGCTGGCACCCACTCCAGGTCGTCCCGGAGCGTGCCGACAGCGCGGGCTCTCGGGTAGAATTGGAATCGACCAGTACCCGTCGAGCGTTGAACAAGGAATTCTTTGCGCTGTAATGCTTGCCACCAGTGCTCCGCGAGATCGTCGCGTGGAGCGCTCGTCGGCGTGGATGGCTCGTAACTGGTCATGTCATACCCCTAGGATCACAGTTGAGTTGGCACTGAGCCAGCCGCCGGTCGCGCTGACCAGCGAGAGCCGCGGATCGTCGAGTTGAACCCCTGGTGAACGGCCCTGAAGCTGTCGCACCGCTTCGATGACCGCCAGGGCTCCGCGCCGGCCGGGGTGATTGCTCGACAGACCGCCGCCATCAGTGTTGATCGGCAACCGGCCCGTGGGGGCGATATTGCCGTCGGCGATGAAATCCCCGGCCTCACCGGCCTCAACGAACCCCAGCGCTTCGAGCGCCAACAGCACGGTGATCGTGAAGGAGTCGTACAGCTGAGCCACATCGATCTCCGCCGGTGTGATTCCGGCGCTAGCGAATGCGTCTGCGCCGGAACGTGACGCTGCCAGCACGGTGGCATCGGCCATCTGATTCATCTGAACCTGACCGACAGCCTCTCCGAAGCCCAACACATACACCGGTTTTTGTGCGGACAACTGTTCGGCGCGAGCACGGCTCGTCAGGACGAAGGCTCCGCCGGAGTCCGATACGACACAGCAATCGAGCTTGTGCAGCGGCGAGGAGAGAGCCGGACTCGACAGGACGTCATCGACGGTGATCTCTGTGCGGTACATCGCATCTGGATTGGTTGCCGCGTTGCGACGACACTGGACCGCGATCTCTGCGAGCTGTTCGGCGGTGGTGCCGTACTGGTGAATATGACGTTGCGCTGCTAGCGCGTATGCAGAGATGGTAGTCGGGCCGAACGGAATCTCCCACAGGCCGGGGCCGTATATACCGGTGTTGTAGTCCGGCGCCGTCAAAGGCCCGGTCCGGCCAGCGGCCGCATACGACACGACTACGGTTTCACACAGTCCAGCGGTGATCGCGGCAACCGCATGACCGATGTGAGATACGAATGCGGCTCCCCCGAGGTCGGACGAGTCGATCCACCTCGGGTTGAGCCCCAGGTACTCGATGACCTCTGCGGCCGAGAGCTGCCAACCGGTCTCCTGCGGAAAGGTCGCCGTGGTGGCGAAGCCATCAACCTGCCCAGGTTCCAGCCCGGCGTCGGCCAGCGCACCGGCGACCACTTCGGCATGAATCTGAAATGGATGAATTCCTGGCGCTTTTCGGCGCGGTGACTCGTAGGCACCTACGATAGCGACTTCACCGCTGGGGAAACGGATCATAACGCGGTCTCGATCTGAGCGGTGAATGTTACCGAGGTGCCCCGGCTTCTCCGGGACTTTAGAGTCTGCTTGTGCTGCGTTGCTGCTTGGATTGCCACGCTTGGCTCCGATGACTGGGGTTGACGGACTAGGTAAACGGCTGGCTTCGTCACGGACGGATCGCCGGCCCCGACTTCGGTTCAGGGACTGTCGCTGCGCGGGCGAGTTCAAGCAGTTCGGCCAGTCGAGATCGGGTCTCCCGCGGGTCGATCAGTTCTTCGACATTGAAGCGCTCGATGGAACGCCACGGGGAGGACTGCGCCTGGTATCGGGCCAACAGTTCTGCGCGTGTCCGCTCCGGGTCGTCGGACTTGTCGATCTCAGCGCGGTGCGATGCTTCGATACCTCCTTCGACCGGCATGTCACCCCAGACTCCAGAAGGCCAGACAATCCGGAGACTCAACGGGTTTGTACTGCCGGTAGCCTGCGCGGCGAGACCGTATGAACGCCTGACTTGCATCGTGTAGACGGGAACAGTCGCAGACTGAATGGCGTGGACCGCCCTGGCACCTTTACGTAGAATCCCAGCCTGCTCGGCCGCTGGGCCGATCATGAACCCGGGCACGTCGACGAAATACACCAGTGGAATGTGGAACGCGTTACACATGTCGACGAAGCGAACTTGTTTTTCCGATGCCGCGACATCCAGGGCGCCGCCCGCGTGACGGGCATCGCTAGCAAGTATTCCGACCGAATGACCATCGATGCGCGCAAGCCCAGTGCGCAGCGACTGACCAAAGTCGGGTGTCATCTCGAAGAATGAGTCACGATCCACAATGATGTCGAGGACAGCTTCGACATCGAAAGGCTGTCGGGCGTCGGGGGAAACTACCCGCAGTATCTCGTCGATGGGACGCCCGGCGGGATCAGCGACCTGTTCGACCGGCGGCAGCGACCACACGTTGGAGGGCATGTAAGACAGGAACAACCGAATTTGATCGATTGCGTCGGATTCGTCCTCGGCGACGTTGTCGATCACCCCCGAGAGCTTTGTATGGATGTCGGCGCCGCCCAATTCCATCTTATTGACATCGACGCCTAATGCTTGTTTGACCAGGCTCGGACCGCCCGCGAACAAACAGCCTTGCTCCCGGCTCATCACCGAGAAGTGCGAAATCGCCGCGCGGGCCGCCGATCCGCCCGCCGCCGGACCCAGTACCGCGGCCACAACGGGAACTTTCGAGAGCAATTCGACGATAGGGAATGCCGACATTCCGGCGATCAGTTGCGGATAACCTTTCATTTCTTGCAGTGCAATGCTCGCGCCGACGCCCTGAATCAGTAGGACTAGGGGTATCCGGTATGCGAGTGCGAGTTCCTCGATGAAACCGCCCCATCCACCCTTATTACGGGACAGGTGGACACCGACTCCTCCGCCTTCAATCGTGAAATCCTCGACACCGACTGCCACGGTTCGGCCGTCGATCCGGGCTGTTCCGCACAGGAAGGTGGCCGGCCTGTCTTCACCATCCTCGCCCGGTGTTGTTACGAAGGTGCCGTATTCGGTGAATGATCCTGGGTCGACTAGAAGCGCGATACGCTCCCGGGCCCCGAGGCGACCGATGCTGTGCTCTCGCGCGATCCGTTTTTCACCGCCGCCGGCAAAAGCTCGTGCCCGGCGTTCTTCGACTTCCGCGAGGACAGGTACCCACGCGGAGGGGACAGTGTTCTTCTGTGTCATTTGGTTCCTGCCTTCAGACCCAATTTTTCGGTCAATGTTTTCGTTAGCTCGGGTTTGAGCACCTTGCCAGAGGGGTCTCGCGGCAAGTCGGTAGCAAACACCACGTGTCTTGGCTTTTGAAGGAGGCCAAGCGCTCTCGCGTGAAGTCGATGACTTCCTCGGCTCTGAGGGCGCGGCCGGGTTTCAGCACGATGGACACGCAAACAGCTTCGCCCGTTTCGCATCCGGCACCGAGACCACCGCTACGTCCGAGACTGCGTCGTTTTCGCTGAGGGCGTTTTCGATCTCGGCTGGATAGATGTTCTGGCCTTGAGAAATGATGACGTCTTTGGATCGCCCCTCTAAGTACAGGTAGCCGTCGGTGTCGATACGACCCAGATCTCCGGTGTCGACCCAGCCGTCGAAGAAGACGGCCTTCTCCAATTCCGTTGCCTCCCAATAGCCGGCAGCTGCAGCCGGGCCCAGCTGTGAGGACTTGGCCGATCTCATTTGGAGCTTTCTCCGCCCCGGTTTGGTCCACTACGAGAAAGGTTTGTCCTCCCATGCTTCGCCCAACCGAACCCGGCCGTTGGGTCGTCTCCTCGACGTTGATCATGGAAATCACACCAGTTTCGGTGGAGCCATAGGAAATAGCGACCTGAGCGTGATCCCAACGTAGCGAAGCGGTTCATAAGATTTGGTCGACAAGTCTCGCCGTCACACAGTACGAATCCCAAGGATAGGATGTTCAAGGCCTTCGTCTCGTCTGCTGCGAGCATGCCGGCCATCATCGACAGGTTGATCAATACGTGAGTCACGCCCCAAGAGGACATGAGTTCGACGATCACCTCTGGACACCAATTTCGGCTGGGCATGATGGTCACGGTGCCTCCGACCAGAAACATCGGAATGCATTGCTCGTTGATGCCGGCGGTACTGTACAGCGGCCCGCTAATGAGGGTAACCGTGTGGTCGTCGAGTTTCGGGTCGAGAGGGACGCCTGTCGCATCGCGAGTGCCATAGCGGACCACTGAGTCATCACCACACTCTTGGGCCTGCCAGTAATACCAGACGTGTAGAGAATGAGTTGTTTTTCGAAATATCTTGGGAATTCGAGCTTCTCACGAGAAGCCCATGATTCGAACTCTTCTCCGCTGTGGTCGCCACGGAGTTGCGGTACCACAGCTGGCTGGTGCACTGCTTGGATCAGCCCTTCCCACATCGCCGGTGCAAGCTCGGACTCGGCGATGACGACCACCGGACGGCAATCGTCGATAACGGATCCCAGTTCAACAGGGGCGAACCGAAAGTTCAGTGGCACCAGGATCAATCCGGCGTAGGCGCAGGCTAAGTAGACCTCGAAGATCCCGCCCCGATTGAACAGGTAAGTGACAACGCGATCGCCGGGCCGAGTGCTGGCTTCCACCAGCGTTCCCGCCATGCGCAGGGCCCGGTCGCGTAGTTCTTCGTAAGTTCTGGGCCCGTTGACCCATCGCAGCGCGACTTTGTCTGCCTGACTATGCATTGGCAGAGCCCGTTCACCCAGGATCCATGAGACACTCACCTCGGGGGCAGGGCGAATGCTGGGTATAGAAGACGTCATGATTCACTTCCACGAATCGCGGCCTATTCGGCCGACAAGGATCTGCTTTTCGAGTACTGCGCAGAAAGCCGTCGAACCCATGTCGGTGTGGGTGGACTCTTCACTGCTCGGCTCATCACGTCCGGATCGAGCAGCATGTGCAAGCCCAGACCTTCGTTGTAGGCAATGAGATCAGCTGCAACGTCGCGGGCGTCCAAGTCGGCGTCAATTTCGCCCACTTCCTGCGCTTCCTCAACCGATAACGTGACCCGGCGGCGCCAACGTCGCAGATACTTCATTACGATCTCTCGGGCCTCCTCGTCGTTCACGGCCTCGGCATAGAAGAAGAGAAAAATCCTGGACATAGCAATGCGTTCACTGTCCATCGGCAATTCTTGATCAAGAACGGCCTCAAGCGCCTCTCGGCCGGTCAACGACACTGTCAAGGCACGTTGGCGCTCCGCTGACAGCTCCGCCGCGCGGGTCAAGGCCGACAAAAGCAGATCTCGCCGGTGCGCGAAGTAATGATTGAGCACGCCCACGGGCCACCCAGTCGCGGTGGACAAATTTCTGAACGTCACAGCGGTTACACCCGACTCAGCAATGATTTTCAGAACACCGTCCGCGACCTCTCTTCGGCGCTGCTCGTGATCAACAATTTTGGGCATGTTCCCTCTTGACCGTAAATCCGATTTTTTGTAGGACACTTGATCTACCATAATGCGGGAATTTTCAAGTTTGTCAAGCTCGACCAAAAGGTGGCAGCTCACACCCAGACGGCCTTTCTAACTGTCCAACAACAATTTTGGCTGTTTAAGTAGTCCAGAGATGCTGACCAAGGGCCGCTGACATCGACAAGGTCAGCCCCCAGCTTTAGTGGTACAACTGATCTATTTTGGATTGGTCAACCGCGATTACCGAACGAGCATCACAATTTTTCCGACACTCGGCGGATTGTGATGTCGGTACGCCTGCAGCACGATCAGCCAAACGCCCGGGGACGCATTCACTGCGCTCGCTCAGACCGATCCCGCAGCCGAGCCGGCGACACTTGCCCGCCGTAACAGGCGCCCTCGCACGAACATAATCCGATCGAAACAATTTCGGGCTCATTCCGCCAACCACCGGGTCGGTAGCGATCGCCGGTCTGGACGTGACCGGTATGTCGATTACAGGTTCGCAACGTCCGTGTCGTTTACGATCGATATCTCAGGGTTTCACACCTCAGCATCGCCAACAAGGTTGACTCGGTTCGTACCAGGACGGCAAGTTTGAACGCATCCTCGATCTGGCCCATCAACCGGCCGATCCCGCTTACGTGTTGGCCCTGCTCGGGCCGAGGTGGCATTTTCAGCCATTCGTAAACCTCGCGGCTGATGCGTGAACCAATCATCAGTCAAGAACACAGGAAATCCGGGTCTTCCGCGCAGCAGCGCCCCTGCGACGCCAAACACAATCGAATCTCAGGAATCGTCGATCCGAGTTCGTCCCCGGGCATCATTATTTCCGTTGCATCAGGCAGCCACCTTCGCCAGCACCGGTTCTGATTTGTACGCTGAAACCGACATCTAACGAAACCAGACAGTTCTCAACGTCGTGGTGCCTTGGGGCGTTCATGTGCGGAAAAGGTCTCGAAATCAGACGCCGTACGCGGCGGCCAAGGACCGGACAATAATCCGGTCGAACAGCGTCATCGCTGTAGCCCGTCGGAGCCTCCAACTAACGCAAACCGACGGCCTTCCACGTCCCGTCAAGCATGAGGAATCAGCCAGGTGTGTTCATTTTGCGCGGCGACTTTCGGCAGAGCACCATGTGGAGGGAATTGAACGTAACCATAGCCAGGTGCTGCGTCAACGAGACGAAGTAGGGGCAGTAAATTGCTGGCGGATGGATTCGGGTTCACGCAGCCGAATCCGGACGTTTCAGAGAGGGCGTCGCACCAATTGACGCGAACCCGGAATTGCTGTGATGAGTCCGCCCATGCGGTTGTGCTAGTTGTAGATCGTGCGACTCTGTTCGCGGGCGTATTGCTGCAAATACCAGGGCCCGAAGCCACCCTTGCCCGTCGCGCCACTCGCCTTCCAACCGGACATCGTCTGGCCGCCGGGCCAGACTCCGGTTGTTGCGCCGCCTGGATTGTTCACGAATACAATACCTGCCTCGACCACGTCGAGGAACTCCGCGCGCTCACCTTCGTCGGCGGTAAATATTCCTGCTGACAAACCGTATTCAACATTGTTCGCTTCACGCAGAGCGGCCCCGAAATCGCTGACGCGGGTGACCGTGAGGACCGGTAGGAAGTGTTCTTCCCGGGTCACCCAGTGCCCGTACGGCAGATCAGCAACGACTGTAAGTTCGGCGTAGAAGCCCTCCTCGCGGTTGGACTTCCCGCCGATGGCGATGCGGCCCTCGGTACGTGCAGCTGCGACGATCTTCTCGAATCTAGTCAAAGCGACATCGTTGATCACCGGGCCGGTGAAAGCTCCGCGCTCGCCGGGATCGCCAACGGTCAGCCCCTCGACAACCTTGACCAGGTGAGCGAGAAAATCGTCGTATACGTCCTCGGTCACCACGACGCGCGAACATGCATTGCATTTCTGGCCGGACATTCCGAAAGCCGATCGCGCGACGGCGGTCGCCGCCACCTTCAGGTCAGCAGCCCTGCCGGTGACAATCGCAGGGTTCTTCCCCCCCATCTCTGCGATGAGGGGCCGTGAGTGGGGTGGTTGTACCAACTGGGCGTGCATGGCCAACCCCACTTCGGCCGATCCGGTGAAGGCCATACCATCGATCGGGCTCGCGGTCAGAGCGCGCCCGGTCTCGGCACATCCGAAGAGCAGGCTGAGCGCCCCCTGGGGAACACCGGCTTCAAAGAGAATCTCGGCTAGCGCCTCGCCGCAGGCCGGGGTCATCGGCGATGGCTTCAGAACAACGGTGTTTCCCATGACTAACGCCGCGGCGGCCATGCCGAGCGGGATAGCGAATGGAAAGTTGAACGGCCCGACTACACCGAACACGCCATACGGACGCAACTCGACGTAGGCCTGGGAGTCTGCGGCAGGCGGCGCCATGGAAACACGATAGCCCGCCTCTGCGGTTAGCTGACGCACATACAGCTCGAGTATCGCCGCGCACTCGTCGACTTCGGCCAACGCGTCCGCTCGGGTCTTGCCCGTTTCCAGCGAGCCACGTGCAGCGAGCTTGATCCGATCGCGTCGGAACAGCTCGGCGGCACGACTCAAGACGGCCATCCGATCGCCCATCGACCGCTGGCGCCAGTCGGGCCACGCAACACGCGCTGCAAGTACAGCCTTCTCGACGACTTCTTGTCCGGCGACACTGCACCGGCTCACCACTACGCCAGAGTGGGCTGGATCCTGACGGTCCAGCCACTCATTCGACCCGATGCGCTCATTGCCGATCCAACTTAGGCATTCGAAAGGCTCACCGTGGCGCAGCTCATCCAGCGCGCGGTCGAAGGCCGAGTCGACCGCAGCGTCTCGGGTTCCGTCGGAGTAGATGTTGGAGTACGTGATGGTCATCGTCGGCCCCTTCGTCGTGGATAGCGATTGGATTAATGGTGCTTGCACCACCACGACCAAAACAATTAATCGCCTACATAGGAATCGAATCATTTTTTGGTTCGACAGACAACAAGTTGACCCCGGCGTCATCGCCCACGAGTGGTAGCGCTTTAAGTGCGATCCACAACTCGGACAAATCCTGGATTCGGTCGAGCCTGCGCGACGTCAGTTCCTCGATGCGCTTCAAGCGGTAAGCAAGTGTGTGCTTGTGAATACCTAGCTCCGTGGCAGCGACGGCGAGGCGACGCTCATGCCGGAAGAACGCACTCAGCGACGCCAATAACGACGAGCCGTGTGTGTCGTCGTAGGCCCTAATAGGCCCGATTCGGCGCTCGATCATGATTTCGAGTTCAGTTCGGCTGGAAGGCAGCCACTGCATCATCTGGTCATCCTGGCCGAATCGCGCAAGAGGCCGTTCACTGTCGGTTCCCATTACCAATGCCCAAAGCGCCTCACGGCGAGCCAACGGCAAGGATCCGAGATCCGCAAAGGGTGTGCTGAAACCTGCGCGCGCATGCGCAGCAGGCAGCGCCCGTTCGATTGCCTCGTCCCCGGCCTCAACCAGCACGAGCAAGTCGGATTGTTGATCGAGCATGGCATGCGCACTGAATGAGTCGCACAGCACGTGGTTGAGACCATCATCGTCGATACCGCCGAGCCGCTCGTCGACGGGCCGAAGGGCGGCCAAAGAGTATTGACCATCAGGATCAAATCCGAACTCGATAAGGCGATCGGCAGCAGCACCGCTGGCCATTCTGCCGCTAAGAAGTTCAGCGAGGATCTCAGCGCCAACTCGGCGCTGGAACTCGCGCGTTTGGTGCAGCACTGCGATCTCGAGTGCTAGTACGGTCGCGATATGTTGTAGCGCCTGCAGTCCTGCGGGCTCAACATCTTCTCTCTCCACTGCGACGAGGTAGCCTGCTAACCGTCCTCTCACGGGCAATGCGATGCCGAAGCCTCCCGGGACGAGAAAGTGACCAGTGGTCGGAAGTTTCTCAGCCAAGGTGGCGGCAGTGACGGCGCCGCGGAAGATGGTAGACCGGGTCGCTGCAGAAACGACGGCCAAGTGGTATCCGGAAATGTTCTCGAGCTCGGCTATCAGTCGAGCGGTGGTGAACCCCTTCTCGGACTTCAACCGCAGAGTGTCGAGTATCCGAATGTGCGTGATCAGGCGCCGGTGGGCGGCATCATGATTCATGTCGGCGACGAGGTGAGCAATGGCCAAAAACGGAGTTTCACGGGGAATCCGCAGTATTGGGAACCGAAGTTGATCCGCAAGCAAGAGCAAGTCTTGTGTAAGGGGCGGGCTGCGGACGCCGATTGCGATCGCCGCCGCACGGCGATCGTGAAGTTTGGCGAGGTAGCGGACCTGTCCATCGGCCTCTGCCGGTAACCCGAGACCATTGGTCATCAGCAGCTCGCCGCCGTCGAGCCACGCTGATGCATCTTCGAGTTCGGAAACATGTGTGTAGCTGACAGCACGGTCGAGCCCAGCACTGCCGGCAACAACCTCAAGCTTAAGGTGTTCAACTTCCACCACGTCGCGGATTGTTGAATGCGATCCCAGTTGCGTCACCGCGCCTCCTTGTTTGACGACACAACGTACTCCCACCTTTTCTGTTCTTCAAGCTATACCCAGTGGACTGTTCGCCGATCTACCGTGATCGCAACGTCGAGCATCCTCCGCTGGCGAAGACATAAGCCATCAACTGTCATGTCTGGTGTGAAGACATCTGGATGGGCACCACAGCATTGATCAATGGAGGCCGGGTGACTGACGTCTTGGTCGTGGGCGGCGGTAACGCCGGCTTGAGCGCTGCGGTCCACTCGCTGGAGCTCGGTGCCCAGGTCACCGTGATTGAGCGATCCCATCCTCCCGTCGAGTCGACGGGCGCCTCGGCGGTTGTCTTCACCACCTCCTCTTACAATGACCTCGACGTTTCTTTGCGGGTCTGGAGTCTCGATTGCCTGCAGCGCTGGCGCACCGAGATGGACATTCCGTTTGTGTCCACCGGATTCCTGCGCCTAGCCCGCAACTCGACATCGCGTGATTTGTTGAGTGAAGTCGTCGATACCCAACGTCGCTTCGGTGTCGCCGATGCGGTGATGCTAGGGCCTGCCGATCTTAAGACCCTCATTCCCCATCTTGATGTCAACCCTCGGCTGAGCGGCTCATGGTGTCCATCCGCCGGCTATAGCGATGGGCGCGCCATGTCCAGCTCCTTGGCTAAGTTCGTTCGCGGCCATGGCGGACGCATCACCCGAGGTGAGGTTGTCGCCCATCACAAGGCTCGTCACCACATGATTGAACTGAGCGACGGAGCGACCCACACTGCAGACGTCATCATCAATGCCGCCGGCGCCTGGGCACCCTCCGTCGGACAATTACTCGGCCAAGACATCGACCTAATCACCGAGCACCGTCAACTGATGTTCATCAAGCCCTCACACGGCTTCGGCTATGCGATGCCCTTCGTCATGGATGACCTCCAAGGCGGCGGCAAAGTCGGTGTCTACTTCCGGCAAGCGGGTGGCGATCGCCTACTTGCTGGCCTGTACACGAACCCCGTCGGAATTCACGAAAAGGCCGACCCCGCTGACTTCACTCGAAGAATCGACGATTCCTTTCTCGAAGAAGTCGGTGACATGATCGTGCGATTGCTTCCCGATCTCCGAGATGCCGGTCTCCAGCCCGGTTACACCGGGGTCGACACGAGCAGCCCGGACGGATTGCCCATCGTCGGCCCGTTCGCGGATGATCCAACGATTATCGCGTGCACCGGCGGCACGGAAATGCTCACGCCGATCATGGGCCGTCTCGCCGCTGAGTATGCGACTGGTCACACTGAGCACTGTGTGCCGCATTCCAATCGCCTGCTCCCCGCACGGTTCCAGATCGGAAGTGACGGTTCCCGTTCGACGAAGTAACCTCGCCCTCAGCAGGTTTCGGCCGATTGGGTGCAGCCCTAATGCGTTTGGCCGCACTGCGGAACCAGTTGTCGTGGGTATGGACGTTTATGACGTCCATACCCACAGCAACTAGTCCAGGCCTGACCAACGGGCGGGAACACCAGAAACCGCCCGCACCACTTGCAATAATGTTTCGTTGAATTACTCGTCCACCAACGATAAATGATTGCTTGTTTGACTTATCGCATTCGGGACCTGGTCCGAGATCCCCGATTCGAATACACAGCGATTGCCATCGGGTGCTCCGCTAGGCGGTTAGGAGCTCCTGCCGATCCATAACTTGGTGGGACAAGGTGCGGTAACACCGACGTCAGTAAACGGGGAACTCCAAACCAGACGCCAGTGTGACGCACTGTTCGCGCGCGAATTGTTGTACGTACCAACCGCCGAATGCTTGCTTGCCGGAGAGTCCACTGGCCTTCCACCCACCGAAAGTCTGATTTCCCGGCCACCACCCTGTCGTGCCGCCTCCAGGCTTGTTGACGTTGATACAACCAGACTCCATTCGCAGAGCGAACTGGGTGAGTTCCGCTTCATTGCCCGAGTAGATACCCGCGGTCAAACCGTACTTTGTTGCGTTCGCTTCGGTGAGTGCCTCCTCGAAGGTCTCCACACGAGTGACGGTGAGAAATGGCAGGAACAGCTCCTCTCGTGTTAGCGCGTGCCCTTGCGGCAGATCGGTCACGATAACCGGGTCAACGAACAGACCTCCCAAGGCGGACCGGCCGCCGGCGGCCACGGTACCGTCCCGGCGCGCGGTCGCCAAGGACTGGTCAAGTCGAGTCATTGCTTGCTCATCGACGACCGGACCGAGAGAACAAGCAGGGCTGACAGGGTCGGCGACAACCAAATTAGCCGTCGCTTCAAGCAACAACTCGACCAACCGATCGTGCGCCCGAGTGGTGACAATGACTCTGGAGGCTGCGCTGCATCGTTGACCTGACATTCCGAACGCTGCGGACACAATCGCCGATGCTGCCACCTCGAGGTCGGCTGTATCGGTCACCACCACCGGATTCTTACCGCCCAACTCCGCGATCACCGGGCGCGGGAAGGGGCCAGCCGAGGCAGCCGCCCGGATTGCCAGACCTGCCTCTACCGAGCCAGTGAATGCGACGCCGTCGACTAGATCGACCACACGCCTACCTGGCGAGTCACCTCCTAGCACCATCTGGAATACGCCGTTGTTGAGGTCGGAATCGGCGATTAATTCTGCGAAAGCGTGCGCTGAACGGGGTCCGACATGACTGGGTTTCCAAACCACGGTATTTCCAGCAACGAGTGCGGCCAGCGCGGGCCCGGCGCCCAATACCATTGGATAGTTGAACGGCGAGATCACTCCGAACACACCGAACGGCCGGAGCACACTGCGGCTCGTCGCGAACGGGTTGACCTGCTGCAGTGGTTCTTCCCAGGCTGCGGGGTCCGCACCGGCTGCGGTGTAGCAGTCGATCAGTACCGCCAGCTCGTCGACCTCGCCAATACACTCCGCCCTGTTCTTGCCCGTCTCGAGCGCGATTAGTGCCGCAATTTCCGTACGGCGTCGCTCAGTCAACAGGTCCAGCAGTTGACGAATCGCCTTGACACGCTGGGCTACCGGCGTGACTCCCCACGTTGTCGCGGCTTGCCTCGCCTCTGCAACCGCCCGATCTACCAGCAAATCGCTGGCCTCACCGCACGTACTGATCACGCTTCCAGGGTGGCATGGATCATGGCGCTGAATAACGGCGTCGTCGTCAATCCAGCCAGAGACGAAGTGTGGAACTTGCACCGGGCCCGCCGCTCGGAGCGCGGTCAACTGTTGTTCGAAGAATTCGACGTGAACTGTCGGCATTTCAATACTTCCTAGAGAAATCAGGTAAAGGGATCGGATGGTTAGGGCTGATCTACAAAGGTCGCACGGTTTGCCCTCAACCGCTCCGCGCCAGACGTCAGTCGGAAGTCGCCGTGAACTATTGACTCGGCCACGAGTCGCCCCGCCGCTGGTGATACGTGTATACCTATGCCTCCCAAACCTGCACAGGCGTACACTCCCTCGATGTGAGTGGGACCGAGCAACATCTGGCCATCCGGACTCATCGGATAAAGTCCCGCCCAAGTAGTTTCAATTCCGAAATCACCCGCCCCAAGCAGTAACCCGTCCAATCCATCGGCAAGTTGCTCTATAAATGCCTGGTCACCATGCTCGTCGAAGTGATTCGGATCATCATTGGCACCATCTTCCACCTCATTCGTGTGAACCCCAGCCACAAGCTGAAGATCACTCTCGTACCGAATATAAGCACCGGCCTCGTCGACCCCCGGCACGTAGTCCATGACATTCGGCATCACGTAGCCAAGCGGCTGGGCCAAGCGCAACACCGCAGCTTGATGACGCTGCGGCAAAATTCCCAGATCATCGCCGACCATATTCGCGACTCGATTTGCCCACGAGCCGGCTGCGTTAACGACCACATCAGCCTCAACGGCGCCACGTGACGTATGAACCACAAAGCCGGAACCTGCTGTGTCGATTCCTCTTACCTCACTGCGACCCTGATACTTAACTCCCGCAGCGACCGCAAGTCCTAGATAGACATTCGACAGGACCGCCCCGTCGAGGTACCCATCACCCGCGACGAAGACACCGCCCACTCGATCATCCATTGACAGATGTGGAAAGCGGTGCGCGATCTGGTCTGCGCCGAGAACGGACGTATCGGTGACACCCAAAGATTGCTGTCTCGCCGAAGCCTCTGTCAGTACTTCCATGGCTTTGTCGTTGCGTGCGAGCCGCAGGTAGCCGATCCGCTTTACCGGCAACTGATGGTCCCGCTCCAAGCGTTCAATGAATTGGTGCGACCATACCCTCAAACCAATGTCGAGAGGATCGATGTAGTTCCGCGTGAACATACCCACGGAAAGCGACGATGATGCCGCTGCTACATGGTCTTGCTCAAGAACGGTAACGTGCGTCTCGCCGAGTTCGGCGAGCTGGACGGCACAGCTGAGCCCGGCAACGCCTGCGCCGATGATAACGACGCGTCGATCAGACATCTAAATCCTCCAGCGATGTTGTCACTTCGGGATGCGTGAGGTCACGCGCCCAAAGTGTGGTCGCAATGTGCTGCGTGACGAGCCGGTCGCATCGCGGCCAGGCTGGCCCTGCGACCGTAGACCCTATGACGGATGAAACCTGCGTCGCGAGCTCGGACCGGATCTGACTTTCCGTTTCGGTCGCAGTCACAGGGGCTCCTCTACGTGAGATTTCATTGGAATGAACTCTGACAAAACTCAGGCAGAAAGTTGATTGTGCATCGCATGAAAATCGATGCAAGGTTTCGTCTCCCGAGCCAAACACGATGCGGGGTGCTTAGTTAGTCCGCGAGGAGATAAGTGCCGACAGTAGAGCGAACGATCAATGTGAAGCCCTGCTCAGCGACGACCAATCGCGGCGCGAATGTCAGCGGTTCGCCCACCCGATCACGATGGGCACGAAAACAGCCGACGACAATCGGAGCAACGTGAATGTGCCCGTTCCGCCAGTTTCACTCGTAGGGCACCGTCACGCGGTTCACCGTCCACGAATGAATCCCAAGGTTTCAACCGTTCCCTAGCGCGGCCGTCGTCTGCGATTCGATCGCTTGGCGGTGCTCGTCCAATAAGACCAGTAAGTCCACCAGGAACGCGTCCCGAATGCGCTCCCACTCACCGACGGTGCGACCTCGAGCGACATCGTTTGCACCGCCGACCACCGTGTCGCGCAACTCGGGTGTCAGTTCCGGCGCGTCCAACCGGGTCCACGGCTCTAGCAGGGTGGGACCGAATTTCTCAAACAAGTGAGCCATGCCGCCATGTCCACCACCAACGTGGTAGGTGAGGATGGGCCCCATCAAGGCCCATCTCATACCGGGTCCGTGGGTGATCGCGTCGTCGATCTGCTGCGCGGTGGCATCGCCGGACTCGATCATGTGGAGCGCCTCGCGCCACATTGCTTCCTGGAGTCGATTGCCGACAAAACCTGACACTTCGCGATCCATCGTCAGGGTCTTCTTACCCGCGAGGTTGTAGAACTCGGTGGCCCACTGCACGACGTCAGTGCTGGTTTTTTCGCCAGCGACGATCTCCACAATCGGGAGCAGATACGGCGGGTTGAAGGGATGCCCGACGACGAATCTCTCTGGCGTTTCGCATGCAACGGCCATCTGGCTCATACACAAGCCTGACGTCGACGACCCGACGACGACACCGGGTGGCGTCAGCCGATCGATCTCGGCCAACAGCGTCACCTTGGAATCGAGTACCTCGGGTGAGGATTCTTGAACGAAGTCGGCATGTTCGAGTGCCGCACCTAGTGATTCGGCAAACGTCAGACGATCTTGAGAAGCTCCGCCCCGAAGGCCGAGTTTGATCAGCGCAGGCCACGCCTGCGCAACCAGAGCACTCAAATGTTCCTCGGCTCCAGCACCCGGATCCCACGCCACCACGTCATAGCCCATTCTAAGAAAGTGGGCGGCCCAGCCGCCGCCGATGACACCGGTACCGACGATGGCAATAGTTCGAACATTTTGTGCTGCAACGGATACTGTACTCACGCCGATCTCGGCTTCAGCTCAAGCAGTTCACGCGCCTCGTCGGGCGTGGCAACCTGGGAACCCAGCGACTCGATGATCGTGACGGCACGCTCCACCAGTTGCGCGTTGGTCGCCTTGACGCCCTTATCCAGGTAGAGGTTGTCCTCTAGTCCCACCCGGGCATGCCCACCCAACAAGACCGACTGCGCCACCCAAGGCATCTGCATCCTACCAAGAGCGAAGGATGCCCAAACCGCGTTGGCCGGGAGTTGGTCGACCATAGCCGCGAGCAGTCGTGTGTCTGCGGGTGCGCCGTAGGCAATGTCCATGCAGAGCTGGAGCATGGGCGGCCCATCAATCAGCCCTTCTTCCACCAGCTGTCGAGCGAACCAGAGATTGCCGCTGTCAAAGATTTCCATCTCAGGGCGGACGCCGAGTTCCTGGAGACGTTTGGCACCGTCGCGCATGATGTCCGGCGTGCTGACATAGACATGACTACCCTCGCCGAAGTTGAGACTGCCGCAGTCCAAGGTGCAAATGTCGGGGAGGAGTTCCTCGACGTGTGTGATGCGCTCGACTCCGCTGACCAGGTCGGTGCCCTCAAGAAACTGGGTGGGGTTCTTGGGATCTAGGATGAGGGAGCCGCCCATGCCACCTGTGGTGTTGATGATGACGTCCACATCCGCGGCCCTGATTAGCTCTACCGCCTCGCGATACAGATTTACTTCGCGAGATCCTTTGCCGGTCTTGGGATCTCGAACGTGAACGTGGACTATTGCGGCACCAGCACGCGCAGCGGCGATACCAGATTCGGCGATCTGTTGCGGCGTCACGGGTACGTATTCGGATCTGGCGGTGGTGTCGCCAGCTCCAGTGAGGGCGCAGGTGATCATGACCTTGCGATTGATGATGGACTTCATGGGGAGCCTCCTGTTGGATACTGTGTCTGGGGGTTGGCGCGAACAAGAGACGAAGTCTTACAAATCTCACGCCGACTGTAACTTGTATTTCAGGTCAAGTTTGGGTCAATTCTTGTCTTCTGAACCAAAGTGAGATCGCGATTCAGCCCTGGACATTGGCTCCCAAATCGATCGGCAGAATGACTCCGTTTATCCCCGAAGCAGCGGGACTGGCAAAGAACTCAACGGCGGCAGCCACTTCACGCATTTCAATGAAGCGGTTTCCGGGCTGGTCCGCACACAGAATGGTCACAACTTCGCCTTCGGAGACTCCGCGTTTCTGTGCCTGGGCCGCGAGTTGGCCCCGCAGCATCGGCGTATCCACCCACCCGGGTGCGACGGCATTGACAGTGAGGCCGACTTCCGCGCCCTCGAGCGCGGCAACCCGCACCAGGCCCATCACCCCATGTTTGGCCGATACGTAGCCAGCCTTGCTTTTCTCAGCAATCAAACTACCTGTGCTGGCTGTTACAACAACCCGTCCGCCAGGCTGAGCCGTTAGGTGCGGCCAGGCTGCCTTCAACGCATAGAACGGGCCGTCAAGCAACACGCCGCGGAGTCGTGCCCATTGTTCATCCGGGAATACGTCGATGGGCGCGATGTGCTGCACCCCTGCGTTGAGGACGAGGACATCCAGCCGACCAGCCCGCCGTAGTACGTCGGCGATCATCGCATTGTTTCCTTCGACAGTGGACAAATCAGCGTGAAAGACGTTCTCTCCGCTGATATCCACGCCGTAGACTTCGGCCCCTCGGGCTGACAGGCCGTCGCATATCGCTCGGCCAAGGCCTCCAGCAGCGCCCGTGACGAGCGCTACCCGCCCTTCTAGCGAACTCGAATCCATCTGCTCGACAGTTGACAAAACAACTCCTCATGGTCCTGGTAATGGAGCTGGCGGTGAGCCAATCCAGGACGGACGGCAGCCACAGCGTTCCAGCCCTTGCGCATACAAATCAACCGTCAGCCAGCGCGACGACGGACCGTTACTACGGTCCACCTGTTATGTCCTGGCGTCCGATCCGGTTGTAAATCGCGGGATTTCGAGTTCGAAGGACCAAGGCCAGAATCACGCCCGCTGCTATCACGGCTGCCCCCACCAAGACGGCCATCACGCCTTCCGCGGGGGTGCCGCCGATGATGGTGTCCATGTTCGTCACTGCCAAGAAAAGGATCGCACCAAGACCGATAAAGGCGAAGCTCGGCGATACTACCGACTGCATGAACGTGGCTTCATGTTCGGCGTCTCGCCTAAAGAACAACAGTACCGATAGCGCAGTTCCGACCATTAGGGCGATCAAACACACTCCACCAAAACTGGCCAGACTGGCATAGACTCTCACCGGATCGACGCCAAGGATTGCTGCACCACCGAAGCCGACGATGGACAGAATAGCAACGACCCGCGAGGCAGTAAATGGTGATCCGAACCGCGGGTGCACCCTTCCGAGACGCCTGGACAGAACCCCGTCCCCACCGAGGGTGTACAGATAACGGGCAGCGATGTTCTGCGTCGCCAGCACCGAGGCGAATCCGCTCGTGACCAGAAGCACTGTCACCAGGTCACCTGCCACGAAGCCGACGTACTGACTGACACTCTGGGTAAACCCTCCGGTCGGATTTGTAGCGCCAACCGCGATGGCATCCTCTGGGCCCAGTGCCGTGAGATACGCGAGAGAGCCGACACAATAGAGCAGCGCGAGTGCGATGACGGAGGCGTACGTAGCCCGCGGGACAGTCTTGACGGGGTTCTTAGTCTCTTCCCGAAAGACCGCTACGGCTTCGAAACCGGTGATTGTGAGGGCGCCGAACAGCAGGGCGAAGGAAAGCGATCCAGATGTAAACGATTCAGCCATGGACTGCGGCGATGGAATTCCGCTGGGACCGCCGTTGATGAAAACGACCGTGCTCCACGTAAGCACCAAAAGAATCTCCGCAGCCAGTGCAATGCCCAACACTTTGGCCGAGAAATCGAGCTTCAGCAAAGAGAAGCCGGATGCGACGATCCACACCAGGATGCTCCATACCCACCACGGCAATTCCGGCCCGTGCAGCAAGCCTTCAACCAGGGGCTTTGATACAATTCCTACCAGAACAGATGACGATATATTGATCGCCATGTAACCGGCGAACGCTGCGAAAGCGCCGCCAAGCCCTGCGGGGCGTCCGATCCCCGCAGCGATGTAGGCATAGAAGGCGCCCGGGCGCTTCATGTAGCGCGCCATGGCAGTGAGGCCGACGGCGAAAACCGTCAGTAGCGCGCCCACCACGATGAAGATCAGCGGAGCGCCGACACCATTGCCCAATCCGATGACCAGGGGCACATAGCCTGCCATCACGCCCAGGGGCGCGTTGTAGGCAAGAACGCTCATTACAAGGTCTCGTACGCCGAGGTTCCCCGTCAACTTTGGTGCGGTGCCAGATGTCGGAATCCCCGACGCCAGCTCTTCGGCATTAGAACTCACGAAAATCTCCTAAGGTGGTCTGGAGTTGATCAAATGGCTGGGGCATTTGATCAACTTGATGGTGACGCGCGATTTTCGCCACGTCAACAGTTGGAACGACGAAGCCTGGCAAAAGCGACTAAGGCGCCGCTGTCGAACTGATTGCAGCGGTGTTGTCGAGCTTCAGGTCTCGCCCTATGACTGAGAGAACGGATGTTAAGCACTTGACGTTGACCTGCAGGCGGCCATGGCGATGGCACGCTTAGTCGCCACTGACCTGAATCGCCTGGACCAGCGACGCTCCCCTTACCTTGCATGTCAACGCGCGCTGCTTGGCCGCCTGCCTACTGTCTGCCAGATTTACTCGGCGGTGACCCGCCCCAGCGCCAAGGGCGGGCAAGAAAGACAATCATCACGAGGGTTCAAGCTCAGAGGCACGATTGTTGCAGCAACACAGCATGCGACAGAAAATCTCGACATCACGGAGTCACGACCTTGCATAAAAACTCGGCGCCAAAGCGGAAATGGTCAGCCCACCCATCCCCGGCTTACTGCCTGAAGCACAAAACCAACCCGGACGAACTGTCGTTCACCAAGAACCGCAGCAGGAGCCCTTATGATCTCGATCACCTTAGGCCTGGGTACCCCTCATCGCCCATTGAGTGGGAGGACAACGCTCGCTCACTCAGTTAGTTTGAACCACAATTGCCAACGAATGTTGAACGTGCGGACCACAGTATGATGTTCGAGGCGGGTTCCCGATTGAGCGATGGATGCGTTCAGCACGCGGCTACCGGAGCCAGTCACCCCGGCGAAGGACTTAACGGATTGACCGATTTCGAAAAGTTGTGGGCCAGTCAAATGACCGGATCCATGCTGGCGCGATGCCGATGGTTACAGTGGGCACGCGATTGGGAAGACATCCGAGTGGGCGCACGATAGACAGCCATGCAACGTCTATCGAATGACCAGGTCAATGGCACTGGGCGGAGTCGAGGACACCCGCCCGCTTACTCGAACGATCGCTTCACACCTATTACCCGTACACCGACACACAACTTTCGCGACGCGGCTTCCAGATTGTCGCCACCAACATCGTCGAAGTACATATCGATACCATGCCGGGTCTCTCAAATCGGGCGCCGCGTCTCTCAAATCTATCGTCCACGACACGCGATAGTTGAACGTACGACCAAACGGAATCCTTCGACGAGGATTTGAGTCGTGGCTGGACGAATTGCGTCACCGTGATCTCACGTCTCAGGATCTGAGGTTGGTTGCGTACTACAGATTTTTCCTAATTGCCGCCGGTCAGACCGATGCGCGCAGCGATAGCAGCATGTCTGAATCTGACTCGATGCGACGACGATGGATTCATTCGTCGACTTGGGCCACCAACCAAGCGTCAATGACTTGGACGAGCATTTCGATTCTAGGCTGGAAACTGTTGTCGCCTAAGGTTTGCCATTGCAGCGTGTGGCCGTCAATCGCCGCACAGATCAGGGCGGCGAGGTCGTCGAGATTCACTTCTGGGTCAGTGGGTACGACCGTTTCACTGAGCAGCTGGGAAGTACTGCCGACCCAACTGCGACAGCTGCGGGCGGCGAGATGCTCGCTGGCGGGAGTGCGAATCGCCCACAAAATCAGGTCGTAGGAGGCTAACTGCAATTGCGGATCCTGTCTTACCCAATTGGCGTACCGCCGCGTGATCGCCTCGGCGCCGGCCCGCAAGCCCATTCCCGGTTTAACGACCTCGCTGGCGATGGCAAGCCCACTGCCCAACTGGTGCTCAAGAACCGCACGGAACAGGTGCTCCTTATTCTCAAACGCGTAGTGCATACCTGCTGCAGGAGCATCAGCCACTTCTGCAATGCGCCTAGTAGTAGCTTTGGCTACGCCTTCTTCGCCGACTACTTTGACGGTCGCCTCAATGAACTGGCGCCGGCGATCACTAACAGGCATATTTGGCACTGCATCCTCCAGTTAAGTCACTGCGGTGGCGGCCATCAACCCAACGCCCAGCACACTCATCCTAGCGTATGCGTCCAAGACTCTTGATCAACGCATTCGACCGAGAGTTATCATCAATCGCAATAGCGTGTCCAATATTTTCGCAAGACCCGCCGCCGCACTCGGCGCTCTCTGCGGTCGATGGCTTTCGGCCGTTCGATTGATTTCGATCCAGCGGCAACTTCCCGCCAGAGGATGTTTCAGTCGGCCCATTGCCACCTGCTGAGCATTGCCAGGCAGAGGTATGACGGGGCAGGGCTTCGCGAGTACGCACGATCTCTCGAGCAGGCATGGAATCGTCGTGCCTTTCGCTGCGTCAATTCGCTTCGGTAATCGACGCCGCGGCCACATGTGCGGACAACGGGAAGTCCGCCGACAGTCCGCACCCCCTAAAGGAGATACTGTTCGACTTTTCTTGGGGTGCAATGCATTTGGGAAATGGGGCACTTCGAATATGAGAATCCCGTCTGGCGCCAAAAGTGCCAATGGCTCCCAACGGTTGGGACGCCACTCGAGGTTGGCGATCCTTGAATATTGCAATCAGGCGCGTCAACGACCGACCGAGGCGATCGAGGCGCCACACCATCAGCGCATTCGTAGGCCTGAATGCGATCCAGCAGGTCGGGTGATTACGCTTCGTACTCGCTCCCGCTTCTCTCCCAGACCGATCGCACCCAACTTTCGCCCATTCGGAGACGCTCTGAGCAACAGACGGCGGGCCGCAGTAGTGTCGACCCCTTGGTCGGGCCAGTCTACTTTCAGGCACTGAAGGTTGCGTACGTTCCCTCGCTGAGAGCGAGGGTTACATCGTCTGGCCGCGTCTTCGGTGCTATCGGGAAATGTGTCATATTTCCGAGGCGACGGCAGTGAAGCAGTCACGACGGACGGGACCTAGCTACTTGCGGCAAAATCGGCGAGTCCCCGCACCTGTCAAGATGGGTTATCCATTGAGCCGCAACGCGTTTGTCAGTGCTAAAGAAGCAGACCATGCCCGATTCGATGCAGTCGCCGTAACCACAGCGAACTGGCACTGTCCGGTGAGGCAGCCTGTATCGTCAAACAAAATATGAATCGAATATGAGGAGGTCCCGCTATGTGCGTGCGCTTTGCAGCGACCAGTACCGACAAGGAATTGGTATCCATGTTCGACGCCAAGTACACCGTCGGCATAGAAGTTCCTCCGTCCTACAATGTCGCGCCCACCCATTCAGTGCGAGTGATCCTCGAACAGAATTTTCGTGAGGCACCGGACCCACAACGCCATCTCCGGACCGCACGCTGGGGATTGCTCCCCGCTTCTCTGAACGACCAAATGTTGACGTCCAACCTCAACAACGCGCGTAGCGAAACAGTCATGAAGGAGCCCTCGTTCCGAAGCAGCATCGCCAAGAGACGAGCCATCATCCCCGCCGACGGATACTACGAATGGACGAAAAGCGAAGAGGGACAGAATGTTCCCTACTTCATACGCGGAGAGGGTAAAGTCATCGCGATGGCTGGGCTCTACGAGTTGTGGCCCGACCCTCAGCTACCCGAGGGCGACCTGAACAAATGGGTTTGGACCTGTGCAGTTATCACCCGGCCAGCACCTACTGCCATTGAACACATCCACGACAGCTCCCCGTTGATCTTGCCCAAGTCGTTCTGGGATAACTGGCTCAGCCCGAACGTCACCGATAACGGGGAGATCCAGGCAATAATAGATTCCGTTCCGGAACCGCATCTTGAGCCTCACGAAGTCTCAACAGCGATCGATAGTCCTACAAACAACGATCCGAACTTAGTCAAACCGGTTACTTCCTAGCAGCCCGACTTCAGCTCTGGTTTCGCCCTTACCCGTTCTCGTTCCCGTTCTCGTCTGAGCTCTTCCCGTACTGGTCGATGACTCTTCCTGTAGGGGCTCTTCAGGTATGGGTCGATGGTCGCCATTGAACCATGATCCGGGCCGCAGGCAGCGGAGTTTGTATTCGTCGCACGCGGTTTCGGTTCGGCGAATCGAGCATTTAACTATGTTGCGGTAGAACTGTCATGTAGAGTCTCTCGTTGAGCAATTACGGCGATTGGGTCAACGTCGAATCCACTGATCCCTTTTGCGCCCAATGTTTTCGATAATTTCCGGGGGAGACGAGTGTAGGACCTGGTTGCGAAGGTTATCAATATCTATGAGGCCCGACGCCAAGGCTTCGGCGCGAAAAACGGGCAGCGGCACAACCGCGACGGCAATTCCACCACGCTCAAGGGCCTAGGCCCAGTGTCCACCACGCTCAAGGGCCTAGGCCCAGTGCAATACCAGACCCAGGACCTCGCTGCCTGACCCCCTCTTGGTGACTAATCCCGCTCTCGCCGCGCGGCATCACCGCACCCGCCAAGCAATTATGCTCACCGGCGAACAGACAAGACGGGACCTCAAGGATCGAGGCTGTGTGAAGCGTGATCAGAGACGGACCTGCGCGCTATTTCACTGCGGCGCGGACGATCTCGCCGATCCGCACTTCAGCAACTTCGTCAAGATCATCGAAATACCACGCCGATGGTGAAAGAAGGCCATCCTGCCCGCCAGCCGGCTCGATTGCTGCCTTCTCGGTAATGCTCAGGCTCATCAGTTCATCAGTTCATCGTTACGCAACAAGATCAACGCTGGCGTGCTCGCAGACTTGGCGCACGCAGGCATCCCATACCAAATGCGTGGTCTGAGATCAGGAGCGGCGACAACGATGACATCATGCACTCGACGCATCACGCTTCGACGGGGTTCATCCAACCCTGCGATTTTATCTAGCACCTGCTGAAGGTTCTTCTCATCTTTTGAGGACATTCTGTATCACCTTTCTGCGGTCCGCACGACAGAGCGAACAAACGGATTTGGTTGTACAGCACCCCATCCGGACGTGGCCTAGACGACAGACCTCTCCGCAATGATTCAGATGACGAAGCACCTGGAAGCGCACCGAGCGACAACAAGCG